>Ga0163154_10000269_pt1 | contig 77850 bp, 69 predicted proteins | sample OliLakLV19MP9P1_FD_148649 | JGI IMG/M metagenome (GOLD analysis project Ga0163154, IMG submission 148649) | Freshwater microbial mat bacterial communities from Lake Vanda, McMurdo Dry Valleys, Antarctica - Oligotrophic Lake LV.19.MP9.P1 | ecosystem: Environmental > Aquatic > Freshwater > Lake >... | reverse complement strand
TTATGAGGCATTACCTGCTGTGAGTGAAAGCATGATTTACATAGCCATGATTCGTCTTATGCTTAAACGGATACACCCAAAATGACTAAACATTACTTATTAGAGACACTCTCTTACACCTAGTGAGCAAGCCAAACTTATTGAATAAGTCGCCTCTCACTTAGCCAGCCAATTTTCTCAAGCTATATCTATCTATAAATCACAGGAACATTGGGGCAAAAAAGTGATTGCCTTTTTAGAAACACTTGATGGGGATGAGTGGGCAGATATAGATGACCCTATAAAATGGCTTAAGGCGCAACGATGTGAAAGTGAGCGTTTTTTAGATTGGGGTGATGACGAATGATAACAGGCATTGTAGATAGTACCGTTATTATTCATCTATATCGTCGAAACACTAACGCGATACAATGGCTCAATAATCAAGAAAAAACAATAGGAGTATCTAGCATCACATGGTTAGAAGTTTTGCGAGGCGCACACAGCAAACAAAAACAAACCACTAGCTTGGGCTTGTTGAGTTTTTTTGAACTTGTTTATTTGAATGAAAATGACCAACAATGGGCAATGGAACAAATGCAATGCCATAGGCTTCATTTAGGGGTAGAGATGAATGATTGCCTCAGCGCATCTATTGCCTATCGGTTACAAATCCCTATCTACACACATAATCAAAAAGATATGCTTAAGATATTGCCCACCAAATTGGTCATTCAGCCCTATCTGCTATAAAATTATTGCGCCACCAGCTTAAATTCGCCTACCCCGCCTTGATAGTGAATGGTGATTTTTTGCGTGGCATCGGCATATCCCGCAGATTGCCACACGCCTGTTTTCCCCACAAATCCGCCACGCCCACTAAGGCGTTCTAATCCATCTGGGACAGTAATTTCGCCTAAACCATGTGAAGCAGTCAAATGAATGGCAACCTCTTGTGGGACAAATATAATTGTTTCGCCAATACCACCGCGCACTTGTAAATTCACAGAGGTATTTTGTGGGACAGTGATGTGCGATTCGCCAACACCTGTATCAATGCGGGCATGATAGGGAGTAGGACTTTGCGCCAAATTCAGGTGATGTTCGCCCACACCGCCTTTATAGGTCAATTCGGTGATTTGTAATTCGCTCAAATCAATATTCGATGTGCCAATGGGCGCGGTGATATGAAGCGACATCGGCACATCGGGGCTTAGGCGGACTTCCCAACGCACTTGGTTGCGTTTATTGTTCTTGACCATACGCCCCATACGCACATCAGTTTGTGCCAATTTGATGACACGTTCTGCCTCGCCAGAGACTTCAAACTCCACTTCACCATAATAGGTTATATCGGCTTCTAGCAAATTATCAGAGGCATTGAGCGCCTTAACGATGCTCTCCCCCGCCGCAAATCCAAGTGTGACCTGTGCGCTGGTTGCCCCGCGCAATTCCTCGCTAACGCTCATCATTTGCACAGGTTCATCATCTTTGAACGCATTAACGGCTTGATTCACCGTATTACTGATTTGTTCCGCAACTTTATCAAACGAAAAAGACCATTCGGTTTCGTATTGTTTTTTGGTCATGAGAAACATCCTCCATAAGAAAAATTTTGTGTATAAATTCATATACGCAAAAGCAGGGTAAGATGTTCTAAATTGAGTATTTATTCCATTGGCGGTGGGTTTTGGCACAATTCTAATGGGGTTAATGTGGTCATGTTAAAGGCTTGCCACTCATTAGTAATATAGCGAAATCTTCCGATTGCCACATCGCCATTGGTTGACCAATCCGCACGCCACTGAGTGTTTTCATCCAACCAATAATCAGCACCCATGCTCATAAGGTAACGGGCTTGTGCGCGGTCATCGGGCAAATAAGGGTTATCTATAATTAAACGGGCTTGTACAGTCGTAAAAATGCCTCCCACTCGTTCAGGGTCAAGCGTGATTCGTCCATCTGGCGACCAAAAATGGAAATTATAGCCATCCCCAACCAGCACAGAGAGTCCGCCATCATTTTCTATACGACTATTTGCCTCAACATTGATATCATCCACAAAATCTTCCCGATATGCGCCACCTTCTACAGAATCATTGGATTGTATCAAATGCCATGTACCATCTTGTTTATCCCATAAATAGGCGCGGATGTTACGTATTTGGATGCGTGTGTTGATAGCAATGCCGCCCTCACTATCCTCATAGACCTGTCCCCAAACGATGAAGGCGCGAAAATTGCCCATCTCAGTCCCCCATCCGATACGTGGGCGACGTGACCAATCATACCATTCAGGAACACCATGTGGCAACCCTTCATGGGGTAATACCCTATCGCCTGCAATCAATCCAATCGAATTGAGTGTTTCGGTGGATGCGGGGCATAATTCATTGATAGTATTGGTATAATCACTCCCAGAAATCGAAAGAATAATCCATAAAATGGTCATAACCATACTGTAAATCATATCAACCTCATCAGGATATTATTTTCATCAATCCTGATTATAATGAAAAAAGATAAATGCCACAACTAGAGAGGACTTATTATTTTATGTCGCACGATTTAGACACAACAACCGCCCATAATATCCACCTTGCCCAGCATATAGATGGATTGCCCCCAGAAAGACGGCGTGTACCTTTTCGGAATATCCGCCATGTGTTATCGCTTCACGCCAAAACTGCGCCAGATAAACCCTTCCTCATCCATCTGGATAAAGATGGCAACCGCGAAAGCCTGAGCTATGCCGAATTTAATGCGCGGGTGCATCAGACCGCCAATTTTCTCTATGATGATTGTGGTGTCAGGCGCGGGGATAGGGTGGCGACTATCGCCTATAATCATAGCGAGACGGTGATTATTTATTTCGCGTGCTGGATACTCGGTGCGGCAGTTGCGCCACAAAATATCACCGAAGATGACCGTCGCATTGCCTATATTCTCCGCAATAGCGAGGCAGTGATATGCCTTGTGCGTCACGAATTTTTAGAACGGGCAGAAGGCATTATCTACGGCGACCCCGCCGATGAACTTGGTGCGCCGAATATCCGCGAAATTGTCACTGTAGGGGGTATTGGCACATCAAAATATAAGCACTTCAATACGCTGGTGCAAAATCTCCCTACTACCTTTTTGGGCGATGGCGCACCTGTCAAATCCAACGATGACACCCTGAAGGCGATTGATGAGAATGTCGCCCAATTAGATGATGAAGCCTTGCTGGTGTATACCAGTGGCACAACGGGCGCACCCAAAGGGGTTGTATTGACGCAATATCATCTCTTGGCAGATGCCTATGGCATTTCGCACGGACAACACATCACAGGCAGTCAACGCACGATGTGCGTCTTGCCCATTCATCATGTCAATGGCATTGTGATGACACTCATCACGCCCCTGCTGGTGGGCGGGTCTACGGTGTTGAATCGGGCTTTTTCTGCTAATAATTTTTGGCGTGTCCTCATCGAAGAAAAGGTGAATGTGGTTTCGGTTGTGCCGACACTGCTCCAATTTTTATTGGAACACTCTCGCCAACAACAACAAGCGGGTCACGGCTTATTGGGCGAGAATGTCAATCGGCGCGGACTCACCCATTTTCGGCATTTTGTGTGTGGTGCTGGCACATTGCCACTCGTCCTTGTGCGCGATTTTGAGAACACGTTTGGATTCCCCATTTTACACGGCTATGGCTTGAGCGAGACCACCTGCTATAGTTGCTTTTTGCCCCTGGATTTGACATGGGAAGAACGCCAATCGTGGTTATTAGATTATGGCTATCCAAGCATCGGCACGCCAATTATCACCAACGAAATGGCGATTTTTAGCGCCGATGGGTCTGGGACACCATTGGGTGTTGGGGAACGCGGTGAAATTTGCATACGCGGGCATAACGTCATGAAATATTATTTCAAGCGACCCGATGCCAATACCGAAACATTCAAATTTGGATGGTTCAGAAGCGGGGATGAGGGGTTTTATCAGGAAGATAATCATGGACGGAAATTCTTTTTCATCACAGGGCGCATCAAAGAATTGATTAATCGCGGTGGGGTCAAATTTAGCCCATTCGACATCGAAGAAGTGTTACTAGAAGTAAAAGGGGTGAAGGTTGGATTAGCCGTTGCCTTCAAAAATGATTATTATGGCGAAGAAGTGGGCGCGTATGTGGTGTTGGATGAGAGTGCAACTGTCACCGCAGAGGCGATTTTGGCGCATTGCCGTGAACGGATGCCATTTGAAAAATCGCCCAAAGTGGTGATTTTTGGCACAGAAATCCCCGTGACCACCACTGGCAAATATCAACGACTCAAATTGCAGGACTTGTTTGGGGAATGGGAGCATACGCAGTTTAGGAAATAACTATCAGGGCGGGCATTAATATTTCTCAATACAACAAAATCGGAGGGGCAAGCCTCCGATTTTGTTGTAGATATGATCTGAATTTGAGGCATAGCAAAATCTACAACTGAAATCCGCCCGTGATATACACCACTTTATGGACATAATTTTCGACATACGACATTAATCGCTCGTGCAGAGCTTTCCAGTCATCACTTTTCAATACATCGCGTATTGTTTCGAGGTCATCCCCAATGGCTTCCGCCAAAATTTGACGTGCGGGTTCACGGCTATAGACGGTATACCATGCCCATGTCGGTTTAATCCCCAACCGATTGACACCCGGTAGCCACTCACGCACGACAAATTCAAAATAATCTTGGTCTTGCCCCGCTTTAATATCCCATTGCATCAACAATTTCACATTCATGCCATACACCTTTTTGGCTTATTTATGCTTGTGGTCTGAGGACAATGACTTGCGGTTGTTCGGGCATCGTGGTGGTGACGCGCAAAACATCTTCCTCTTGTACCTTGCTCACACCCATCTCTTTGAGGAATTTTTCTACAGGGTCAAGGTCGTGGTTCAAACCCGCCAGAGAATAGTGCATCGGCACAATATAACTTGGCTCTAGGAGTGCAATCACTTCGGCGGCGGCACCTGCTTTGAGCGCATTGCCCCCGCCCACAGGCACAAGTACGATATGTACCTCACCAATGGCTTCGAGGGTAGATTGATCTGGCACATACGCCAAATTACCCAAATGTGCCACCGAAATATCATCGTACTTTATCACATAACCCACATTGTGGATGATAGGGTCATGATTGTGGAGCGCCACCCCAGAGACAAATACCCCGCCAATTTCATATTCCCCAGAACCAGCCAATACGTGCTGATAGCCTTTGACCGCCTCAATATTGGCATAATCGGGATGATTATTGCTGAGCGTCACCAATTCCCCTTTCAGGTTTTTGGGCACCAGCAAGCCCAACGCCTCTGAAAAGGGGTCTGTGACAATGCTCAACCGTCCCCGTTCCGAAATCTTAAAACAATTTTGACCATACCACGTAATATCCAACGTGTTCCATCCTTACTATTATTGAATTATTCACACATTTCATTATAGCATATTTGTTTTGTGCTTGCCCTATCCGTTTAGGTGGGCAAGGTGTTACCAAATAGGCGCTGGCGCAATTGCACCACATACTCGCGCTCATAGGTCATCCCCAATAATTCCGACGCATTTATCGCTTTGTCAAATGCAGAGAGCGCCGTTTGGCGGTCATTTTTCAAAAAGGCACGCCAGCCAATCGCCATATATAAAACAGGCTTGGCAATGGCAAATGGCTTGGCAAATTTTTTGAATTGGGCGAGGATAATCTCAATAATATCGTCAAATTCTGGCAATTGGGTTTCTTCAAATTGGCTCAAGAAATAAATCAGCAACGACTGATACCCTTCCACCAGATAAAACGAGGTAGAGGTGAGGTCTTGCATAATATCGAGCGCGATTTGGGCATAATCTGCACCGAGTTCTTGCTCACCGCGTAGGTGATATAACAGCGATGTGAGCGCATTGAGGCGCATCGCCCCGCCCCTATCGGCTGTTTGTTGATAAAACAGCATCGCAGATTCAGAGTATAATAGGGCTTCATCGAGCCGATTTTGCTTGAGTGCCGTCCCCATTAATCCAACATACGCCGCCCCCATACCATGAACCGCGCCAGAACGTTCGGTAAGGGTGAGCAACTGACTAGCCGTTTTTGCCGAATTTTCAAAATCACCGTTAAAATAATACGCATAGCGTTGGATGGTATACAATTCTTCTTGGCGACGCACATGCCCAGATTCAGTCGCCAATACAATCCCCTGCCCAAGCACCCGCCCGCCTTCATCCCACTGTCCACGCCCCATCAGATACACCCCTTCAACAAGGTGTAGCCATGTCACCACAGGCAAATCGTCTAAATTTTCAATTAGTTTATGCGCCCGTTTGCGATAATACTGCGCCAAACGGTGCAATGGCACAACACCCATCGCCAACATCATCGAAGCGGTATGTTTGAGCAATTGCGACCGACATTCATCCCCGCCACGCTCTGCCAAATTCAACCCCAATAGCACATGATAAATCCCACCAATTTTATCGTTGATATAAAAGCTGTTTTGTGCCACTACTTCACAGGCTTGCGAGGCGATTTGGTAGCGGATAGCATCTTTTTGGCTGGGGTTGGGGTTGATAAACCGATAGCGCAATTGGCGGATGGCTTGTGCTACTGTGCCTTTGAGTGTCGCATTAGCACGGATATTGGCAGATTTGAGCGCCAATGTGCAGTATTCACTGCTTTTATCCAACATGCCCAATGCGAGGTACGTTTGCCCAATTTGTAACTGCAAATCGGCATACTGCAACTGATTAAGTGGTGCAAGCCCACTTTCGTGCAAATGACTCGTGCGTTCCAAATACATGAGGGCGCGGTTATTTGCCCCTGCACGCAACGCTCGTTGGGCGGCTTTGAAGGCATAAAATGACTCTTTATGCGCGTCTTGTGCTGTCGCCCAATGTTGTGCGAGGGTGGCATAATATTCTGGAGAATCGGGATAGAGAGATTCTATCGCCTCTGCTAATTGATGCGAAAAAGATTTTTTGGCGATTGGGTCTAAATTTCCGAGCAGTGCTTCACGCAGTTTATCGTGTGCAAAACGCCACCCGCCTTCATACCCTTCTAAGACGGCGACATCGGCGGCGATGGTCAAATCGGCTTCGATATGCGCCAAATCACGCTTAAATACGGCGGCGATGAGAATTGGGTCTATGACACGTCCCGCCAATGCCGCCACCTGCAATACAGGGCGCACTGCTGGCGATACCCGATTAAGGCGTGTCTCCAATACACGGCGCACCCCACCCGCAAACAAACTCTCTGGCACAGTAGACGCACCGATTGCCTCTAAATTTCCCATTGCATCGGCAAGATGACGCATCACCTCCACAATAAAGAAGGGGTTGCCCTCAGATTCACGCTCCAGCAGGTTAATCACCGAATCGCTATAACCCGCATTGCCTATCATCGAAATAGATAATTTTGCAATATCAGTGCGCGATAAGCGTGATAGCTTGATGGTCTCTGAACCAGCCAGCACAGTCGGTAAATCGGGGCGTTCTTCATCTCTATAGCTCCCCACCAACAACAAGGGATAGGTATTGGTGAGCAAAATGAGCGCCTTGAGCAAATCTAATGAATCGCTTGCCCAATGCAAATCTTCCAAAATAACCACAGTGGGTTTTTTATCGACAGAAAAAAGGCGTGTGAGGGCATCTATCAGACGTGCGCGGTTTGCCAATGGCTCTAATGGCGGTGGGTCTGTGATGGGTTTGCCCAAAATCTGCGCCAAGTCGGGGATGATGACTCGTAGCACACCCGCATCCAACGGCGACAAGTCGCGCTCTAAGCACAAAAGGGTCAGTGGCTCACGCCACATCTCAAAGGCACGGCGCGATTCCAATGTCGCCCCGCCTCGCGCCACCCGCGCCCCTGCGACTAAGGCTTCTGCACGGAGTTCATCCAACAAGCGTGATTTTCCGACCCCACTCTCGCCACCAATTAGCACCGCCGCCCCACGTTCCCCCGCGAGGATGCGCTCTAATATCACCGACAAACGGGCGAGTTCATTTTCTCTGCCCACAAATCGCGCCGCCTGCAAAAAACTCTCGCGTCCGGTGGCCAAGGCGCTATTACCACCCAACATCGCCAATGCCTCCCGCGCTGTCCCACGTTCATGTGGGTTGCGAGAAAGTAACTTGGCGACCATATCGCGCAAAGGATGACCCTCAAGCAAGGTAAGGTTGGGGTCTCCCATAAGTACCCGATTCAGAAAATGCTCGCGTGCGCCACCCTCAAAGGGGTGTTTCCCTGTGATAAGCCGATGGGCAATCACGCCCACCGCATATAAATCGCCCGCCATAGATGCGGGTTCACCTTGCAAGACCTCTGGTGGCAGATATTCGGGCGTGCCAGCGATGCCATCCCCTTCATCGTCTTGACCACGCAGGAGCGCCAACCCAAAATCTAGCACCTTCACCACCCCATTCACCACCAAAATATTATCTGGTTTGAGGTCACGGTGAATCACTTCACGCCGATGCAAATAGGTGAGTGCTTCTAATAATTGTCCCAACGAATCGGCGGGGGCAAGTGGCGCATCCAAAATATTTTGCGCGGGAAAAAGCCAATCCATCGTGTAATATGGCTCACCATTGTTTGCCCAGCCATAATCGAGTACCTTAATGATATTGGGGTTGCGTAAACTAGCTAATATACGAAACTCACGCGCCAGTGCCACCTGAAAATCGGCAGAACTAGAAGCAGACCGTGAATGGAAATCGAGTCGCTCCAATGGGGTTGTCACCCGTTTTAGGGCAACCGTATTCCCACTCAGACGGTCATGGGCGCGGTAAATGACACCCATTCCACCACGTCCAGTTTCTTCTATGAGGTGATAACGCGGTATTTGCAACCTATCCATACATAACTCTCTTAGTCATTATTTTTGTGATGATTATATGCTAAAACAGCCAAATTATCGAATATAATAACCCAAAAAAACATACATGGAGCAACCAAATGATTCTTGCAGGATTATTTCTCACCCTCATCGTTTATTTCACTTATCGCTTTTTGTTAGCCAAAAACCATACACAAGCCCGACTAGTCAAACTAACCCCTGCCTTTATCTTTTTTGGGGCATTATTTATGTTGGTGGCACTATTTTCGTTATCCGACTGGATAACTGCCCTCGCGCCACGCAACTTATCCCCCATTAACACCCTCACCGAATGGGATGCCACCGATGAAGAACGGGTATTATTGGTGGGGAATTTGCCGTTTGTGGTGGGTGATGTAGAAAACAATCCTGCCCCACATATCATCCTAGCAGGCGGCGAAATGCCATTTAGCCTAAAGAAAAATCGCCTCATACTCGCCTCACGGACATCAGAGGCGGTAGTGTTGATTGGTGACAAAGAAGCCAATGGGTTAGTCGTTGGGATTGTCTATGGTGGCACACTACAAGGCTATTTCACCTTTTTAGACCGTTATTCTGTGATACCCGCCATGACTGTCTTTTTGATGATTATCGGCGCGTTGGTAACATGGGCAATTCCGATATATCACTGGCGGGTGCTGAACAAAATAAAGCAATCTGCACCCGAAAACTAATTTTGGCGCGATTTGCAAGTAAATTGGCGCGTCCAGCCAGTGTGTGATGATGTGGTTTGGCATATACTTGAGTTTATCAATCGCATACCTATCAAAAAAAATACCAAAAATAATAAAATATCGTCTTTTTGAACATATTATGATGAGTGCCATAAAATGACCACCGAGAACAAAAAATATATTGTAGATATGGGCTGGCAAGTTCTCTTGAGCGATTTAGATTTATCTGCAGAAGATGTCTTGCGTCATGCACACCTTCCATTAGACATCCTCAGCCGAAAATCGCCCACCCTCACCGCACAGGAATATTTTCGGCTGTGGGATGGATTGGCTTATACCATGCGAGCAGACCCAACCTTTCCCCTAAAATTGGGACAAAGCATCTCTGTCGAGGCATTTAGTCCGCCCATTTTCGCGTGTTTTTGTAGCCCCAACATGACTATCGCCTTTAAGCGATTGGGGCAATATAAGCCATTGGTCGGTCCGTTTAGGTTGGATGTAAAACAAAGCAATCAGGGAATCATCGTTTCGCTATCGGGATTATCGGATAATCATCCCGTGCCAAGTTCACTCATTACCACCGAATTGGTGTTCATGACGCATCTGGTCAGGCTCGCCACCCGTGAACCTATCATACTCCAAGCGGTGACGATGACCTCACCACCGCCCGAATCACACGCCTATGCCAATTTTTTTGGGGTAAGAATTATACATGGCACATCGAATAGCCTGCATTTTTCATCAGAAGATGCCCAAAGACCGTTTTTGACCATCAGCGACAATATGTGGTCAATTTTTGAACCCGAATTAATCTCGCGGATGCAATCGCTGGATAAAGAGGCGGGGTTTCGTGAGCGTGTGCGGGCATGTCTGATGAAAATTTTGGCGAGTGGCGAATATGCGATGGCGGATGTCGCCAAGCACCTGTCTATCAGCACCAGAACCCTACAACGGCGACTGCAAGAGGAAGGCACGACATTTCAGAAGGAGCTAGATGATTTACGCGAAGAATTGGCACGCAATTATTTGTCTAAATCGATTATTCCAGTGGACAAATCGCGTTTTTACTTGGTTATGAAGACCCCAATTCTTTTTTTCGTGCCTTTCGCGCATGGACAGGCAAAACACCAGAGGGCATCCGCACAGCTATTCAATAGGGATACCCTCACAGAATTTTGTTTTAGCCTTTGCCATAGACAAAGCGCGGGTCTGCCATGCGGACAATTTTGGGGATAAATTCCGCCACAGGCTTCACACAATCGGCTTGATGTTTCATCACATCGGCAATCTTTTTATATGCCAGTGGATGCTCATCTGCGCCACCACCAATGAGGACAACATCGTGCTTTTCTAGGACATATTGCGCGGTGTCGCCCTTAAATTGTTGTAATGCCTGCCCGCGTGAATACTCACGCCCCGCCCCATGCGAGGCACTCTCAAAAACATCGGGATTCCCCAAGCCCATAACAACTTGGGTGCGGTCTCCCATTGTGGCGGGGATAATCGCCAATTCGCCTGCGGGTGTCGGTGTTGCCCCTTTACGATGCACCCAACCGTCTTTGGTCAACCACGCGAAATTATGACGCGAATACACTTGTTTTTGGGCATCCAACTCACGGTAGCCACGCTCATAAAGGGCATACATCAAATTTTTATGCACTTGCCGATGACTATACTCGGCAAACATACCCGCCCATTGTATCAATGCCACATAATCTGCCCCTTCTGGTGTATAGACATTCAGTGGGGCATCGTGTGTGCCTTTGGGCGCTTCCCATTGCGCCACTGCAAATTTTTCAAATTCCTTAGCAATCAACGCACCGACATACCGCGACCCAAAATGACTCAGAATCGCCAATTGACGACTTTTGCCCTCTTCTACATACCCAAATTCGACAAAATGATTGCCATCGCCCGATGTGGCAAAATCTGTCGGGGCAGACCCCAACACCGATTTGAGTAGCATACGCCCCGTTGGGCTTTGCATCTCTGGCACAAATTCTAATAACCCAGATTGATGAAATTGTGCCTGACTAGGGTTCATCGCCCGCCCAAAGTAGGTGTTATAGCGCATGATATGGGTTAATTGTTTGATGGTCTGTTCATCCCAATTGTCATCCACAGTGATATTAGAAAATGTGGTGAGCAACAACGAACACGAAATATCGCCACCCACAAATGAGGGGTAAATCCAGTCGGGTTCTGTGACCACGACCCCGCCTACGGGCATCGCATTCTCAAATACACGATGGGCATCGGGCATCAACGCCCCACCAATGACATACGGATTAGACATCACATAATCCATATCGGCTATGGCGTTGTTGGCGATGATTTTTTTGCCCTTAACCACATACGGGCGCGGGGCGCTTTGTCTGACCAATGGCTGTTTACGCATAGCGACTTGTTGCTCAATGAGCGCATCAACCAATTGCCATACCGCTTGTTCATCCGAGTGTCCCATATTCACCGAATTGATGAGGTTAAACACCTCTCCGAATTTTCTGACACCCGCTTGCTTGAGGCGGCTATTAATCTGCTCTTTTTGTTCTTTTGTAATCATATTTTCAATCCGATTTATGAATAGACTCAGCCATTATACATCAATAAGGCTCACAAGAGTTCATTTTGTCAGAATTACATAACATTTTATGTCTGTGACAAAAATTTAATTTACACTAAAGGTTAATGAAATCTTGAAAAAGTAAACAATCTTTTATCATATTTCCATACAAAATTCGTGATATGATAATAAGGGTATTAAACACCATTACGGTTGCCATGATAGTGGCAACATGATATAGAAAGACCCAAAAAATGACATTTTTTGCGAATCCAGAAACAGTTATAAAAAGAGTCCGTGCCATTTTGCTCACTAGTGGAAAATCGGTGATGTTTATTAAGCGCATTAAGCCAAATACCCCGCCCTATTGGGTTGCCCCTGGTGGCGGTGTAGAGGATATAGATGAAACGCTCCTCGACACCCTCCATCGTGAATTGCACGAGGAATTGGGCGCACGGGTAGAGGTGTTAAAGCCTGCCTTTGTATTAGAACACAATATGGCAGGCAAACAACTGGAGGAGCATTTTTTCATTTGTCGGCTGATTGATTACGACCTGACACTGCGCGAGGGACCAGAATTCAAAGACCCTAAACGAGGCGAATTTCTGCCCGATGAAGTGCCACTGGTGGCGAGTGAACTGAACAATATTCACATCAAGACACCAGAACTAGCCGACTGGATATTACAAAATTTGCAGGTACTACGGGGGATATAATCATCCCCCATCGTATCAGCCTGCACCACCATCCGGGGGAATATTGAGTGGTGTATACGGACCCACTGCCCACCAATCGGGGAAATTTGCCCGTTGTACCTCAAAGTAATCGTCAAAAATACGTCGTGCTATCGGCGCAGACACCTGCGACCCCTCTAGCGATTGCTCCACCATCACCACAATCGCAATTTGTGGGTTATCGGCAGGAGCATACGCCACAAACCACGCATTGGGATAACGCCCTGTTTGTGCAGTACCCGTTTTGGCACACACACTATAGGGTGCTGTGAGTTCTACAAAGCTATATTGACTCTCACTGCTGATAAACCGTCCATAAGCCGTCCCCAAAAATTCATTGGTGATGACCCCGCACATGCCCGTTTGTATCGCCTCTAATACCCCATCGTTGAAATCAAATTCGTTGAGGATTTGGGGCGTAAACGCTTGTACCAATGCAGTGTTATCTACCCCGCCAATTTGTCTGACCAATGCGGGACTATAAACCGTGCCACCATTGGCAATAGATGATGTAACCACCGCCATTTGCAACGGGGGCAGTGTCACATCCCCCTGACCAACCGCCTCAGAAACCGCCGCATCTACACTCCCTGGGATGGGAATAACACCCGGTGCTTCTCTGAATATCGCACTCAAGCCATACGTGCGGGTTAAGCCCATGCGCCGACCATATTCGGCAATCATATTGGGATTTCTTTCCAAAAAGAGTCGTGCGCCATATTCCCAAAAGAACGGATTGCATGAGGTCATGAGTGCCTCTGATGGGTTGATAATCCCCGCAGGTGGATATTCATCGGTCACACGCCAATCGGGTCGTGGAGAGCGGGTATCGCCATATTGTGACCCATCCCAATAGAGTTCACAGTTAAATTGCTCTGTGGTGACTGTTAACCCTTCATTCAACGCCGCCGCGAGGGTGATAATTTTGAACACCGACCCCGGTGAGGCTTGTTCGCTTGCGGCACGGTTGCGGAGTGGCTCACCCGTATTGAGCATTGCTACTAACGCATTGCCTCTATCTTCTGTGATGGAATCTGGGTGAAATAAATTGGGCTGGATAAATGGATAGCTGGCTAATGCTAAAATTTCACCCGTGGGGACATCCAACACGACCACAGCACCCCCTGTAGACACACTTGCCCAATTGGGTGTGGCGGTGACAAAGGCTTCGTTGAGCGCGGTGGCGGTGATACGTTGCAGACGGCTATCCAATGTGAGTGTGACGGGGACAGGTGATGTGCCAACACTACCCGCCAATTCCCGTAAAACTGTCCCGCTTGCATCTACAATCCGCAATACACTGGCAGGCTTGCCACCAAGTTGCTCTTGATAGGCGGCTTCGATGCCATATAACCCAATAATATCACCCTCACCATACCCCAATGCGGTATATTCAGAAATGCGCTCGGCGGGTATTGGTCCCACATACCCCACTGTATGCGTCCCCATGCTATTGCCTTCATAAATCCGATGTGACCGACTCTCAAACCCCCGTGATACCCCACATACACTCGATAGAGCCGAAAAATTAGTATTAAAATCATCAGTATTCAATTCGCCCAAAAAGAATTCTGTTTCGCTAACATAGGGGCGAAACTGATTTTCGATAAGGCGCGGTGGCACACGCATCAGCCGTGCCAGCAAATCGATACACTGTGGTTCACCAGACATCCGCCGCCTGGTAGAATAAAACCCTGTGGTTGTGCCGTTATATGCCAAACGCACCCCGTTGCGGTCATAAATAATGGCACGCGTGCTTGAGCGCGATTCCACACGGATTTGTGCGCCACTGATGAGCGCATCGAAAATATCCATCGTAGACCACGCGATTTTCCAGCCATTAGGGGTGTTAATCAGGCGGATTCTGCGCCCATTATCGGCAATTTCGCCAAATGTGTTCGATACAAATATCACATCATAGACCACCATCGCCGTTGCACCCTGCAAGACGGTCTCTGAGAGGGTATAACGGATTTCGAGTAATGATAACGATTCACCCACTGTCTGATACCGATTGGTAAACACCTGTAGCGGATATTCATCAACCCCGTTGATGTTATTCACGGTGACATAACCATACATGCGCTCATAATCTTTGGCGTTCCATGCGTCCAAAAATGCCGTTACTACCTCTTGTGGGGCAGATTGCGCCCATGTGGGCATGACCGAAAATGTAAATCCGAGTAATAAGCACATCAGTAGGGTGGTAAAATGGCGCAGAAGGTTTATTTTCACGATAATATCCTCATCAAATTTCATTCATGATGACATTTTATAGAGTGAAACAACCAAAAATCTAGTGGTGATGGCATAGCGTAGGGGAATAAGCAGGATGATGGAGATACAAAACACGACAAAAGGGTTGTCCTAAAAGTATAATCTCATTTCTAGGCTACGGCAGGTGCCTGATTGACCAAAACCCCATAAATGGGATTGACCTGCCGATTTTGAGGAGGAGATGGGCATAATGTAGGGGCTTGCCATGGCAAGCCCACCTTAAAAAACGATAAAAAGATATGCCTCGCCCCTACGCTATACACATTTTTTGTGATAAAAATTGGTAAAACAACCCCGTTCACAGGGTTTCAGAGGGTCAGACGGGTGGTTCTCCGCCCGTTGAAGGACAAGCACATGATAGGTTTGACCCGATATATCGCACTTTTCAACCCTTTATTATATATGTCGTAAAGTGAAAATGTGGAGAAGGGTGGCGGGGGGATGAGGTCAAACAACCAGCAATCATGATACAAAGAAAAAGGGCTTCGCATTTATAAGAAGCCCCAAACTTAAAAAAAAGTGGTTCTAAAAGAGTACGTCACTTATCTTGGAGGGGGATATGACTTTTAGCGTTACTCTATATAATTAGAATAGTCCCAGGTAAAATAGTGCGATAGTGACATTTATCACAAGTTTGTAACGGAGAAATTTTATGAGCAAATCAATAGGCAAATTTTTTGAAGAATACACCGTTGGCGAGCGTATGACCACACGCGGGCGCACCATTACCGAGACCGATATTGTGCAATTTGGGTCGCTCACAGGCGATTTTAACCCTATGCACTTTGATGCGGAATATATGCAAGGGCACATGCTAGGCAAGCGTATCGCACACGGTATGCTAACACTCAGTTATGCTGTTGGGCAAGCCTATCAACTGGGATTTTTGGAGCAAACCGTCTTGGCATTTCGCGCTATCGAGATGAAATTTAGTGAACCCGTCTATATTGGTGATACGATTCATGTGGATATTACCGTCAAAGAGACAAAAGAGGCGGCGCGTCTGGGTGGCGGTTTGGTCATATTTGAGGTACGCATTGCAAATCAGGCAGGAAAAGCGGTGCAAAAAGGGGAATGGGTGGTGCTAATCGCCAGCAAACCATCAGCATAACGTAAGAAATTTGAATTTTGCGACTGCTATGGGGTATAATTTGCCTATTATGACGCATCTAACACTGTGAGGATAAATATGGATTTAGGAATTGTTGTGATGATAACCATTATCGGTATCACCATCGTGGTGATAGGCTCGGTGATGTTTTATGGCTTAAAGCACGACCCCCACATGGATGTGCGTAGCCCAGAATCATCGCGCTCGGTACAAATTTTGCAGGCGCAAAATATCGCCGCGATGAAAAAATTGGAAGCCATGCAAACCCAAGCACAATTGGCAACAGAAACCGCCACCGACACCCCCACCGACACCCCTCAAGTGAGTGCGAGTGTATTGGGGAGCGATGAAGAAAAAGCCGCCCGCAAAGCCGCCGCCCTCGCTCGCAAAGCCGCCAAACAACAACAAGTCGCTGAATAGGTCATACCATCATGGGGGGGATATGATGCGCTCCATGAGTTGCCAAAAAGCCCATTATTCATCCCTATTTCCGTTGATATTTTTCTATAAAAAGGATGTGAATCTGTGACAAACCCACAAGAACGCCTCCAACAGGCGATGATGATGTTGGAATTGGGAGATATTGATGATCGTCTCAATGCCTTGCCAGTGATAGCAGAGGCAAAACATTTGCCCGCCGTGCCGTTTTTGGTCAGTTGGTTGCCCAACGCCGACCCTGGTACCCGTTATCTGATTGTGAAGGCACTCACCCAATTGCCCCATGACGATGCTGTGCCTGCCCTGCTAGACGCATTGCGTTGGGATGATATGTGGACACGCGCCGCCATCACCGCCGCGCTCATTGCCAATGGGTCAATGTTGGTGATTGAGGGGCTGTCAGAGGCATTGCGTGACGAAAAAAGTGCTGTGCGCCGTGCCTCTGCCAAAGCATTGGGCAAAATTGAAGTGAAAACCGATACCGATGCCCATATCGCGGTTGTACGCGGATTGTCTGCCGCTTTGCTCGATGTGGACGATGGCGTGCGCCGATTTGCGGCAGAAGCATTAGGGCGTTTGGGTGCAGAGGGCAAAGTCTCTGAGCTAACCCATGCGCTCAACGACAAAAATGCAACAGTACGCATTGCGGCTTTTCGTGCCTTAGCCACGCTAGATACACCAGAGGCACGTAATGCTGTGCATCGGTGGTCAAAAGAACAATAATTATGTTTGCAAGGGGGCGATTCCTCATCTTGACAAAGCCCCCTTGTCCACATATACTCTCCCACATGCTCAGTTACGCCACGATAGCTCAGTTGGTAGAGCAATGCACTGAAAATGCATGGGTCGCCGGTTCGAGCCCGGCTTGTGGCAAACGAGATTTCAAAAAAAGTCAACCAATCGGTTGGCTTTTTTTGATTTACCCCACCGATTTCCCCACGATGCCTTTTTTTCGCATACAATAAAGTAACAGTTTGTTATAGTTGCCCATGAGGTTATTTGCGATGCACACTAAAATACGCCCCTTTTTCATCCTCTTTTGTCTATTTGCGGTCACATGGCATAGTGTGGCACAGACGACCCCCGAATGTACCGATTTGGTTGAGCGAGCGATTATCGCCCTACAAGACAATTGTGATAGCCTAGAGCGCAATAGCGCCTGTTATGGCTATAATGCCGTTAGCGCCGTTTTTTCGCAGGTTGTCCCTAGTGATTATTTCACCCGCCCCGCCGATAGAGCAGGTCTGCTGGATTTAATCAGTTTGCAAACCACCCCGTTGGATATGGATAGTGACCGTTGGGGCATTGCGCTGATGAATATGCAAGCCAATTTGCCCAACACCCTACCCGGTCAGGCGGTGACAGTATTGCTATTGGGCGACTCGACCATCGAAAATCGCGTGGATGCGTTGGATATTGCCCCCATTGCCCAGCCCGTGGATGTGCGACTAGAATCTGCTACCGATGCCCGTACATCGCCTAGCGATACCAGCAACACAATTGCCCGTGTGCGCGTTGGCACAGCCCTTTTAGCCGATGCGCTCAATGCCGATGGCACATGGTTGCGCGTGGTTGTGGATGATTTTCCCGCATGGATTCGCCGTGATGCAACCAATTCACCCAGTGGGCTAAACAATTTGCCAGCCATCACATCGCCCATTCAATCACCCATGCAAGCCTTTTATTTCACCACAGGGGTGGGGACGATTGGCTGTGCAGAAGCACCGAATACCATCACGATTAAGAGTCCAGAAAATCTCACCGTAGACCTCTCGGTCAATGGCGTGGATATTCGCATTGGTAGCACCATCACCCTCCGCAATTCTGCGCCCAACGAATTGTCTTTTACCGTACAAGAAGGACATTTAGAGACGGTGACGGGAGAATATATCGAAGCAGGGCAAACACTCATCGCCCAAACCGATGATTTTGGCAGTATTGTCTATTGGCAAGAGAGCCGTCCTGCCACACCAGAAGAACAAGCCTATGGTGAAATTGCCAATCGTGCCTTAGATATTGACCCAGAAGCATTAGACATCCGCCCAGAAACCGAAACTATCCCAGAAACAAATGAAGCTGGCGAGCTTATCCATGTGGTTGTGCGTGGGGATACCCTCTTTAACATTGCCCGCCAATACAATGCCAGTATGCCAGCCATAGTCACCCGCAACAACTTAGCCGATCCGCGTAGTATCTTTGTGGGGCAACGCCTGATCATCCCCAACCCCAATAGCGGATTTGTGGGAATTAATGATGATACACAACCGCCAGTTACTATTACAGAACCCGTTGTTGTAGGTGGTGTGGATTGTAGCACTTTTGCACCCACCAGCCCCTTGCAAGGCATGATGCTGGGCGATAATACCTTCCAATGGACACCCGTCAATGGTGCCACCAGCTATCGGGTGATTGTCACCAATCTCACAGAAAATCGTAGTGTGGCATTTGATGCCCCTGCACCACTCACCTCATTGATTGGATTTGTTGACCAAAGCACGGTAGGCGGTGGATTCGATTTTGCATGGCGTATACAAGCCCTGCGGGATGGCGTAGTCGTCTGTGATGGTGGCGATAGGACGATGCAACGGGGTGGGGTGCGTTATTTTACCGTCACATGGGCATGTGTATCGCCGAATACGGTGGTCGTGACTTATAGCGGTGTGTTGCCAGACGATACCATTAATGTCAAATTTTATAACCCCATCACAGCGCAATATGAAGAACAAAATGGGCGTGGACAAAGCGGTACCATCAGTTTTCCCAATATGACAGGTGGGGCATATCTGGGATTTGCATTCACCTCATCGGGTGAGCAAATGGCGCTCACACCAAACCCATTACTCCCATGTCCATGACCAAAAACAGGAAAAATTCGCATATAATTAAGATACGATGATGACCCTTATCCAGAGAGGATTTACTGCTTATGAAGCATTTATGGCGCTATTTGATAATGATTGCCTTGTTCAGTGGCATAAGTACCACCCTAGTCGCCCAAGATGACACAGATGATATTTGTCCCCCCATCATCACCGATGCGATTAACCTCGCAGGCGAAAATTGTGCTGATTTGGGGCGTAATTCGGCGTGCTATGGGCATAATCAGGTGGTGGCATCGTTTTCTGCCGAAGATACGGCACAAGCCTTTTCTGAACCCGCCGATGTTGCCCCGCTTGCCGATGTTATCAGCATTAGCACGGCGGCGCTCAATGCCGATGAATCTATTTGGGGGTTGGCGCTGATGAATGTGCAAGCCAATATCCCAGATACCATACCCGGTCAGGCAGTGTTATTTTTTCTGATGGGCGAGACACAAATCGAAAACCGTTCCACAGATGCACCAGCACCTATCATCCCCGCTAATATCACCATTGTTGCCACTGGCGCAGACCGCGTGAATGTCCGCAGTGGCGCAGGACGCAATTTTAACGCGCTGGGGGCGGTGGCAAATAACAGCACCCAAGTTGCCACCGGTGTCAGTGAAGATGGCGAATGGGTACGCGTTACCTTTGGCGATACCGATGGCTGGGTGAGTGCCATCCTTGTGCAACCCACCGATTCCGCATTATTTAATACGCTCCCCGTGGTTGCCGATGAAGATGCCGTGTTATCGCCCATGCAAGCCTTTTATTTCACCACAGGCACAGGCAATCCAACATGCAGGCAAGCCCCAGATGCCATCGTCATCCAAAGCCCAGAACGACTTTCGGTGAATGTGACCATCAATGGCGCAACGGTGCGAATTGGCTCAACGATTGTCTTGACCACCCAACTTGGCGAGACATCCCCCGATGATGATTTGGATGATAATTGTGTGCTAACAGAAGCCATTGTGCTAGATGGTAATATAGAAGCGAATGGTGGTGGATTAAATATTCCATTGGGGCATTTTGCCACATTTACCGCGTGTGAAGGGGAAGATGGGCAAATTATCCCACAAGATGATTGGCAAGCGGGTGGCATTGTCTCTGAGGAGCGACTCGCAGAATTTGGCGTTTTGGAACAATTACCAGAGGGACTTTTGCATTATGCCATTAAGATTCCGACCCGTGCCGCTATTGAAGAAGCATTACGCCCCACTGCCACACCAGAACCCCGCCCAACGACAGTTGTGGTAGCAACATCCACGCCTGCCCGAACAGGTGGTGTAAACTGTGGTGGATTCTCTGCGCTATCACCAACAGGGCAAATTATTTGGGGGACGCAAGAATTTCGGTGGTCGCCTGTGGTGGGCGCAGATTTTTATTATTTCACCCTCGTGCGGACAGACGGACGACCAGGGTCGGTATTCATCAGCCAAGTCGGTGGCACGGCACAATCAGTCTTTGTGGATGCGGGCATTGGCACACTCTATCAGGTGGGGCGTTCCAATAATCTCGATTGGCAAGTCGAAGCATGGGCGCGGGATGCCACTGGACAGCCCTATAAGGCATGTTCCACCGCACTTGTCCCTGTTCGGCGCAGTATCCCCAGTTTTGAACAGATATGCCAACAATTAGACGGGTATAAGATTTCGGATGATAGATGCGTCCGCAATGGAACGACTGGGGATGAAATTTTTATCCCAGAATAGTATAAAAAAACAGACGGCGCACATGCCGTCTGTTTTTTTACATTTACAGCGAAATAATGACAAAAAAGACGGGCAATGCCAACAATAATCCATCTAAACGGTCTAAAAATCCGCCATGACCGGGCAGTAGATGGCTGGCATCTTTGACCTTAAAACCCCGTTTAATGCGCGATTCGAGCAAATCGCCCAAAATAGTCATAATAGCCACCACTGGCGGGGCGATGAGAACAATTATAGTGGGCAATATGGCAATAACCCCAATGAGCCATCCCGCACAACACCCCGATATAAATCCCACTTCTGCGCCTTCCCATGTTTTGCCAGAGGAGATGCGCGGGGCTAGTTTGCGCTTGCCAAACATCCTCCCACCCACCAACGCCATGCTATCGGTTGTCCAATTGGTGATGAGCAGGAGCAATGTCCACGATAACCCCTTGTCACTATTGCGGATAAGCACCAATAGGGTCATGGGAAAGATAATATAAATAACCGCCCCAGTGAGAAATAGCCACAACCATTTGCGACCCAAATGCGAGATATGATAGAGTTCATAAACGGCAATACTAGAAACAATGATTACGGCAATAGTAGACAAGGGCGTACCCACAAAGACGATGCCAAGTATAATTGGCAACCCAACCGCCATTGTGAGTAACCGTTGAGGCGTATCTGCCCAAACACCCGATTTATTCATAAAAATCCCCCTTTAATCATCAAATTACGTCAAAGTGGAGGTCATAATAGTGCATGGCATCGCCAATGGCGGGTTGTGCCACCGACATCAACACCGTACCATCTTTTGTGGCGTGTATTTTTGCGAGGTCTATAGCTTGGGCGATAGTTGGCGCAAAATATGTATGGTCATGATATTGCCTCACCACACCCAATGCAATATCAGGCGCAGGAAATGGTATAGCGATATTGCGTTCGGTTTGGGTGAGGATAATCGTATCGCTAATTTGGGCGAATATCTTGCATAAACCGTCTAAATCGCGGTCGGTGGGGACAGCCAATACCGCCACAACGGGGTGTGTGAGAAAGTCACGCACACTATCTATAAAAGATTTGGCAGACAAGGGATTGATTGCCCCATCTATATAAACGGCAGGCGCATCTTGTAATTTGTGACACCGCCCAGGCCAAAAAACATTTTCTAAACCATATCGAATTTTCTCTACATACTCTGGTGAGCCGTGCTTAATATCGGTCTTGAGTCGTCCATGAAGATTACCCGCCGCCCATACCGCCAAAGACGCATTTTCGATTTCATACCGCCCCAACATCGGAATAGTCACAGTGCCATAGCGCCCCATTTCGACCATCATGCCCGTTTTTTCGCCCCTATCATGCCCCAAATAGACCCCCATATCGCTAGTTGCCAGCCATTCAAACCGTGCATCCACCGCATCGGCTTCACGGCGCAATACATCCATTACCGCAGGGGCTTGTGGCAAGCTATAAGCAATGCTATGGGGTTTGATAATCCCCGCCTTATGCCATGCAATACGCTCCAAACTATTGCCCAAATAACGGGCGTGTTCCATGATGATAGGCGTAAATAACGATAGACGGTTATTCACCAACGAATTATCGTCATAGCGCCCGCCACGCCCCACTTCTATCATGGCAACCGTCACATCTTGTTCATCAAACCATTTGAGCGCCACCGCCAAAAATATGCCTTGCGGACTTAAATAACGCCCTTCATCCAATGTGGCATTCACCGCATCTATGTGGGGAGACAGTTCACTAATGATACGGACTAAATCTTCTTCGCTAATCATGCGTCCATTCACACGAAACCGTTGCCGATAGGTGGTCAGATGTGGGCTTGTAACCATGCCCACAGTATGCCCCAATGACTGCAATAATTTGGCGGTAATCGCGGTTACAGACCCCTTACCTTTGCTCCCAGTGACGACGGCATATTCTCGGCGCGAGTCGAGCAGACCCGTTTCCATGAGCAATTTTCGTGAGGGAGAAATATCGCGGGTATGCTCATCGAGTCCGCGTCCGCGCCAATTTGTATGGGCAAGCGATTCAAATACGTAAGTAATTGCTTCGGTTTCGGTTATAAAACGCATGGGTTATGATTTCTTTTTCACAATTTAACAAAAGACACGCTATCATTTTAATGACTTTATAAAAAATTCGTAGGGGCGCTGATGAAAAAGCTATTTTTATTGATGATATTCGCGTTTGTGATTTCTGCCAATGTTGCCAATGAATCAACGCCATTGGTGGTTATCGCCCAAGATGGCGATTTATGGGTGTGGCACAATGGCGAGACACAAATTTTTCCTGTTGGCGACCTCATTTTTCCCTATTTATCCCCCAGTGGAAATTTAGTCGCATTGGTGCGGGGCGATTATCCCTATCCACAACGCCTGTCGGTGCTGTCTATCACGGGCGATAATTTGCGTGATTTTAGCATGGCATATCCGCGTCAGGTGATATGGCAATCGGAAAGCGTGCTGTGGATAAACAGTTATCTGCCTCATACAGAGGGTATGTTGGAATTATACCCTAGCACCCATTTATATCGGGTGAATCTTGAAACAGGTGAAATAACCGAATGGGATATGGGTGAACCATTCACCATGACCATCAACCCCAATCGGGAATGGCTGGCAATGAGTTTTGCGGGGTTATATGGCGAATCTGAAGGACGTATTAGCCTGTTATCGCTTTTTGAGGATATAAATCCCGTAGATGTGGTGCGGTTTCCTGCTATTTCGAGTGGGTCACATGGTGGCTATTATCCGCCTGTGCAGTGGCTAACCGATAAGTCTGCCCGTCTTGCCATCGCAGAACCGAATGCCCTGTATATTGTGGGGGATATGTTGCCCCAAACACAGCTTTTAGAAATTAATACCGATGGCATAAGCACCGCTTTGGGAGAAATCAACACCCAGTTATATCCCGCGCCTGTTTGGTCTGCCGATGGCGCATCTATGGTGTATATGACCGCTTCACGCGAGGGACTCGCATTGGCAATTGCCTCGCATGTGGGCGAAATAAACCATATAATAGCCCTTGGTGAGCCTGTGCCGTTCTTTTTTATCCCCCAGAGTGACGATTTTCTGTTTATCGAACAAAACACCGCCATACAGATTGTTGGCATAAACGGCGAATTACGCTCATGGGCAATGGGCGGTGGTGCATTGGTGGGTGATTTGCAATTATATGCAGGTGGTGCGGTGATAACCCTGTTGTCTGATGCATCTATCAGACTTGTTTATGTGGGTTGGCATGAAAACACCTTGCATGAAATTCTAAAAACCTCTGAATATCCGTTTTTTGACACCAAATGGGATTAAAAATGTGTGCATAAAACAAGAAAGTGTGTCACAATTTAAGAGTGGGTGCTAAATGAGGAAAGAAAGATGGTAGAAGCGCAAAACACTGATGTCTATATCTTAGTGGTAGATGACACCCAAACCAACCGAGAAGTCATGGCGCGAATTTTGGCGCGAAAAAAATATCAAAACAAATTGGTCGCTAGTGGTGAAGAAGCCCTACTTGCCGTTGCAGAACGTCACCCAGACCTCATTTTGCTAGATATTAGTATGCCCGGTATCAATGGGTATCAGGTGTGCGAGCGACTTAAAGCCGATGAACGCACCCGCGATATTCCAGTTGTATTTATCAGCGCCCACGATGAAACAGAAGACAAAGTGCGAGCGTTTCATGTCGGTGGGGTAGATTACATCACCAAACCGTTTAAGATAGAAGAAGTGCTTGCCCGTGTAGATACACAAATCGTTTTATCTGGTCAACGCAAAGCCATTTTGCAACTGAACGAAATCAAAGACCAATTGCTCCGCACTGTATCGCATGACCTCAAAAACCCGTTGCATGTGATTATGGGGTATGCGTCGTTGTTGATGGACGGTGGTTATGCTACATCGGTAGACGATGTGAGCAATATGTCAAAAGCCATCTATAATAGCGCCGAGCGCATGTATACCCTTGTGACCAACCTACTCGAATTGAGCCAACTGGAAGATGGTGGCGGGTTACAAATATTCCCCATGTCCCTCACACAATTATGTATGGATATGATACCCGAATTTAAGGTGACTGCACAAGCCAAACATCAGACATTAAAATTTAACATCCCCACAACAGAAATATTGGTAAATGGTGATATGATGCGCTTGGGGCAAGTCTTGAGTAATCTGGTATCGAATGCGATTAAATATACACCAGATGGTGGGCATGTTACGGTAACGGTGCAACAAGACGCTAAGTTTGTCGTTTTATCTGTTGAGGATAATGGGTTTGGAATTCCTCCCGATGCCATCCCCCAACTTTTTGACAAATTTTTTCGGGTAACTAGAAGCGAATACCGCACGATTGAGGGGACTGGTCTGGGGCTTTCGATTGTGAAAGCCATTATTGAGCAACATCACGGCAAAATTTGGGTGGAAAGTGAATTAAATAAGGGGAGTAAATTCACATTTTCACTGCCCATCATATCATAACATCAAAGAAGAATGAGCCATGAGCAATAAACGCACCATACAGGCATTATTACAAGAAATTGAGCAACTCAAAACACGAGTGGCTTATTTAGAGACCCTCTGTGATGAAAAAGAGGAGCAGATTGCTTTTTCTGCCGATGAATCACGCTTTAGCCAATTATTAGAGACACTCCCTATCACAGTATTTATCTATCAAAATCGGCGTGTGGTGTATCTGAACCCCACAGGGCGAACACTTGGTGGACATAATTTGCCAGAAATTATACGCAAAGATTTTTGGTCGCTGATTCACCCCGAATCAACCGAATCTCTCAAAAATGTGTTTCGTACATTTAATCAACAAGAAAATTATCAATCGCGCATCGAAATAAGGGCATATGATATTGAGGGGCAATTGCGCTCATTAGATGTGATATTTGCGAGCATTGAGTATAAAAATAAGCCCGCACTCTTGGGGGCGGTGATAGATGTCACCGAGCGATTGCGGGCGCATGAGCAACTGGTGGCGTTGGATGCCGAAAAAGAACGGGTCAAAGTCCTCACCGATTTTGTGCGCGATGTGAGCCACGACTTTCGCACGCCCCTCTCGACCATCAACACCAGCATTTATTTATTGGGGCGCGTAGACGACCCTATTAAGCGCCAACAACAACTCAATACCCTGCGCGACCAAGTGAAACATCTCGATAAATTAGTAGATGCTCTGCTCACGATGTCGCGTCTGGATAGCGGATTATTGGCAGTATTTAAGCCTTTTGACTTAAATCTGCTGGTGATAGAAGCAATACAGAGTCTTAGCACACATATCACAGAAAAACAGCATACCGTCCTTACCGAATTAGATGATAACTTGCCCCAACTATGGGGGGACATTCACGAAATCCATCGTGCTTTGCGCGAATTGGTGATGAACGCGGTGCAATATACACAGCAACGAGGCGAAATTACCCTACGGACTTATCAAGATGCTGATATGGTTGTTATCGTTATCCAAGATAATGGCTATGGCATATCTCTAAAAGACATGCCATATATCTTTGACCGATTTTTTCGGGCAGACCAAGCCCGTGCTATTGGCGGGGTAGGGCTGGGATTGTCTATTGTCCGCAAGGTTGTTGAACATCATCAGGGCGAAATTATCATCGAGAGTGTGCCACAGCATGGCACACAATTTGTTATTCGGTTGCCCATCACCCATATCAATTAGGAGATACATCCATGCAAACCACCTCACCCCAACCCAAGCAACCGTCTCAACTGTCTTTTATCGCTGTCGTGATGGTCGTCTTGGTGGTCGTGACATTGCTCATCACAGGGGGATTGATTGTTTTTAGCAATCTTCGTACCGAAACCCTCATAGCCACTGCCGAACAAGACCAACAAGCCCGCGCACAAGCCATTTCTGACCGTTTGGGGAGTTATCTGATAAACGCACAACAACTCGCCAATACCACTGCCACATTGGTCGCCCCCCTCAGAGATGACCGTGAGCGTGTAGAATCGTTACTCATGCAGGTGTTGGCATCTGCCCCCAGCGAAATTATTTATGGGGTGGGCGCATGGTATGAGCCAAATTTGTTTGATAATCAGACAGTGTATTATGGACCGTATGTGCATCAAGATACCCCACAAGCCATTCTCACATACGAGTGGATGACACCCGAATACGATTTTCATACCCAAGCATGGTATGTAACAGGCAAAGATAGCGGTGGCGCAGTGGTTTTTACCCCACCTTATTTTGATACAGGTCTGGTGTATATGAGCGCCTCACGCGCTTTTTATGACACCGATAACACCTTTAGCGGGGTGATTACAGTAGATATGGTGTTGCCATTGCTCCGCCAACTGATTGTGGATGCCAACACCAACACCAATGAAGTGGTGTATGTGACGACTGCCGATGGCGCGATTTTTGTGCATCCCGCAGAAGATGCGATACTCAATTTTGCCCGCCAAAATGGACTATCGCCCACCAGCATCTTAGACCTGACGGAATCCGATTTAACTGCCTATTTGGGGGCATCGCAAGCAGAAAAAACGGTGTCTGCGGTTGCACCTGTGTCGCTTACAGGATGGTCTGTGCATCTGACCACCGATGAGGAATTGCTTTTTGCCAGTGTGCGCGATTTGAATAGTACCTTATTGGGTGTCATCGGTGGGGTATGGGCATTTACCCTTGCGGCACTTTTTGGACTCAATCGGTTCGCCTCACAGACCAGTAAATCGCGCTTGGAGCAACAAAAATTGGAGGCAGAAATTTCTGAGCGCAAACGTGCCACCGAGATTTTGCAAATCACTAATGAAGGGTTAGAAGAAAAAGTCCGTGAGCGCACCGCCGAACTCGAAAAAGCCAAAGAGGAGGCAGAACGCGCCAATGTGGTCAAATCACAATTTTTGGCGGCGATGTCGCATGAACTCCGCACACCGCTCAATGCCATCCTCAATTTTACGCAATTTGTCTCTACAGGGGTTTTGGGTGATGTGAATGAGGAGCAAGAAGAAACGCTCAACAAAGTCGTCACCAGTGGCGAGCATCTACTAGGACTCATCAATGATGTGCTGGATATATCCAAAATTGAGGCGGGGGCGCTGGAGTTATTTGTTGAGGATAATGTCAATATCAACACCGAGCTACAGATGACCATAGCAACCGCCAAAAGCCTGATAAAAGACCGTCCTGTGAGCATCGTCAACGAAATTGAGCCAGATTTACCCCTCATGACAGGCGATAGGCAACGGATTAGCCAAATTTTGCTCAATCTGGTGTCGAATGCGTGCAAATTCACCGAAAAAGGCACGATTACCATCGGCGCAAAACAACAAGATGACCATATTCAACTATATGTTCAAGATACAGGGATGGGAATTGCCACAGACGATTTTGAGAAAATTTTTCAGACATTCGGGCAAACCCGTGTGGGCTTAAAACAAGGACGCGGGACAGGCTTGGGATTGCCCATCTCACGGCGCTTGGCAGAAGCACATGGAGGCAATCTGAGGCTAGAAAGCACCGTTGGAGAAGGGTCTACATTTTGGGTAGAATTGCCCATCAAACCAGAACATCTCATCTTAACTATGCCTAAAAATTGAGGGGGACTGATGACAGACGATACTAACCCAGTGATTTTATATGTTGAAGACGATACCATGAGCCGTGAGGTGATGAATTTACTGCTCACCCGACGGCTCAAATTTGAGCATGTGTATATTTTTGAAGATAGCACCGACTTTGCCCAAAATCTGACAGCGTTGCCACAGAAACCCGATATTATCTTTTTAGATATTCACATGGAGCCAATGGACGGGTTTGGCATGTTAGAAATTATCCGCGCACATCCCGATTATGCCAAATTGCCCGTCATTGCCTTGACAGCCAGTGTGATGAATGAAGAAGTGACACTCCTCCGCACCAAAGGATTTGATGGTGCATTGGCAAAACCAGTTGACCAGCGCAATTTTCCAGATATTCTCAAACGGTTGCTCATGGGCGAACAGATATGGCGCATTACCTAGACCAAGTAGCATTTTTGTGGCTCAATCTCATTCTAAAATCCCCTAAAAAATAGGTTTACGATGAGGTTATCCCATCAGAAAATATATGCGATGATATTCAACGGTCATAACCTAATTTGCCATTCTGCCTGTGTATGATTATCATAGAGGGCAAAATAGCAAGGAGATTTTTACATGACCGCAAATAATAATACCGACAAAGGACGTGCCAGCTTATCTGCATGGGAAAATGGCAAGCCCACCAACTTTTTTACCGCCGACAAAAATTTGCAAACGGTTCTGCGTTATCATCTCGGTGATGCAGAATATAACCAAATCGAATATATGTTATCGCGTTTTGGTGGAGAATGTGCCACCCTCATAGACCCTGCCGTCAAAATTGAAGACCGCATTGGCAATCATCCCCGCCTCTATCGCTATAATGGCATTGGAGAACGGGTAGAAAGCATCGAATTTCACCCCAATCATGACCTTGTGGGTAGGCTCATCTGGAAAAGTGGCATCATGGCAATGCAAGCCCGTGCGGGGAACGCGGTGCATCAGATGGCGCTGTTTTATCTGCTCAATCACACCGCCGATGGTCATTCTTGTGGATTGGCTTGCACCAGTGGACTCATCCGCGCCCTACAAACGGCAGGCGATGATGACCTACAAGAAAAATTCCTCACCCCCCTACTCGATCCCAATTACGACACCATGCAACATGGCGCACAATTTCTCACCGAAGTGCAAGGTGGCAGTGATGTGGGTGCAAATGCTGTTCAAGCACACAAACACGAGGACGGCACATGGCGTATATCGGGCGAAAAATGGTTTTGCTCCAATATCAACGCCGACCAATTTTTGGTAATGGCGCGTCCCGTTGGTGCGCCTGCTGGCACAAAGGGACTGGGATTATTCCTCATACCGCGCACATTGGATGACAACACAACCAACGGGTTTTATCTACGGAGGCTCAAAGACAAACTTGGGACACGCATTTTGGCGAGTGCAGAGGTAGATTTTATAGATGCCATCGCCTATCCTGTAGGGGCAGTGGACAGTGGCTTTAAAATTGCTGTGGAGCAAGTCCTCAACACATCCCGTCTGATGAATGCGGTGGCGTGTGCGGGGTTCATCCGCAGGGCATATATCGAAGCCGCCAGTTATGCTTGTGAGCGCACCGCTTTTGGTGAGCCAATTGCCAATTATCCCCTTGTCCAAGAAGCCGTTGTGGATATTTTGGCAGAGAGTCATGCGTCTGTGGCATCAAGTTTTGCGATAGCATCGTTGCTCGATACCATCGAAACCAGTTTTGGTGATGAGACCGCTGAGGCGGTGTATCGGGTATTTGTCAACATCAATAAATACATCACCAGTGTGCAGGGAAGCGCGTCTATTCACCGCGCTATCGAGATATTTGGTGGTAATGGCGCAATTGAATCGTTTAGCATATTACCCCGCCTCTATCGGGATATGGTGGTGCTAGAAAGTTGGGAAGGCACGCATAATGTGTTGTGTCTACAGGTCTTGCGCGATTTTGGGCGCTATAACCTGCATGAGCCATTTCTCAATTATTTGCACACACATCTAGCGACTGTACGCGATACTCGTTTTAAGGCAGATGTGGATGCGGTAGAATTGGCAATTGACCGTTTTGTAGGCATGTTGGGCAAAATAAGTGCATCAGAGGCAGAATATCAAAATGCCCATGCACGAAGATTGATTCACCTATTGGCACAAATCGCGCAAGCCGTGATGTTATTGGCAGAAGCCCAACGCGAAATTGCCCATAGTACCAAAAGCATCAAACCCGATGTGGCAACTTATTTTATCAACACATACCTACGACCAAATTATGACCCGATGACGGATGAAACCTATATTCCCCGCCTCGAAAAATTGATGATGGCATATTGATGTCTGCGTATAAATACTTGCACTCAAACATTATCGCCCTATAATAACGTGAGATGTGGATAGCTAATAAACCTTATATCTGATGTGAAATTAAATGGACTGATTGCATATCAATGGGCAAAATTCTGAGATACAGCAGACAGTGAACCAACCAGTCTGATAATCCCCATTGCGTGGAGAAAGGGGTAAAAACCATTTTTAGGACAGGTTTTTGCCCCGCTCCAATTTTGGGGTGGGATAATTATGAACATCATTATCCATACTTGACGTTATAATAACTTTCTGTTTACATCATATATCACATAGAGGACAGTCATCACACATGGTCAAAAACATCATTTATGGCTTACTGATATTTTTACCGGTTGCGGTTATCGCAGAACTCACCCATGCCGACCCATTACTCATTTTTGTGGTCGCCGCGCTTGCTATCATACCCCTTGCCAAATTTATCGGTGAAGCAACCGAAGAACTTGCACATTATACCGGTCCAAAATTGGGGGGGTTGCTCAATGCCACACTCGGTAATGCGGCAGAACTCATCATCACCGTTTTTGCCATCCGTGCGGGCTTGCTCGATTTAGTACGTGCCAGTATCGCGGGGTCAATTTTGGGAAATTTGCTCTTGGTACTTGGATTAAGCCTATTGGTCGGCGGGTTAAAAAATGGGGTGCAGATATTTGACCGCCGTACCGCTTCTATGAATGCGACACTAGTCATCTTAGCAATCGTTGCACTGGTGATTCCATCGCTATTTGATGTCGCTATTCAAGATAATCAGGCAGCGGAACTCGGTTTGAGCGAGGCAGTTGCCGTTGTGATGATTATCCTCTATGGATTAAGCGTATTTTTTACCTTTCAGCAGAGCAAAAATTCCCCCCATGTACCGGTAGTGCATGGGGAGGCTGTTGACGAAGCAGAACAACATACCCCCAAATGGAGTATTCGCTTTGCACTCGGTGTATTGGCGGCGGCAACCATTGGCATTGTGTTCATGAGTGAATTTTTGGTGGGTGCTGTGAATCATGTCACAGAGCAAATCGGTCTCACCGAATTTTTCATCGGCATCATTGTGATTCCGATGGTCGGTAATGTGGCAGAACACTTGGTAGCGGTGCAGGCGGCATATAAGAATAAAATGGAACTCAGCCTCGCCATTTCGTTGGGGTCTAGCCTACAAATTGCGCTATTTGTCGCCCCAGTATTGGTATTCATCAGCGTTTTGATGGGCAATCCATTGTTATTGGTATTCAATGAGTTTGAACTAATAGCCCTCATCGGCGCATCTATTATTGCGGCATTTATCGCCCAAGATGCAGAGAGCAATTGGTTAGAAGGGGCAATGTTATTGGGTGTATATGCTATGCTTGGGTTTGCATTTTACTTTTTGCCCGCTGTGGCATAACCTATCTAAAATAAGGAGATTTTTGCGAGATGAAACGACTCATTATATTCACCCTGTTTATGTTGACATTAGGGGCATGTTCGCCACCAGTCAATTTGAATAAAGTCGCCCAAGCCAATAACCGTTATGGCACATATACAGTCGCTTATTCCGAGAGATGGTTTATAGATGTGCAATTTGGCAGAGTTGCCTTTTCCACATCAGAAGAAGGCTTAGAAGCCTATTTGGTGAATGCCCCTGTGACGGGCGAATCTACCGCAGGCGCGGTATTTGTTTTGCCCAAAGGGGAAAACCTCGACACCCTAGAGGCGGTTATCAACACCTATCAAGAATCGTTGCTGATACCACTCAGCAACCGTGAAGCATTCTCAGAAAATGACAAATCGGGTCTGAGTGCCATCGGGTCACAGACTATCAGCAATATCGCGGTAGATGTCGGCGTGGTCGTATCCGATTTGGGCAATGCCTTTGGCGTGGTCGTCTATTATACCAGCGCGGGTAAGGTCAATACGTCCATGAATAGTGCGCGACGCATGTCTAGCACCATCGCCTTTGTGCCAAATGCGTGAGCTGGTGATGCAAATTTGGTCTATGGGCGATAATTTTGCCGTCCAAAAATTGCTTGTGACCAAATACCTGTACCGATGGGGTATGATGCTATGCTTATTGGTATTGGTGGCATGTGAAGCACCACCGCCAGAGCCACTGGTCATACCCAACCTAGACCCATCAGAGATGATTAGCGCCACCGATTTTCAGGGACGCGTGATGCGCTTTTCATACCCTGCCTCATGGTTAGCGCGAGTAGGCAATATTGGCGAGATTGTCTTAGCCAATCGTCAAAATGCACTTGGGGCGTGGGATGCCAATATTTTTTCGTTGCGACATGGCGAAATGGCAGGCATTATCGCCGCCCTAGACGAAAACACCATCGAAGATTCATGGGAACGCAACCTAACGGCAGTGATGGCTCGCAGTCGTGCCGAAATGACAAAATATCAGGATATGCGAGCGCAATTCACAGGCAATGAAGCCTTTACCATCAATGGGCGTGATGGACTCATCACCAACGGCACACTCACCCGCGATGAACATGTGGTAGAGGTGGTCATCATCGTGGTTTATGATGAACAAGACAGAGGCTATGCTTCGATGCTATTGGGCGCACCCGTTGGTCAAATGCGCCTATTTGAGCCGTTGTTGATGCAGATTGCAGGGACATTCGATTTTATCCACCAAAGTTAGGAGCATGTGACATGACGGTTGTCTGTTTGGGCGAATTATTAATTGATTTTGTGGCACAAGAAACGGGCAAGTTGGTCGGGGATGTCGCAGGTTTTCAGAAGGCGGCGGGTGGCGCTCCTGCCAATGTTGCGGTGGCGGTGTGCCGATTAGGACATCCCAGCGCCTTTTTGGGGCAAGTGGGCGATGACCCATTTGGACATTATCTGGCAGATATTATCCATGCCGATGGAGTCAATATTGATGGGTTACGCTTTAGTGCCGTTGCCCGTACTGCATTGGCATTTGTGTCTTTGGCAGATGATGGTGAGCGCAGTTTTGTGTTTTATCGGCATCCAAGCGCTGATATGCTCTATCAGCCACAAGATATTGATATACAGGTATTAAACAGTGCCAAAATATTTCATTTTGGGAGCATCACCCTCATCACCGAGCCGAGTCGTTCTGCCACAATGCAAGCCGCGATACTCGCCCGCAAAAACGGCGCAATGATTTCGTATGACCCCAATTTGCGCCTCGCTTTATGGGATTCGCCCCAAAGCGCCAAAGCGGGGATGTTGTTGGGCATGGGCTATGCCGACATCCTCAAAATTAGCGATGAAGAATTGGTCTTTTTGACCAATGGCAACAATATTACCCCCCTGTGGAATGATACGCTCAAGCTCATTTTGGTCACACACGGGGCAGATGGCGCAACGGCTTATACGCGCAACGGGGTGCGTGTGCATCAAAAAGGGTATGCGGTTTCTGCCATAGATACCACAGGCGCGGGTGATTCGTTCATGGCGGGGGTATTGGTCGGCATTTTGGAGCATGGCACAGGCTATGAGGAGCATTTAGCCGACATCCTCGCATTTGCTAATGCCGTGGGAGCAATGACCACAACAGGGCGCGGTGCGATTCCATCATTACCCACTCATGAGCAAGTACGGGCATTTCTGGGTAAAATGAGCTAATATAATCTTATGATGAGGCATAGACCACTAGGGGCATTTTGATGAGCAACGACCCTTTAATCAATACACTATTTGGGCAATATTTTATTGAGCAACAAATCCAAATTGGTGGCATGGCGACAGTTTACCGTGCAACACATCAACAACGTAATTTTTTGGTGGCGCTCAAAATTCTCAAGAGCAATTATCAACGCGAGGCTGATGTCGTAGAACGGTTTAAGCGTGAGGCAGAAGTCACCAAAACACTCGAACATCCTCATATCGTGCGTTGTGTGGATTCTGGCGATGTTAATGGCATGGTATTTTTGGCGATGCCCTATATTGAAGGCGGGAGCATTGCCGATATGCTCAAAAAAGGCGGCGCGCAAATCCCATTATGGCGTAGTACCGAATGGATTATGCAAATCGCATCCGCGCTCGATTACGCGCATCTCAATGGCATTATCCACCGCGATTTAAAGCCCGGTAATATTTTGCTAGATAAAAATCAGAAAGCGTTCCTCACCGATTTTGGCATCGCACGGGTATTAGAGTCGGTACGGCTCACCATGCCCGGTACACAAATGCCCGGTACGGTGCGCTATATGTCGCCAGAACAAGCGCGTGGAGAACCCAATATCAACCACCTAAGCGATATTTATGCCTTTGGGGTGGTCGCTTATATTTTATCCACAGGCTACTATCCGTTTGATGGCAGAAATGAACCCGCTATCCTAGACCAACATCTCACGGTACAACTGCCACAACCCACCCGTGCTAACCCAAAACTGCCACAGACGTTAGATGGTGTGCTGTTCAAATGCCTCGCAAAACGCGCCCAAGACCGTTATCAATCGGCATCGGAATTTGCCAATGCGTTCCGCCAAGCCGTCATGGGTTATGAGCAGACCTTGGTCATCGTAGACCCCAAACAACGCAATCCCGCCGCCATAGATAACCGCCCACCCACCGAGACCAAACCGCCAACCGCGTTGCGTCGTCCAGATAATTTTCCTGCCAATATGCCCATACCCGACCAACGCCCGCAAACCCAACCGCGCAAGCCAGACGGGTTTGACCAGCGTGTCCAATCGCAATCACGCCGTCCAGATAATTTTCCGCCCAATATGCCCGTCCAACCGCCCCAAGCGGGTTATCCGTATAGCCCACCAAAGCCGAAAAAAGATAATAGCAATCTGGTTATTTATGGCATTATGGGAGTTATCACCCTACTTGCGCTGATATTAATCGTGTTGGTGGTATTCAGATGAACTATATCCGTTTTGACAACCCAACGACATTTTATGACCAAGTAAAATCATTTTTGGTCGCGCAAGAAGCCGAACATAACCTCATATTGGGCATTACACGCGGGATTCAATTGGGAGATTATTCAGACTATCATCCCTATATGGCGTGCGTAGAAGATAATGGACAGGTGATAGCGGTGATTGTCCGTACACCACCACATAATGTTTTACTCTCCCAAATCGAAAATCCAGAGGCTATTTTGCCCGCTATCGTTGAAGATTTACGGGATGTTTATCCATCTTTACAGGGCGTGATTGCCAGCAAACTCGTTTCACGGCTTTTTGCCGAAATGTGGGAAGCCGCCACTGGGCAACCCTTCCGTTTAGCCACCAAAGAGCGCATTTATAAACTGGAATTGGTAATATTTCCGCGAGGGGTGGCGGGTGAATTTCGGTGGGCAGAAGAAACCGATTTTGAACTGTTGGTCAATTGGCACATCAAATTTGTTGAAGATGCAGGCATAGGCATAACTGACATCAGTCGCTCACAAAAACTTATACACCGCTTTTTAGAAGCAGACCCGCAAGAACGGCGCTTGGGGATATGGATGGTAGCTGGTCAACCCGTCTCGATGGCGGGATATATGGGGTCTACGCCCAATGGGATGCGTGTGGGCGCGGTCTATACCCCGCGTGACCAACGCAAAAAGGGGTATGCAGGGGCATGTGTGGCAACACTGAGCCAACGCATATTGGATATGGGCAAAAAATTCTGCTTTTTATTTACCGACCTCGCCAATCCGACCTCAAATCATATCTATCAGGAAATTGGATATAAGCCCGTAGCAGATGTTGATGAATACCGTTTTGAAGAAAGTCCCTTATAATATAAATACGTTAGGATTGTTATTTTTTGAGGAGTTTGTTGGTATGAGTTTGTTTGATAGTTTAACCGGACGGCGCAATCTTGAAGACGAAATGAAAAAAGAGGGGCGCTTGCCACCCGGTCAGTCGTTGACGACCAAGTTCCCTGTCTTGACTTATGGACCCAACCCCAAATTTGACCCCGCAAAGTGGACATTTAACGTATTTGGTGAGGTAGAAAATTCGCTCACATGGTCATGGGAAGAATTTCTCGCATTACCCACTGTGCAAATCACCTGCGATATTCACTGTGTCACTCGCTGGAGCAAATTCGATACGGTATGGGAAGGGGTGCAATTTAAGCACATCGCGGAATTGGTGGGGATGAAGCCAGCCACCAAGCATATCATCGCCCACTGCGATTTGGGATATACCACCAATGTCCCCGTAGAAGATATGATGCGTGACGATGTGTTGCTCACCTATAAATTTGATGGGCAATTTTTAGACCCCGACCACGGCGCACCTGTGCGGACACTTGTTCCACATCTATATTTTTGGAAAAGTGCCAAATTTCTGCGGGCATTAGAATTTAGCACCAGCGATAAACCCGGTTTTTGGGAACAAGCGGGTTATCATAATTATGGCGACCCGTTCAGAGAACAACGGCATGGACGCAGAGGCTGGTAGTTAATCACATTCAATCAAAATGAGGCATGGCTGGTTATTCATGCCTCATTTGTTCATCCCACATCAAACAATTTCAATAATTTAAGCGCCATCTGCAAATTCATCCGTGCATGTGGGTCAGATAATTTGACATTGCAAATCTCCTGAATCCGTTCTAGCCGATAATTGAGCGTGCTACGGTGAATATGCAATATCTCCGCCGTACTCACCCCATTGCCCCCTGCATCTAAATATGCCTCTAATGTATGAAATAAATCGGCTTGTTGTTCCTCTTGCAAGAGGCGCAAAACAGGGATATAGGGGTTATCATTAAGCGCGTTATGTCCCGCCAAATAAAGGGTGTGGATATAACCGAGTTGCTCAAAATAAACAATTTTTTCTTCTGGATAGAGCCGTGTGGCAATGTGTAATATCTCACGACATTGGCTATAGGCATATTGCGCCTGCTTTGCACCGACATGCACCGCGCTCACACCCAACCGCAACGAATACGCCACAGGGTGTAAATCGGCTTCGGCAGAAATACGCTTAAAGACACTATTCACATCCTCGCTGGCTTGAATAAGCATCATCACCTGCCCCGCATATTGCCCAATCACCGCATTATTAAAGGCTTTGGTCAAACGCCGATTGAGCGATACGACTTGTGCCGATGGCGCACCTGTATAATCTACCACCACCGCCCGAAACGACTTGCGTAAGTCGAGTCCAAAACGTAAGGCTTGGTCTGTGAGCAAATTAATCCCGCTCATCTCCCCTTGCACCAACCGCGCCAAAATATTCCCCTTTAGCGCAGATTCCGCCCCTTGCAGAGATTCTTGATGAATCAACATGAGTGCGGCGATGGTCGCACCGCTTTCGATTGCGAGCTGGTCGAGTTCATTCAATGGGCGACCATCGGCAATCACCCACAGATAGCCATAAATCTGTCCCTGCACCACAATCGGCGCGAGGATGCGCTCCATCTCTAATCCCACATCAGGCATTTTGGGGATGAATACAGGGCGCAAGGTGTCGCGGATTTGTGGAAAAATATCTGCCTCTAGCGCATTAACCAAGCGCGGGTCTGTTCGTCCATATTGTTGGGTATAACGGCGTGCTTCATCCACAGAACCAATATTGGCATTGGCAAGCGCCTCAAAACGGTCATTTTCGATACTGACTGATTGTTTGATGAGGTCTGCCATCGCGGTGGCGAGTTGCTTAATCGTCCCACCTTCCAAGACCAAATTGGTGAGCGTCTTGTGAATATGAAGCGCCCGTGTGACCATCGCCATTTGTTCTTCGGCGATAATTTCGTTGGCGGCGCGTGCCATCTCTACAAAACGGGCGTTATAATTGATTTCGATAAGCGGGAAGCCATACGATTCTGCCACCTCGACCATCTCTGGCGGGGCAAATTCAATCCGTTGCCCCACCGCAATAATCAACCCAGACACATTTTTGGCATCTAACGCACGGATATAATCACGCCTGCCCTGTTCATCTTGGGGGATATTAAAGGCGGTGGTGAGGATGAGTTCACCACCATTCAGCCAATTAGCGACTTCTGGCACAGCACCATTATGAACATAGACAACGGGGCGATGCAAGTTACGACGACCTGCCACCACTCGCGCCCCTTCAAATGGGGATAATTCAAGCGCCTCTGCAATAGTTAACATAATTAATCTGTAGGTACAATGGCGTATTCATCTAACCAGCCAATAAATGTCGCTATTTTTTGTTCTACCCCACGCCCAGTAAAATAAGCTGTCCCATGTTGGCTACGGTCATACATCCGCACAGAAAAAACACCTGTGGCAATTTGTGCAAATGCCCGTACTGCTTGGGCGCTCTCGTCATCACGAAGCGATGCAACCAACAAAATTGGGCGGTCAGATAAGCCAATGGATATGGCTTCGGCGGGTTGTACCCCAAAAAAATCTTCCCCCGGTGATAGCGCAATCACTGTTAGACAATCGGGGTCATTAGCACATCCGATTAACGCCAAATTCGCGCCGATACTCGCACCAACAATGGCTACCCCTGTCACACCATCTTGTGATTTGAGCCAATCGAGCCACACTTGCACATCTGTTTGCGCCAATTCAAAATCGCGTGTGCCACCAGTAGACCCAAATCCGCGTATATCGACCGCCAACACAGCATATCCCGCCGCTTGTAATTCTGGGATAAAAACAGACCATCCGTTTCTATCGCTACCATTCATATGCAACAATAACATGCCAACACTGGCTTCTACTTGTGGATAAAAATCACCCGTGAGCACAAGTCCATCACCCGCTTCAAGTTCAATTTCTTGTTTAGTGAGCATCTCTTGTGCCGATGTCACAAAAACAGACACCATCAACACAAAAACTATCCATACTTTTTTATACATATTAGGAATCCTTTGGTAAAAATCGTATTTCCACCTATTTTACCCCATGTGGCTTTCGTTGTCCTATGATAGATAACATGACCCCGCCGATGATAATCATACTGCCCACGATTTCGAGTGCCAGTGGCACTTCTGATAAAAACAAAAAGGCGATAATTGCCGCCAATACCGATACCACCTGCGAGGAGATGCTCACAATGGTGGCGGGTAAATAGCCAACCGCATAATTAAACGCGCCATGCGCCAATAGGGTGACAAAAAATGCTACAGCGATACACCATAAAAAGGCTTCTGGGACATATCCGACCAGCGATTTTTGGCTAATTGTCGTGCTAACAAGCGCGGTGATTGTCCCCACGCCATACACCATCCAGATATAGGGTATCAAAGACACCCGCGCCCGCACTTGCCTGCCGATGAGCAGGTATATCGCCGCAAAAATCGCTGCCGCCAACCCCAATACTGCGCCCAACAACGGGTTTGCCTCTGGCAAATTTTCTGAGCGTACCACAGTTTCGGCAACGGTCTGTGTCTCGATATACGGCGCAAGCGCAATTACAATCCCACCCACAAAAGCCAGCAGGATGCCCTTTATCACAGCACGTCCCAATTTTTCTTTGAAAATAGTCACTTCTAATATTGCTACCCAGATAGGTCCCGTATTGGTGATAACCTGCGAAACCAATATCGTGCTATAGACCAGTGATGCCGCCAAAAAATTGAAATGTATGCCCAACATCACCCCCGATGCGCTGATAAGGAGCAAGTCGCGCCGACTGATATGTGAGATTTGCGCCCGATAGCGCTTAATGACCAGTGGGGTGAGGATGATAAAGGCGGGGAATAAGCGCCAAAAGACCACCACCTGATAAGACATGCCCAATTGTTGGGCGGCTCTCATGCCGATGGCGCCAAGTGTGGCAAAAATAAGGGCAACCCCCACCACCCAATAGGAACGGGTTTTGGGGTCGGTTTTGATGGCTTGAAAGGTAGCCGTGCTGGTGATTTGATTTATCAAGGAGAATATTGACCTTTTTGGGATGAAAGACACACAGAATTAATCATACCCCATGTGCCTATCACCAATAAATACCAATATTACTCTAAAATAATGTGAGTTGTTGGTGGTGTATTTCTGTTGGTGCAATGGTGATATTTTTATAGGCGAGCATTTCTTGTGCGGGGGTTCTATCGCCATTATTGCTGATACGGCGCGGGGCAGATAACACCATCATGTCAAAACCAGCTTGTTCATATAATGCCATAATTCGCGGTGTCGCCTGATTGGATACCACCATTGGGTTGGGATAATCAAATAACCATTTGACCAATCGGCGTTGGTCATCCCACGAAAAATCTTCTTTGGCATAACTGGTAAATGGCACATCGTATGGCGGGTCTATATACAAAAAGTCATCCTCTACAATTTGCAATGACTCAAAATCACCACATGCGAATTGCCACCGCTCAAAAACTGGTTTGTAAGAGTCAAATCCTGTTTTAGTCAAATAGGGGATGTGTTTATATGCCCCAAACGGCACATTAAATAGCCCTTTGCGGTTAAATCGGCATAAACCGTTATAACACGTCCGATTGAGATAGTAGAAAATAACCGCCGATTCGGGGGTATTGGCATTATTATGGCGAATAGCCGTATTGAATTGGTCACGCTTGGAGTAAAATATGGCTTCATTGTTATCTTCTGGTGATAAACCCACGCTATCAAAGCCATCTTGAATCCAACGATATAGATTAATCAGATGTGGATTAATATCATTCAATAAAGCACGGGCAGGATTGAGGCTCAAGGCAACACCCAATCCGCCACAAAACGGCTCAACAAGGCGCATCTGTGAATAAGATTGCCAAATGGGGCTTAGGTGTGGGATAAGCCACCGCTTGCCCCCTGCCCACTTGAGGGGTGGTGTGAGCATATTTATAAACCTTCCGCTAAAATCAGACGTTTTGCATCAACTAATTGAATACTAGCATAATCTTTTTCATCGGCAAATGCAAAACGCCAAAAACGATATTCTTTGCCATGTCGCTCAAAAAATAGAGGGTGAACATGCTTGCTGGTCGTTTGTGACCATTGCCGATAGGGATAAAACAACTGACGAATAATGACGTTTTTGGTGCGTGTATTTTTAGCCTCTATCAGCACGACCTGATTCTGACCTTCATAACCTGCATCCACCTCAGTTTGCACACTTTCCACACTAAGAATATGATGATTCACACGAAAGCTAAATTGAGGGGTGTATTTTCGACCACGAATGGTTAATACCAGTGTAGGGTCATCCATAAATGTCCTTACAAGACTAACCGCATACGCATAATCGAGATGTTGCATCTCAGAATCATCTTGCCAGACTGTTTCTAGCGGAAAATTCAAAATAGACTCATGGGTGATTGGCTCAGAAGTAACTTCTGGTAAATCAACATATCCCTATCTCATTCCCCAATTTCGACCAATCGTTGCCCACGGTCGACCACATCACCTTTTTGGGTAAAAATGGCTTTAATCGTGCCATCATGAGGCGCACTCACGCGGATTTCCATCTTCATCGCCTCTAATAACAGCAATGTCTGACCTTTTTTCACCACATCACCCGCCCCCACTAGCACATCCACCACCTTACCGGGCATTTGCGCGGTGAGGTCATCACCAGCACCTGCCCGTTTGCGCTTGCGCGACTGCGGATTTGGTTGCACGAGGGTATAGGTGCCTCCATCGGCATGGGCAAATCGTTCTGTGCCGTTGACGGCAGTATAGACCACCTCGCGTCCGCCATCCCATGTGATAAGCCACGCGCCATCATTCAATGGGGTGGCATGAATGTCGTATACCGTCCCATTAATGGTGATGGTATGTTTTCCATCACCACTATTTTCTAAATTAAGGTGATACATGGTCTCGCCATGTTGATAAGTTATATTCATATTTTTTTGCCTTATGGACATTCTGCTTCATTTGGACGTAAATTTTTCGATAATTCGTCAAAATACGGGCGATTATCCACCGTCACGGCGACAATCAGAGTGGCTGTCCGCACTGGTGTAATGGGAATCACCCAATAACGTAAATTATACGCCAACCGATTAATCACTGCATCATACTCATACAGGCGCACATCGCCAATGGTGCATGTTTTAATTCGCCGTGAACTATTATAACTGCTGAGGGCATCGGCAATCCACGCATCGTCTATACGCTCGGCGGTGATGAGAGCAGTTTCTGGCTGGGGGACGGTGGCATCGAAGCGCAAAAAGTCTAAATAGACCAACCCAGTCGGCTCTGTCCGATTCAGTTCAACAGTGGTACGGCTCAGATTGTCTGCATCGGCTTGCTCCCGCGTCCATACATCAGTGGGTAGCACATTTGCAGGGACAAGGCTATTGATATAATCTTGGTCGGTCATCACACGAGTAGCTAGAAGAAATACCACAAGACCTAATAAAACGGCGAATCCGCTAATTCCCAATAACAAGCGTGAGTTTTTACTTTTCATCATCATCATGATTAAATGTGTCCTTTTTGAGCATCCGATAACATAACCTTATTATAACGGAACATGACCTCATAAACTTCTACAAAAATTTTTATGATTTGTGAACATATTTCTTATAGAACGTGGGTATGATGTATATATCACAAATCGGGGTACAATTAATTCAGATAGTAGGGACACATAACCGCGTGTCCAAACAATAGAGATAGAGATAAACTGATGATACGTTTTGACCGTTTTACAGAACGCGCCCAAGATGCCGCCGCCCGTGCCTATGAAATTTTGCAACGCTATGGGCATAACCAAGTAGATACCGAACATATCCTCCTCGCTTTACTCGAACAAAGTGATGGGGTTATCCCCCAATTATTAGAGCGCATGACCGTAGATATTAGCCTGCTCCGTGCGCGTATAGACAACATCCTCCAAGCCAGCCCAAAAGCGACCATTTATGGCGGTGGCGAAGGGCAGGTATTCATCACACCCCGCGTCAAACGGGTGATAGACCTCGCCAATGAAGAGGCAAATCGGCTCAATGACCAATATATCAGCACCGAACACATCTTTTTAGCCGTTTTATCGGAACGCAATACGCCCATTGCCAAAATGTTGACCGATAACGGCATCACCCGTGACCGCGTGATGGACACCATCAAAGATATTCGCGGTGGACAGCGTGTGACCGACCCACAAGCAGAGAGTCGCTATCGCACACTAGAAAAATATAGCCGAGACATGACCCGCATGGCGATGGAAGGCAAACTCGACCCCGTGATTGGGCGCGATGCCGAAGTATTGCGCGTGATTCAAATCCTTAGTCGGCGCACGAAAAATAATCCTGTCCTCATCGGAGAACCGGGTGTCGGTAAAACCGCGATTGTCGAAGGTTTGGCGCAACGCATTGTCAGCCTCGATGTGCCAGAAATTTTGCATAACAAGCGCGTGATTAGCCTCGACCTTGCCAGTATGTTGGCGGGTAGCCGATTCAGAGGCGAATTTGAAGAACGACTCAAAGCCGCCATTGAAGAAGTCCAAAATGCACACGGCGAAATCATCCTCTTTATAGATGAATTGCACCAAGTAGTCGGTGCTGGTGCAGGTGGTGGCGCGATTGACGCAGGCAATATGATGAAGCCTGCCCTCGCACGCGGTGAATTGCAATGTATTGGCGCGACCACATTGGACGAATATCGCCAATATATCGAAAAAGACGGTGCATTAGACCGCCGATTTGCCCCTGTGTATGTGGATGAACCGAATATCGAAGATAGCATCGAAATGCTCTATGGCTTGCGTGACCGCTATGAGGCACATCACCGCGTGACGATTACCGATGGCGCAATCGAAGCCGCCGTCCGTCTATCTGACCGTTATGTGACGGGGCGCAAATTGCCCGATAAGGCGATTGATTTGCTCGATGAAGCCGCCGCCAAAGTGCGGGTGGCACTGTATAGTGTCCCACCCCGCCTACGTGAGATGAAAGAGGCAGTAGACCGCCTTATCACCGAAGAAGAAGCCGCGAGTATGGCACGCGATTACGAATCTGCCGCCAATTTTAAGATGCAACGGATTCAACTTGAGGGCGAATATGACCGTGAACGCTATCTCTGGCAACAAGAAAGCACGGTGGATGAAGTCGTAGAAGATAGCGATATTGCGGTGGTTGTCGGGCAATGGACAGGGATTCCCATCACCCAGATGCTCGAAAGTGAGAGTGAAAAATTACTCCGCATGGAAGATGCTCTGCACAAACGTGTGATTGGGCAAGATAACGCGGTAGAAGCCATTTCCGATGCCATACGCCGTGCGCGGAGTGGGCTAAAAGACCCCAAACGCCCCATTGGGTCATTCATCTTTTTGGGGAGCAGTGGCGTTGGCAAGACAGAACTCGCCAAAGCCCTCGCGGAATTTATGTTTGATGACGAAGATGCGCTTGTGCGAATTGATATGAGCGAATATCGTGAGCAACATACGGTGAGCCGTCTGTTTGGTGCGCCTCCTGGGTATGTCGGCTATGAGCAAGGCGGACAGCTCACAGAAGCGGTGCGCCGTCGCCCGTATCGGGTGATTTTGTTCGATGAAATCGAAAAAGCACACCCTGACGTGTGGAATGCCCTACTCCAAATTTTGGAAGACGGCAGATTAACCGATGGGCAAGGTCGCACGGTAGATTTTAGAAACTCGGTCATCATCATGACCAGCAATCTGGGGACAGAATTTGCCCGTAAGGGTGGCGCATTAGGATTTGTCCAAGCGACAGATGCCCAAGCAGTGGCAGACCATCAGAAAATCGAAAAAGCCATGCGTGAAACTTTCCGTCCAGAATTTTTGAACCGTATTGACGAAATTATCATCTTTGCTCCGCTATCCCAAAAAGATGTTGAGATGATGGTAGATTTGCAGATGAAAGGCATTGTGGAGCGCCTATTAGAGAGTGGCATCGAAATTCACCTCACAGAACCCGCCCGCAACTGGATTGCCAAAACAGGTTATGACCCACAATATGGGGCGCGTCCATTGCGTCGAAATATCCAACGGTATATCGAAAATCCGTTGAGTGTGCGCCTCTTGCGCGGTGATTTTAAGGCGGGTGATTTGGTGCTGGTTGATGAGCTAAACGGACAACTGATTTTTGAGCGTCATGTGAATAGTAGCACCGATTATCATCAGCCAGTGACCCAACCCCAACCAAGCCACGATGAATTTAACTTGGGGCGGTTTGATGCCAATGATTTTAACCCTCAAGAATTTATTCATAACGACTTTGAGGATGAATATCACAACGACTAACTGACCAAAAAGGGCATGAGAACGAATCTCATGCCCTTTTTTATTGACTCACTCATTTATTCACTAGGGTGCGCCAAAGCATTGCCCGCGCAACAAATCACAACTTACATCTTGAGCGGTGTCGCCATCGAGCAAATCGGCAACCCACGCGCTCACAGACACGCCTTCGACTTCATATTCATAAAATTCGGGTAATGGGGTGATGCAATGCACCATTCCACCCGCCAAATAGCTATAAAAATTCTCGTTGCCTTCATTAAGGCTATTGAGGCGTTCCTCTGCACCCGCGCCCCATTCCACTGCCATCGGCAAGAAATTGGATGCGTCCAAAAACACGCCTGTTTGGATGCCATAAAACCCGACTTGTACCTGATCCATATAGGTGGTGTATTGCGAGACGATATTGTTGGGATATAACTCTGCTAATGCCGCCATATAGTCGGTATTAAAGGTATCAGGGTTAATTTCTGGCAAAAAGCCGAGATTCTCAAATGCCCATGTGGTGAGTCCTGTCCAATAATCTGGGGTCACACCTACCGCCGCATCTGCCATGTGAATCACAGGCACATCGGCATAATGTTCCATGACATACGGGGCGTTGAGTGTTGCGCCATAGCCACCTGCACTACAGCCTGTGACAAAAACTTGTTCTGGCTCTGCAAAATTGTCATAGACCCAATTTAAGACGGCTTGTGAATTGTTATAGCCATTAAAGTGGACGGTGATTTCATCAAAATCCACGCCTAATTGCTCACTGGGGACATCAAACGTCACCACAGCATCCCCCCCATGCACATCACCCGTGCAATAGGGAACGAACACGGCGTTATAATCGGCAACAGGGTTATCTGGATTTTCGTAATCAAAAAAGCCACTGCCACCGATTAATTCTCCAACACCTGCAATATCAGGCACTTCATAACGCGAGGCAAATTGTCCAATTGCGCCACAGGTAAATCCATCCCAACACGCCCCGCCACCCTGAAAATAAATCATCAATTTTTGGGTGGGTTGTGGCGCTGGACGCACGAAAAAGCTGTATTCTGTATCGTACATACACATGGTATCGCCACCCGTTGCGATTTGTGACCATTCACCCGCAGGCAAATCGGTAAAGGTGGGCAAATCTGGCGATTCTTCTTCTTGTGCCAGCGCGGGCAGGGCAAAAATAGCGATGAAAATACATAACAACATCAAAAGCATATTTTTCTTCATATATCAAAACTCCATTTTGGTTCAATAAGATTAATTTTCCTTACGGTTTGGGGATGATAACACCTATAATGGGGTTTGGCAAAAATTGGTACTATACGGGCGATAACCGCCCTTATAGCCATGTGATGTGCAAGCTATTGAAACCGCTTTGACCAAATCATCAATTCTGACAGCATATCGGTGATGAACTTCTTCGTCAATTGTGAGGTGTATAAAGGCATTTTGTCGCCCATATTTAAGCGACTACCCATGCTGAAAGACGCACCAACAGGGTTTGAAGTGATGAACGCAGAAATTAAGGCACGCGCAGAGTCACTTACATAACTAACTTCACAAACTTTCGACCTAACGCAATCACAGATTAGCCTGCCCTAATTTCTTGTTTACCGATTGTCTAAGTCATCTAAAATGCCGTATGCTGTATGTAACGATACGACATAGTTGAGTCTATGTCATAAAACTCAGATAAAGGCATATATTCAAATGACCACCAACACCCAAGTTCGGCATGTCCTCATCATCACCCTATTTTTTAATTTTGCCGTAGCCATTGGCAAAATTATGGTTGGTGTGATGAGTGGTGCATTGGCAATCACCGCCGATGGTTTTCATTCACTCATAGACGGGTCATCGAATGTAATGGCGCTCATTGCCAACAAAATTGCCGCACAACCTGCCGATGATGACCATCCTTATGGGCATGGACGCTACGAAACACTGGCGGCATTGCTCATTGGGGTGTTTTTGCTATTGGTGGCATGGGAAGTTGTCACTGGGGCGGTTGAACGCCTGATAAATCCGTCGCCATTGACCATTACCCCCGTCACCTTTGCGGTGATGTTTATCACACTAGCTATCAATGTCGGTGTCAGCCGATATGAGCGCAAAGAAGCCATTCGGCTCAATTCAGAATTGCTCATGGCAGATTCAGAAAATACCCGCGCCGATGTATTCGTCACGCTGTCGGTTATCATCAGCATGAGCCTGATTAGCCTTACTGGATGGTTGTGGCTAGATGCGGTGTCTGCGATTGTGGTTGTGATGCTCATCAGTCGGGCGGGGATTGCTATCATGACACAAACAGGGCGTATTTTGGTGGATACCGCACCCTATACCCCAGAAGAACTCACGCAGATTGTATCAGATGTGCCATTTGTGGTGGATGTGGTACGTGTACGGAGCAGAGGCACCACCGATTCCCCCGAAATTGATATAGATGTCACCGTGTCAGCCGAGATGACCATTGGCGATAGTGCATTGGTCATCTCTGAAATCAAAGAACGGCTATGTGACCAATTGGGCAATATCAATGAGGTAGAAGTTCACTGTATGCCCGCCCTCGAACAATTTTGAACCCTCATGAACCCTCTTGACATATCAATATTTTCCATGATACACTAACAGCGTTGGGTCGAAGTGAGTGGGTTATCCCTTGAAAAGTACATTCCCACTCACACTTACTTATCCAACATCTTATTCATTTCTCAAGCATGAGGTGGAATCATGGTTAAAAAATATCTCCAGAACATGCTTCCCAACCAGCCAACACCACAGTCACAGCCTATTCTGGGTACCAATCAAGTGCCAAATTCGGCGGGTGGGTACAGTTGGGCAATTGGACAATGGGAAGGACTGCGCCGATTTTTGATATTGGGCAGTGAGGGCGGGTCGTATTACGCCAATGAATATGTACTAACGCTTGAGAATACCAAAAATTTGCAAGCATGTATTCAAGCCGATGGATTGCGGACTGTGCGCGAAATTGTCGCCATTAGCACAGAAGGTCGTGCCGCCCGTCCCGATACCGCCATTTTTGCGCTGGCACTGGCAACCGCGTTGGGTGATGATATAACCCGTCAAGAGGCGCTCAAAGCCATGCCCGATGTGTGTCGGACAGGGACGCATCTGTTTAGCTTTGTCGAAACAGTTCAGACCTTGCGTGGTTGGGGGCGTGGCTTACGGCGGAGTGTCGCCAATTGGTATAACACCAAAAGCGCCCGCGATGTCGCTTATCAGGTGGTCAAATATCGTCAGCGTGGCGGATGGACACATCGGGATACCTTGCGGAAAGCGCACCCAGTCGCAGTCACAGAAACACATGATGCGTTGTTCAAATGGCTCACCCATCCCGAACAAGCCACATGGGCGACTGATGAAACCGTGCCAAATGACGAAGCATTGGCATATATCCACGCCTTTGAGCGCGTTCAGCGTGCAAAAACGGCGGATGAGGTCATCAGATTGATTGCCGATTATCGCCTAACTCGTGAAGCCCTGCCAACCGATTGGTTGCGAGAAATATCGGTTTGGGATGCCCTACTCCAAGATATGCCCATGACCGCCATGATTCGGAATTTGGGCGTGATGAGCAAAGTTGAGTTGTTGGTCGCAGGGAGTAACGCCTCGCAGGTGGTCACAAAGCGCTTGACCGATGGTGAGGCATTGCGGAAAGCGCGGGTGCATCCGATTAGCATTTTGTCGGCAATGCGGGTCTATCGGCTTGGATATAGCCTCAAAGGTGGATTCATGCGACATGACGCAGAACCAGAATGGCAACCAGTCGCAACGGTGTTGGATGCGCTGGATACCGCGTTTGAACAGGCATTCAAAACGATTCAACCAACCAACAAAAGTACGATGCTGGCATTGGATGTGTCGGGCAGTATGAATGGTGGTATGATTGCTGGTGTATCGGGGCTAACCCCACGCGAAGGTAGCGGGGCAATGGCACTCGTCACAGCAAGGACAGAACCGAATTATATGTTCACCGCATTCAGCGACAAGATGATTCCGTTGAACCTCAGCGCCAGTATGCGGTTGGATACCGTGATTGAAGCGATTAGCCACATCCCATTTGGCAGGACAGACTGTGCCTTGCCGATGCTATATGCTCTTGAAAATAAATTATCGGTAGAAACATTCGTGATTTATACCGATAGCGAAACATGGTTTGGGAAAATTCATCCCGCCCAAGCCTTGCGCGACTACCGCGAAAAAATGGGCATCCCTGCGCGGTTGATTGTGGTGGGGATGGTAGCAAATCAGTTCACAATCGCAGACCCAACCGATAACGGGATGTTGGATGTGGTCGGGTTTGATAGCGCCGCGCCAGAATTGATGGCAGATTTTGCGCGTGGGACATTTTAAGATAAAATAATCGGTGATATGGGTCGAAGTGCTTGGGTTACAGGGCTTGGTAATGGCTAATAAATAGCCTACCAAGTTATCCAGCACATCCCTTATCCATATCGCCTTTAACAACAAAATCACAATGATGCGGGTCGAAGTGCTTGGGTTATCGCCTGTAACGCGGGAAACGCAGGTTCAAATCCTGCCCATTCTAATCAGAGTGGTCGTCTAGTAGCTTAGGACACCACCCATACCCAACACATCCCTTATCTGCATCACTTTTTAGAAAAAACAAGGTTATACGGGTCGAAGCGTTTGGGTTATCATATGAATATATCACAGGTTCAAATCCTGTCTATTCTAATCTGAATAGGTATAAATTGACCAGCGCGAAATTTATCTGAATGACCTTTTTACTTCCAAATGATAACGGCAAGGTAGTGAGGTTATCACCAAAACATCGGGTGATTGCAGGTTCAAATCCTGCCTATCTTTTATAAGGTAGTAATTTCTATGGCAGAACACCTAAGATAATCTAAAAAATTGCCTCATCATTTGTATCAAAAGCAAAAAACGCTCATTGTCATGATGAGCGTTTTTTGTTTGGTTATAGAATTTGCGCCAGAAAATTTTTGAGGCGTGGGTGTTGTGGGTTATCAAATAACACGGCGGGGGTATTTGTCTCGACAATCGCCCCACCATCCATAAAAATCACACGGTCTGCGACCTCTTTGGCAAAGCCCATTTCATGCGTCACAACAATCATCGTCATCCCGCTACGCGCGAGTTCTTTCATCACATCCAACACTTCTTTAATCATTTCGGGGTCTAATGCCGATGTCGGCTCATCAAATAACATGATGCGCGGATTCATCGCCAATGCGCGGGCAATCGCCACCCGTTGTTGCTGACCACCCGACAGTTGCGCGGGATGCTTATACGCTTGGTCGCTGATGCCAACCCGTTCTAATAATTTGAGGGCAGTATCTTTTGCCTCTCCACGCGAGCGTTTTCTGACGGTACGCTGTGCCAACGACACATTTGCCAACACCGATAGGTGTGGAAACAGGTTAAATTGCTGAAAGACCATGCCCACCTCACGGCGGATGGCGCTGACATTGCGCGTATTGTTATCCAACGAAATGCCGTCTACGACAATATCCCCTGCCTGATGTTCTTCTAGGCGGTTTAGACAACGTATGAGGGTAGATTTGCCACTGCCCGATGGTCCAACAACGACCACCACCTCCCCCTCATACACCTCTAGGTTAATATCCTTAAGTACCTGAAACTTGCCAAACCACTTATTGACACCTTTGCATTGAATAATTTTATTTTCTCGGTTGATATGTCCTGTCATCTAGTCATCGCTCTTTCGTTTTGAGGCGTTGCTCTAGTAATTTGACAAATAACGAGCCTGTGATTGTCATCGAAAGATAAATAAACGCCACCACCAAGTACACATCCACATAATCGAAATTTGACCCAGAGATTTTTTTACCGAGCTGAGATACATCGTTGAGCGCCAGCAACATCACCAACGATGAATCTTTAATCATGGCGATGAAGTCGTTCCCCAACGGTGGAATCACCACCTTAAAGGCTTGTGGAATGACAATATAGATGATGCTCTGGTAGCTTTTCATCCCCAAAGACCGCGCCGCCTCTAATTGTCCTTTGGGGACAGATTGAATACCCGCGCGGAACACTTCAGATAAAAATGCCCCATATGCCAAGCCAAGAAAGATAATCGCCGTCTCGACTGATGTCCCCCTAAAAGGAACTTCTACCCCTGCTTGTCTGAGCGCGGGCAAAAATGCAAACGCGCCAAAAACTAACAAGGTAGCAATCGGCATCCCGCGCAAAATTTCGACATAAATGGTGACAAGGTGATATAAAATGAGTCGTAAAAAATTGATTGTCCCGCCAATAATGCCCTGACCAGGTTTTGGTGGATATGACCGCACTACCCCCGTGAATAAGCCAATCGCCAGCGCCATGGCATACGCCCCAAACGATACCTGTAGGGTGATATTGATACCAACCGATATACGCCGAAAATATTCAGAATATTTGGGGTCGACTGCGATGTTGAGGACGATAAAAACGCCCACTACAGCAAAAAATAAAATCCACCAAGGGAAACGATAGACATACACAAAGGGGGTAACTGGGCGGGGTTTTGCAACAGGGGTGACTGATGGTTGGGCAGGGGAGACAATCGGCACATCTTCTGCCAATCGGAAGCGTTTACTATCAACTTCGCTGACCATGTGTATTTTCCTCTAAAAAGTCTCTTCTAACAACGGGCATAAGGGTAAAAGACACAAGGGCATGAGTGTTCATGCCCCTACAAATATTCACAATTCGGTTATGGATTAAACTTCTGGTGTAGCGGCGGGTTCGATTTCTTCTTCGCCTTCTTCACCTTCTTCACCAGGGATGGGGGCTTCGTCACCAAACCACAGGGCGTTGATTTCTGCCAATGTACCGTCACATTCCATGCTGAGAAGGGCGGTATTGAAGGCTTCTACCAGTTCCGATCCTTCTGGGAAGGCAAAACCGAGTGCTTCGCTGGCAGTAATGGCTTCATCAATGAAGGTGAGCAATTCCGCATTTTGACCAACATAGCCAACACCCGCCACATTGTCCATAATCACGGCATCAACATCACCCGCGATAAGGGCTTGTACGGCGACAGGGAAGGTTTCAAAGGCGAGCAAACGGGGGCTATCTTCATCGCCCAGCAATTCAATAGCGGTCTCAAAATTGGTGGTACCGGGTTGAACGCCCAATGTCAGGGATTCATCGGCAAAGAATTCTTCTACAGTAGTAAAACGGGCTTCATCAATGCGGGTGAGCAATACTTGTTCGAGAGTGATATAGCCAGTGGAGAAATCAATAATTTCGTCGCGTTCTTCGGTGATGGTGATACCATCGGCGGCAACATCATATTCGCCATTGCTCATGGCAACAATCAAACCGTCCCACGATGTTTCGACAAATTCTGGCACGCAATTCAGGCGGGCGCAAATTTCGTTGATGGCATCATAATCCCAACCAGCAGGTTCGCCAGTTTCTGGGTCTAGGAAGTTGAAGGGGACATACGCATTTTCGACTGCGACTGTAATCACAAGCCCTTCCAAGTCTGGCAATACGATTTCTGCGGGACATTCTGCCACTTCTTCTTCTTCTTCTTCTTGGGCAAAGACGGCAGAAGGAATGACAAGTAACAAGATAAACGCTAACAACAGCAATGCTTTGAATTTCATAGATAACTCCTCATAGGTACACTTGGTTAAACATTTTTTAGTATACAATGTTCAAGATTTAAAACATCGTTCATATTATATACATTTCTGGCAGAAATTGCACAACATTTCAACAAAAGATGTGCCATATACTCCAATTTTAAGCAATTCATCATCATTCAGAAACGAGTTCCATCTAATTACGCACCTCTTGGACATCTTTCAAAATGTCGCTATGATTCGCCTAGAGATGAATGATTAGGTAGACTATCTACAATTAATATAGCCAATAATCAAAGTGAGATAACTATCATGAATGTTACCGATGCAATCAAAACCAAGCACGCTATCCGTCTATTCACTGAAGAACCTGTGCCAGAAGATATTTTACGCGCCATATTAGACGCGGGTAGGCACTCGCAAAGTAGCAAAAATAGCCAACCATGGCAATTTGTGGTCACACAACAACGTGAGACGCTCCAAGCGTTAGCCAAAACAGGCGATTTTGCGGGGCATTTGGCAGGAGCATCTTTTGCGGTGGCGCTGGTGAGTCCAGTGGAACACCTATGGAATATGTTCGACTTGGGGCAAGCCTCTGCCTATATGCAATTGGCGGCGTGGGAATTGGGGATTGGCTCATGTATTGCGGCAGTTTATCAACAAGATGTGGCAAAAAGCATTTTGGGTGTGCCAGATGACCATAGCCTGCATGTGATTTTATCGTTTGGCTATCCATCGCCCGACCATGTGATTGCCAAAATGGGTGGGCGCAAACCATTAGAAGAAATCACCCACTGGGAAAAATGGTAAATCAACACATCACAGGCATGAGCGTTTCATGCCCGTTTGTGCAAATACCAATATTGATAAAATTCCACAAATCCCAAACTGACATAGAGGGGCAAGGCGTTGGTGTTGGACATATCCACCTGCAAATAAGCGGTTTCTGCCCCTTGTGATTTTCCCCAGGCAATCAGGTTGGTGGTGATACTACGCCCATAGCCTGCCCGCCGATAATCTGGATGTACACCAATATCAAAAATCCCGCATAGCTTGGTTTGTGGGTCATAAACACAAATCCCCACCGCCACCACCTGCCCTGTTGGGTCATGCACCACTCCATAACCACTCGGTAGGGTTAAATAAGATTGAATAGTGCGATGAGAGATTTCATCTTGTGGGGAGAATTGTTTTATCCGTTGGGCGTGTTCCATCCATGAGGCAATATCTGGCGGAAAAATGCCATTTTCGGCATTGCCGATATATACCCGAAACGAGTCATCAAGCACAGCCGATGTATCCGCAATATTCAGCAATTGCACACTGGTCGTATTGCGTAGTGTATAACCATGCTCTCGCAAAAATGGGTCTAAATCGGGTGGTTGGGTGGCAGTCGTCAGCTTAAATATGATGGGAATTTGACGTTGGGCATACATCGCCTCGCAATAAGCGACTTTTTCCGCTACTGGCAATGATGATGCACTATAAGTCTGAACACTATTGGCGCGTCCAGAATATCCGCCTGCAAAGCGTAAAATCCAGCCATCGTACTCAATTTCTTCGGCGGCGTTCCACATCGTGAGCGAAATACGTTCTAAATCGGCAATGCTCCACATAAAAAATATCCTAATTTGGGAAAAAGGCGCAGACCCCCCACAAACAGGGTTATTGGGTGGTAGGGACGGCATATATGCCGTCCAAAATTATCTAACAAATGCCTTGTAAAATGTCAACAAGCCCTAAACTTCTGGGGTGGTTGCGGGTTCTACTTCTTCGCCATCTGTTTCTTCTTCAAGCAGATATTCCCCGCCAAACCAATACGCATTGAGGTCATCTAATGTACCATCTTGACGCATACTTTCGAGTGCGAGATTTATCGGCTCGACCAAATCTGACCCCAACGGAAACACAAAACCGAGTTCTTCTGGCGCGGTGATTTCTTCATCTATCAATGCTAAATCGTCTGGATATGACTCAACATACCGTTCACCGACCAATCCATCCACAACCACCGCATCCACATCTCCCGCGAGGAGTGCTTGCACAGCGACATCTTGGTCAATGACCAATAAGCGGGGGCTATTTTCATCATCGCCCAACAATGCCACGGCGGTATCATAATTGGTGGTGGCGGGATTCACACCAATAAACAACGATTCATCTGCCAAAAATTCTTCGATAGTGGTAAAACGGTCATCATCAGCACGCACGAGGAATACTTGGGTAAGCGTGACATAGCCATCTGAAAAATCTACGATTTCTTTGCGTTCATCGGTGATGGTGATGCCGTTTGCCGCCATATCCAATTCACCGGTGCTAACCGCGATAATCATGCCATCCCACGAGGTTTCGATGAGTTCTGCCACGCAATTGAGGCGCTCGCAGATTTCTGCCATCACATCATAATCCCAACCCATCACTTCATCATCATCGGTCAAGAAATTGAATGGAGGATACACATTTTCCACAGCAACCGTAATCACACGCCCTTCTAAATCGGGTAATTCGATTGGTTCTGGTGTTTCTTCTTGTGCCATACTCACTGAGACGACAGTCATCAATACCATCAACATCAGCCAAAGATAATTTTTCAATTTCATATCAACACTCCTACTATTTAATCAAGATAAAACCCCACAGGTTATTATAACAATGGTTATCATCCGCGCAAACGTGGCGGAGTGATATTTCTTTCTAGCACAATCTCGCGCCCACTAGCCGATTCATCCACGCTCACGGCAATTTCGATGCGGAAAGTGTCTATAAAACACAAATTTTCGTCTACCGCCTCACAATAAAACAGGTCAATTTCGCCCGTGATAGGCGCTTGGTCTGCCACAATGGTGATGGGGATGCGCGTCTCTAATTCGGTGAGGGTGGTATCGCCAAAGTTAGCCAAACGGACAAGACTGGGCGCTTGTGGATTAATTTTATACCCCTCTGGCAAGGTAAACCGCACAATCATCGCAATTTCGCCTGTGGGGAGGGTTTGTGTGGGCAATGTGACCACTTCCGATGACGATGCGTTGCCACCGATAACTGTCACCCGTTGAGCGATTCGCAGGCGTTCTGGGTTGGGAAACACAACGGTACTAACCGTATTGGTGGTGAGGTCAATGATACGTATGGCATGGTTATTGGTATCTGCCACATATAACTTGTTATCGTGATATTTCACATCGGCGGGTTCATCGAATTGGGCGGTTTGGGGGTCGCCATCGGCAAAACCACCATTGCCCGATAATCCGACTACTGTCGTGGTGATGAGGGTGTCATCTACCGACTTAATTTTGTGATTATAGGTATCGGCAATATACAGTGTGCCATCGGGACTACCCGTGACCGCCAGTGGATGTTGTAGCCGTGATGTGCCGACTGCGCCATCAATATCACCAAACTGAAATAAATTATTTTCTAGTGTGCCAGAAATGGTCATGACGGTGTTATTGGTATAATCTGCCACACGCACTGTACTCGATTCCGAATCGGCAAAATAGAGCAAGCCGTCATTGAAATAGACCCCACTGGGTTGCGCGAGTTCCGATGTATCGAGGCGGGTATTGAGCATGGCTTCACGCCCATTGCCCACCGATACACGCACAATTTCGGTCTGCAAATTCATCTCCCAAATCTGATGCGTGCCTGCGCTGGCGATAAACAGTGTATCCCCTGCACCCATCGCCAAATCCCACGGACTCCGCATATCATAGGCGCGTGGCTCACGAATGGGGGTCGAAAATGGCAAAATACGTTCCCCGCGTGTGCCTGTCCCTGCCAAAATTTCGACTGTACGGGCGGTCAGGTCAATTTCGCGGATGACATGATTTCGTGCTTCTGCCACATAGATCTTATCGCCTCGTAGCGCCATCCCCTGCGGTTGATTAAAGGTGGCAACGGCAAAATCGCCATCATCCAAGCCACTTATGCCAGTGCCAATGACCTCTAGCACCTCATAGGTGGTCAAATCGGCAATGATAATGCGGTGATGTCCGCTATCGGCAATAAATAGGCGGTTATTGGGCGCATCTATGAGTATTTTTCCGGGAAATGCGAGTGCGGATGGCAGGACACTATTGCGTATAGGGGCAATCGGCAATCGTGTGCGGTCAATTTCGCCCAAGTCGTCAAAATAGCCGACCATCCCGCCAATAATCGTGTCTAATGCCTCAAACGGAATTTCTCCCGCATCTGCCGCCAATACATTCCCGCGTGGGTCTGCAATAACCAGTGTGGGCCACGCCTGTGCGCCGTAGAGTTGCCATACCCGAAAATCGCTATCGTTGATAATCGGGTGGTCAATCTCATAGCGCAAAATAATCTGACGGATATTATCGGTTTCGCCCTCATTGGCAAATTTTGCCGAGTGAACACCAATAATCACCAGTTCATCGGGATATTTTTCTTCTAATTCCTTAAAAACGGGTATCATGTGGATACAATTAATGCACCCATACGTCCAAAAATCGAACAAGACCACTTTTCCGCGCAAGTCTTCTATCCGCAATGGGGCAGATACATTGAGCCAATCTAACCCCTCTGGAAATGGCGGTAAGGGCAAATCGGTGCGTCCTTCAAATTGTTCTTGGGTCACATTTTCTCCTCGTTGGGCATAAGCCGTGCTGAGTGTGAATAGTAACACAGCGCATACCCCCAAAAAATACAGTATTTTTTTCATATCAAACACCTTTCACTCTATTGCCTCTATTGAACAAGAAAATTTGGTGAATTGCGCGTAAAATAGATAAGAAGCAGATGAGTGCTTTAGATAAATATGTCGCTGTTTTATGCTATAATGCGCGTAAATGTGTGAATGAGGACAGGCTTATGCTAAATGCTAAATTACCGATGATTTATGAAGACTTTCTGGCTTTTTTGCTTGAAAAATTGTCACCAGAAGATATTCTCAGCTTCAAAGCATCGCCAAAAGCACAAGAACGCGCAGACGAACTCATGGATCGTAACAACTCTGGCGAAATTACCAAAGAGGAACGCGGAGAATTAGAACGCATAGTAGAAATTGACTTGATGATTTCTGTGTTAAAAGCGCGTGCAGTGGCAATGCAAAAAGAACATGACTATATCGGCTAATCAAAAGCTATCAGGCAATCCTTAATCAGTTCAGGACAATGGTAAACCAATGGCTATAGACCATATCATCAATTACGATTGTGTTCCCAAGCGTACCCTCAGCACCGAAGGCATTCTGGAACGTGTCAAAGGCGAGCAACGCGCCAATACCATCATCGGGTTATTCCGCAAAAATGGCGATGACCGCCCCCCCAGCCAAATGGGGTTTGAATTTACCCGTAGCACCCCCGATGGCGAAGAAGAAACACTGGTGGTCGTTGTTCAAGATTTACTCGATGCCTCACAAGACCTTATCCCACTCGAACATCACTGCCAAAATTGCCCCGCCAACCGCACCAAAAAGCGCTTTGGGTGTATGGGCTTCATCCAATATCCCATCACTGCCCAAGCAGAACGCTGGCTCATAGAACGCCTGCCTGTGCCAGATGAACCCCTTGTATGGTTATTATTGCGTCAGGGAATCAAAGAATTTGATTATGACGGCGAGACCATCGTCCCATTACGCAACACCGAAGGAATATATTTCGAGAATCCCTTCACCATCACGCGCAAATTGGGCGAATTTGCCATTGAAAGCAATCAGCTATTCGAGATGATTTTTTCGGTGGGGAGTGTCACACCCAATCATGGGGCGTTGTTGCTATTATTTCTCCATGCGATTCCGCGTGATATTGAGGCAGATGATATTATGCAAATCATCCCCGCCACACCAGAAAAAATCGCCAAATATCCGTTTTTATACAAACCAGACCCCGCCGATGATGTCACTATCGCAGAGCTAAAAGAATTTTTGCACGCCATGTATATGGCATGGACATTGGATGTGAAGATGATTTTGGATGTGTAGCGTGTTTATCGGCTCATGGTGAATAAAACCACCCGCCCATCATCGTCCGTTGCACCAAAAATCGGCAAACGCGGATAGGGTGGCGTGGTTTCATACATGCCGATGAGCATCAAATAATCCCCACTGGGCAAATCGGATGGTATCACAATCGGGTCACGATAAACCGTTCCCACCATCCATGTGCTGGTGGGGATGGTGCTTTCTGCCACCAGATGGTCTAGCACGGCGGTTGGTGGTGCATCTAACGCAGGGGTAATGTGTGTGAGGATGTTCAACGGCGCATCGGTTTGGCGCATCGCCTCCCAATAGAGCAATAATGTGTCATCATCTAGCCAGCTATAGCCCACTAAACGCGCCACATCCCCCATTTGAATATCCAACGGCATATCAATTTCTGATGGATTCACCGCCCACCCCCGAAAATGGTCTAAGCCATTCCACGCAATGGGCAGGCGTTGGGCATTTTGTGTCAGATAGGCTTTGGTCTCACCTGTCCGCCCACCATTGAGCAGAAAAATATCGGTGTGGTCGGCTAATAAGGCGGGCAGATAACTGCCTATCGGCGGATTGTCTTCTGGGATGAAGAAAATCGCCATATCCCCCCGATTATAATATTCCAGTGCCGTATCGCTGGTGTCGTTGATAATGAGGTTGTTGATAATGAGGTCGTCTGCCGATGCGCGGGATTCTACCAGCGCCATGAGTCCGCGCCAATCGAATGATTTTGGCGGGTCTACATAGAAATAAGCATAGACTTGGGATAGACAAACCGCACTCATCACAACCAAAAGTGGGATAGGGGCAAATTTAAGTCGTGCGCGGGCAAATTGAGCGGCTGTGACCACCAATAGTATCAACGCAGGCGTGACTGCAATCACATAGCGGGGCAAAAATACCGCCGTAAAATTGGATATGATGAATAACACCGCCAACGGAATAACGACCCACCCACCCAACAAAACACGATAGGGCGTTTTTATCCATAAAATAGAGACAATAGCAATGATAAGCGCCACACCAATCCACAGAGAAATATCGTTTATCCCTAGCAATAAGGTGGGGATAAATTGGGTGAATACCGCGCCAAAATCGGCGGTGGTGGCTGTACCTGCATACTCGCGCCCAAACAATACCACATAGGTCTGAATCGCCAGTGGGATGAGCAAAATGCCAATACCCACCCATATCCGCACAAATCGCCCAAACTGCTTGCGGTGATTTATCAATACATAGAGTGCCTGTGCAACCACCACAAAGAGTTCAAAATAATATAGGTAGAGGGTGAAGGTCTGAAAGAGGATATACGCCCACCAGCGCGACTTTTTCTGGTGCAAAGCGCGATGAAGCAGAAGAATATTCAACACCGATAGCATGACATAAAACCCATATTGACGGGCATCTTGGGCGTGCCATATCAAAAAGGGATGAATTGCCCATAGACCACCCGCCCAAAGTGCGACATCGTTACGCGCAAATAAGCGCCGTCCCAATGCGATGATAACCGCCACACCGAGCGTATTTGCCAGCACCGAAAAATAACGCAAGCCAAATTCGCTCACGCCTGCCCCAAGCGACCACGCCCAATATGTGACCATTGAGGCGGGGTTGGGTTCATATTCCAGAAAAAAGAGCCAACGCTCAGAAAAAGGGGGATTTGTCCAGTGAATGGCGGTAAAAGCCTCATCACCGCGCAATGGCACTTGGTCTAAATGCCACAGGCGTAAAAAAAATGCCACCCCAACAAGGATTGGGGTGATGAGATACAACCATTTTGAAGCGGAACGCATGGCGCTTATTCTAAAATTTGAGCATAATCTTCTATCATCTGCCAAACTTGTTGTACAGGGATAGGCTTGATAAAAGCCGCATTACAACCCGCTTCCATGCAGATTTGTTCATTGGTGACAGAGGTGATGGCAATCACAGGGAGCGTTAAGCCTTCTGCGCGAATGGCTTGAACAAGGTCTAACCCTGTCATTTGTCCTGCCAATTCAACATCCACCAAAATAAGATGTGGATCATCTTGGCTAAAATTATGCAAGGCATCTTCGGCGGTGGCATAATTTTGGAGGGTATGATTGCCACTAGAGGTAATTCGTTCCATCAGAGAACGATTGGGGATATTGTCTTCAACATACATGATTCGCATATAATAACATCCTAATAACAGAACATAGCTATTGTTGGCTTTAGTTTAGACGATTCTATGGATACAAAAAAGGGGGGAATTTGCATGATTTGTAAGATTAACGGTCATGGGCGACATGACTATCGCCCATGAGTTTATAATAGGGGGGGTTTTTCTAGTTGGGGATATTCATAGGTGACTTCGTTCCATGCACGGCTCAATCGTTTGAAGCCCTCTTCTATATCGGCTGGCTTATGGATGCCATAATTCATGCGAATCCGATAGTTGCCCCCGTTGTTGGTATAAAACACGTTACCAATGGCATACGCCACATTTTGTTGAATGGCGGTGATATACAATTCGGCGGCGGTGGGTCCGTTATGAGGCAGTTCTATCCACAAAAATAATCCGCCTGTGGGGATATTCCATGTACTGCCTACTGGCAAATAGCGTTCTGCCGCCGAGAGTGCCGCATCGCGCCGACGCAATAATTCACGGTTATTCCGTTCTAATTGCCCCCCCAGCAAGCCACTTTCGAGCATCAGATGAATCACCCGTTGGTTGAGTCCCGGTGTAGATATATCCGCCGCCTGCTTCACACGCACCAATCGTTGATAATAGGTGCCACTGGTGATGAGATAGCCGATGCGTATCCCTGGTAGGAGCATTTTGGTATAGCCACTGGCATGAATGACAATGCCGGTATCGTCCAACGCTTTGAGGGGTGGCAATGCCTCACCTTCAAACCGAAATTCATGATAAATCGCATCTTCTAGCACAGGGATATTATATTCATTCGCCAAATTGAGCAATTGTCTGCGCCTGTGCATGGGCATTTCGTGACCCGTTGGGTTTTGAAAACTGGGCATGACATAAATCAGTTTTGGCGCATGGTCTATGATGAAATTCTCTAAATGGTCGAGGCGAATCCCATTTTCATCGGTACAAATACCGTGAATTTGGACGCGCCGTGTACGGGCAATATCCAACATGCCGATATAAGTCGGATTTTCGGTGACGAGCATATCGCCCTCAGACAATAACGCCTGAATGACCAAATCTAAGCCTTGTTGGGTGCCACCTGTGATTAAAATATTGTTGGGGCTACATTGAATCCCCAACGCACTCACATAATCGCGCACAGCAACTCGCAGAGGCGCAAACCCTTCTGGCACTTCATAATTGAGCGCCGATGCGCCATCGCGGTCTAACACTTGGTTAATCGAGTCACGCAAATTTTGCATGGGGAAAAATTCGACAGGGGGTGAGCCACTGCTAAAACTAATCACACCCGGTTTACGTGCCATCCGCATCATATCGCGCAAGGAATTATCTGGCGAGGTATTTTCGGTGACAGTATTCATCACAGGGACAACTTTTTCGGTGGTGGGGTGCGATGCCTTGCCATTGCCCTCTTTAGAGACGAATGTCCCACGACCTGCATGGGCGCTCAAGAATCCTTCGGCGCGCAATTCGGCATAGGCATTGACAACACTAATTCGGCTGATATTCAGCTGACGCGCCAAATCTCGGCTGGCGGGAAGGCGTGTGCCTGCGGGCAATTCACTACTTTCAATTTGTGAGCGAATGGTACGAATGAGTTGCCGATAAATCGGTTCTTCGCCATCACGGTCTAAAGCAACCATTAGTTGCGATGGATTAAACATAATTGCTCCTGTATGCCATTTTAGACATGCCCTACATATTTTGTATCTAGTATATACACACTTTTATACACAAATCCGTAAGATTGATTACACTTAATGCCATTATGGACTTATTAGGTTAGGCACACATGAATTATAGGTAAAGATTGTAAAAATGTTGTGGGGAAATGGGGCAATGGGGGATATTTAGGTTGAGGATAAATTGTCTATTTACGATGCCACAGGGGTAAATACCCGCCACCCACCGAAATAATACACCCAGATTAAAAAGGCGTACATGAGGGGTAGTGCGACCAAAATGAGTTTGCGAAACCATGTCATAGCCCATTCGTTTTCATAGAGAAAAGCATAAAAATAGCCTATTCCAAAAAGGGTAATTATACCAACGACAACGCCAACGACACCGCCAACGACAACGCCAACGACACCGCCAACGACAACGACACCGACACCGACACCGACACCGACACCGACAACGACACCGACACCGACACCGACAACGACAACGACACCGACAACGACACCGACACCGACAACGACACCGACAACGACACCAACAACGACACCGACAACGACACCGACAACGACACCGACAACGCCAACGACACCGACAACGACAACGACACCGACACCGACACCGACACCGACAACGCCAACGACACCGACAACGACAACGACAACGTAATCGAAATCAAGATTTAAAAAGTCATCTAATTGTTCACCAAAGAACCCCATCACAAGCCATAATAGGATGACTATCCCCAATAAGATGGGTGGGGTATGTGATGCAACGTCTTGGCTGGCTACAGGTGATAATCCCAATGAGACTGCACTCAATGAGATGGCAAATGGCAACCATAAGAGTGTGCTATATAACCAATTGCCAACTGGTTCTAGCCCTGAATAATGGTAGGTTGTGTCACCAAGTCGTTTTTCATAACCATATTGGCTTTTGTAGGCTTTAATTTTATTGGGTGTGACCAATATCCACCATAACAGCACCAGCCAATTGTAGGGGTTAGTGGCATTGAGTTTTTGAATTGGTGGTAGTGGTTGACTAGGGTTAGTAGACGATACCTGTCTCGCATGTGCCACTTGGTTTTGTAAATCGGCAATCGTATTTTTGGCGGATTTGAGTTGCTTTTCAAGCGATGTGATGGTGGCTTGCGCGTTTTTCGATTGCCCGTCAGATTGCAGTTGAATCGTGTTGACACGGTTGGTTTGGTCATCTAATTGCGAGTTTAGGCTGTTGAACTGCTCGGTTTGGGTTTGGAGTGCCGTTTGTAGCCGTGTGATGGTGGCAGATTGTTCATCAGATATACTCTGCATGTCATCGGCATAGCGCGTTTGTTCCGCTAGTTCCGATTTTAGATTGTTGACTTGCTCGGTTTGGGTTTGGAGTGCCGTTTGTAGCCGTGTAATGGTGGCTTTAGCTTGGCGTAATTGTTCGTGCAGAGCAGAATTATCATCGGTTGCGCGGGTGGCTTCTTCTAATTGTTCGGCTAATTCTTGTACGCGCTGACGTTCTACATTCAGTTGGGCGTTTAGTTGACGGATTTCTTCTAGGAGTTCTTCAACCCCCTTAATATCAAATCTGTTCTTGATTGCGCGTACTAAATCTGGAATTTTAGCGTTATTATCCTCACGGGCATCTATCCGTTGCTTATCAACAAGTGCGGGTGGGATTGAATCTTTTATTTTTATGCCACTAATCCAGTATGGAAAGATAACTAATTCTTCATCCTCTGCCATTATGATTTCGCGCCCAACCCATAACGATTTTTCGGAGTTAGGTGAACAAATAACAACCATCCCACGAGATTCACCAATGGCTTGTTTAATGGCACGTTGCCATTCTTCACTGCCAGGGGTTAAATATTCATCTGTCCAAACACCAACACCTTCAGCACGCAAAGCATCCCGAATTTTGTACATCATTTTGATGTCTTTTCGGCTGTAGCTGATGAAAATGTCGTGTTGTTTGTTTGTCATATTAAATTGGTTGAGAAATGATTCATAAATGATTCATAAATGTAGAGTTATTTTACTTGATAGTCACAATTTTGCAAATAAAAACACGGCGATTGCTCGCCGTGTCGTGTTGTATAGCTATAATTGGGTAGATTTTTAGTAATCGCCCATACCGCCACCGGGCATTGGCATATTGTTCTTATCATCGGGGTTATCGGTGATAAGGGCTTCGGTGGTCAAAATCATCGAGGCAATAGAAGCGGCATTTTCGACTGCGCCACGGGTTACTTTGGCGGGGTCTGGGATACCAGCTTCAATCATGTCAACATATTCGTTGGTCATAACATTATAGCCAATGCGGTGATTTTTACGTTGTTTTTGCATACGGCGCACGTTTTCGATAATGACCGCACCATCTTCGCCAGCGTTGGAGGCGATTTTACGCATTGGTGCTTCTAAGGCACGGCGCATGATTGCCACACCGGTATTTTCGTCTTCGTGACCCATCTTGAAGTTAGCGAGGGCGGCAATTGCGTTAAGCAATGCCACACCACCACCAGGGACGACACCTTCTTCAACCGATGCGCGGGCGGCGCTGAGTGCGTCTTCCACACGGTGTTTCTTTTCTTTCAATTCGGTTTCGGTTGCCGCGCCGACACGGATAATTGCGACACCACCGCTCAATTTAGCGAGGCGTTCTTGCAATTTTTCTTTGTCATAATCGCTGGTGCTGATGAGAATTTCTTGGCGGATTTCTGCCACGCGCCCTGCAATGTCTTCTGCACTACCTGCACCATCTACGATGACGGTATTTTCTTTGTCAGACACAACCTTCACGGCGCGTCCCAAATCTTGCAGGGTGACAGATTCCAATTTGCGACCAGTTTCTTCGCTGATAACAGTGCCACCAGTGAGGATGGCAATGTCGCGCAACATGGCTTTACGACGGTCACCAAAGCCAGGAGCTTTGATTGCCAACACGGTCAAATTGCCACGCAATTTATTCAACACGAGGGTAGCAAGGGCTTCGCCGTCAACATCTTCTGCGATGATGACCAATTCGCGTTTGCCAATATTCACCAATTTTTCGAGTGGTGGAATAATATCGGCGGCGGCGCTGATTTTCTTGTCATAGATGAGGATATAGGGGTTTTCGATAACCGCTTCCATCGTGGCGGGGTCGCTGATGAAATAGGGGCTGATATAGCCACGGTCAAATTGCATACCGTCTACATAATCGGTTTCAAATTCCAACCCGCGTGATTCTTCAACAGTTACCACGCCATCCTTGCCCACTTTGTCCATCACTTCTGCGATAAGATTACCGATGAGGCTATCTTGTGCAGACACACTGGCAACGTTGGCAATTTCTTCTTTGGTTTCGATTGGGGTAGCTTGTTCCAAGATATTCTTGGCAATCACTTCAGATGCCGCCATAATGCCCTTTTTGAGCAACATGGGGTTTGCACCTGCGGCAACATTCTTTAAGCCTTCATTGACGATGGCTTGTGCCAAGACGGTGGCGGTGGTTGTACCATCACCAGCGATGTCGTTGGTCTTGGTGGCGGCTTCTTTGAGCAATTGTGCGCCCATATTTTCAAATGGGTCTGCGAGTTCAATTTCTTTCGCAACGGTCACGCCATCATGGGTGACGGTAGGTGGTCCAAATTTTTTGTCGAGTGCAACGTTACGACCTTTTGGTCCCAAAGTGGTGCTAACGGCATTTGCCACTGCGTCCACACCCAATTGCAATTTGCGACGTGCTTCTTCTTTGAAGATAATTTGTTTAGACATATTTTTGCTTCTCCTTAAAAGGCAATGTGCCTTGTCTTATTCGGTGACAATCCCCAAAATATCGGTTTCTTTCATGATGAGCAATTTCTTGCCCTCAAGTTTGATTTCTGTGCCTGCATATTTGGCGAACAATACTTTGTCGCCAACTTTGACATCCATGGGGACACGTTTGCCATCGTCATCACGACGACCTTCGCCGGCCGCCAAGACCATCCCTTGTTGGGGTTTTTCTTTAGCAGTTTCTGGCAACAATAAGCCACCAGCGATGGTTTCTTCTTTTTCTACAGGTTCTACCAAAATACGATCGCCCAATGGACGGATAGAAATAGCCATAATTTAATTCCTCCTGAGAATCTCAGTGTGTTATTCTTCAACTTTTTAGCACTCGCATGGTGTGAGTGCTAATTTATACCCAAAGAATAGCATGAGAGGCGGTTTACGTCAATGCAAAAAGCCTATTTCTAGCAAACTTCTTATGCAGTTGCTAATATGCGCTAGGTATTTGTCAACCGATGTGTAATAAGGGTTAAATCATTAGAGTAAGTTGTGACAATACCGAATCAGGCTATTATAAGGGAAAATAAATAGCCACATGGGGTATGTATAATTCCAAAAATTTATGAATTCTTGCCGTAAAACATTCACGTTTTTTGGAAACTGTGATAGATTAGAGAGATAATTATGAAATATGTATGGTGTAAGTTTGGCATAGGATGTTAAAAATAATGACAAATCAATCAGAACCCGTTAAGGGGGAATCCACCATGATAAAATGTGTAAAATGTGGTAACTTAAATGAAGATGAAGTCAAGATTTGTGTGTTCTGTGGGGCATTGCTCGATTTAACTGAGCATATCTCCACAAAAGGGCTAGATGATGCCGATTATGAAGAAGGCACACCTCGTTGGGGGTCGGCACGCTTTACACCACGTACCCATCTGGTATTGGGCATTGAGGGTGAAACACGCTCACTGACCTACAAGGCAATTGATATTAGCGAGTTGATTTTGGGGCGCAGTGATGCCAAACCAGACGAAACACCACAAATCAATCTCACTGAATATGGGGCATTAGAAAAAGGTGTCTCTCGCAAGCACGCAGTCATCAACCGCAAGGATGGGTCTTTATACCTGATTGACCACAAAAGTGCCAATGGCACTTATCTCAATGGGCAAAAATTAGTCCCACTTCAAGAGCGCGTCCTACGCGATGGCGATGATGTGCGTTTGGGGCATTTGATGATGCGAATTACTTTTGAGCAACTCTAAACGCACGAAAGTTTTCGATGAGTGAACAACGCACCAATGAACAGTGGTTAGCCGATTTAACCAGTACATCAGACAGTCAGGCACTGGCGTTAGAAGACCTACGTACCCGCCTCAGACGGAGTATTTTATATTATCTAAGCCAAGAGCGAAGCGACTTGCGTGGGTTATCGTTGCAAGAATTAGAGCAGATGGCAGATGATTTGGCGCAAGATGCTACCTTGCGGATTATGGACAATATCAAAAATTTTCGTGGGGAAAGCCTTTTTACCACATGGGCAAACCGCATTGCCATTCGGGTGGCGATTAGCGATTTACGTCGCGCACGGTATAAAGATTTTAGCCTCGATAATATGACGGCAGAAGGCGATTTATTGCCTGCCAAAGCCGATACCAACAATAGCCCCACCCCAGAAGAATCGGTGGAGCGTGCCGATGTCCTCGCAAAAATTAATGCCGCCCTCGTAGAAGCCCTCACAGAACGTCAATATCAGGTCATTGCCGCCGTTGCCCTCAAAGGGATTCCGATGGATATTGTCGCGGAACAAATGGGGACAAACCGCAACGCACTCTATAAATTACTCCATGATGCACGCAAAAAATTGCGGGCATATTTAGAAACACAAGGGCTTTCGATGGATTATATGCTCACGCTCTTCCAATAGCTTTACGGTGGCTAAACATATTCCATGCTATGATTTTCTGTAGTTATTTATTCATCATAAGGCAAAATTATCATGGCAAAAGACGATATCAAAAAATTGCGTAGCAAAGATGCAGAAGAACGTAAATCGGCAATTCGTGGGGTGGCAAAATCATTAGACCGTTCTGCATTGCATCAACTGGCGGTCATGTCTGGCGATGACCCAGACCCAGACATACGCAAAATCGCCCAACAAGCGGGTGTGTATATCCGCCAAAAGATGGGCGATATAGAAGCACCACCGCCATCTGCCGATAAAAAACCAGAAAAACCCAAACGGGTGTCTGTAGACCCCGAAAGCGCCGAAAAAGCCCAAAAACTCATGGAATTCGCCAGTTACCAAAGTGACGGTGGCGATAAAGTCAAAGCCATGAAAGCCCTCGTCAAAGCCGCCGTCTTAGACCCCAATTTGCGTGATGACAGTTTTTACCTGAGCCTCAGCGAGTCGCTCACCAATTTAGAGGGGCAAGATGCCATCAAAGCCCTCAACGATGACTCGCGCATGGAACAAACCGCCAAAAAAGATGTGCTGGTGAAGTTGGATAAAGAGGTAAAAGCGCATGAGGATGAACTGAATACCATCACACGGCGCGATGTGATTTTTGATATGGCGCTGTTGGCGGGTATGAGCATCATGGCGATAATTGTCTTGTTGTTTCTGATGGTCTATCAGGCAGGACAATATGATGCCAATTTCAAAGCCAACCGCGAGTTATTAGTCGTCGCTTTTAGCGAAGAAAACACTCCACGCATCCAATGGGTAGATAACACCGTTGGTATCAGCGATTTTAGTTTTTCCCCACAAAATGTATTAGTCATTTTCGAGACCATCCCACAACCACCCCCCGCCACCCCTGCCGTCAAAGTTGAGGTCATGAAACCCACCGAATTATTTGAAAAGACGACCATCCCCTATTGGTCAGAATTGGGCATCGGCAATGTGTTGGGGCGTGGGATTGGCTTGGGAATCCTGTTGGTTATCACCAGCCTAGCCCTTGTGGGTGTGGTGCATCTGTTTGCCAGCACCTTCTTTGGGGGTAATGGACGCTTTGCATACACCGCGCATCGGCTTTTATCATTATTTATGGGCAGAACTATTTTATTCGCCATCATTGGAATTGCGGGTGTGCTACTCTATTTTTCGAGTGGTGGAGCAGATAATATCGCCCTCATCTTAATGGTCATTATCGGTATTTTTGCCTTTTTTACCCTGCTAACGAGTGCCACCACTATCAAAAAAGCCTATCGGTTTGGCATCTTTTCGGGGTTATTGGTGATGATTCTCGGATTGTTGGTAGCAATAATTCTCGGTGGAATTGGTGGATTTGTGTTAACACAGGTTATTTGATGTAAGATACGAGCATCTGTCTCCGTCTAAAGTAGTAGAAAACAACAATCATTAAGACCAAAGGAATACGGTATGCCAAAATGCAACAACGATGAACTTAAACCCATGCTCAACTTCCTAAAAGCCCCAGAAGATGAGTATGTGGCACATATTGATTGTAGCGACTGCGATACATTAGCATCTTTGGCAGAGCGCGTTTCTAGGGGGGCAAGTGTCTCTGAGGTGTTGCCAGAATTAGAAAATTATCTCCATTATTGGCACGATTGCAGAGAAGAATTTGAGGCACTTGTGGCGGTACTCAAAGCCGAAGATGATGGCACAATGACCGCCGCACTCGATAAAATTGTCGAGGCAGTCAACAACCAAAAACAACCATGAGGGCATGATGCCCGTGTATTGCTTATCTATTCTATCTATAAGCTGAATTTTATCAAAGGTGTGAGAATTCATGGAAAAAAGACGTGTCGTTATCATCGGTTCTGGTCCTGCGGGCTTCACCGCCGCGTTATATACCGCACGGGCGCAACTCAACCCACTTATTATTGCGGGGAATACACTTGGTGGACAAGTGGCATTGACCCATGAAATTGAGAATTATCCGGGCTTTCCAGAACCATTGAGTGGCATGGAACTGGTGCAAAAATTTCAGGTACAATCCGAACATTTTGGCACAGAAGTGGTTTATGATTCGGTGACAGAGGTAGATTTTACCACGGGGTCGCCCTTTACCATCAAAACCTATAACAATACCTATCTGGCAGATTCGGTGATTGTTACCATCGGCGCAGACCCGCGCAAACTCAAAATTCCGGGTGAAGGCGAACTCACAGGGCGCGGGGTGAGCTATTGTGGCACATGCGATGGCTTTTTCTTTAGAGGAAAAGATGTCGTGGTGGTCGGCGGTGGCGATAGCGCCATCGAAGAAGCCATTTTCCTCACCCGTTTTGCCAATAGTGTGAATATCATTCACCGCAGAGATACCCTACGGGCTGGTGTGGCATTGCGGGCGCGTGCCGATAAAAACCCCAAAATTAGCTATACATGGAACACGGTTGTAGACGAAATCATCGGCACAGATGGCAAAGTGAGCCATGTGACGCTACGCAATGTCGAAACAAGCGAGACCATTCAAAAACCCACCGATGGCATTTTTATCTTCATCGGACACGACCCCAACAGCAGTTTCTTTGATGGACAAGTGGCGATGACCGAAAGTGGCTATATCATCACCGACCAACGCTTCCGTACCAGTGTTGAAGGGATATTTGCGGCGGGCGAAATTCAAGATGAGATTTGGCGACAAGTGGCGACAAGTGTGGGTCAGGGATGTTCGGCGGCGATGAGCGCGATTCATTGGCTAGAAGAACACGAAGACCAATTGCAAGATTTGGGCGAACCAACGGCTGTAGAAGCCTAGTAAAGATGTTGCCGGTGGCTGACATACGCGCTTTGTGCTAGTCAGCCATTACACCCCTAAACAGGCAGACGTGTAATAGCTGTATTAGAGGCCGTACGCCTCGTATGTCAGCCACAATTTTGCCCCCAGATTGAAATAAATACACCCAAAATTAAGTCCCGCTAATGGCTTTTATCCCCACATCCAAAGTCGTGGCAATGATTATCGCATAAATCGTCACACTGATACTGGCAAACACAAACAACCGCCCCACCTTCATGCCCAGCGCTCGTGCGGTGATTGCCATCGCCCAAATGCCGAGCCATGGAGTCAAGACCAACACGCCCAACATCCCATACCGATTCATGCGCTGTTGCACCTTATCCGATGCCAACCGTTCTAGCCATGCGTTAATACGCGGATAGCGTTGCAAATATTCATAGCCATAATGAATCACCCACACGGGCAATATATTCCCAAATACCGCCCACACCACCGAGGACACCACGCCCAATCCAAGTGCATAGCTGGCGGGGACTGCCCCATAAATCTCGAACATCGGGAAAAATCCCATTGCCCATCCAACAAACGACTTGCTACCATATTCGCCAATGCTCATGCCGTGTGAGTCTTGTGTGAGCGCAAACATCGCCAAAAATAGGATAGCAACGATACCTAGCCCTATGGCAAGGAATCCCAATATTTTCGATTTATTGATGGTCTGTTCTTGTGTAATTGTCATACTCGTTACCCTTCATATTTGTCTATCAGCGCCAAGAGAGCGCGTTCTACTGCGGGGTATAACGCATCGGAAATGGTGCTTATCCCCAATAATTCGGTGAACCATAGCCCATCCGCCGCCAACCGAATGATGGTCGCAAGGGCGGGGTCTATGCCACTGGCTTCTGCGCGGGCTTGCCAATCAATGTATTTTTCCCGCACACGGTCTAATAATTCTGGCTGATTTGCCACCGCGGCAATGAGTGCACGACTATCTGCCAGTTGCGAATTGGTCATGTCAAAAGTAGAGCGCACATAACCACGTAGCCATTCACGCGGGTCATCCGTCTTTGACTGGTCGAGGATTCCCTCAAAATTGCCCAAAAAATAATCTATCATGCCCGTGATAAGGGCATTTTTATTGGGGAAATGATAGAGCAAGCCACCTTTGCTCACTTTGGCTTCGGATGCAACCGCTTCTAAGGTGAGTTTAGACACCCCATCTTTTTGGATGACGCGGTTGGCGGCTACTAAGATGTGAATTTTGGTGGTTTCGGCTTTGCTCATCGTTCTATCCTAATAAAAATCCGTCCAGACAGTACACAATACAGTGTCAGTATACCGTCCAGACGGTTTATTTGTCAAGGAGTCTGGGATTAACATTTCCTCAAATTTTGGTTATGCTAGAGAATAAACACAATACAATCACAAGGATTATGGATTATGACATGGCAACCCATCACCAATTTGCCAGATAATTGGCAAACCATGATAGAAAAACATCGTGGCTTACACGAATTGGTTAAGGTATGGGGTGAGCAACGTGTCCGCCTAGAAAATACACAAAGTTATGTGCAATTTATGGGCAAGTTACGCCGTAAAATTGCCATAGAAACAGGTGTCATTGAACGACTATATACCATAGACAGGGGCATCACCTATTTATTGATTGAACACGGCATAGATGTCTCGCTCATTCCACATGGGACAACCGATAAACCCGCCCAAGAGGTGGTACGAATTATCCGCGACCATGAAGAAGCCATTGAGCAAGTATTTCATTTTGTGGGCGCACAACGAAACTTATCCACATCATTTATCAAGCAATTGCACCAACTCCTCACACGCAATCAAGAATTTACCGATGGCAAAGACCAGTTTGGCAATTGGGGACAATTTAGCCTCATTCGGGGCGATTGGAAAAAACATCCCAATAATCCACAACGGCGCGATGGCACATTGCATGAATATTGCCCACCAGAGCATGTATCCGCACAAATGGATATGCTGATTACTTGGCATTTGGAACACATAGAGACGGGTATTAGTCCAGAGGTCGAGGCGGCATGGTTGCATCATCGCTTCACCCAAATTCATCCGTTTCAAGATGGCAATGGGCGGGTGGCACGCAATTTAGCGACACTTATCTTTTTGCGGTCTGGGTGGTTTCCGTTGGTCGTCCTCAATAATTCACGCGATGAAAATATTGCCCGTTTGCGCTATATCCAAACCTTAGAACGGGCAGATGAGGGCGATTTAGGCTTGCTCATAGATTTATTTGCAGACGCACAACGCCAAGCATTTCTCTCTAGCCTAAGTCTATCCACAGAAGTTTTGGAAAGCGCCACTAGTTATCAGAGTGCGCTAACATCGCTCGCCAAACAATTACAAGAAAAGCAAACTACACGGGTTGAAAGCGAATTTTCTGCCCTAAAAAGCTATGCCAAAACATTAGTAGACGTGGCAATTAGCAAATTTCAGGGTGTCAAAACCGATATGGAGGCATTATTTTCTGCATTACCACAATCACCCACGATTCGGTTCGATTTTGCCCCAGACGATGACCCACGCACCTATTATTATCGGTATCAAATTGTAGAGACTGCCAAAATCTTGGATTATTATGCCAATTTGAACGATTATAAAAGTTGGATTTGCTTATCTATCTGGGCAGAGGATGTGACCACCCAGATTTTACTCTCATTCCATAATTTGGGGCGTGAATATCGGGGTGTGATGATTTGCTCGGCGTGTGCATGGCGCAAATCATCCATAGAAGACACCAACTCGGCTATCATCCAAAATTTAGAGCCGTTATCCTATCCCCCGTTCAACTTCACACACTCAGAAGCAATTGGCTCATTAACCGCACGCTATCAAAAATGGCTCGACGAAATTATTTTGCTGGCAATCGCTTATATCCGCAAAGGTTTCTAACCTACACCGTGTCCGATGCACGCCGATTTTTGGCAATACGCCACACCACAACCGCGAGGGCAATCCACACCCATTTTGGCATTTTGCGCCGTTTTTCGGCGGATAAATCATGTTCTGCCTGTGGGTGGTTGGTGAGCATCGCATCCCAATTGGGAATCGTCTCACGCGGTGGCAGACTATAATGCGCCTTCCATAGGGTGATATAGGCGGTTGCTTCAGCATCCCATTTGGCATCATCCCAGCCGAGTTCTTTTTGGCACATCGCCCGAATACGGGGCAAATAATCTGCGCCACCGTTGGGCAACAATAAGCCAATGCGGGTGCGCCGTAGCATCAAATCTTCCAGATGAATCACCCCTTCTGCCCGCGCACACCAGCGCAATTCTGCCCATAGGGTATGGGTATTGGGGATAATAGCGAGTTCATCGGGCAAAGCAATGCTCACCAACATCGGCGCATTACGGGCATATCGCCCCAATAATCGCCTGCGGATAGGTTCATCGAGGTCTATGGGCAAGTCCACTTCTACAGGATTTAGGACAGGCGTTTTTCTGCTCATGGCGGGCATATTAGGCAACAAATGGGAGGCGGCTTTGAGCGCATTTTGGGCGATGGCGCGAAAGGTGGTCAGTTTTCCGCCTGTGACGGTGAGCAACCCCGATTCTTGCCATATCACATAATCACGAGATTCTTTGCTAGGATCATCTTTGCCTGTGCCAATCACAGGACGCACACCCGCCCATGTTGCTATCACATCATCGAGGATGATATTGCGTGAGGGAAATTGATGATTCACCGCCCCCATCAGATACGCCACTTCATCGGGACTAATACACGGCTCAATATTAAGGTCTTGTGGATGGTCTATATCGGTTGTGCCGATTAATGTCACCCCTTCCCATGGGAGCGCAAACACGGGACGACCATCTAGCGGGTGGGCAAAGCCAATCGCTTGTGCCACGGGCAACCGCCATAGCGGAAATACCAAATGACTCCCCCGCAGAGGGCGCATTTTTGGCTCTGCACCCATTTTCATACGGAGCATATCCGCCCATGCACCTGTGGCATTGATAACCACCTTTGCCCGCACATCCGCTACCTGCCCCGTGATAACATCGGCAATTTTTACCCCGACCACCGCCTCATTCTCGCGGATGAGGTCTTGTGCTTGAACATAATTTAGCGCATAGCCACCTGCCTCAATTGCCTCTTGAATAACGCGCAGGGTCAGACGCGCATCATCGGTCTGGGCATCGCCATAACGAAACCCACCTTTCAGATTTTCGGTGTTGATATGTGGCGCGAGCATCTTAAAATCGGCAGGCTTGTAATAACGGTGTGTCCATTGCAACGCCAACAGATCATAAATCGCCAGTCCCGCGCTATAGGTCAATTTGCCCGGATTATCGCCTTTGTGGGTGGCAATCAGAAAGCCCAACGGGTCAATCAGTCCCACGCCATCATCTAGCAAGGCTTCACGTTCTCGGACAGATTCTAGCGTGAGTCCCACTTGCCCTGTGGCGAGATAGCGCAAACCGCCATGCACCAATTTTGATGAACGGCTACTCGTCCCCCACGCAAAATCACGTTGTTCAACCAATAACACTTTTAGCTTGGCATGAGTCGCTTCTCTGAGGATGCCCGCGCCTGTGATACCCCCACCGACAACGATTATATCCCAAGTTTCTCCTAACTTATCCCAAGTCGTGGCACGCCAATTTTTTGGAAACATGATTTTTTATCCTTTAATAAAATATTTTTTGGGGTATTTTTTGTGGCTCAAGACAAAGCCATAGGGACGGCATAATGCCGTCCCCTAATGCTAATCTGGCGGCATCACCCGTCTGGCTCGTAATCCTAAGAATAACGGAATTTCTGCATCTGCCAATTTTTCGGCGCGGGTACGATTTCTATTCAGGCTATTATTGCCAATGGGCAATTCTTCCATGCGGTCAACCAACAAGCCTTGTGCCGCTAACGCATTGATATATTCGCTCACGGGGCGGTGAAAACTAATGGTCACACCACTATCTTGGTCTTCATACGATTTCATCGGCACGGGCAAGGGTGTGATATAACGGTCTATGCGCCGAAATTGCAATTTTCGTCCCTCATCATACCCCCATCCGCTTTGACGGGGAATCCGAAAAGCGGGGTGTGTCATAAATAGTACCGCCCGTCCATGCGGTTTTAATGCCCATACTGCGGAGCGCAACACATCCTCTAGCGGGTTCATATCTTGAATACTGAGCAAAAAGACCACCGCATCAAATGACCCCGCATCCAAAACAGGGCTATTACGAAGCTGTGCGGCATCGCATTGTAAAAATCGCCCATGCTTGCCTTGTTGAGCGCGGGCATATTGTAATAATTTTGGACTCACATCCACGCCAAAATACTTCGCACCTGCTTTGGCGATATATGGGGCAAGCACACCCTGTCCCGCGCCAATATCCAAAATTTGCTCATTGGGTTGTGGCTGGAGCAAGTCTAATACCGCAGGGACGGCAACTTTTTGGTGATGATGACTACCACCCTCGCCCATCCATCCGTTATACCAATTGGCGACTGCATCCCATCCGCTAGGACGTTTTCTATGATATTGTGACATTGATTATTCCTATAAATTTTCGTGTATATCCATAAAGATAGCGCATTTTGGGCAATATGGATATTGTATTTTTTAGTGATTCATTCAGAATGTGATCTACTTCAATTAAGCGATGTCGTTCAATGTTAACCCAGATAGTTCGGATGGGGCATAAGAAATGACCAAGACCATGCTTATGGAACAACTATTTTGAATTCAAATGATTTTCAAATTTCAGTGGATAAGCATTTTCAAGTCAATTATCAGCTTAAAGCACCCCTATCCCCCCAGCCCCCTTATCCCCAC
>Ga0163154_10000265_pt1 | contig 78643 bp, 64 predicted proteins | sample OliLakLV19MP9P1_FD_148649 | JGI IMG/M metagenome (GOLD analysis project Ga0163154, IMG submission 148649) | Freshwater microbial mat bacterial communities from Lake Vanda, McMurdo Dry Valleys, Antarctica - Oligotrophic Lake LV.19.MP9.P1 | ecosystem: Environmental > Aquatic > Freshwater > Lake >... | reverse complement strand
TCGATGACGACATCCCGATACCGCTTTAGGAGGCGCTCTTTGGGGTCGCCCGTAAACTTTCTAACCAGATTCGTGAACATCGTTCCTCAGCTTATCTAGCCGCTGACGTGAGACACGATTATATCATTTGATAAGCCGCAATTATAGCACATTGGCATCAACGTCTCGTTAGAAGCGCGGATAAAATTCGGAAGAATGACAAACAGCCCTCATTGAGGACAGGTGGAAGATCGCGCACCGTCCGTTGGCGGATTTTTGTGATCGCTTCCGTGACCCGCTCGCGCGTCTGATCAGTCGTGTTGGAATCGGACACGATTGCGTTGAGTGCGGGGAGCGCGGTCGCCGTCCCAACGTGCCCCAATGCCCAGAGGATTTCTCGGCGGTGGTGGGAATCGCGTTCTATTCTGACCAATTCTGCGAGTGCGTTGCTGGCTTCCTCATCGGGGATCGTCAAGGATGCAAGGATGAGAACGCCCCAACGACTCTCCCATCTATCCGAACTCGTGAGCATCTTCACGGCGGCACGCATCGCGCGCTGTGCGCCGACCTGTTGCAGCTTTTCACGCACACGAGTGCGCACGAACGGCGGTTCGCGGTCGGTTTCGGCGATTTGTGTATAGGGAGCGAACACGCCGTTTTCTGCGAGGACAATGGCGACCGTGACATAGAAGATATACAGTTCGTCCGTCGGCGGGATGTATTCATACGGACGAAATGCCTCTTTGAGTGCGTCGAGTGCGCGCGGATCGCCCGACTTGCCCAACGACGCGGCGGCGGCGGTGCGCACAGCGACATCGTTGTGTTTCAGTTGGGCGATCCGTTCGTTGATGGTCTCTGCCATACGGTTGCTGTCCACGATACAATTGCGTTCATTATATGCAAAATCAAAAAAGGCATTTTCACATGAACTATCGGCGTATGGGCAGCACGGGCTTGAAAGTCAGCGCGCTTTGCTTGGGAACGATGACGTTCGGTTGGTCAGCCGACAAAGAGGCATCGTTCGCCATCATGGACGCCGCCGTTGACGCTGGAATCAATTTCTTCGACACCGCCGATATCTATTCGTACTGGAGCGCGGGCAACCACGGCGGCGAATCCGAGACATTGATCGGGGAATGGCTGCACCAACGACGGAACCGCCGCGATGTCGTAGTGGCGACAAAAGTACGCGGGCGCATGTGGGAGGGGGTCAACGGACAGGGACTCAGCCGTGTCCATATCAAAAGCGCGGTCGAGGACAGCTTACGCCGCCTCCAGACCGACTACATCGACTTATACCAAGTCCACTATCCCGACACCGAGACGCCACTTGATGAAACATTGGAAGCATTGGATCGCCTCGTTTGTGACGGAAAGGTGTTATATCTTGGAGCGAGCAATTTTCCGGCGTGGCTGCTGATGAAGGCACTGTGGGTCAGCGATGCGCACGATTTGGCGCGCTTCGACTGCATCCAGCCGCATTACAGCTTGGTGCATCGTGCGGAATATGAGCGCGAACTAGAAGCGGCGTGCTTGGATCAGGGCGTCGGCGTGATTCCGTACAGCCCGCTGGCAGCCGGATTCTTGACGGGCAAGTACACGCGCGAAAATCGCACGCCCGATACGTCGCGCGCCGATAGCGGTTTAATCAAGCAGTTGACAGGCGACGACAACGCCTATCGCGCGCTCGATGCTATCGAACGCATTGCGGATGCTCATGTTGTGCCGATGGCGCAGGTCGCGTTGGCGTGGCAGTTGGCGCGTCCGTCGATCACGTCCCCCATCATCGGGGCGCGCACGGTCGCACAGCTTGAAGAAGTGGTCGGGGCGACAAGTTTGGAATTGTCGCCGGAGCAGATCGAAGCATTGGATGCGGTGAGCGCGGGCTTTTGAGCTTGCGCTATCTTGCACAATCACTCATGAAAATGCACGCGATCTCTGTTAAAGTTAAGGAATGTAACACCCATTCGTCAACCGATTGACAAAGGAATTTAACCGCGTGGCTGTGGAAACCGTTCCCCTTACCAACGGCGCGACGCCGCAAAAGTCGAGCTGGCAAAAAATCGTCGCCCGATATCAATCCTCCGATATTCGCGTGAGCGTGTGGCAGATGTTCAACAGCATCGCGCCGTTCTTCATCCTGTGGTACTTGGCGTACCGCGCGCTAGAAGTTTCGTATGTGCTGACGCTGGCGTTCTGTGTGGTGGCGGCGTTGTTTGGGATGCGCATCTTCATCATCTTCCACGATGCTGGGCATGGGTCGTTCTTCAAGAACCGCCGCTGGAACGAAATCACGGGCGTGCTGACGGGCATCATCACCTATACGCCGTATTACGCTTGGCGGCACGCGCACGCCGTCCATCATGCGACCGCCAGCGATCTCGACCATCGCGGCACGGGCGACATCTGGACACTAACCTATCAGGAATATCAGAAGCTCTCGCGCATCAACAAGATCGCGTATCGGCTGTATCGCAATCCGCTGGTGATCTTCGTGTTTGGTCCTGTGCTGGAATTCGTCGTGTTGCAGCGCCTGCCGTCCTTCAACCACTCGAAGAAGGGGCGCGAAGTCAACAGCATCACCTATACCAACATCGCGCTGCTGCTGATTTTCTTGGGGATGAGCGCCACGATTGGGATGCGCGAATTCATCCTCGTCCAACTGCCGATCATCTGGATGGCGGCATCGCTCGGCGTGTGGATGTTCTACGTGCAGCATCAGTACGAGGATATGTACTGGGAACATCATGAGGACTGGGATTTCGAGCGCGCCGCGCTCGAAGGCAGTTCGTTCTACAAGCTGCCGCGCGTGCTGCAATGGTTCACGGGCAACATCGGCTTTCATCACATCCACCACCTCAGCCCGCGCATCCCCAATTACAAGTTGGAAGCGGCGCACACCGAGAATGAAATATTCCAAGTCGAGCCGATGACCCTGCGCAGCAGCTTGAAATCGCTGCGTATTCGGCTGTGGGACGAGGATCGCTCCAAGATGATCGGCTTTCACAAAGATGCGCCCAACGAAGACCCGGCAATGTATACCGCCGACTATTTGACGCACACCGAGTCGGCTGCCGACTAACGCTTGGCAACGATACGACCACGAACGGGGGCGATGCTGCCCCCGTTTTATTTTCCAATGGGCGTGGGCAGCGCCTCGCCCGCATACGCTAGCACGATCTGGCTGCGCGGGACGCCGCGCTGCAACAGCGCATCGATCAGCGGCTTGTCGGTGGCATCGTCCTCGATGATCACCGTTTCGCCTTCAACGCGCGCGATCACGACCACGCCCGCGCGATCTTCATCCATATCTTCAATGAACGGATCGACAATCGCATTCACCGCATAGATGCGATTGGTCGCGTCCTGTAAAAAATAGAGTCGTAAGTCAATCCCACGCCCTTGGGCGGCATACTTCTCGACTTCTTCGCATACAATTTGTTCTAATGAATCCATCGCACAATCTCCTCGCGGTCTAAATCGATCAGTATCAAGTGAACCGCTTGTTGACGAAGCAGCACGCGAACCGCCTTTGAACGCTGGAGCGTCTGATACACAGCTTCGGGCATTGCCAGATAAACGCGCTCGGTGCGCCGCCTCAATTCTAGCCCTGTTCGATAGAGCAGATATTGACCTAACGCTGTATAGAATTCATGAAGCTGATTGCGCTTGTTCGGGAAGCATTTCACTTCCACGATGATCGCTTGTTCATGATTGACACGATGCTCTAAGCGCAAATCGGCATACACAAATTTGCGACCTTGCCCAATCCAAATGGGTGCAGGTCGATCCGTCACCGCCCAATCCGCTTTATCCAACGCGCGCACGACTTGCGGTTCGCAGCTATCAATCGCTGGCACGCGCTGCACCTTCCGGCAGCGCCTCGCCCGCATACGCCAGCACGATCTGGCTGCGCGGGACGCCGCGCTGCAACAGCGCATCGATCAGCGGCTTGTCGGTGGCATCGTCCTCGATGATCACCGTTTCGCCTTCAACGCGCGCGATCACGACCACGCCTGACGGGCTTTCTTCAAACTCATAGCTTGACTGCATTGGATCATCGACCGCATTGACGGCATAAACGTGTTGTTCTTCATCGCGCAAAAAATACAGACGGATGTTTGCGCCGCGTCCACCATCGGCATAAAGCTTGACTGCTTCACAGACGATTTGATTCAAACGGGTGTTATCCATCGCTCGACTTCCTCACGCTGCAAATCGACCACAATCAGATTGATTTTCGCCTCTAACAAGGTTGTCCGCGCCGCTGGCAGTTGCATCAAGCGCGCATAGGCGGTCGTGGGAAGCGCCAGATATAGAACTTCCATTTTCTGATCCCATTTTAGCGCGTTTCGATAAAACAAATATTGCCCAACCGCACAATAAAAGTCGCCCACTATCGTGCGCGTGTTGGTGAAGCATTTGACCTCGATGACAATCAGCGATTGCAAGGTATCGACATGAGTCAACAACAAATCAGCGTGAACATAGCGACTTTTGCGCCGCCCTAAACGGATCGAATACTGCCGTTGTTTCAGCAGCCAGCCAATTTTATCCAACGCGCGCACGACTTGCGGTTCGCAGCTATCAATCGCTGGCATCACGACTCCTCGATGATCGAAAGGGAGCGAATCGCAGCCCGATTCGCTCCCCAGATGCTAGCACGCACCGCTTACGCCGTCGTCGCGCCGTCCATCCGCGCGGGTTCTGCCAGCGGCGGTTGGGGTGGCGGGATGATCGAGGGCAGTTCGCCCGTCGAGCGCGGCTTCGGTTGCACACCGGCGATCTCCATCACACGCTCTTTCTCGACGATCTCGTTGACCAACAGTTCGTTCGCCAGCGCATCGAGCTTATCACGGTTAGCCGTTAGCGCCATCACCGTCTCCTCATAAGCATGATCCACCAGCCGCCGCACTTCCGAGTCGATGCGCGCCGCCGTCTCCTCGCTGTAACTGCGCCCCTGCGACATTGAATAGCCCAAGAAGGGCTGGCGTTCATCCTCGCCAAAATTCAACTGTCCCATCAAATCGCTCATGCCGAACTGCGCGACCATACGCCGCGCCAGCGAGGTAACGCGCTGCAAATCGTTGCTCGCGCCCGTCGTCACGTCGTCAAACACGATTTGTTCCGCCGCCCGCCCGCCCAACAGCACACGCAATTGTCCAAGTAAATATGCGCGCGGGAGGTTGCGCCGTTCTTCTTCGGGCAAGAACGCCGTCACGCCGAGCGCCTGTCCGCGCGGAACAATCGTAACCTTGTACGCCGGATCAGCGCCCGGCGTGAGCGCCGCGACGAGCGCGTGTCCTGCCTCGTGATACGCCACGACACGCCGTTCTTTTTCGTTGGACAGGGGCGGACTCTGCGTCCCCAACACAATGCGCTCGAAGGCTTCAGTGAAGTCGCCGCGCGTAATCTGCTTCTTGCTGCCGCGTGCCGCCGTGAGCGCCGCCTCGTTGGCGAGGTTGGCGATGTCCGCACCGCTGAATCCGATGGTCATCTGGGCAATCGCGCGCAAATCCACGTCGCTGCCGAGCGGTTTGCCGCGCACATGCACCTTAAGGATATCCTCGCGTCCAGCGCGATCCGGCAGTCCAACCGTTACTTGGCGGTCGAAGCGTCCCGGACGCAGCAGCGCTGGATCAAGCACGTCGGGGCGGTTGGTCGCCGCCATAACGATCACGGTCTCAGTCTGATCGAAGCCATCCATCTCGGAGAGCATCTGATTAAGCGTTTGTTCGCGCTCGTCATTGCCGCCGCCGAGTCCCGCGCCACGCTGACGCCCAACCGCGTCGATCTCATCAATGAACACGATGGCGGGCGCGGCGGCTTTCGCCTTGCTGAACAGATCGCGCACACGCGACGCGCCAACGCCGACGAACATTTCGACGAACTCTGACGCGGCAATGCTGAAGAATGCGACGCTGGCTTCGCCCGCGACGGCGCGCGCCAACAACGTCTTGCCCGTGCCGGGGGGCCCAATCAACAGCACGCCGCGCGGGATGCGCGCGCCGAGCGCGATGTATTTATCCGGCTCTTTCAGGAAATCGACAATTTCGACCAGCTCGCTCTTGGCGGCTTCTTGTCCTGCCACATCGCTAAACGTGATCGACGGCTTTTCGGCGTTGTATTGGCGCGCTTGTGTGCGTCCGAAGCCGAATACGCCGCCCATCTGCCGCTGCGCCCGCCGCGCCGACCAGATGAAGAAACCGATGATGATGATCAGCGGGCCCCAGTTGATCAGGAACCCCAGAATCGGGTTAATCTGGACATCTTGCGCATTGACGATCACGCCGTTGGTGCGCAGCGTCTCGACCAGATCGGGATCGCTGACGGGCAGCAGCGTCACAACAAAACGATCCGATGTGGCGCGCAGCGCGGTCGGATCATAATCTGGATTCGCATCGCCGCTTTCTGCAACGGGCGGGAATGTGACCTCAGATCGGAACTCGCCGCCCGCGATATTGTCTTGCAGTGTGACGTTGGCAACGTTGCCCGCTTGAACTTGTTCATAGAAAAATGAATACGGAATTTGGATTGGCGCGCTGGTCGAACCGCCTGTTAGCGCGCCCCCCATCAAATCGCCCAACCGCGCCACCCACAACAACATCAGCGCGGCGAAGATCAGCCATGTCCAATTGGGCAAGCGAAAGCGGGGAGGACGTGATCCACCGTTGTCAGGGCGTTTATCGGGCGGGCGTGAATTTGGGGGAGACTGCATAACGTTCGTCCTTTGATGCGTTTAAGTTGGTTTATCATACGCGCGGCATATTAGAAGCGAGTAAAATACGGCGTAGAAACTGCCCCCCAATTTTCGGGGGGATGATCGGCGCGCGCGTGCCAATCACGCGCCCCGATACCAAGTTAAAGCGTTTCCGCCGCCTTTTGCCCTCATCCCCCTGCCCCTTCTCACTCAGGGCTGGGGGGAGGTGAATCAGGGAGAAAACCAAACATGTCCTCCCCTCAGCAGCACTCAGGGAGAGAGATTTAGGGTGAAGGCTTCCCAATGGCGCGCCTCGCCATCCCGTGCCGCCTCATCTCATCCGCGCAGCAGACGCGGAAGCTCACGCAGCTTGATCGTCTGCCCCGCCAACAGCGTTTGCATACGAAACAGCCGTCCCGCCATCCACAGCGCGCCCACGCCCGCCGCTGCCAACAGCGCCAAACTCAGCGCGATTTGCCAGCCGGGAACTTCTGAAATCACCAACCGCTGTACCATCGCCAGCGGCGCGGTGATCGGGAAGATGCTGAGAATCGTCGGCAGCGCCCCATCCGGCGCGCTAGCGAACAGTGACACGAAATAGAGCGGGAACACCGCCGGAAGCGTGAAAATGACCGCGTATTGAGGTCCCTCGCGCATCGAATTCGACATCGCGCCGACGATGCCATACAGCGCCGCGAACAGCAAATAGGACAGCACGAAATACATTGCCAACAACGGGATGATCCCCGTCGGAAGCTGAATCGCGGCAATCGCCGCCACAAACGGCGTAATTTGTGCGCCGCTCGCCGCGATCTGGATCGCCACGAACACCCCGATCACCCACGTTGCCATTTGCAGCAAGCCGAGCAAGCCCATCGCCAAAACTTTGCCGACGAGCAGTTCGCTTGGGCGCACGCTGGAGAGCAGAATTTCGATCAGCCGCGTTTCTTTTTCTTCGATCACGGTTTGCAGCAGATAGCCGTTGGTGAAAAACAGACTGAACAACAGCGCAATCGCAAACACATACACGAGCAAGAATGCTGTATCTTCGGCTGGCGCGCCCGTCTCATCCTCTGCGCCGATCAGCGCGAGATTGACCTCCGTAAAGGTCGGCGGGCGCGTCAGCCGCGCGGCGGTATCGGCGTCGAGTCCGGCGGTCAGCGCGGCGCTGGCAAGCGCATCGAAGTTATCGCCGTCGAGCGCATCGAGTTGCAGCGACGGGATCACCAACGTCACGTCGCCCGTTTCCAAGTAATCTGCCGCGATCATGTAGTAGGAGTCGATCTCATCGGCATCCAACGCGGCACGCGCGGCGGCTTCATCGGCATACGCGCTCAAGCCGTCGGGAACGCGCTCCACATCCGCGAATACCCCCGACAGATCGACATAGCCGGCACGTCCGACGCCGCCGAAATCAATGGGATTCTCCGCGACGCTCTCCGCTGCCTCTTGCGCGGAAATTGCCAGCAGGCGCGGGAGAATCAGCAGCGCCACCAGCGCCAACATTGGAATGCCAAACGTCGTGAACAGAAACCCGCGCCGCCGCAAGCCGCGCCGCAGTTCATACAGAAAAACTTGGATCATATTGCGCGTCATGGCATTGTCTCCCCGCCGGCGGTCGTCTCGATGCGATTCGAGCGCAGCGCCCCAAGCATCTGTCGCAGCGACGGACGCTTGCCGTACATCAACAGCGACCAGCGGAACACGCGCGCCGACACCCAGACGATCAAGATCGTTGTCACGATGAGGATCATCAGGCTGGCAACCAATTCACTGGGCGGCACCGTGCCAAATGATGCGCGCGTGATCACAGCGACGGGCGCGGTGAACGGGATCAGCGTCAAAATAGTCGGGATCGTCCCATTCGGTTCCGTGATGAAGTTGACGAAGAAAAACAGCGGCAGGAAGAAGATGAGCGACAGCACGCCCGCCAACTGCCGACTTTCCTGTTCGCCGCCCGCCACCGCGCCGACGCCCGCCATGATGCTGGCTTGCATGAAGTACGACAGCACGAAGTAGACCAAGCCGAGCAACAGCAGATCGGGCGGCAGCGACACGCCGCGCAAAGCAGTGATGTTCCCGCTAATCGCCGCGATCACCCCACTGACGACTGCCCAAATTCCCAACTGCGTCAAGCCCAACAGCCCCAAGCCGATGATCTTGCCCGCGAGCAGTTGGAACGGCGGAATCGACGTGATCAAGATTTCCATCACGCGGTTGCTTTTTTCTTCGACCACGCCCGACATGAGGTAGCCGCTGGTGGTTTGCGATCCCATCGCAAAAATCATCACGAAAATGATCGGCGTGATGAACAACCCCACCAAGCCCGCTTCGGTGATTGTCCGCCCGTTGTTGAGCGTGCGCAAACTGCGCGTCACCGGGTTTTGCAAGCGTTCCAACAGAACCGGATCGAGCGTCGCGCCGATATTGGCGATGAGGTAGCCCTCAATCTGGCGGCGCAGGTCGCCCGGCACGCTTGCACCCGCGTAAATCGTGATCCGTCCGCTCGCCTCGTAATCTGCCGGGACGACGAAATAAGCGCCGATCTCATCGGCATCCAACGCGGCGCGCGCCGCCGTCTCGTCCGCGTAGGTTTGGAACGTATCCGGCTGATCCAGCTCATCTGCCAAGATGCCCGACGCATCGACATAGCCCACAGCGCCAATGGCAGCGATATCGAACTGGGCAGCGGTCACAGCGAAGATGATCACCATCAGTACGATCACGAACAGCGGCACGCCCAACGATGCGATCAAGAATGACCGTTTGCGGACGTTGGTCAGATATTCGTATTTAGCGACCAACCACAGCTTGTCCATCGCGCTCCCCTTCCACCACCTGAATGAAAATGTCGTTCAGGCTTGGCACAGCGAGTTCAAAGCGGCGGATGTGCATATCCTCACGCCGCGCAATTTCGCTCAGCACGTCGTCCGATTGCACGCCCGCATTCAAGTACACCATGTCGCCATCACGCCCATTTTCGCCGGGTTCGACACGCGCTACGCCCGCCAACGTCGCCCAATCACCTGTCCCAGACATGATCACAGCCGGGAGCGCATACTGCGCGCGCACCGCATCGACTGCGCCGTAGAGTTTTTGCTGTCCGCGACTGATCATCATTAAACGATCTGCCATCGCTTCGATTTGGTACATCTGATGGGTACTCATGACAATCGCGCCGCCGCGCCGTTTGAAATCGAGCAGCAAGTCTTGGATGATGAGCGTGTTGACTGGATCGAGTCCCGAAAACGGCTCATCGATGATGATTAACTCAGGGTCGTGCAAGATCGTGACGGCAAATTGGACTTTTTGCTGCATCCCCTTGCTCAGTTCGCTGACCTTCTTTTTCGCGAATGCCGCCAGATCGAGCTGATCCAGATAACCCATCGCTTTCGCCCGCGCATCGGCAGCAGACATGCCCTTGAGCGTCCCCAGATACACCATCATCTCAATCAGCGACACGCCGCGATACAAACCGCGTTCCTCTGGCAAATAGCCAATGCGATCTTTGGTCGCTTGTGTGAGCGCGCCGCCCAAGACAGCGATTTTGCCCGTATCGGGCTTGAGAATGTCGAGGATCATGCGGATGGTCGTGCTTTTACCCGCGCCGTTGGGTCCCAGCATAGCAAAAATCTCGCCGTGATAGACCTCGAAGGTCAAATCTGCGACGGCGCGGAATGTCCCATACGTTTTCGAGATGTGTTCGACTTGGATCGCCATAGCACTGGGCATCGTTGTGCCTTTCGTTGCTCGTTGTTTAGCAGCATTACGCATACGATAACGTAAAAGTTGCCGCCTAGCGGGGGTCAGTTGACCACGTGAAGATGGGCTGAAAGATCGATAAAACCTTCATTGCTCTATCACGCAAGTGATGTTACACTATTTTTTAGGTTCCATACTCAATGAACGATAAATTATCCCGATAAATCTCAACGATCCGACAATTCTTCAAAAGTTGACCTTTCAGCGGCATCAAGGGAATACGGATGAAACGACACATCCTCGTTGTTGACGACGAAATCGGCGCACTCACGCTGATCGGCATCATGTTAGAACGCGGCGGTTTTGGCGTGTCGAAGGCGCGGGATGCCAAGAACGCGCTGGAAATGCTAGACGATATCACGCCAGATTTGATCATCCTCGATGTGATGATGCCGGGCATGAATGGAATTGAACTGTGCCGGGTGCTGCGCCAGCGCGATGCCACGCGCCGCACGCCCGTCTTGATCCTATCCGCGCGGGGCGATGGGGGCAGCGTGATGGAGGGCATCGACGCGGGCGCGAACGATTATCTGCCCAAGCCGATCTTGCATCACGATTTGGTCTCGAAAGTGAAATCGATGTTAGGGCAGATGGTGAGCGAAACGTAATCGCCCACCACGGGGGTTTGGCGCTGCCAAACCCCCGCCGCCGCTCATCTACGTCCCCTACCCACGCGGTCTACGCGCCATAGAGCGCGCGATAGATGTTATAGAATCCATAGATGCGCTGGATATATGTCCGGGTACTGTCAATCGTAATCGCGGACATAAAGCTATCATGATCCGTCCCCGCAATCGCCAACCAACTCTGCGCTCGACCCGGTCCCGCGTTGTACGCGCCGAGCGCCGCTGTCACCGTCCCATCGAACAAGTTCAACTGTTCCGCCAGATAGAAGCCGCCAAACTCGATGCCCGCATACGGGCGGAATAGATCGGCGTGCTGATAATCGGGGAAGCCGATCTGGGACGCGATATAGTCGGCGGTACTTGGAATAACCTGCGTCAAACCCTTCTCGCCTGCCCCTGCCGTCGCATAGGTATCAAACAAGCTTTCATGGCGGATCAGCGAGAACAACAGCAGCGGATCGAAGTTCCGACGCGCCGCGACCTCTTGCACGACATCGAGATAGTACGCGGGATAGCGCATCCGGGCGATGAACGATGGCGCTTCCAGCGTGCCGACGCCCGTCGCAATAATCACGTTCGCCGCGGCGAAGATCGAACTTTGATACGCCGCGATCCCGCGTAAATGCACGGCGATCTGATACGACGCCAGCGGGTCGGCTTCATAGGCATCGATCAAATCGCTAAATTCGATTTTCGCTTCCGTGACCGCCGCCGCGCCCCACAATTCGCTGCCGCGTATCAAACGCGGATCGGCGGCGAGTGCGGGGGATAACTGCCACAGCGCGCCTTCTTGCGTGATCCCAAACTGGGCGCGCAGCCATGTTTCGGCTTCGCCCAACGCTGCCGCTTCATCGACGGCGAAACGGTATTCAGCCGGTCGCTGGAACGGCGGACGCCCGGCGGCAATATCGGCGGCGCGCTGGCTGGTATAGCTGTCGGGCGCAGCGGTGACAGCGCCCGCTAAGGCTTGCGTCGCCGCGTTCTGATCGCCGCGTTTCAGTGCTAAGCGCGCCACGATCAGATAGGCAGACGCTTGTTCCTCGCCCGTCGCCTTGACCGCAAGTTCAGCGTAGAAGCGTTCCGCAATCTGATCTTCGCCCGCGTTGAACGCCGCTGATGCCGCCAGCGCCAAACCGCTGCGCGCTTGACTGGTCGCGGGATAGCGATCCGCCAACTGCTCGAAGATTGGGCGCGCTTGTTCGCGCTGATCGTCTACGCTGTACAGATAACCCGCGCGCCAGAGTGCCTCCGCCGCTTGGGGCAGGTAATCATAGCTCTGCGCCATTTGCAGGTACGCTTGGATCGCGCCCGGCACATCGTCCGCCAAGAAGCGCGAGCGCCCCTGTTCCAACAGCGCATCCCCGAACAGGGGATCCGTCGGATAACGTTCGACAATCGTCTGGAACGCCGTAACCGCCGCTTCGGTATTGCCGATTTCGCGGTACGCGCGTCCGAGCATCAGATACAATTCCGCCGGAATCTCGGACGATGCGGTTTGGGCGGTATAGGTATTGAACGCCTCGACCGCGCCGGGATAATCACCATAGGCGAACATAACACGCCCAACGGCGTATTGATTCAATTCGCTGCCGTTGTCGGTCAGCACGCCGAGCGCCTCGTAAGCGGTAGGCGTATCGGCGTAATCCGTGAACACGCGCGCCGCCCGCGTGACTCCCGCGCTCTTGTCAGCGTCAAGCGGGCTGGCAAGCAGCACGCGCGCGGCAGCCATTTCGATGGTGGCGCGATAAGCGGCGTTCTGCGCGACTTCTAAGATTTTGTCGTACTGGGCAACTGCCTCCAACGTGCGTCCGCTGCTGGACAGCACTTGCGCCAAGCGTTCGCGCAAGGCGACTAACAGCACCGTCGAGCGGCTGGCGTCTGCCGCTTGCTGGTAGCGTGTCAACGCGGCGGCAGTCTGTCCGAGCGCCAACTGGGCATCGCCGATGCGCTCGTGCGCATAGCTGTCGATCAAGCCGGGACGCGCCACCAGATACGCCTCGAAATCGGCAATCGCGTTCGCCCACTGGGACAAGCCCAAATATGCATCGCCGCGCAAGAAGCGCGCCAACGCCGCCTTGGGATCGTTGGGGTAGCTATCGATCAGTCCGGTGAGCGCGGTCACCGCCGCATCGAACAAGCCTTCGCGCACGGCGGCTTGTCCAAGTTTCAACGCGGCATCTGCGCGCATCGCATCGGGGACGCCCGCTTGCGCCAACAAGACGTTGTAGGTGGCGGCGGCATCTTCGTAGCGTCCGTTGAGCAGTTGACGGTCAGCGGCGCGCAAAATAGTATCGGGCGGAATGGTGGGTGTTGGTGGGAGTGTGATGGTCGGCGGGAGGGTCTGCGATGGGGGCGGCGCGGCAGTGAAATCAGGGGTGCTGGTGACGATCACGTACTGCGGCGGCTGGTCATCGTTGGCACAGCCCGCGATCAAAATGGTCAGACAGAGCGCCGTCAGCGCGGCGCGCGTGAATCGGGTTTGTTTTACATTCATGCGTGCCATTATGCGGGGGCGCGCCGCGCGAATCAATGCCGGAAGGCTGACGAATCGCCTACGCTGAAAAATCAACCACAGCGGCATAGATGTGGTTTCAGGGTAACTACTCAGCCATCGCGGTATCTTCACTGGGTTATGACCCTATATAAGCCTTAGATGTCCATAAAGAACTTCGTGGCACGAAGATCACGACCAAAATCCACTACAAAGTGGTCTATTGTCAACCGTTATGAGCCAAAAAGTCGTGATGGCTGAGTAGTTACGTTTCAGGTCACTAAACTTTCAAAGACAACCTCACCCCCTGCCCCCTCTCCGGTACGGCTGAGGGGAGGACACTTTTTCAAGAACCTCACCCCCTGACCCCCTCTCCACTGCGTGGAGAGGGGGGAACACACAGCGAAGACTCCCTCTCTCCACAACGTGGAGAGGGGGTTGGGGGGTGAGGTGATTCAGGGAGAAAACCAAACATATCCTCCCCTCAGCTCCGGTACGGAGAGGGGGTTGGGGGGTGAGGTCAATGAGGGACAAACTCAAACCTGTCTGCTCCTCAGCTCCGGTATAGAGAGGGGGTGAGGTTAGAATCACTTTCACCGATGCAGCAGTTTGAACGCAATCGCGCGCCCGTGTCCCGCGCGGAACGCGAGATGCGCCCAGAACGCCGCCAAGTTTTCGAGATGGTGTGCGGCTTGCAGATCGCCCGCGTCCACCAGATCGAAGCCGATAGCGCGCACCAACTCCGCGACGGTATGTTTGGCTTGCGTGTTGTCGCCAGCGATGAACATGGTCGCTGGGATGCCGCCGAACGTCGGGTTGGGATAGTTTTCCGCGCCGATGGTGTTGAACGCCTTGACGATGTGCGCTTTGGTCAGCGTCGCCAATTCGTGCGCGGGCGACTCGTGATCGCCGAAGCGATTGGTCATGTCGATCACGATTTTATCCGTCCAATCCCCGACTTTCACCACATCGTAGATCGCGTCCCAGTCGAGGGCGATGGCAACGACGTTACTATAGTTCAACGTGTCTTCGACCATGCCAGCGCGCGCGTTCGCGCCCAGTCCGGCAATCGTCTTTTGCATCCGTTCGCCGTCCGGTTCGCGCGAACTGAGCATGACCTCGTGTCCGGCGTTGATCAACGCCTTCGCCAAGTTCGTTCCGACGAGTCCCGCGCCTAAAATGCCGATTTTCATTTCCACCACTCCTCATCAAGATAGGACGCCGGACAGAAGGCGAAAGAACTGCGCGCGAGATCGAATATTTTTGCTCAGTCCGCAGTCCTTTTCCCTTTATCCTGCACATCCAGATCGCCCGCCAACCATGGTATCCCATAGCCGATGATCAGATGCCCCGACTCCGCCAATGCTTTCCCCAAGCTGGTCACATCAGTGTACGTCCACCAATGATCGGCATCGGGCAGAATCGCCACGCCAAAATCCTCCACGACTAGCGCGCTCAACGTGCGGTGTTTTTCTCCGCGCGACAGCGTGACGCGGAAACGCGACGGCTTCGGCTCGGCAAATTCGGTCACGACATAGGATAACAGTTGAAATTCGATCACGCCGTCCGAACCCACATCGAACGTCTTGATGAAGCGGAACATGCCACCCGCCCAACGCATCGGGCGCGCTTCGAGCGCATAGCCCGCCGCCGCGAATGCGCCGCTCACGACGGTGAGCAGGATCAAGCGGAACGATTCTTGGGGCGTTTGCGCGATGGACATGCGCTCACCAATACTTCAACAGCACATCGTCGCCGTGTTTCTCCAACACGACGCCCAAGATACGCGCGATGTTGTAGGCGTCGTCGCCACCGCGATGATGCGTGCCTTCGATGGTCAAACCCGCCTTGTTCAACGCCTCCGCCATGCCGACGCGCGCCTTATTGTTGTATGCCTGCGCGAACATCGTCTTGAAATTCATGTGTCTGCCGCTGAACGGGTATTCGACGCCAAAACGGTGACACTGCGACTTGAACATTTCATAGTCGTAGTTGCCCCAACTCGCCCACATGAATTGTTTCGTGTCGAATTCCGCTTGCAACCGCGCGCACGCAGCCGCAAATGTCACCCCCGTATCCACGAGGGCTTGCGTGAGTGTGGTCAGCGACGTGCAAAATTCGCTCACCGTCGAAATCGTCGGCTTCACAAGGATGCTGACGGGCGGCGACGGCGTGCGCGTTTTCATGTCGAACACCGAGACGCCGACCTCGATGATCTCAAAATCTTGTCCCGGCGGCGGCTCATCGATCCAACACGTCGCTTCGATATCCACGACGATGATTTTGTCGCGGCGGACAATCTCTTTCGGCTGTGGCGTCATGGCAGTTGTGCGCGCAGCGCGTCTGCCGTCGTCACGGGCATCTGACAGGCGAAGTTGCGACAGACATACGCCGTCGGCTGTCCGCCGCGCTGGGTGCGATAGCTCAACAGCGGAATCGCGAACTCGTCCGGCACGTCCATTGGCGAGAGCGCAATGACGCTGTTGGGACGATACGCGCCGTTGACCGTGCGCAGCAGCAATTTTGTCGCGTCGGCAGCCGGATCGCCAACGAGCGCGATTTCGCTCACGCCGCGCGCCAGCAGATCGACGGCGTTCAGCGCCTCTCCGAACGCTTGCGGATACTCGCGCATCGCGGAGACCAATTGACGCAAGCCTGCGCGCGCCGCCGCGGCGTAAGCGTCCTCACCCGTGTACGCCGCCAACAGCGTCAGCGTCTTGGTCAGCATCGATGTGCCAGACGGGACGGCGTTATCTTCTAAACTGCGTGGGCGCGCGATCAGCGCCTCGTGATCGTCGCTCGTATCGAAGAAGCCGCCGTCGGGCGCGCGGAAACGCGCCAGCGCCGTATCTGCCAACGAACGCGCCAGCGCGAACCACGCCGGATCGAATGTCAATTGGTAGACTTGGATGAAGCCGTCGATCAAGTTGGCGTAATCTTCGAGATAGCCGTTGATCTTCGCCCTGCCATCTTTGTACGTGCGGCGCGGACGCCCGTCTGCGATCAGCGCATCCCGCAGAAATTCGGCGCTGCGCAGCGCGGCGGCGCGGTAATCGGCGCGCTCCAAGACGCGCGCCGCCTCCGCGAGGCTTGCCAGCATCATGCCATTCCACGCCGTCACGATTTTGTCGTCCAAGCCGGGCGCGATGCGCTGTGAACGGACTGCGAACAACTTGTCTTTGATCGCCGTCAAGCGTTCGCGCAGCACCTCAACACGGAGGTTCAGCCGTTGGGCGGCGATTTCATCGTCGTTCGGGACGTTGAGAATGTTGGTGTGTTCCTCGAAGTTGCCGCGCGTCGAGACGCCAAAATACTCAATCGCAATCGGCGCATCGTCTCCGAGCAAATCTTGCAGTTCAGCCTTGCTCCAGACGAAGAATTTACCTTCTTCGCCCTCGCTGTCGGCGTCCGTCGTGCTGTAAAAGCCGCCATCGGGCGCGGTCATTTCGCGCAAGACGTAATCGTAGATTTCCTCCGCGATGCGCCGGAAGAACGAGTCGCCCGTAATTTGTCCGGCGTGCAAATACACGCGGCTGAGCTGTGCATTGTCGTAGAGCATCTTCTCGAAGTGCGGCACGAGCCAAATTTGATCGACGCTGTAGCGATGAAAGCCACCGCCGATTTGATCGTAGATGCCGCCGCGCGCCATCGTGCGCAGCGTGTGCGTCGCCATGTCGAGCGCGTCGGTGCTGCCCGTGCGCGCGTGGATGCGCAGCAAAAATTCCAAGTTCATCGGCTGCGGGAATTTCGGCTGTGTGCCAAAGCCGCCGTGCTGCTTGTCATAGCCCTGCCGCAGCTTGGCGAACGCCGCATCCAACAAATCGGCGTTCAGTTCGTCGTCGCGCCCGCCGATGTTGAGCATGTCGCGCTGTAAGCTGTCAGTCAACTGGGCGGCGGCGCTCTCCACATCGGGACGGCGTTTGGTATAGGCGTCGTGGACGGCTTCGAGAATTTGCCGGAACGCGGGCATCCCATAGCGCGCCTCGCGCGGATAATACGTGCCGCCGTAGAACGGACGCCCGTCGGGGAGCAGGAACACGGTCATGGGCCAGCCCCCCTGTCCGGTCAATTGTTGGACGGACTGCATGTAAATATCATCCAGATCGGGGCGTTCTTCGCGGTCAACCTTGATGTTGACGTACAGCCGATTCATGATCTCGGCAGTCTCCGCGTGTTCAAAGCTCTCGTGCGCCATGACGTGACACCAATGGCACGCGCTGTAACCGATGCTCAGTAAAATCGGCTTGTTCTCGTCGCGCGCCTTTTGCAGCGCCGCCGCGCCCCATGGATACCACTCGACTGGATTTTCAGCGTGCTGGAGCAGGTAGGGGCTGGTCTCGTGTTGCAGATGATTCATAGGTTCACCATGATGGAATGTTTGCGCTGGTGCCGCTTGCGCCCGACTCGTCCGGCTGTGCCCACAGCGGTTCGAGCCACGCGATGAACTTGCGCGAGACTTCAATCGTCAGCCGCGCCGCCGCTTCGGTATAATGCGGCGAAAAAGCAAACAGATTGGTATACATTTTGTGTGGGACAGCGATCACATAATCGCTGCGAAATCGCTGTGCGCCCCACAGGAACGCGATTTCGCTGGTTTCGCGCTTCATCGGCTCAAGCCAATGATTGCGATCCAAATCACTCAGCCCGCCTAGACTGAAGCGCAGCGCCAACATCGAATTCAGCGAATACGTGAAAACTGCCATCCGCGTGCCGGGATCAATCTCGACGCGCAGCCCCGCCGCGCCGTCTTGCGTCGAGATTGCGGCGACGTGGTGACGTTGTTTCGTCCCCTGCACGCGCAGGTTGATCTGTGACATCAGCGGCATCTGCGGAAAGCGCGCCGCCAATTCTTGCCCCAAATCGATATCGCCGCTGAAGTACTGCGCTAACGCCCATGGGAGATTTTTGTTCGGCTCGTTCGGTGGGGGTGTGCTGGTCGGCACGGTTGGCGGGGTCTGGGTGGCTTGTGCCACGATGCGCCGCAGCGACTCTGGACGCGATGGGATGGTTTTGTCGTTAGCGGGAGACGGCTTAGGCTGATCGGGCATGATGCGAATCCTCGTTCAATCTTTTATAGGAGTAGTGAGCGATGAGCGCTGCGTAATGAGGGCAGGCAAGCTGTTTTTCCTCGTTACACAGCGCACAGCGCTCATCACTGTACTTAAACCAACGCCCAACGGATGATGCCCGGCAAGAACGGCGTCGGCAGTTTGTCGTGTTTCGGCAGCACGCGCACGGACAAACCGCGCTCGCCGCTCGTATGATAAGTCACATGTGCCACAAACATAAACATACCCGGTTCGCTGGGGACAGGGGTCAAGACCGGCGCAGCCGCCACCCCTTTATCACCACCATTGACGACGCTCTCCGGCGGGCTGACCGGCAAGACGGGCAGCATCGTCAACGCCTCGCCATGCCCGATCTCGCCGCGTTGATTGAGCGCACCGTAGTATAACTGGACTTGCACATCGTCCGGCGTGAGCGCGCCCAAGTAGACTTTCGCAGTGACATCCAGATCAACACCCACCTTGACTTCGGTGCTGCTGACCTGCATATCGCGGACTTGCACCTGTCCCCACGCGCTCTCGATCTTGCCGCGCCATGCCGAATACGCCTTACCCACGTCGAGCGACGGCGTGAGCAGTGAGGTGAAGCGTTCGTATTGGGGCATGTAGTACATATTGGCGTATTCTTGCACCATGCGATGGGTGTTGAAGTAGGGCGCCAGGACTTTCATCCCCGTCTTGATCTTATCCATCCAGCCGCGCGGGATGCCGCCCGACCGCGTGTAGAAGGTCGGCACAATATCATGCTCGAACACATTGTAGAGGGCTTCGCTTTCGATGTAATCCTGCTGTGCGGATTCCTCGTCGGGATATTCCTCGCCGTTGCCAATCGACCAACCGACGGAGGGATCGTAGCCCTCTGCCCACCAACCATCGAGAATGCTGCAATTCAAGCCGCCGTTGTAGATCACCTTCATCCCGCTTGTGCCGGACGCTTCTTTTGGGCGGCGCGGGTTGTTCAGCCACACATCGACGCCCTGCACGAGGTAGCGCGCGACGTGCATATCGTAATCTTCGAGGAAGACGACGCGATTACGAAATTCCGACTGGCGCGCGATGTTGGTGATCTGGCGGATGAACTCTTTGCCCGCCGTATCGTGCGGATGTGCCTTGCCCGCGAAGATGATTTGCAGCGGACGGTCGGCATGATTCAGCATCCGCAATAGGCGTGCAGGGTCGGTGAACACCAGCGTCGCGCGCTTGTACGTGGCGAAGCGCCGCGCGAAACCAATAGTCAGCGCATCGGGATCAAGAACTTCGGCAGCTTCTTCGATCTCGTGTTGGGGCGCGCCGCGCCGCTTGAGCTGCTCTTGCAGCCGCTTACGCGTGAACGTGACGAGGCGTTCGCGGCGGCGTTCGTGCGCGCGCCACAATTCGGTATCCGGCACAGCGTCGATGCCGTCCCAAATATCGGTGCGCCACTCTTCCGTGCGCCACGCTGGATCAAGATAGCGGTCGAACAGCGACGCGATATCGTGGCTGATCCACGTTTGCACATGAATGCCGTTGGTGATCGATTCCAATGGAATTTCGTGTTCTGGCACTTGGGGATACATCCACTGCCACAGCTTGCGCGAAACATCGCCATGCAGCTTGGCAACGCCGTTCGCGCCACCGGATAAGTTGAGCGCCAGCACGGGCATCGAGAACAAGACGTAATCGCCCATGTTCTCGCGCCCCAAATTGATGAACTGATCGCGCGTCAGCCCCATCGACTTGTAGTAATCGGTGAAATGCTCATCGATTAAGTCGAAGCCGAAGCGTTCCAGCCCCGCCGGGACGGGCGTATGCGTGGTGAACAAGTTCGACTCCGCGATCATGTTCTTCGCCTCTTGGAAGGTCACGCCCTGCTCAATCATGAACAGGCGGACGCGCTCCAGCGCCAAGAATACCGCGTGTCCTTCATTCATATGGCAGATGGGCGGATTCAGTCCGAGCGCCCGCAGCGCGCGAATCCCGCCGATACCCATCAAGATTTCTTGGCGGATGCGCGTGCGGCGGTCGCCGCCGTAGAGCCGATCCGTCAGGTTGCGATCTTCCTCGCGCGGGTTATCGGGAATGTTCGAGTCGAGCAGGTACAGCGCGATGCGCCCGACTTGGGCGCGCCAGATGTAGGCGTACACTTCGCGTCCGGGCAGCGTCACACTGATGCGCATCGGCGCGCCGTTGGCATCGCGCATCAGGGTGACGGGCAGATTCGAGAAATCGTTGATCGGGTACGATTCTTGCTGATAGCCGTCGGCGTTCAAGTATTGGCGGAAATAGCCCTCTTGATACATCAAGCCGATTCCGACCAGCGGAATGCCCAAGTCGCTGGCGCTCTTGAGGTGATCGCCGCTCAAAATACCCAAGCCGCCCGAATAATTCTGCATACATTCGGTGATGCCAAATTCCATCGAGAAATAGGCAATCGTCGGCGCATCGAACGCGCCCGGATGGTTCTTGCCATGCTGGGTCGAAAACCACGTCGATTCGGGATGCATGTAGTCATCGAACTCGACCAGCACGCGATGGAAATGCGCCATGAATGCACCATCGTCGCACGCCGCTTCGAGCCGCGCTTGATCGAGCTGTCCGAGCATGGCGACCGGATTGTGTCCGGTGCTTTCCCACAGGTGACGATCTAAGCGTCGGAACAGAGCGACCGTATCGAAGTTCCACGCCCAACGGAGGTTGTATGCCAGTTCATGTAAACGCGCCAACGGCACGGGGAGATTTGGGATAATGCTGATAGTCTTGACCGGTTTTACCATCGGAAATAACCTTTAAAGTCAGGATGAACGATCAATGGATAAGGATAGCGATGGCATAAGGTGAACGCAACCGCGAACCGCGCGCATTGGTTTAAGGCGGGGCTAAAGAATGGGGATGTTGCTTCAAACCTAGATGGGCGAGCGGTATCTCAGCCCATTTCGTTCACCGCTCATCATCCGGCAGCAAGCGTTGGAAGAAGCCGCGCAGCAGATTCCCGACTTTCAGCGGTGACGCGCCCCCATTGTGATCGCCGTTGCCGTTCGTCGGCGCAACGGCGTCCATCTGCAACCCCAAGCGCAGTAAGCCGACGCTGGTGCTGAACGACGGACTGCGCAGTACATCCGCCACGCCCGTCAGTTTTTCCGGCTTGGCGATGCGCACGGGGACACCCAACACCGTTTGCGCCACCTCGTGAATGCCCGGCAGCAGCGCACAGCCGCCCGTGATCACCGCGCCCGCGCGGAGCAAGCCATCGTAGCCCGAACGCTTAATTTCGGTCTGCACCAGTTCAAACAATTCGGTCACGCGCGCCTCAATCACCATCGCCAATTCATTGCGGTGGACTTCCGTCGGCAAGCCCTCTCCGAACGGCTGGACGAGGAACGTCTCGCTGGGGCTGACCATCGATTCTTGCGCGCAGCCGTGCTGAACTTTGACCGTCTCCGCCACGTCGAAGGGAACGTGCATCCAGTGGGTGATATCGTTGGTGATCAGGTCGCCGCCGACGGCGATCACGGCGCTGTGCCACACCGTGCCTTCGATGAAGATGGCAATATCGCTCGTGCCGCCGCCGATATCGATCACGACGACGCCCATTTCGCGCTCTTGATCCGTCAGCACGGCATCGCCGGATGCCAGCGGATTCAAGATGAAGCGATCCGGCATCACGCCCGCCGCTTCGACCGCTTGTTCGAGGTTGGCGACGCTGGTGGATGCCACCGTGATGATGTGCAGTTCGACTTCCAAGCGAAAACCGTGCATCCCAATCGGGCTGCGGACGTGTTCATGCCCATCGACGGAATAGGCGCGCGGGATCACATGCAAAACCTCGCGGTTGTGCGCAATGGCGATGGAGCGCGCGCTGTCGATGGCTTTATCGAGGTCTTCGGCGCGCACACCGCGCGCATTGGGAATGCCGATCACGCCGCGACTGTTGATCGACGCCGCATGATTGCCCGCCACGCTGACGAAGGCGCGGCTGATATCGTAGCCACTGGCGCGCTCTGCCTTGTGGACGGAGGCGGAGAGCGCCGCCGTAAGCTGTCCGATATCGTTAACGACGCCTTTTTTCATCCCGCGCGCGGGTTCGATGCCCACGCCCACGACAAAAATATCGTCCGGGCGCACGTCCGCGACAATCGTGCAAATTTTGGTCGTGCCTACATCAATGCCGACAACCAGATTGTTCATGGAGTCGTTCAATTCCCTCGACAGCAATAGACGGGTGCATCCGGGTCGGTGACGTTGAGTTCGCGGAACGGAATGCGGCGCTGCGCCAAGTCCGCGATGATCGCGTTGTAGACGGTCACGCGCTGCGGCATGGTTGTCCCCGTGCCAAACCACGCTTCCCATCCGCGTGGATCATTATAGCCCAAGCCTTTATCAGGGTGATAGCGCAGGGTCGGCACATCGGGCAGCAGTTGATGGAGTTGTAGCGCGCCCGTGACGATATCGAGTTCCACGGTCGCGGCGACCGCGCCTTCGATCTGCGGGTCGGTCGTCACGCGCAAGAGCGTGGAGCGTTCTTCGCGCGGCTGCATCACACGCCCAATGACATCGACCCACGACACCAAACCCGCTTGTTCCCAGACGAGCGCGGGTTCGCGTTCTTGGATCACGATTTGCACGCCCTCCGGTGGAAAGCCGACGACGATTTGCGCGTTGGCAATCGCGGGCGATTGCAGCAGCGCGCGCTCGACTTGCAGCGGATCGACCCAGAACAGATGCAGTTGGCGCAAGCCGGACAGCGTGAATACGTCCGTGCGTGTCAGCGTGTCCAAGCCTGTGACCGTGATGGTATTGACGTAAAAAGCGTCCGACGCGAACAGCAGCCCGATGGTCAGGATGAGTGCCGCGACGAGCAGCCCGCTGAACACGCGCCAACTGACGAACACGCGCCCGCCGATCTGTGCATGGGCAGAGTCGCGCCCGCCCGTGTGGGCGATCTCGTCGGTCTGTGGCGCGGGGATGGTGGCATCGCGCCAGATTGCCGGATTGCGCACGGCGCGCAGCTCGCGCGACTGACGCGGCGCAGGCGCGGCACGTTCCGGCGACAGCATGGACGCACCCGAACGGACGGGGCGGCGGCGTTCTGGTGTTGGACGCCCGGTCATGGCGCGATCAGCGGGAAGCGCGCGCGGCGTGGGCGCGCTCGATGCAGCCGGACGCGCGCGCTCAACGCGCCGAGTCGCGGCGGTACGTTTGGCGCGGCGTTCGCGGCGGGAGGGTTGGGGACGAGAACTCATGGACAGCCTGTTAGAACGCTCAATCTTGTAGATGATAACATAAAATCGGGGGATGTGGCGGCAAAGAGCGAGGCGCACTCAACCGATGATTTCGATTTCCGTCTCCAACCGCACGCCCGTTTGTTCGTGGACGATGCGCTGCACCGTCTCGACCAGCGTCAGATAATCGCGCGCCGTCGCGCCCCCCGTATTGATGAAGAAATTCGCGTGGACGGGTGACACCTGCGCGCCGCCAATGGTGTAGCTTTTCAGCGCACACGCTTCGATCAGCCGTCCAGCATAATCGCCCGCTGGATTCTTGAAAATGCTGCCCAAGCTCGCGCCCGGCGGCTGCGTGCGCTTGCGCTGCGCGATGAAGCCGTCCATGCGCGCCGTAATGGCGGCGGGATCGTCGGGCGTCAGTCGCAAGCGCGCGGATGTGACCAAGAATCGCTTGTCTGTGCGCTGCTTGAGCGCCGATGTGCGGTAGTCGAAAGCGAGATCGGCGTTCGTCCACGTCGAAACGCCGTCGGGCGTCGCAATCTCGGCATCGATCACGTTCCCCGCCATGTCGCCGCCGTGCGCGCCCGCATTATTGACGACCGCACCGCCGACCGTGCCGGGAACGGATGCCGCCCACTCGAAGCCGGATAATCCCGCTGCCGCCAGCTTGCGCGCTAAGATCGTGAGCGCCATGCCCGCCGTTACTTTAACCTCACTCTCCTCCATATGCAGAGGTGGAGACGCTGCCGCGCCGCTAGCATCGATCTGCATCACGCTCACATGATTGACGACCACCAGCCCGCGCACACCCGTATCGAGAACCAACACGTTCGCGCCGCCGCCGAGGATGCGCACGGGCAGATCGTCCGCCCACGCCGCGCGCACAACATCGATCATTTCCGTCTCGGATGTACGGGCGACATAGACATAATCGGCGTTCCCGCCGAGCCGCGCGGCGGTGAAGCGCGCGAGGGGTTCAGCGCGCGCGAGCAGATGTGCGTAACGGTCGAGGTGGCTCATGGCGCGGACTTCACAAGCGCCCGCCGTTCAGCGCGCGCGTCGGACAAACCGTAGAAGGACGAAAATACATTCGTGGGCAGTTTCCAGAACGGATCGCAGTCGATGATCGCGCGGACAGTCTACGCACGGGCGCGTCAGCATGATCGAGCGCGCGTAAATACGTCAGCACGCCGTCGCGGTAGGTGTCGATCACGTCGTTGAGATTGCCCATTGTATGCCCGCTTCGTCCATGCAGATATGATTATTCTAATGCGTCCGCGACGCAGCCGGGCGGCACGGCGACGGCGCGCGTCGGGCTGTCGAGGTCGCTCAGCCACGCATCGAGCGTATCGGACGTGACGGGCGGCGCATCCGCCGTCAGCGCGCCGCAGAACTGCGCGATGGTGTCGCCCGCCTCAAACACAATGGGCGTCTCGCCGCGTTCGATCAAGTGTGCCACCGCTGCCAAGCCGACGGGACCCGCACCGATCACGGCGACGGGGAGCGAAGTTGCGTTCATGGACAAGTCCCTTATTTTATCGTATTTTTACGATGAAATGGGCGAAAAAGAAATACCAATCCGTGTCAAAACAGTCCCCCAACTTGAGCCTTGAACCATGCGACGGTTTCATCGCACAGTCAGTAACAGGTCGCGGGTCCCTCCAATGTGCCGCAAATCAAGCCCGCCTCGCGCAAGACCTTGAGATGCTGCGAGACGGTCGCTTGTGCCAGCGGCAGCACATCGACGATATCGCCCGTGATACACTGCGGATTCGCACTCAGATAGCGGACGATCTGCATCCGCGCGGGATGTCCGAGCGCCTTCATCATCAGCGCAAGCCGGAATTCGTCAGCGGTCAGGGTGTAGACTTTGGGTTCGTGAGTTGCATCCATATCGTATTTTTACGATAAAGGGCGAGGAATATCAACAGGGTAAATGCGCCGCGAGCGGTGCTGATGATGGACAAACGAAATCGGGGGTGGATCGTTGGGGGATCGGGTTGATGGTAACGTTAGCGGCGATTTTGAGCGAACATACAGCATTTGCGGATCATGTCACGTTTCAAATGCACGCTGCCAGAAGCTCAAAGCCGCTGGCGGCGCGAACGCGGTAAAAATGGGCATGGTTTCCCATGCCCACACCGTCTTACATGCCCATATCTTCGAGCAGGTCTTGCAGATCGAGTTCCAAATCTTCGACTGCCGTTTGCGCGTCGGTCTCGCCCGTCAGCACGGCATGAACGCCGCTGAAGAAGATGGTCGAGGCGTCATTGTAGCGCGCAGCGGTGATGCCCGACGGACGCGGGAATGCCGTCGCCAGGATCGGGCCCATACGTTGGAACAACGGATTGGCTTCGATCAGTTCCGGGTCGTCATACAACGCCGGGATCGTCGGATTCGCGCCTTGAGGGGACAACGCACGCAGTTTTTGCTCGTCATACGACGCCATGAACAGCGCCACGCTGGCGGCAGCCGCCGGACTGTCGCTGTATTGGCTCACTGCCAACTGCCAACCGCCCAAGCACGCCGCCGCGCCGTTCGCGCCCATCGGCAGCGGCATATAGTCGAACATGCCGACCACGGCGCTGTCGTCGCCATTGCCCAAGCCGTAAGCATAGGGCCAGTTGCGCATGAACGCCGCGTTACCCGCTTGCCACACGCCGCGCGAGTCTTCTTCGCCGTAGGTGGTCACGCCTTCGGGGCTGATGCCGCCGACCCAGCTCGCCGCGCGCTCCAGCGCCGCGACAAACGCTGGCGTATTGACATTGACGGTGCCATCGGGGGTGATGAAGCTCGAACCGGTCTCGCTGACGAGCCATTCGTGCGCGTCACAGGTCAAGCCTTCGTAGGCGTTTCCCTGCCAGACGTAGCCGAAGAATTCGCCATTGCCGTCGGCACGTTCGCCGTCTTGAATGGTTTGCGCGGCGACGGTCAATTCGTCCCACGTCGTCGGCACTTCCACGCCATACTTTTCGACCAGATCGGTGCGATAGTACAGTCCCGCCGCGTCGGTGAACCACGGAACGGCGACCTGACGCCCGTCGATCTGCTGTCCTTCGACCATCGCGGGGAAGAACTGATCGAAGTAGCCTTCGGGTGCATATTCGTTCAGGTCAACGACGTGTTCCGCGATGATGCCTGCCCAAATCACGTCCGTCTGATAAATGTCCACGTCCGCGCTTTGCGCTTCCCAGAATTGTTGGTACAGACCGAGACGATCCGTCGCCAGATCGGGCGTCTCCAACAGCGTGATGGTGATATTCGGACACATCTCCGTATAGCGCGCCGCTTGTTCGGTGACGAGTTCAAACTCGACGCCCACTGCGCCTGCTGCGATGACGACTTCTGCGTCGCCTTCAGGACACGCCATCATCATGTCTTGCGCACGAACAACCACGCCGCCGACCAATGCGCCAAAAAGCGCCACGATCAGGGCAAGGGACAAGAATTTCTTCATTGCTCAAACTCCTCAAACTTCAACGTTTAAGTGCAGATTTGTTACAGTGAGCATCATAACGGTTGCGCTTGCCAAACGCAAACCAGATCGCAACCTTTGGGCAGATTATACAAATCAAACCGCAATGGGTGGTTTCACTGACTCGGGCTTCGATCTTCAATAACCTGAGTTTTGAGGGTGGGGCATAATTCCCTCTCAAGCCTGTTTTACACTATGCCTTCTGGTATTGACAAGTCATTTTGAGTAGGGCATAAAGAGGCGGCAATAGCTCACAAGGATTTATGCCCCACCCTCAATAACCTGAGTTTTGGATAGGCTCTAAACCGTTCACCTCACCCCCCAACCCCCTCTCCACGCTGTGGCTGAGGGGATTTAGGGGTGAGGTGAAGCTATCCGAAACTCAGGTTATATCTACATTGGCGCTTGATGAAGCCGATCTGCAAGCGCGCGATCTTGGGGATATAATGGAGGCTATGATTACATCTCTCGACGTCAAACGATGGGTGGGCGAACAGCTTGCCGCGCTCCACAGCGTGCGTTCCTGCATCCTCAACCGTGAGGGGCTACTGATCGCACATACGTGGGGCGGCGGCATCATTCACGTCCATTTCTTGGATGCGCTGCCCAAGCTGCGGGCGATCCGGCTGGAATTGGCGGAAGCCACGCGCGTCGGCATTGGCACGCTGTATCTGCTCGATGCGGCGCTGCTCCCCGCCGACGGTGCGCGCGCTGCGCCCGATGGGACGCTGATTGGTCTGCACGCGCTCTATAAAGACAAGCTGTATACCTACCGCGCCGCCGATGATGTGAATGAGCCGCACGCCCCGAAGATCGGGCAGGTACATTTCAAATCGTTTGGGCGCAGTGACGAATACGAAACGTGGTATGGTCCCGATATCGAGATTCGTGCCTTGCCCTGCTATCGCGTCTGGGTGAAGTCGCCCCCCGCGCTCAAAGGCGAATGGCAGATCGCCAATTTCGGCAGCGAGGCGTTCTGGAAAGACGCGGATTACACTGCCGGACGCGATCAAGTGCGGCGGAAGAACTTCCACGACCGCACCTATACAACCGATCAGGTCTTTCGTCAGCATTCGTGGACGAACTCGACCTACACCAATATACCGGGCGGAATGCCGGGCGGCATCCCAGCGGACATGGGTGGCGGCAGCGCGTCGAATGGAGCGGAGAACGAGAGCAGCGCCAACAGGCGTCCCGCGTCGCCGCTCGACCACCATTACGCCCGATTGGGCTTGAAATCCGATGCGTCCGGCGACGACGTGAAAGCGGCGTTTCGGCGGTTGGCGCGCGAACTGCATCCCGACGTGAGCAAACTGCCGATGCAGGAGGCGAAAGCCAAGTTTCAGCAGGTCTATGAGGCGTACAAGGCGCTGCGCGACGCCGGGAAATGCGCTTAAACCAACCGACTGGATTTCCAAAACAAAGTCCAATAAGGGCATTCGGACGGGAACGCTCGCCGCTTTATGGGCGACCCAGCGGCGCGCTGCATCGTTTGGATTCTATTTCCACTCCGACTGCGCGCCTCGCGCCCAATGGTCTGTCCTACCGCCTTTAATCCGCTTCGACGATGGGCAGCGCGCCGATTTGTTCGCTGGGCGCTTCGAGCAGTGCCGTATCGATCCAGCCTTCGCGTCCATCATAGCGCGCCAACACCCACGCATCATCCGCTGTGCGTCCCAACGGCGTGATCAGCGCGCCGAACGGCACGACGATCAGTACCGGTGCATCCCGCGATGGCAGCTCGCGCATTCGCGTGTTGAAGCGCGTCGTAATCTGAATTGACGGCGGAATGAGCGCGTCTCCATCGGGCGCGCTGTCTGGGATCAGCACGCGGAGCGTGCGCGGATCGCCCGATACGCGCACGGCGAAATACGCCACCCACCCCGACACGTCGCCCACCTCGATCAACAGCCAATCGTTGGCTTGGCTGCTGCGCGCCGTTGCTTGCGCGGTCTCGCCCTCATTCAACTGCGCGATCACATTGTCCCCAATGCGCGGTTCGCGCCGAATGTTGACGCGCCCGACAGCGGCAACGAACACGGGCGCAGGGGTGCCAGCCACGGGCGGGGTAGCGAATAATCCAGCGGACGTCGGCGGCAAATCGTTCGGGTCGCCCGCCAGCGTCAGCGCGAACGACGGCAGCCAACCGGACAGCGCGCCCGCCGCGACATACAGCCAGCGCGCGTCGTCCGTGCGCGCGGTCACGGTCACGGTATCGCCCGACGATAAGCGCCCGACAATGGCGGCGCGCGTTTCGGGCGCGGCGCGGACGATGGTCGTCTGAAGCAGCGTCGCCGGAATGCCCACGGCGGTTTCATCCGTCGGCGTCACGGTCTGCGCCCATACACGCGCGCCCACAATGTGCAGCAGGGCGACGCTTGCGAGTAGGGCGATCAAAGTTCGTTTCATCATACGTTTCACTTTCTGATGCCGCGCCATTATACCAAAGGGATTTCGCGCGATGCGTTACAATAAAACTTGGAGGTTCGCATGACTCGAATCGATTTGCTCGGCGTGCCGACCGACGCGCAGACCTTTGACGCCGCGCTGGATACGCTGTCTACGTGGGCGGCGAACGCGAATGGGCGGCGCTACGTCTGTACCTGTCCGGTCTATACGCTGATGGTCTGCCGCGAACAGCCTGCCGCAATGCGCGCGGTCGCGGGCGCCGATATGGTGACCGCGGACGGAATGCCCATTGTCTGGTTGCAGCGGCGGCTTGGCTATCCTGCCGAGCGCGTCTATGGACCTGATATCCTGCTGGCGCTGTGCGAACGCGGCTTGGCAACCGGTGTACGACATTATTTTTGGGGCGGCGCGCCGGGCGTCCCCGAACGCCTCGCGGATGCGCTGAAAGCCCGCTTTCCCACGCTGCAAATCGCGGGGACGCACGCGCCGCCACGCGCGGATATCGGCGCCGCGCCCGACGCTGACGCGATCCGCAGCCTGAACGCTGCGCGCGCCGATATTATCTGGGTGGGGTTGGGATCACCGAAACAAGATCGCTGGATGGCACTCCATCGCCCGTATTTGGACGCGCCGCTGTTGATCGGGGTTGGCGCGGCGTTCGACATGCTGTCAGGCGGCGTGCGCCAAGCGCCGCGTTGGATGCAGCGCGCCGGGCTGGAATGGCTGTTCCGCCTTGCGCAAGAACCGCGCCGGCTCGCCAAGCGTTATTTGGTATATAATCCGCGTTTCATCTGGCTTGTCCTCCGAACGTATGGACTGCGGCAAGGTTGAACGCCCATTATGCTGCGTTACAATCTGCGTTACCAATTGTTCCTCATCCTCAGCGACATCGGCATTGTGATCGGCGCGCTGGCATTCTCGTCTTTTCTCCGCATTCACATCGATGTCGGCGCGGAGCCGCTTACGTCCTCGGCGTTTCTCACGCCGCGCGCGTTGTTTGGCATCGCGCCCCTGCTCTGGTTGTTCGCGTTCCATCAGGCAGGCGTATATCGTCCCGGCGACCGTGCGCGCGCCGTCGTCCGCCGCGTGATCGCGGGGCATCTGCTCGCCAGCTTGCTCTTTTTGGGCGCGCTCTACGTCACCTACCGCGATTATTCGCGCTTGCAAGCATTTTACTTCCTCGTGGTTGCGCTGATCGGAACGCTGAGTTTTCGCGCCCTGTTGAGCGCGGCAGGCGGACGTTTACGCCATACGATCAACACGCCGCGCCGGATTGCTATCGTTGAGACAGGCTCAAGCGCGGTGCATCTGGCGGCGCGGATCACGCCGTTCGCGGACGCGGGCTTGCTGGTGGTCGGCATCATCCGCGCGTCGAAGCGTGCTGAAAATGCTTCCGCTGATGCGTTATCCGTCTTGGGGACGATTGACGACTTACCCGACCTTGTGACGCGCCATGCTATCGATGAAATCTTGATCGATGCGCAGTGGCTCGATCCCGCGATAGCGGGACTCGTCGCCCACATCACGCAGACGCTCGAACCGTACCCGATCAATATCCGTTTGGCGCACGATTATTCCGATTTGGCGTATTTCCGCGCCACCAGCGAAGATTTCAACGGTGTGACGCTCATTTCGCTGCGCGAGGCGATCCTCAGTCCGTTGCAGCGCATTCTGAAGCGGCTGTTTGATCTTGCGTTCGCGCTGTTGGCGCTCATGATCAGCGCGCCGCTGTGGGTAATCATCGCGCTGGCGATTCGACTGGACTCGCCGGGTGCGATCATCTTCCAGCAGCGGCGCATCGGACAGCACGGCAAACCGTTCACGATCTACAAATTCCGAACCATGATCGACGGCGCGGACGGGACGCCACATGACATGAAAACTGTCGACGATCCGCGCGTGACCCCCGTTGGGCGCATCTTGCGGCGCACGAGCTTGGATGAACTGCCGCAATTCATCAACGTCCTGCGCGGCGAGATGAGCATTGTGGGCCCGCGCCCGGAACAAGCGCACTTGGTCGAACGCTACGAGTCGTGGCAGCGCAAACGCTTTGAAGTGCCACAGGGGATAACGGGCTGGTGGCAGGTCAGCGGGCGCGCCGACAAGCCCATGAATCAGCACACGGAGGACGACTTGTTCTACGTGCAGCATTATTCGCTGTGGCTGGATGTACAGATTGTGTTTCGGACGATTTGGGCGCTGATCACGGGACGCGGGGCGTATTAACAGTCAAAAATGTATTAAAGAAACCTCACCCCACCCCCTCTCCACATAGCGAGGGGTTGGGGTGAGGTCAGCACTTTTCAAATGGTGGCTTACGCCTCCGCGCCAGAGCGCGTCGCCTGATCCAGTTCGATCAGCGGGCGAACTTCCACGCTGCCAGTCCACGACGCGGGCAGTTTCGCCGCCCATTCGACGGCTTCGTCCAAGCTGGCACAGTCCACGATGTAAAAGCCGCCCAACACTTCTTTCGTCTCGGCGAAGGGCCCATCCGTCAGCAGTGTTTTGCTGTCGCGCACGCGGACGGTCGTCGCCATTGGCGCAGGGTGAAGCTGTTCGCCGCTGCGCAGCACGCCACGCGCGACGACTTCCTGGTTAAAGGTCATGTACGCGCCGAAATCCGCATTGCGTTCTTGCTCGGACATCTTGCCATAAGCCGCCGGGTCGCCGTAGATCATCAACATATAACGCATGAGGTTGTCTCCATTGGATAGACTTGCTCGGTCATTGAGCGACGTTCATTCGCCGCTTCTGAATAGACGACGAACGAGATTGTGCCGAATCGACAGGTTCGACAGACCAATTTTGAAAATCGATTGGAGCGCGCCCCCAAAATGGGACTATTCAGCATCGGATTTCATCCCGTCTGCTTTCAAGTTGGCGCTTATACCACCGCTGCCAGCGCGAACGGCAGCGCCAGCACAGAAAAGATGACCACGCCCTTTGCATAATTCGTCAGGTGCATCCGTTTATCTTCCAGCAAATGCGCCAACCCTTCTGCGCCGGGCAGGATGACAAACTTCGGATGGAACATGACGAGCCACACCCAATCGATGATCACAGCATCGAACAAGTTCACCATTTGCAGGCTGATCCACAGAAAGAGATACGCCGCACCAAATGTCAACGTGCCATCATCGGCTGCGCGAAGCTGTGCGACGAACAACACGGGCAGTCCCAGCGCAATCAGCAGGATCAACCCGCTCAACACGGCGCGTTGGCGCTGTTCTTGGGCGGTCAACGGCGGCTGGGTCGCGCGGATCGCCGCCGGATAGTCCTGTATCCACAATCGCGGATTCCAACGCAGCGAACCCACAACCATTAAGCCGAAGATCAGAGATAAGAGGACACCGTTGAGAAGGGATTGCGTGAGCGAGAACATGGCTTCATCTTTTTTGTTTAGTCATAAATTTGTTTTAGACCAATCTAAATTTATTGTCAAGCAGGCTGTTGACGCTCATTGAACCTAAATCGGACGCGCGGGTAAAACGTGATACAATCCGAAAATGATAAGTTATGTGAGCCTGATGTTGAACTTCGCCGTGAATCTGTCCCCATCGCGTTCGTTCGTTCGCTGGCTGTCCCGCTGCTTCGCCCTCATTGCGCTCTTGTCGTGCATCGTCGCCCCGTCACGCATTAGCCATGCGCAAATCTTGCCCACCGCCGTGACGCTGACCGTCGATGCGGGTTTCGCGGGCTACTTCCGCGACGGGGATTGGCTGCCGATTCGCGTGGGCATCCGCAACGACGGCGGCGATCTCAACGGGCGCTTGGTCGTGCGTCCAGAAACGTCGGGCGACGGCATCGTCAACACCTACAGCGCGCCCGTCACGCTGCCGAGTGGCGCGCGCCAAACCGTCTTCATCTATGTAACCGCGCGCATCTTCGCGTCGCAAGTGCGCGTCGAATTGATCGCAGACGATACAGGCGCGGTTGTGACCGCCGAAAACGCATCGCTGCGCGGCTTGCAGCCCGGCGACCGCCTGAACGTGGTCGTCACCACTGCGCCCGTGAACGCCATCGATTTCACGGGCGTGACGGTCGGCAGCTACAGCGCGTTCCAAGCCGATTGGACGATCTCCGATTTGCCGGATCGTGCCGCCGCGCTCGATGCCGTCGATACGCTGGCGCTGACCGATGTGGACACCTCTGCGCTCACCTCCGCGCAGCGCGAGGCGCTCGGCGCATGGTTGGTAGCGGGCGGACACTTGATCGTTACAGGCGGCGCGAACTGGCGCGCAACAGCGGCGGGCGTTGAGGACTTGCTCCCGTTCATCCCGACGGGCGAACGCACCACCGAATCGCTGAATGCCATTCCCGCATGGCTGCGCCTCCCAACGGACGCAGGGGCGCTGGCTGGTCAAACGATCCTCGCGGATGGGACACCCGGCGCGGGCGCGCGCGTTTTGGTGGCGGACGCCGACGGCGCGCCGCTGATCGTGCGCGGGTCGCGCGGCGATGGCACGGTCGATTATCTGACCGTCGATCCGGCATCGTCGGCGCTGCGCGGCTGGGCGAGGCTCACGGATGTCTGGGCGGTTCTCAGCACAACGACGCGCCCACAAGTTGGCTGGTCGAACGGCGTGATCGATTGGAGCGCGGCGCGCGCTGCCGTCGAAATCTTGCCCGGCTACGATCCGCTGCCCGACTTACTGCCGCTGTGCGGCTTCTTGGCGGCGTACATCGCGCTGATCGGGCCCCTCAACTATCTGATCCTCAATCGACTGAACCGCCGCGAATGGGCGTGGATCAGCATTCCCGCGCTGATTTTGGTCTTTAGCGCCGCTGCTTATGTGATTGGCGGCAGTTTGCGCGGCAGCGAGGCGACGCTCAATCGGCTGACGCTCGTGCGCGCATGGTCGGACAGCGAGATCGCCCGCGCGGACGAGTTGATCGGCTTGCTCTCGCCGCGTCGGACGCTGTACGACCTGTCCACGACGTTAGACGACGCAACCGCGCCCGTCCTCCGCCCGATTCCGCGCATCGCCAGAAGTGGCAATACAACCGCTGGCACGAGCTTGCTCAACCGCGATATCAGCAGCAGCATCGATATTCAGCAGACGGATCGCTTTCAGGCGACGGACTTCATCGTCGATGCCAGCTATATCGCCGGCTTCCACGCCAGCGGCACGATTCCGCGCCCCGCCATCGACGGCGAAGCGACCTTCGCCTATGACGATATCGCCGGACAGCAGATCGTGCGCGGCGCGGTGCGCAACGACAGCGACTGGACGCTGACCGATCCGGTCATTCTGGCGCGCGGCGTCGCCTATCGGCTCGATGAAACACTCACGCCCGGCGACGTGGCGACGTTCGATTTAACCCTGCCCGGCGAAGGCGTGCCTGCCCCTGCCCTGTACGCGCCGCCCACATCACGGCTGTACTTTCGCACGTCCGCACCGGACACCAAACAGAGCGTGATCGATATTCTGGGCGCGGATCGCTACAATCCGGGTAACTCGTCGTGGTTGATCGGCGCATCGCCCGAAGACCAAGCCGTGCGGCGGCAGTTGTTGTTCCTGTCGTCGCTGGTCGATGAACCGTATGGGTCGGCGGGGCGCGCGGATCGCGTGATTTTGGCGGGCTGGACGGATGCCGCGCCGGGCAGCGTGGTATTAGACGGCGCGAATTGGAATGGGCAAGCGGTCACGCTGCTGCTGCTAGAACTGGCGACGACAACGGCGATCCCCGCCGGAACCGTGACTATCGCGCAAGATCAATTTACATGGGTTGTGCGCGAACAAGTCGGCTTCGGAGAAGTGACGCCCGTCGGCTTGATCATGCAGCCGGGCGATCAAGCGGTGTTCGAGTACACGCCGCTGCCGGATGCGCAGTTGGCAAGCGTGGAACACATCGATATCATGATCCAAGACGTGAACAGCGGCGCGCGCATCATTCCGGTCGATGTGTGGGACTGGGACGCCGAAACGTGGACGAGCGTCGAGTTGATCGACTTCGCGCGGCGCATCGATGATCCGGCGCGTTATGTGGGCGCGGGCAACGCGATCCGACTGCGGCTCACATCGGATGAGGCAGGTGGCTATTTGCGCGTGGGGCGCTTGGTGGTGGAGCAAACCGGGACGTTTTAGGGTGCAAAAAAGTGATGAGGGATGAGGGATGCGTAACAAACCTGAGTTTTGGATAGGCTCTAAACCGTTCACCTCACCCCCCAACCCCCTCTCCACGCCCACGCTGTGGAGAGGGGGAGCAGGACAGGTCACAACGGGTTTGAAAGCCCCCTCTCCATGCAATGGCTGAGGGGCTTGGGGGGTGAGGTGAAGCTATCCAAAACTCAGGTTAGATAAAGCTATCGCTGGCATTCAAGAAGCGATTGAGCTATCTATCGAAACGTTGCAAGCTTTTGGCGATCCAATTCCCGACGATAACGGCATGATCGACCGCTACGATGCCGATTGGACGCTCGTCACCGTCACTTATTCCTCGTCCGCATTCAGCACTCATTACTCAGTACTTTAGAGGGACTCATGTCCGAACTGATTATCGAAACCAAATCGCTCGTCAAACGTTTCGGCAAGTTCACTGCCGTCAACGAACTGTCGCTGCAAGTTCCCACCGGATCGATCTATGGCTTCGTGGGTCCCAATGGCGCGGGCAAGACGACCACCATGCGCATCCTGACCACGCTCACGCGCCCCACCAGCGGCGAAGCGTTCGTCGCCGGACAGTCCGTCACGGGCGATGCGCGCGCCGTGCGCCGTGCCATCGGCTACATGCCCGATGAATTCGGCGTCTACGACGATATGCGCGTGTGGGAATATCTCGACTTCTTCGCGGCGTGCTACGATATCCCCGAAGGCGACCGCAAGAAGCTGATTGAAGATTTGCTCGAACTGGTCGATCTTCAGCACCGCCGCGATGATATGGTCGATAAACTGAGTCGCGGCATGAAGCAGCGCCTGTCATTGGCGCGCACACTGGCGCACGATCCGTCCGTGCTGATCCTCGATGAACCCGCGTCGGGACTTGATCCGCGCGCCCGCGTCGAAATCCGCGAACTGTTGGTCGAACTGGCGCGCATGGGCAAGACGATCTTTTTCTCGACGCACATCCTTGCCGATGTGAGCGAGATTTGCACGCACATCGGCATCGTAGAAGCGGGACAAATCATCGCGCAGGGCAGCATGGCGCAGATGCGCGCGCAGCTTCAGCCGCACCGCGAAATCACCGTCACGATCAAGGACTCCGACGCCGCCGCGCGCGTCGCCACGCTGGTGGGCGATATGTCCGGCGTGATCAGCGTCAGCACGCTCGATCCGAAAGATGGACGCCAGCGCGTGCGGATCGACTACACGGGCGACGATGATGGCGTCGCCGCGCTCAATCAGGCAATCACGGGCGCGGGCATTGCGACGTTGGGGTTTGCGGAAGAAACCAAAGACCTCGAAGCGATGTTCATGCGCGTGACCAAAGGCATCGTCTCGTAGGGGCGCGCCGCTGGCACGTTCGCCCAAAGTGCAGCGCCGCAAAAGGCATCGTTCCGTAGGGACATAACGCCCATATCCGAACAAATCGGCTCGGTAGAATTTGTATGCCTATGCCATAATTGACGCATAAAGCTCGCATCGTGGCAACCATCAGAGGAAAACATGATCAAACGAATCGTAATCGGCGTACTGCTGCTGTTCGTTGTAACGCTGGTAGGTGCAGCGCCCGTCGCACAGGGTGAACTTGCGGCGACGCTCGAAGTTTTGTCCGCGGGCGTCGAAGTCCAGCGCGTCAATACGGTGAACTGGATTCCCGTGCGCGTCGAAGGGATTGTCGGCGTAGGCGACGTGATCCGCACCGATGCCGCCGGACGCGCCCGCGTGACCTTCTTCGCGGATGGCACGGACACCGAAATCCTCGCCAGCACTGAATATCGCATCAATGCGTTCAGCGGCGGCGAAACGTCGTTCACGCTGAACGCCGAAGTCCTCGTTGGGCAAACGGTGCAGCGCCTCAATCGCTTGGTCGATGCCAATTCCAGCTACAATATCGAGACGCCCGCCATGAGTCTCGTGGCGCGTGGTACGCAGTTCAGCATCCGCGTCGAGGCGAACGGACGCGCGGCGATGCTCGTCCAAGAGGGCGAGGTGAATGCTGATGCCGCAACGGTCGAGTCGGCGGCGGTCGTACCGTCCGGTTTTGGCGTGCGCGCCGCCGCTGCTGCCCCCGTCAGCGACGTGGTGCAGGCGACGACGTTTTCAGAACTCGATGCGGCGCTCGACGGCTGCACTGGAACGCTAACGACGCCTGACGACGTGAGCATCAACGTTCGCGCGGGTGCGAGCCGCGATTTCGCGCGCCTTGGCTTCGTGGACGCGGCGAGTATCGGCACGCTGTTTGGCATCACCGCGTCGGGCGACTGGTATCGCATTCAATTTGAGGGCGGCTTCGGTTGGATTTTGTCCAGTGATGCGCAAATCGCGGAAGGCTGCGCCGGACTGCGAACCTTCCCCGACACCTACAGCGAAGTGGACAACGGCGTGAGCAATCCGGCGACGCCAACCGCGCTCCCACCGACGCGCTCTAGCCCGCTGCCGACTTCCGCGCCGACAGCGACCGCCCTACCCGGCTCATGACCGAACCGCAGACGCCGCCGTCGGGGAAATCGTGGACACAGACGCTCAGGCTGATCCCAGAGCTTCGCAAGGGCGCGGCGGCGCGCGCCCGAAAACGACGACAAGGGCTGTGGATCGGGCTGGCGTCGGCGCTGCTCGTCTTGATTGTGTGGGCGAGCGGCGCTTTCGCCACGACACGACTGCGCTTGCAAGACGCCGCTTACGTCCCCGCGCCGACCAGCGACCGCATCACCATCGTAGCGATTGACGACGCCAGCTTACAGACGTTTGGGCGGTCGCCCGCGCTCTGGTCGCGGACGCTCTACGCCGATTTGATCGACCGATTGACGGCGGCGGGCGCGCGTGTGATCGCCTTCGACATTCTGTTCGCAGAGCCGACGGACGATGATGCGGCGGTGGTAGCGGCAATTCAGCGCGCACAGGACAGCGATGCGCGCGTGCGCTTTGTCATGCCGCGTGTTGGGATTCGCCGCGCCGATGATTTGGCGTTCGGTGCGGGCGTCGGACAAGCCGTCGAATATGATGAGGCGCTGCATCCGCAAGCGGTGTTCACTAACCAAGTCGATATCTTCGGCTATGCCAACGCTTATCCCGATATCGATCATGCCGTCCGCCGTCATGTGTCGCTCGTGCGCTTGCTCGACGGGACGCAGGATGTGTCGCAAACGGAATTGTCCTTCGGTCTTGCCACCTATCTGGCATATTTGCGCATTCCGACGGCGGCGCTCTCACAAGTCATGCAGTCGGGCGACGGGACGCTGCAAATCACGCCGGAACGCACGATCCGCGTCGATTCGTATGGCTTGTGGATGCCGTACTACTTCGGCGCACCGTCTTACGATGTGGAGGGAACCTTCCCGGTCGTCTCGATGCGCGCTGTGTTGAGCAGCGATCCAACGGACGCCATCGACCCATCGTTGTTCGCAGAGCGCATCGTTTTGGTGGGCATCACCAACAGCACCGGCTTCAACGATTTGCACGCTGTCCCCTCCGCCAGCGGGCAGTTGATGGCGGGCGTCGAAATCCACGCTAACGCCGTCGAATCGCTGTTGCAAGGGACGCTCCCATTCGAGCAGTCGCCTGCTGCACAAGCCGCCATGATCGTCGTCTTGGCAGTCGTCACGGCGCTGATCTACAGCCTGCTGCGCTGGTACGTCGTCCTGATCGCCGCACCGATCCTGACGATTCTGTGGGTGATCGTGGCGTTCGTGTGGTTCCAAACCAACATGGAGCTGATCAACCTGTTCCATTCGTCGCTGGCAATCCTCGTGCCAGCAGTCGCCGCGTTGGGACTGAACGTCGTGCGCGAGATCGAGCGGCGGCAGCGCGGCGAATGGCTGTTGACGCAAGTTTCGGCGCTGTATACCGAGACGCGCCGCCAAAAGGTGATGCTCGAAGCGTTAATCGCCGGATCGCCTGTCGGTATTCTGGTCGTCGATGGGGCGGGGACGATCACGCGCGGCAATGCGGCAGTCGAAGCGGCGTTCGGCGTCGATTTGCGCCAAACCACCCAGACGACCGCGACCAACGCGCACCGCTTGGACGATCTCTTGTCCGACATGGAGATCGCCGCCGAGACGCGCGCGCAACTGGCGCATAAACTGGTGGCGCGGCACGCCTTCCGGCTCGATATCGATCACAGCGGCAAGCATTATCTGCTGGACGGCGCGCCGTTGGAGGGCGTGCCGTTGGAAACCACATCGATCAAAGGCGAGGCGCTTGCCAGCGCGAACGATGGCGGCTGGATGCTGATGCTCAACGACGTGTCCGCGCTGCAAGAACTGAGCAAGCTCAAGACGCGCATGATCCGCATGACCTCGCACGATTTGAAGAACCCGCTGACGATCATCTTTGTCATCAGCAAGCTGCTGTTGGAGAACACCTCGATTGATACCAACGACGCCCGCACGCGCGATTACATTACACGCATGTTCGAGAGCGCGCAGAAGATGAACGAGATCATCGACCATATCCTGAAGATGGAACGGGCGAAGGCGGGCGAAATCGAGCGCGAACCCGTCCACTTGGGCGAAATCGCGGATGCGGTCGTGCGGCAGCAGCGCACCCAGATCGAGACGAAGCATCAGCTTCTCGATGTCGATATCGCGGCGCGGTTGCCATTCGTTACGGGCGATACACAGCAGTTGACGCAAGCCATCGCCAATTTGGTCGGCAACGCCAGCAAATACACGCCCGATGGCGGCAAGATCACGGTGCGCGTCCTCCAGACGGGCAGCGACATCACCGGCAGCGTGCCGCGCGTCCATCTGGAAGTCGAGGACAATGGCTTCGGCATCCCCAAAGAGGCACAAGCGCGCCTGTTCCAAGAGTTTTACCGCGTGCAGACTGAGGATACGGTGGACATTCCCGGCACGGGCTTGGGCTTGAGCCTCGTCAAATCGGTAATCGAGGCGCACGGCGGGCGCATCACGTTCAAAAGTGAGCCGGGCAAAGGCAGCACATTCTACGTCGATTTGCCCGCACAGGAGCGCGAACATGCGAAATAGGTGGCGCGGTTTGCGGCGGGCGTGGCGTGCCATGCCCCTAGTGGTGGTGTTGTTCGCGGTGACGGCGCGCGCGCAAGACCTCGAACCTTTGACGCTGTACGCCGCCACACTGCGGATCATCTATCCGGGCGTCGAAGTGCGCTTGGCGAATACGGAACGCTGGATCGAACTGCCCGGCGGCGCACAAACCGCGCTGGGCGAGGGCGACACGGTGCGTACTGACCTGAACGGGCGCGCGCTGCTGGCATTCGATACGGGCGGGCGCGCGCTGATCCTGCCCGCAACGGTGTACCTGATCGGCTTCTACAGCGCCGAGACGATCAATGTGCAAATCATGGGGCGCAGTATCGCGCAGATTCCAGCGGCGGCGGCGCGCTACAGCGTGAACGGCTTCACGGAAGTGCGTACCAACGGGACAGCCGATGCGACCTTTGCCATCGCCACGCGCCCCGCCGCCGCGCTCCCCCTGCTCGATCCGCTCAACGCGCGTCCGCCCGTCGTCTATGCGATTGCGGCGACCGACGGCGTAGAAATCGCGCATCCTAACGGCGCGCTCCCCCTTCCAGCGGGATATGGCGTCGCGCTCGATGCGCTGATGACGACGCTGACACCGATTCCGCTGTCCGCACCCTATCGCTTCTCCGACCTCGAAGTCGCTACTTCACGCCGCGTTTGCGCCGCCACCGCTACGCCGACCACAGCGCCGCGCTTGTTGGCGCGCATCGGCGCGAGCGAGAGCTTCCAATCGCTCGGCGCGTTCGATTTCGGCGCGCCGCTGCAAATTGTCGGACGGACGGAGAATGGACGCCGCTATCGCAGCGCCTATTTCAGCGCGTTCGCGTGGGTCGTGGCGGACGGCGTGACGTTCGCGGGCGCGTGTGACGTGGATACGTTATCGGTGTATCCGTCCACGACGGCTGAACAACCGTTAGGCGCAGTGGCGGTCACGGCGGAAGAATTGGAACTGTTGCAACCGTTCTACGGCACGCCCGACGATGATCCATGGTTTTATCGCGCGACGAACGATTTGACGCCGTAGGGATAGGGGTGAGCGATGCGTGATGCGTAATGGGTCGTGAGCGAAAAAGAGTGAGCTGCATTTTCAAACGTGGCATGTGGGCAGTTTGTTTTTACGCATCACTCACGACTCATCACTGCCCTTGAGCAATATCGAACCGCGCGCGCCGCTTGTAAGTGAAGTGAGTACAAGGATAATTCCCCCATGATCGATGTGCCAGCCCTCCCCACCATCGCGCTCCATGCGCGCTCACCCGGCGAACAGCGCGCCGAAAGTGCTGCCCGATGCTTGCGTTGGGGCGCGGCGATCAGTGCGTTTGGCGCGCTCATCTTAATCGGACTATCGGCGTTGGGATCATTCGGTGTCGTCGCGGGTGTGTATAACGGCGTGCGCGGCGCGTTCTTATTCCGCTCGACCGCGCCCGGCGATACGGCAGCCGCCGTTGCGATCCTGCTGGCGCTGCTCAATGCGGGCGCGCTGTTGGTCGTCATGATCGGCGCACAGGCGCGCGAACGCTGGACGCTGCCCGCGCTGATGATCGCCATCGCCGCGAACGTCGTCGGGCTGATTGGGTTGGGGAATACGCTCGGCATCGTCCCCATTGCGTTTTCGGCATTCGCGTTCCTGCGCGTATGGGGAGGGACGAGCGGCGGATCGCCCTTGCGCGCTAATCCGGTCATGGTTAAGGAACTGCGCGGACGAATGCGCGGTGTGCGTGCCTTCGCCGTGCTAACCGTGTATCTGCTGTTGATGAGCGGCTTTGCGGGCTTGCTGTACTTGATCTTCAACTCGTTCACGCGCGGCGTGGGCAGCGCAGCGGCGGGCGAAATCGGGCGCGTGCTGTTCATGGGCATCGTCGGCGTGGAACTGCTGCTGATCATCTTCATCGCCCCTGCATTCACGGCGGGCGCGGTCACAGGCGAGCGCGAACGCCAAACCTACGACCTGTTGCGCACCACCTTGTTGAGCAGTCCGGCGTTCATCGTCGGCAAGCTGGAGTCGGCGCTCGGCTTCATCGTTTTGCTCTTGCTGTCCGCGATCCCGCTGCAAAGTTTGGCATTCTTGTTCGGCGGCGTCAGCGAAATCGAAATTATCCTCTCGTTCGTGCTGCTGTTGGTCACAGCCGTGACATTGGGCGCGGTCGGGATGTATTTTTCGGTCGTGCTGCCACGCACGCTAACCGCCAGTGTGCGCGCCTATGGGACGATTGTCAGCGCCATGTTCATTGCGCCAATCTTGGCGGGCGTCGTGCTGTCGTTGGCGCGCGACCTGCTGGTTCGCGGCGGCACGATCCAGTCGCCCGTCGTCGAGGCGCTGTTGACCTACGCCAACGCGCTGATCACGGCGCTCAACCCGATCACGGCGGCGCTGGCAACGCAAACACTGTTGATCGAGCGGCAGGTGATCGGCATATGGACGCTGACGCTCGCCAGCGATGGCAGCACCATCCCGATAGCGTCGCCGTGGATGCTGTTCACGGTCATTTACATCATCGTTTCGGCGCTGTTGATCGCGCTGGCGATCCGGCGCGCGCGCCGCGTGGAGGGCTAAACATCATGGGGACGGATTTCGCGGCGCTGTTCGCACGTATTCAGGCGGCGTTCCCGGACACCGATTTCTGGTAACCTCACCCCCTAGCCCCCTCTCCACTTCGTAGAGACGGGGCGAAGTAAAAATCGTCGATAGATTGAAGGAGACAGACTGATGGCTGTCCAATCCGCCTATACACCGCAATATACTGCCCTGACGACCGCCGTCCGACGGTGGGAACGCCGCCGTCGCGCCGGGCTGACGTGGCGCTGGCTGCCGCGCGCGCTGACAGCGGGACTCGGCGTCGGCGTCCTTGCGGGGATCATCGGGCGACTGCGCCCGTTCTTGCTGCCCAATGAGCTTTTGCTCCTCGCGGGAATCGCCGTCGGCATCGCGCTGATCGCGTGTGTAGGTATCGCGTGGCTGTACGAGCGCGCCGATATCGTCCGCGCCGCGCGCCGCTTCGATCTGCTGTTCGACTTGGGCGAACGCCTTTCGACGGCGCTGGAATTGATCGATGGGCGCATTCAGACGGGCGACGAATTGGCGGGACGGCAAATCGCGGACGCGGCGGCAGTCGTATCGTCGGTCGATCCGCGCGGACGCCTGCCGTTCAGCGTGCGCGGACGTGATTGGGTGATCGCCGGCTTGTTGGCGGGCGTCCTCGCGCTGTTGATCGCGCTGCCCAATCCGCAAAACGATGCCATCGTGCGCAACGCCGATGCACAAACCGCCTTCGACGCTGCCGCCGAGACGATGCGCGACATCACGCAGGAGGTCGCCGCCGATCCGAATTTGAGCGCCGCCGAGCGCGAATCGCTGTTGCAAGCGTTAGAGACGGCGCTCAACGCGCTCGAACGCAGCAATATTTCGCCAGAAGAAGCGTTCGCGGCGGCGTCAGCCGTTGAATCCCAACTACGCGAACGCGCCGATGCAGCGAACGCCGCCGCGCAAAATCAGCGCGCGGCATTGGAGAGCGCATCCGCCGCGCTCCGCGAACAGAGCGGCGCGAGCGGTGAAGGTGGAACGGGCGAGTCAGGCGCGCTGTCCGAGCAGTTGGGACAGATGGCACAGCGAGAGGGCGCGACGGGCGATGCGGGCATGTCCGCATCCGAACGCGCTGACGCTGCGCAAGCCCTCCAACAAGCCGCCCAAGCGATGCAGCCCATCGATCCGAATGCCGCGCGTTCGATGCAGCAAGCCGCGCAAGCAATGGCACAGTCGGCGCAAACTGGGCAAGCGGGACAGCCGCAAACCCAACAGGCGCTCCAAAATGCGCAGCAAGCGGCACAGAATGCCGAGAATGCCGCCCAAAACGCGCAAAATGCCAACCAGCAGTTGAGCCAGCAAGCGCAGCAAGCCGCCGACGCCGCGCGCGAAGTCGGAGAGCAGTCGCAGAGCGGACAGCCGCAGGACGGTTCGCAGAGTCAACAGCCGCAAAATCAAGCGGGACAGCCGTCGCAACCAGCACAGCAGGGGCAGCAACCCCAAGCGGGTCAGCCATCGCAAAGCGGTCAACCGTCCCAAGCGGGGCAACCGTCGGAGCAGGGACAAGCGGGGCAACCGTCGGAGCAGGGACAAGCGGGGCAGCCGTCGGAGAGCGGACAGAGCCAGTCAGGGTCGCAAAGCGCCCAGCAGGAAGGCGGACAGTCCGGTCAGGCATCCGCGCCGTCTGGGCAGGGACAAGCGGGCGAAGCCAGCGATGGCAGCCAATCCGCCGCCGCCCAAGGGCAAGCCGGATCGAGCAGCGACGATCTTCAGTCCACGTCGCGCTCCTCCAGCGCACAGGGCGCGGGCGACTCGGCGGGCGATGCCGGACAAGACAGCGCGTCCCAACGTGCCAGCGGCGCATCGGGCAGCATCGACGCGCAGAACAACCCTGACGGCGTGGGACAGCGCGGCTTCGATCCCGTGTATGCGCCGCGCCGCATCGGCGGGCAGCCGGGCGCGACGACGATGCAATTGGAGACGAATCCCGACGGCATCCCCTTGACACAAGGCGAATATGCGCAGAATCCGGCGGGCGACGCGCTTGTGCCGTACAATGAAGTGTTCACGGAATATGACAATACCGCACGACGCGCGTTGGACAGCGGCTATGTGCCGCTTGGCTTGCGCGATGTCGTGCGCGACTATTTCACGTCGCTCGAACCCGATCAAAGATAAAACTAAACCACAGCGGCACAGAGAGAATATTTTCTCTGTGCCGCTGTGCCTGTGTGGCTGGGAAAAAGGATTGAAGATGTCAAATACGACCCTAGAAGCACCGATCAGCCTCGATACGTTCAGCACGCTGGCACAGAGCATCGAGCGCGAGGTCAAGCGCGTGATCGTCGGGCAAGATGATATCGTGCGCAGCGTGTTGATCTGCATCCTCGCCGGGCGTCATGCGTTGTTGGAGGGCGTGCCGGGCTTGGGCAAGACGATGCTGATCCGCACGATGGCGGATACGCTCGATCTCAAATTCTCGCGCATCCAGTTCACGCCCGATTTGCAACCGCCGGATATTGTCGGCACGGATATTTTGCAGGAACAAGCCGACGGGCGGCGTGAGCGCGTGTTTCAGCCGGGTCCCGTGTTCGCTAACCTTGTGCTGGCGGATGAAATCAACCGTGCGACGCCGAAAACGCAGTCCGCGCTGTTGGAGGCGATGCAGGAACGCACAATCACGATCTTCAACCGGAATTACAAGCTCGATCCGCCCTTCTTCGTGCTGGCAACGCAAAATCCGCTCGAAATGGAGGGGACGTATCCCTTGCCCGAAGCGCAGTTGGATCGCTTCATGTTCAAGGTCAATGTTTCGTATCCGTCGCTGGATGAATTGGTCGGCATCTTGGAGCGCACGACCGGCACCGCCGAACCACACGCGGGCAAAGTCGCGGACGGCGTGCAAGTGATGGAGATGGGCAAGCTGGCGTTGAGCGTCCCCATCGCGTCGAATGTGACTGAATATGTCGCGCGGTTGGTCATGGCGACTCACCCCGATACCGCCACTGCCCCGCGCGTGGTCAAAGAATTTGTGCGCTACGGAGCGTCGCCGCGTGGGGCGCAAGCGATCATCATCGGCGCGAAGATTCATGCGTTGCTCGACAAACGCAAGGGCGATAACTTCAACGTCCGCTACGAAGATGTAGACGCCGTTGCGCCGTCCGCGCTGCGCCACCGCTTGCTGATGAACTTCGAGGGCATGGCGGAAGCCGTCAGCACGGACACGCTGATCGCCGAAGCGATCAAGGCGACGCCGAAGGGGAAATGAAGAATGGACAAAATTGGATAACCCCGTTCAAGCGGCTGTCCAAGCGCGTTTGAGCAAGGTGGCAGAAGAAGCCGAGAGCGTGAAGCATTTTGCACGCAGCGGCAAATTGACCGGGCTGTATAAATTGCGCGCATATGGCAAATATCGTGTAATCTATCGGTTGCAACCGGATCAAAAATTGGTGATCGTCCTTAAAATTGGTGATCGGGACGATATCTATAAGGACTGACGCATGACCCAAATTGATTTCCGCCCTGCCGACAAAGCCAATTACGAGGCGCTCGCCCGCCTTACGCGCACCATGACGCCCGAACAACAGACGTTCGTCGCGCACAACGCCTTTTCGATGCTCGAAGCCATTTACTACCCGGAAACACTGTTCGCGCTCGGCATGTATGAGGGCGATACCCCCGTCGGGTTCACGCTCTACGGCGTCGATCCCGATACGCGGGAATGGTGGATCGTGCGCTTCATGATCGCCGGAACGTATCAACGCAAAGGCTACGGACGCGCGGCGATCCTCAAGCTGATTGAACATATCCGCACGCAGCACGGCGCAGACGCGATCAAAATCAGCTTTGTCCCCGCCAACACCCCGGCGCGCGACCTGTATCTCAGTGTCGGCTTCGTCGATACGGGCGTGATCGACGAGGGTGAGTCGGTGTATCGGCTGCCCAAGCCCGATGCCGCCGGAGAATAAATTATGACCGATCCGCTGTTTGACGATCCCACGCGGCGCAAGCTGGAACAACTCACGCTCTACGCCAATCGCGTCCGTGCGGGCGCGGTCAAGGGCGAACGCCGCTCGATCAAGCGCGGCACCAGCGTCGAATTTGCCGATTATCGCAACTACACGCCCGGCGACGATCTGCGCCGCCTCGACTGGAACATCTACGCGCGCCTCGAACGCCCACTCACGCGCCTGTACGAGGACGAAGAAGATTTATCCGTCCATCTGCTGCTCGATGCGTCCGCCAGCATGGATTTTCCGCGCGCCGATTTGGATGCGCCCGCCTCCAATCAGCATCACAAGTTCGCCTACGCGCGGCGCTTGTTGGCGGGCTTGGCGACGGTTTCGCTGACAACCAACGACCGACTGTCCATCGCGGCGCTGACCGTCCCCGACGAGCGCGACTCGGACGGCGTGCTTCATTTCGGACCCGCGCGCGGCGGCGCATACAGCCTCGCCCTGCTCAAGTTCATCGGCGGACTCACGGCGCACGGCGCGGTCGATCTCAATGCGATGCTCAAAAATTATGCCGCGCGCTCTGGTCGTGCGGGCTTGGTCGTGGTGATCAGCGATTTGTTCGCGGCGGCGGGCTTCGCGGAGGGACTGAACGCGCTGGTCGGCAAAGGACACGAAGTCGCGGTTGTTCACGTCCTCGCGCCGGAGGAAATCGATCCGCCGCTGGAGGGCGATCTGCGCTTGATCGACAGCGAAACGGGGCTGCCGCAAGAAGTCAGCATCGATGGTGGAATGCGTGTCTTGTATCGCAAGCGTGTCGAGGCGTGGCGCGACGATCTGCGCGCGGAATGTCGGCGGCGCGGCGCGCACTATCTGCCTGTGACGACCGATCAGGCATGGGAACGCATTATTTTGACCGACTTACGACGGCTCGGCGTCGTCAAGTAGCGGCGTCTCGTCGGGATGCCTGCCGGGCTGCGGGCATGGCACGCCATTCCCTTACGACGGAATCGGCAGCCGCACGCGAAATACACTCCCCACACCGATGTGACTTTCGACGTTGATATCGCCGCCGTGCGCATCGACGATCTTTTTGCAAATTGCCAACCCCAAGCCCATCCCGCCGCCGCGTGTGCCGCGCGCCTTGTCCGCGCGATACAGTCGATTGAAGATGTGCGGCAAATCGTCCGCCGCAATGCCGATGCCGGTATCGCGCACATCGAGGCTCGCGTACTGATCATCCGCCACCAAGCGCACGCTCACGCTGCCCCCGCTCGGCGTATAGTTGATCGCGTTGTCGATCAGGTTTTGCACGACGCGGCTGAACTCAGCTTCGTGCAGGTTAACCAGGGGCGACAGATCGGGCGGCTGATACGCCAAGAATACACCCTTGTCGGCGGCGATGGGCTGCATCACGTCAACCGCCCGCTGCACAATCCGATTCATGTCCTCAATTCGGAACGTGTAGACGATTTCGCCGTCCAAACGCGCCATGTCCATCATCGACTCGACCATCCGCCGCAGCCGCCAAGCGCTCTGATCCAGACTGTGCGTCTGATCGCGCACGCGCGTCCCCGCGTTGAGCATCTCGTTCAAATTGGGGCTGGCAAGCGCGATCAAGGCAGGATCGCCTGCTTGCAATTGAGCTTTTAGCAAGTCGGCGTGCTGTAACAGCCGCTCGTTCTGCTTTTGGATCAAGTAGATCGACGTGACAATCGAAGCGACCGGCGTGCGCAAATCGTGCGATACATCATCGAATAACGCTTTGAGGATGCGCATCCGTTCCGACTCTTGGCGGTTGCGCTCGGCATTCTTCTGGTCGGTCACATCGCGGACAATCGCCAAGATTTCATTCCGCCCAGACACGACCATGCGCGCCTCGAAATCGCGCAGCGCCCCGTTGATCGACAAACTGTACTCAACAACTTGGGTCATCTGCGTCTTCAACACCGCATGAACGGCATCGACAGCGCGTACCGCGACTTCGGGCGGCATCACATCGGACAACGTTTTGCCGACCACTGCCTCGATGGGCAAAAATAAATTATCATTCTGTTCCGGCTTCAGAAACAGGTAGCGTCCTTCGCCGTCAAAGCGGATGATCATATCGGGGATTGCGTCTAACAGCGCGCGCGTCTGTACCTCGCTCTCGCGCACATCATCGACCAAGCGCGCGCGATTGATGGCGACGCTGACGTGTTCACTGAGCGCGATCATGAGATCGAGATCGGCGTGGGTGAGCGGTTTGCCGCCCGCGACTGCCTCGATGTTCAGGGTGCCAACGACGCGCTCGGTGTCGAACAGTGGCACACAAATCTCCGAACTTAGCCCACTCACCGCCGCCACAAAATCGGGATCGTTCTGGATATCCTCCAACAACACCGGCTTACCCGTGCGCACCACGCGCCCCGATACACCCTCGTCCGTTGTTAAACGTGGAATCACGGTGGCATAGCCGATCTGGTACTGCATCACCAGATCATTGCCTTCGAGCAAATAAATGCTGATATGGGTATAGCCAAAGGTCTGCGCAATCGCTTCGCAGATCGTGCGCACCAGCGTAACAAGATCGATTTCGCGCGCCAGAATCGTGCGGACTTGATCGAGCAGGGTTAATTCTTGTGCCTGACGCAGCGCCGCATCGAACAACGCCTTATATTCGTGTTCGCTCTGGCGCAGTTGATCTTCGACCTTCTTACGTGCCGTGATATCCCGCCCGGTGCCGATCAATCCGATCAAGTTGCCATCTCGGTCGTAGAGCGGTTGTTTGTTGGTCAGCCACCACGTCTCTGTGCCGTATTGATCCATCAAAATTTCTTCACGGTCGATAATGGTTTGGCGCGTGTCCAGCACAAAACGATCATCGGCTTCGGAGTGCGCCGCGACATCGGGCGCATACACATCATGATCGAATTTGCCGAGCGCCTCTTCTGGCGAGTTCATCCCCATCATCTGTGCGTCGGTCAGGTTGGCGTAGGTTTTCCGTCCATTTACATCCTTGATGTAAATGGATGTGCGCGGGATGAAATCGATCAACAAGCGCAGCAGATCGCGCTCATCGCTCAACGCGCGGATGTGCGTATCCGCCTCCGTGAGTTGGGCGCGCGCGTCGCTTAAAAGGTTGCGGAGGTGCGCCGCGTCGGTGGCGGACGACTCATCGAGCGCGTGCGTGATCTGCTCGATCAAGGATGGGGTTGTTTTATCTATGATCATGCTATCCCTTGCCAACTGCATTGGGCAATACGACACGGCGCACGACGAATCCGAGCGCATACACACCGATACCGAGAACGGTCATCAGCCCACCAATCAACCCCAAGCAACCCAGTGGCGCAATCAACCTCTGCGCATCCAAATAGGCGACGCCCAACGCGCGTTCCGTCATCACTTGTACGACGCCCGCCATACCCATTGCCGCGCCGCTCCCCAACCAGCCTGCCGCGATCAACCAAAAGGGCAGCAAGCCCGTGATCCGGCGGTTCTGTCCGCGCGCCTCTGCCATCGCCTGATTGATCATGCCCAAAATGATCGCCGCCGCGCCCGCGCTGCTCCAACTCGCGCTCAGTGCTGCCAGCGGCGTCCCCGCTGTCCACACAGCCAGCGCGGGGAGCGTTCCGAACGCGCCAACCACGCCGACGCCCAACAGCCACAGCACCACGCCCAACGCGATCCAGTATCCGGCGAGCGTCGCGGACGCATTGCGATCCACCAGCGCGCGATGCGCGTGCGCCGCCACCATGATCGCGGCGATAGGCGCGATTCCGACGCCGAGTCCGCCCAGCATCCGCACGCCGTCCGCCGCGCCGAGCGGATACAACGCGGGCAGCGCCAGCCACGCGCCCGCCACGACGAGAACGCCCGCGCACACCGCCGCGCCGCGCGCCGCCCATGCGGGCGTAAGATTGCTGATGCGGTGCAACTGCCAGAATGCCAACGCGACCGCCGTCAGCGACAGTCCAATCTGTCCGCTCAGCGCATCCGCCAGCGCACTCAGCGCCGTTTGCCGAGCGAACGACGACGTGAGCAGCGGCGCGCAGGCGTGCAGGATCAAACCACTGCCGATGCACGCTGCGCCCGCCGTCCAGACAAGCCGTAATGTCCCCTCGAACGACGCTGAAGCCGCACCCCACACCCGCCACAGTGCCGCGCCCGCCGCCAGCACGACGCCGCCCATTGTCGCTTCCAGCCCAGCGATGAGCGGGATATCCAAGAGCCAGCACAGCGGGACTGCGACCACCAACGCACGCCAGATGAGGAAGCCACGCCGCCACCGCCGTGAGTCGACCGCCTGAGGCGCTGCGTCCGCCGCGAGAATCAGTCCGCCGCCGAGAATGCCGCTGATCAGCGCGCCGCGCCACCATGCCGCCACCATGCCCGCCCCGTTGGGATACGGCAGAATCGACGCCAGCAGCGAATTGGCGGCGAGGAACTGCGCGCCCACCACCAGCGCCATCAGCGCGTGCAGCACGAAAGCGGCAACGGTCAGCGTGAATAATGAATAGGCGGCGTGTTTCATCGTCGTCATCATATCAGCCTAATGTCAGCAAGAACGCGATCACGTCATCGATTTGATCGGTTGTCAACATTCCGCCTAAATTTTTCGCCATCGCATCGGCGTAACCCGGCACGAGATAATCGGATGGATACAAAATAGAATTGCGTAAATAGGTCGTGGCACTTTGTCCCGGCACGCGCGTCAACGCCCGAACCGCCACCCCCGCCAACGAGGGACCCACAATGATACTGTCCGGCTCAAGCGAATGACAACTCGCGCAGTTGGCGGGCGCGCTCCCAAAGCTGCGCCGCCCGCGCTCGACGGGCGTAGACACGGCGTCGAACGGGTCAGCGGCGACCAATCCCGTTTGGATAGCAGTTTCAATCAGCGGTTGTGGTGGAAACAGCGGCGCGGACGCGCTCACCGACGAGAGAAACGCGATCAGCGCCTCGATTTCGCCGCGCGTCAAGCCAAGTCGCGGCATGATCCGCGCGTTTGTAGCTGCAATTAGCGACGGCGCTGCCAGTTCATGGCGCAGCACCGCGCGCAGTTCGTCCGCGCCGTGCCGCGCGACAATGCGCGTCAAGTCCGACGCATAGCCGCCGCCCGCGCCCAGCAGGGTATGACAGCCCGCGCAGGCGTTCGATTGCCAAACGGCGAATCCGTCCACCGTGTTGGGTGAGTCGTCGTTCGCAACCCGACTATCGACCGCAAGGCTTGTCGATGAAGCGCCGACGGATAGGTTCGTGGCGTCAGGAATCGTCAACAGCGCGCCAATGCCCAGCAGCAGCGCGATGCTTAGACAGATGCCGAAAAAGACCTGCGCACGCCTCACAATTCCGCCCAACTTTACACTTTTCGTCGGTTCATTATAAAGTGCGCGGCGCAATGACGCTATAGATTAACCTAAGTTTTGGATCGGCTCTAAACCGTTCACCTCACCCCCTAACCCCCGCTCCACGCTGTGGCTGAGGGGGTTGGGGGTGAGGTGAAGCTATCCAAAACTCAGATTAGATTATTGATGTCGCTGTTTGGAGACTCGATTGACGCGCGCCGTCCATAACCGTATGATTACCCACTATTCGATAGGCGCATCTTGCGATGAAGGATAGACAATGAGCGAAGCCGCATTAGGGTTTGACCCGCAATTTCTCGATACGCTGCGCTGTCCGGTCGCCGTACAGGATAAAAGTCTGGGCGCTGATCCGGGACGGTTGGAATTTGTGAAGGGCTGCTGGTTGGTCAGCGCGGAGTCGGGGTACAAATATCCTATCTTCGACGGGATTCCGATGCTGCTGCCGGACGAAGGCGCGAAATGGAAAGATACCGATGTGGACGCGCTGCCCGTCCCGCCGCCGCGTTAACGATGGAACTGAGCGAAAAGGACTGAGAGAAAAGAAGGGCTGAGGGAAAAGCAACCACCTGATTTTGTGCTTGCTTAATCCTATCTTTTCTCAGTCCTCAGTCCTTTCCGCTCAGTCCGAGCTTTATCCGCTCAGTGCTGTTTTTGCCGTCCCCCTTTCCACGCGCTATACTGAATCACATTTGCGAAGCCAGCCTGAAAATCAGCGCGTGGAGCCGATTCCGATGGCAGACCTGACCCCTTATGAAAGCGTGGCGCACGAAGCCGTATCGCTGCCGGTGATGATCCCACCGAAGCTGATCGGGCGCGATGTCACGGTGGGACGCTTGTACGCTCAACTCAAGGACAACAAGCCCGTCCTCCTTTATGGTTCGTCGGGCGTGGGCAAAACGGCGCTGGCGGCGTCGCTTGCCAGCGCCATGACGCAAGCGCCCGGCGGTGTGCTGTGGATCACTGTCGATCAGCCGTCGCTCCCTGATATCCTCGTGCGTATCGCGCGAGCATACCGCCTGAACGAAGTGACGACCAAAGACAATCCGCTGACGATGATCAACACCGTCGCTTCGACGTTGGCGAATCAACGCCCGTTGGTGGTGTTAGACGGCGCGCTGTCGGCAGACGTAGCGACCGCCTTCATTACTCAATGTGCGCCCCGAACGCCCGTCCTGTTGGTCTGCGACGATGAAATCGCAGGCGCATGGACGAGTCTGCGACTGGGCAAGCTCGAACCTGAACCCGCCGCGCTCCTGTTCCGGCAAGCGGGCGGCATCAATGACGCTGACGCCGCAACTGCCGCCAAGATCATCGCGGGGGTATCCCAGGCGCTCGACTTCCATCCGTTCGCGCTGACGTTGGCGGGAGCGACGATGCGCGCAGCCCGTCAGACGCCCGCCGAGTTCGTCAACTTCCTTGCGGGGACGCCCAATGCGGGCGCGCTCACGCCGAGCCAACTGGCATTGGCGACCGCTTCGCGCGCGCTCGATAACCGCTTGCGCGGGCTGCTGTTGGTCTTGGTCGGCACGTTCACGGGCAGCGCGTCCGGCGAACTGATCGGCATGATCGGCGGCGCGCCCGAAGAAACCGTCAACGGCGCGATGAGTCTGCTGGTCGCGCGCGGGCTGGTCGAACGCTTCTATCGCTACGATGTCGCCTATTATCGGCTGCACCCACTCGTCGCCGTTTTCCTGCAAACGTCACTGCGTGCCGCCAACGATGGCAAGGGCTTAGACGACTTGCAAGCGCGCGTCCGCGATGGTGTGGTGGCTTACGCCCGCAAATACACCGCCGAACCCGATGACGATGCGAACGACAAACTCAGCATCGAGATGGACAATCTGATCGCGGTGGCGCGATGGGCTTCGGAACGCGGAGAGCGCCAAGTGGCGGAGGGGCTGGCGCTCATGTTGGCGCGCGCCGGAAATTTCGTCCAAGCGCGCGGCTATGTCTACGAACTGGCGATGCTGCAACAGTTGGCGTCGAGTTCGGTCACGCCGTTCCCCGCGCACGGCGCGTCTGCGCGTTCTACACAACCGCTCCCGGTCGCGCCGCCCGCGCCGCCCCCCTTTCCGGCAGATGCGGACGACGATTTCGAAGATGAGGATGGTCTTGCGCCGCTCCGCATGACCAATGATGATGCGCGGATCGGCTTAATCGATGCGGATGACTCTCAACCGATCAGCGTGATCGCCTTCGATGAAACCGACGCGGACGACGATGATTTTGACGACGATTTCGAGGATGATGACGCGGACGACGATCTATTCGGCGGCGCAAGCGTGCTAAGTACGCTCTCGTCGTTCAGCGCGGACGATCCCGATCTGGTCGATTTGACGGACGATGCGCCCGATGAGCCAGCCGACGAGTCAATCGATATCGCTGCCGATGCCCCTGCCGTATCGCCCGAAATCGCACGGCTGCGGACGGCGTTGAACAGCGCGCGCCAAAGCAGCGACGCGCGCCAACAAGCCGCGCTCTTGGCGTCCATCGGCATGGCGCACATGGAGAATGAACACGACACGGAAGCGATTTCGTCCTACACCGAGGCGCTGACGCTGTACGAAAACCTGAACGACTCGTTTGGGATGCTCTCGACGTTGGAGGCACTCGCCAATTTGACCGCGCGCGGCGACGGCGGGCAGGCGGTCGTCATGTATGCGACGCGCGGTATCACGCTCGCCAAAGAACTGGGGCGCGAAGAAGCACAAGCGCGGATGTTGGTCGTCCTAGGCGACGTGCGTCAACAGTCAGGCGACAGCGATCAAGCGGCGCGCGTCTATGGTCAGGCGCTCGATCTGCGGCGCGCGGCGGGCAGCGAACGCGACGAAGCCGCGATTTTGCTCAAGCTCGGCTATTCTCAACTGGACAGCGGCGAACCTGAAGAAGCAATCAAGACGTGGGAAGATGCGCTGACGCTGTTCCGCCAGCAAGATCGCCGCGATTACGAAGGCAAGGCGCTCGGCGGCATTGGCACCGCCTACGGCGAGCTGGAACGCTGGACAGAGGCGATCAACTTCCATCAGTCGGCACTGCACATCGCGCGTGAGGTCAAGGACAAAGACGACGAGGCGCTGCAACTGGGCAATCTTGGCTATGCTGCCACGCGCGCCGATGATAAGCGGCAGGCGGTTTTGCGCTATCGGCAGGCACTCCATCTGGCGTATGAGATGGATGACCGTCAGAATATCGTCGGCATCAGCGTCGATCTCGCCCGGATGTTGGTCGAGAGTCCCCGCCATTTGGACATCGCTGCATTGCTGGTCGATTCGGCGTTGGCGGTCGAGCCGAACGACCGCGATTTACGCAAATTGACCGAACGAATTGAAGATGAACGCGATGCCCTTGGGGCTGACACGCCGCGCGCCACGATCAACGGCACCGCGCGCGAGTACGCCGCCAATGCGTATCGCTTGCTCGAAGCATAGGTCAGCGAAGCGGTATGACTCACATCGTTCGTAATCCGGCGGCGCTCCCCGCACCCGTCGGACAGTATGCCCACGCCATCGAAGTCCGCCCGAACGCGCGCTATCTGTTCGTGAGCGGACAAATTCCCGGCGCAGAGCATACCGACGCGCTTGGAGCAGATTTTGGAATCAGCGAGCATGAACGTGCGCCACATCGTCAAAGTGACCACCTTTCTTACGCATCCTGATCAAGCCTCCGCAAACAGCCAGATTCGCCAAGCATTTTTGGGCGATCATACGCCCGCTGTGACCGTTATGGTCGTCCAACTGCTGCAATCGAATTGGCTGCTCGAAGTGGAATTGATCGCGGCGATGTAAAAGTGTGTTAGCAAGCGTTGAGTCTTCTAAATTGGAGCTTTCAATCATGTCCTCGTATCACCTGACCCCCGACCAAATCGCGTTTTACGATGAAAATGGCTATTTGGTGCTGAAAAATTGGATCCCCGCGCCGATGCTCGCGCGCTTGCAAGCCGCAGGGCGCGCGTGGATCGATGAGGGGCTGCAAGCCGCGTCCGATCATCCGCAAATTCAAGATTACCACTTCGCCGCGCGCACCAACGGACGCACGATGTTCCGCGTCGATTACGTTCACAATAAGGGACAAGCCGCGTCGCTGGAACTGCTCGGCAGCCCACAGGTCTTGGGCGTGGCGGAGAGCATGTGCGGACAGAATTTCGTCCCCACCTACGAATCGATGGTGTTCAAGCAGGAAGGCGACGGCGAAGCCATCAAGTGGCATCAGGACGCGGTGCATCCGCGCACACACCGCATCTTCAACTATGATTTGTATCTCGATGCGTCGCGCTCAGGCGGCGGCGCGCTGTGGGTGATCCCCAAATCACAGACGCAACCACAAGATATTTGCGCGCTGACGGATACGTATGGCTGGAACGCGCCGGGCGCGGTCGAAGTCGAGATGCAGCCCGGCGATGTCCTGCTGCACGATGTCATGGTCGTACATGGATCGCCGCACACCGAAGGCAACGCGCTGCGCCGGACGATCTACTATGAATTCCGCGCTGCCGAAGAAATTGTCGAGGATGGACCGTGGGATCGGACGTGGATCGATCAACGCTTACGCTTGATCCCGCTGGCGCTCAAGCGCCACGCCGCCGCATACCCCGATGATGCCGCGTTCGCGTGGCGCGCGACGGATGAATTTCGCCCACAGGTGAGCGACGATGAAGCGGCGGAACTGCGCGTCGCGCACAGCATCCACATGGCGGGATCGTATTGCAGCGCGGGCAGCGTCATCAAGCCCAAAGTCGAACTGGCGACGGCATAGATAAACGACGAAAGCGATTTACCGCCGAGAACACGGGGGTGAATCGCTCCCATTTGACAACGGCTTTTGAAGCACCGGACTCGAGGGCAGTAGCGGTTTGCTGCTGGCAACCTCGTGAAGCGGCGGGCGTCCCAGTGGAACGCCCGCCCCGGACATCATTTCTAGGTTTTCATTCCATTTTTCAGCCGCACATTCAACGTGCGATTAGCGACTCGGCGCTGCGCTGCCCGGAAACAACCACGCCAACGCTTCGGGAATCACGCTCTTGAAGCCGACCAGTCCATGTCCGCTGCCCGTCTCCGCGAACCGATACGCGAGATTGCGCTGTGAGACCAGCGTTTCGCGCAACGTCAGCGCGGGACGCAGAAAGCGCGCTTTCGCTTCGTAACGCCCGACGGACTGAAAAATACGCGCGGGCAGCGTCTCGTTCGTCTCGAACGTCCGCACCAGATCGCGCAGTTGGTCGCTGCCCACGCCCTTGCCCAACGGCGCTGAGATCATCGCCAAACCGCTGAACACCATCGGGTTGTTTAACGCCGCATACGCTGCTGCCGCCGCGCCAACCGCCACGCCGCCGATAGCGACATGCGCCGCGTCGATCTTGTAGTTTGACTGGACGAAGGGCAGCAGTTCAGTCAGCAAGAATTGATAATGCGCGTCGTTAGGCAGATATTCGCGCTCGCGGTCGCCGCCTGTGCCTGATTGGATCATGGCAATGATGAGGGGCTGCAACCGATTGTTCTTGATGAGCGCGTCAGCAATTGCCGGGACTTGCAAGGGACCCGCCGCCCATTGTCCATCGTGTAGGATTAGCACGGGGTAGGTCATGCGCGCGCCGGGACGATAGCCGGGCGGTGTATAAACCCACAGCGCACGCTCCTTAAAACCGAGCAGATCGCTGTTGAGGGTGTGCTGCGTCACTTTACCGCGCGGTACGGCTTTGAGCGCCATCCAATCGAGATAGGCGCGCGCCGTACCCATACGCAAGACCGAGACGCGCGTTTCGCCGCCGTCCATCCGCAGAGGATTGCGCGGATCGGCGTCCCAATAGGTTGCCACACGCAGCGCGACGTTGGGTTCCGTCCGCAGGGGTGTCATGGGGTCGTCCACCGCCAGCATGTAATCGAGCAAATCATCGCGCTCGAAAACGTGCGAAACGTGCCAAAAGTTCGTCCCGGCGAGGCGTTCCATGCGCAAGAATGGCGGATCGGCGTTGATAGTCGTATCGAGGACAAGTGCGACATTCTCAATCGGGGCGAGACTTGCGGCGTGGGTATAGAAGAACGTCGCTCGGTCGTCATTGATCCACGGCGAAACAGGCTGGTCTTCGATCAATTCTTCCACCAAAGCCTGACGCGCTTCATCGTTCACCGCGAGCATGGTATCTGCCAAAAAGGCATCGAAATCAAGCCATCGGGGCATAGGGTCGGCGCTCCTTATCGCTGTGCAGTCCGATTCATGGTTTGATTGTACCATCGCGTTAAGGTGTGCGCGCAACGAATCGCCACAAAGTCCGTTAGAATAGAATGATTTGCTGTTGAATGATCGTTTGTGAGGGGTCGATTGAACGCCCCCACAACGTCGGGCTGTCTACAATGGACGCCCAGTCTGGAGCCGATTGATGCAGTCGATACCCCCCGCCGTTCATGTTCGCCATTCTGAAGCAGTCGCCAACCAACGTCCGCTAACGTTGAGCGTAATCATCCCGTGCTACAACGAGGTCACAACCATTGAAGACGTGTTGAGCCGTGTCGAGTCCGTCGAATTGGCGGACGAAATCATCATTGTGGACGACGGCTCCACAGATGGCACGCGCGATATCTTGCGCCAGCTTGAAGCGGACATCCAAGCCGGACAGCACCCCAATCTGCGCATCCTGTACCACGACCACAATCAGGGCAAAGGCGCGGCATTGGTCACGGGTTTTCACGCTGCCACGTCGGATATCTTCCTGATTCAAGATGCTGATCAGGAATACGACCCGCGCGAATACCCCTCGCTGCTCAAACCGCTTCAAGAAAACATCAGCAAGGTGGTCTATGGCTCACGCTTTTTAGGCGGTCCCCGCAAGGCGATGAACTTCTGGAACATGATCGCCAACAAGGGGCTGACACTGGCGACCAACATGCTCTACAACGCCATCTTGAGCGATATGGAGACGGGCTACAAGGTGTTTCGCGCGGAAGTTGTGCGCGGAATGGTGATTCACGCGCGCGGCTTCGAGTTCGAGCCAGAGTTCACCGCGAAAGTCTTAAAGCAGGGCATTCGCATCTATGAAGTGCCGATCTCGTACAACGGGCGCGAATGGACAGAGGGCAAAAAGATCAAGTGGACGGATGCGCCCAAAGCGTTATGGGCGCTGATCAAGTATCGCTTCGTGGATTGAAGATGACCGATCAAACGCTGGCAGGACGAGTCGCCGTGGTCACGGGCGTCAGCCGTCGCGCCGGGATCGGCTTTGCGATTGCGCGACGGCTGGCAACGCTCGGCGCCGATTTATTCGCCCAGCATTACAGCCCGTTCGACGCGGCACAGCCGTGGGGCGCTGATCCCGGCGGGATCGACGCGGTACTGACCGAACTGCGCGCCGCTGGAACGCGCGTCGAACACATTCACGCCGATTTCAGCGACCCGAATGCCCCGCGTATCGTCATGGCGGCGGCGGTCGCGGCGTTCGGTCACGTCGATCTTCTGATCGCCAACCATGCCTACAGCACAATGGGCGATCTCGAAGCGTTGACCGCCACCCAAATCGACGCGCATCTCAACGCGAATGTGCGCGGGACGCTGCTGCTGATTCAGGCATATGCTGCCCAGCATGACGATACCCATCCCGGCGGGCGCGTAATCCTGCTGACGAGCGGTCAGCATCTCGGCGCGATGTCCGGCGAACTGGCGTATGTCGCCTCGAAAGGGGCGCTGCATCAACTCACACAAAGTCTTTCGGCACATCTGATTCGGCGCGGCATCACGGTGAACACGGTCAACCCCGGGGCAACCGACACGGGTTATGCGCCGCCCGATGTCTATAACGCCGTGCGAAATGCCCATCCGCAGGGGCGGTGGGGCGAACCGGACGATGCCGCGCGTCTGATTGGTTGGCTGGCGAGCGATGAGGCGCATTGGATCACGGGACAGGTGATCAATTCAACGGGCGGATTGTGACGCTCGATTTCGAGCCGCACCTGCTCGCTGTCGGGACGCGCCGCTGGCACGCCCACGTTGTCCCTCCGCCTTTTGACGGAGATCGCGTCCCCGCCCTAAGCCCCCTGTCGATTTCATTCCCCGTGCGCTTGCACGCTTTTCAGATTTGAATATACTTGTAATTAAACCTGTCATGAACGACAGATGAAAAACAACCGGAGCTAGAGAGGTTTTTTATGTCTTTTCCATCTAAACATCGCCCGCTCATGCGGGTGCAAACGTGGGCGGCGGTCGCTGTCCTACTCACATTCATCGGCGCGTCGCTGCGCAGCGCGGCGCCCGTCTCCGCGCTGACCCATTCGGGCGGCGCGATCACCATCGCGGATAATACCACTGCCACACCCTATCCCTCCACCATCAACGTGCAGGGCGAGCCGGGGCGCATCACCGATATCGACGTGACCCTGTTCGATTTCACCCATGCCTTCCCCGATGATGTCGATGTGATGCTGGTGGCACCGAACGGCAGCACGAGAGTGATGCTGATGTCGGATGCGTGCGGCAGCGGGGACATGTTGAATGTCGATCTGACCTTCAACGACGAAGCCGCCTCGCTGCTCTCCGACGGGGGACCGTGTACCGCTGGCGGCTATCATCCCAGCGACTATGGTGTGGGCGAAAACATGCCCGCGCCCGCGCCTACTGCCCCATACAGCACGTTGTTGAGTAGCTTCGACAATATTACCCCGAATGGCATCTGGTCGCTGTATGTGCGTGACGATTTGGGTTTGCAGGCGGGCGATATCGCCAGTTGGCAGCTCAGTATCACGACGGACACTTCGATCATCACCATGACCTCGCTCGTCTCCGCTCAAGCCACCCCCTATCCCTACAACACCGCAGTCACTGGCAGAAACGGCTTGATCACCGATGTGAACGTCACGCTTTCGATCAGCCATACCTTCCCCGACAACCTCGATATCCTGCTGCGCTCACCGGACGGCGATACGGTCGTGCTGATGTCGGATGCGTGCGGCGGTGACGATTTGACGTCCGATAGTTTCACCTTCGATCAATCGGTTGCCAGTGTGATCCCAGACGTTGATTGCAACGGCAGCGGCGGCACATTCCGCCCGGCGAACCACAATGGCGGTGACGGCGATAACAGCGATTGGGGACTGCCGGGTCCGCATGGGACATCGCTGAACGATTTCAACGGAGAGAACCCGAACGGGACGTGGAGTCTATTCGTCTACGATGATGCCGCGCCCAATACGGGCTTCATCCGCAGCGTGACGATCAACATCACGACGACCAACACGTCGATCATCCAAATCCCAATCACATCCGAGACGGACGGCAGCGGCACGGCGAACCCATACCCGTACAACATCAACATCGCGGGCGAAGTCGGCGTGGTCAGCGATGTGAACGTGTCAATCAACGGGTTCACGCACAGCGAACCCAACGATGTGGACATGCTCTTGGTCAGCCCCAACGGCATCGCGGTCATGCTCATGTCGGGTGCGTGCGGATTGAACCCGATGACGAACATCGACTTGGACTTCAATGACGAGATCGGCTCCGACCCCAGCGCCACCATCCCCGATGTTGGACCGTGTACGTCCGGGACCTACCGTCCTGGCAACTGGGACGGCACGACGGCGCTGCCGTCGCCCGCGCCGTCGCTGCCCTATTTCAATCGCTTCAGCGCCTTCGACGGCATCAACCCGAACGGCACGTGGCAGTTGTACATCAATGACGACAGCGCCAGCGATGCCGGCTTCATCACGGGACCAGTTACCGTCAACGTGGATACGGTCACCAGTTTGCCTAACCTCGTCCAGAACAGCGGCTTTGCCAGCGGCGAGACCAATTGGCAAGAGTTCGGCGGCGGGTCAGGCAGCGTCGTGAGCGGTGCGTACCAATTCCAACGCACCAGCGGGTCGGATGCCTTCACGATTTTCCAGACCATGACGCCCGATTTTGCTGCTGAGACCGAGTTCGAGCTGCGCTTCGACATGCGCAACAGCGGCGCGACGCAGAAGCGGGTCACGGTCGTGATCTGGGATGCGGCGTTCGGACGGCAGCGCGCCTGTTCATTCTGGCTCGATACCAGCGCCACGCTGCGCACGTATCAAATCTTGGGCGATGTGCCAGACGGCACGACGTGGACGGACGTGACGGTGCATTTCTACGCCAGCAGTTCGCCGCCCGCTGGTAACGACGGCTTCTACATCCTCGACAACGTGATCTTGCGCCAACGTCCCGATCTGCCGACGCAGGGATCGGAAATCTTGGAGACGCTGTGCATCGATCCGACGGCACCGACTGGCGATCTCGGCAGCAGCAGTGCAAACTTGCTCAACAACAGCACCTTCGCCGCGCTGCCGGGTGGCAACGCCAACGGGACGTGGGCGCTGACGGGCAACATCAGCGGCAACCTGAGCGCGGGCGCGCTGCGCATCCAGCGCACGGGCGACCCAGCGGGTTCGCTGCTGCAAGATACCAATTTCGTCGTCAACAATGACGAATCGTTGGAATTATCCATCGATTTGGGCAACAGCGCCGCCATCCATCAGCGCGCGACGATCCTGATGCACAACGAGAACTTCGACGGCTTGCAGTTCTGCACCTTCTGGCTGCCACCCAACACGCCGTTGGGGACGTACATCATGCGAACATCTGCCAACAAAGCGTGGAACAGTCAAGGCGTAAGCGTCTCGGTCTACCCATCGACCAGTTCGCAGTACATCTTGGTCGATAACACGATCTTGCTGCGCCGAGACGATATGAAGGTGATCGGCACGGGCTGCTACGAACCCGGCTCGGTTCAACCCGCATTGGATGATGTGTGGATGCAAGCGCAGTTCGATGCGCTGGCAGCGATGCAGCCGACGCTGATGCCGACGGCAACCCCGTTCGCGGCGTACAGCGTGCCGGGCATGACGGGCGAACAGCCGATCATCGCTACGCCGAGCGCGCCGACGGAATACACGCCGCCGGGCGAAGGCTCAAGCAGCGAGTAACCCTCGCCCCACACTTGCTACACAACTTCCCCTCTCCGCACGGCTGAGGGGAGGACACCTTTTCAAGAACCTCACCCCCTGACCCCCTCTCCACTGCGTAGAGAGGGGGCTGGGGGGTGAGGTGAATCAGGGAGAAAACCAAACATGTCCTCCCCTCAGCTGCACGGAGAGGGGGTCGGGGGGCGAGGTGAACGGTTTAGAGCCTATCCGGTTACATAACGAGGCGGCGTTGGCAGAATCCATTCTATCGAAATAACGGCATTGGTTTCCGAGTCTGCATATCAAATACGGCATTCTAAAAAATTATCCCCCCAATTGCCCCGTCTCTCCATTTGCATTAAAATTCTTCGCACTTCCATCCATGCACCCACCACAAAGGGGACACACCGTGACCCAGCCCATCGTCGCCATCTTACAGGGCGACCAAACCGGACAAGAACTGCTCGATGAAGGGCTGCGCGTCCTCGACGCCGACGTGACGCGCGTCCCGCTCACCTACAAAACCTTCGATCTGTCGCTAGAGAACCGCCGCGCGACGAACAACGGCGTCGTCCACGCTGCCGCCGCGTGCGTCAACGAAACGGGCTATGGCATCAAAGCCGCCACCATCACGCCGCCCGACGCCAACGATGTCGGCAGCCCCAACGCGCTGCTGCGCGAATTGATCAACGGTCAAGTTATTTTGCGCACCGGGCGGCGCATTCCCGGCGTGCGCGCGTTGGCGGGCGTGTATTCGCCCATCTCGGTCGTGCGCATGGCGGTCGAAGATGCCTACGGCGCGAAGGAATGGCGCGAGGGCGCGGGACTCGATGAAGTCGCCTACAGCACGCGCAAGCTGTCGCGGCGGCTGTGTCGCGCGGTGGCAGAATTCACGTTCCGGTACGCGCGGCGCACGGGCGGCAAGGTGTTTGGGGGCCCCAAATACACCGTCAGCCCGACCTATGAAGGCATCTTCAAAGAGGAACTGGACGGCGCGCACGACCGCTATCCCGACGTGGCGTACAATCCGCAGCTCATCGACGCGACCTACGCGCTCTTGCTCAAGACGAACGGCGAACCGCTGGTCATTCCGGCGCTCAACCGCGACGGCGACAGCTTGAGCGATTTGGTGTTGGAGATGTTCGGCAGCATCGCGGGCGCAGAGTCGATCATCTATTCGTTCGACGATCAGTTGGAGGTCAAGACGGTGCTGACCGAAGCGCCGCACGGCACTGCGCCCAGCCTGTTCGGGAAGAATATCGCCAATCCGATGGCGATGATCTTGGCGGGCGCGGCGCTCTTGCGGCATGTGCGCGGCGCATCGGCGGACGCCGCCAATCGCGCCAGCCGCGCGATTTACGAGGCGACGATGGAGGCGGTCTACGAGGGGACACGCACGCCCGACTTGGGCGGACAGTCATCCACGACCGCGTTCACGGACGACGTGATCCGCCGCGTCAAGGGCAAGCTGGATGTCTGGGACGCGCTGGGCGAAAAGGCGTGAGTTCACCCCACCCCCCGACCCCCGCTCCACAGCATGGAGCGGGGGAAACGTTCGATCTACAAGTGGGGTTGTTCTGGTCGCTGCTGCTGCAACTGGTACTCGACGGGGAAAAACGACTCTCCGCTGTGCTGCACGCGCACGACCTGACGCCGCCCCAGTTCTACGTCCTCAAGACGCTGACCGAACACGACGGACGCTGTGCCATCGGGCAGATCGCGCGGCTGCACGGGCTGACCAACCCCACCATGTCCGGCTTGGTCAAACGGCTGGAGGCGCTCGGTTTGGTGGCGCGCACGATGAACGCCGATGATCGGCGCTCGGTCTACGTGACGCTGACCGACGCGGGCAGCGCGCGCTACGACGCGGTGAGCGCTGAGTTATTGGCGAAGCTGCGCGACGCGCTGGCGCTGATTCCGCCCGATCAGCGCGCGGAATTGTTCACGTATCTGGCGAAGTATGCGGCGCTAATTATGTTATAATCCACTCATCCCTTAACATCGAAGCGAGATGGGGCGCGTCCATGCCGATCAATCGAGAACAATATCGTCAAGCGGTCGAATTCATCGAAAAGCACGTCCGCCAGCCGAATCAGCGTCAGGCGCTCTTGAACGATGCGTTTTTCCCTGATGGGGAGGCGCTGATGCGCCAGATCGATTTGAGCGCCGATCCCCATACCTTTGCCAATCTGTGCGCGCAAAAAGCCTACAGCTACGGTTGTGTCGATGCGGAACACGGCTTTGCGCGGCTGATGGAAGCCCTTAAACAGTACATGGGCGATCCGACGACGCTCGACGGGTTGATCGCGGCGGTCGAGGGCGACTGCATCAAGCGCGCGCACAGGAACAGCACGCGCTGGTCGCTGCCCAGACCGCGCAGACCGCCGCCGAACATCGTCCGACGCGCGGATCACGCACGATTGGCAGCTTACCGCGCAGCTACGATCAGCTGCCCTTCCACGACCGCACCGCCGAACAATCCCAGATCACCAATGCCCTGCACGCGCGCAAGCCGCTGGTGAGCATCGTCGGGCGTCCCGGCATTGGCAAGACGGGCTTGGCGTGCAAGGTCTTGGAGGACGTGACGCGCAGCGCGCGCCGCCCCGATGGGCTGATCGCCTTGAGCGCGGAGAAAGTCGGCGGCGATAGTTTGTCAGCGGATCGCATCTTCGACATGGCGGCGCGCCTGCTCCCCGCCGATCATCCGTTCGATGCGCTGCGCCGCGATCCGAAAACGTCCGCCGCCGCCAAAACCGCCGCGCTGATCGAGGCGCTGCATGGACAATGGATCGTGCTGTATCTGGACAATCTCGAAGTCGCCCAGCACGCCGAAACGGGTGCATTGCTGAACGACGATCTGCGCGAACTGATCGAGACGGTGCTGACACAGGGAAACGGCATGATCTCGATCTTGATCACATCATGGTACACCGTCGAACTGCCGAACCCTCTCCGCGTCAAAGACACGCCGATCCGGTTGGAACAGGGTTTGCCCGAAGGCGAAGCGGTCGCCTTTTTGCGCGAATTAGGCGGCGATCTGTTCCCCGCTGATGACGCGCCGCTGCGGACGCTCATTGACAAGACGCGCGGCTTTCCGCGTGCGTTAGAGGCGGCGGTCGGCTGGCTGAAGAACACGCCGAGCGGGACGCTGACCGAACTGCTGACCGATGCGCCGCTGATGGAAAAAGAAGTCACCAGCTATTTTGTCCAGCGGGCGCTTGATGCGCTCCCGCCGATTCCGCGCCGGATCGTGGAAGGGCTGTCCGTCCTGCATGGCGCGGTCGAACTGACGGCGCTGGAATATCTGCTGGCGCCATTCATGGACACACACGATTTGCGGACGCGGCTGGATCGCTTGGTCAACGATCACATCGTCGCGTTCAACCGCGCGTCCGGCGTGTACAGCCTCCATTCGCTCGACCGTGCCTATGCGTCCGCGCACATCCAGTCGGGAACAGCGGATGAATTGGTGGATGAGGACGCCGAACCGTACAGCCGCCGCGCCCTGAGGGAACGCGCCGCCGTCTACTATCGGGAACGGCGGAAGCCGCAGAGCCAATGGAAAACGCTGGCGGATGTGCAGCCACAGCTTGCCGAATTCGAGTACCGGATCGATTTGGAGGATTACGACTCCGCCGCCGCTTTGCTGTTGGACATCGACTTCGATTATTTGCTGTTATGGGGCTACGCGCCGCTGGTGATCGGGCTGCACGAACGCTTGCAGGGGCAGATCGTCGCATCGTGGTTGGCGCGGCGCAGCGTCGGCACTCTCGGTCATGCCTATTCCGATGTCGGGCGCATGACCGACGCGATCCGCTGCTACGAGCGTGCGCTGGCATCCGCACGGGCGGAGGAGGATCAGGAGGGCGAAGGCGTATGGCTCGGCAACCTGGGGGTTGCCTACCGCGCTTTGGGACAGGTGGAGCGCGCGATTGCCTATTGTGAACAGGCGTTGGTGATTGCGCGCGAGATCGGCGACCGAGGCGGCGAAGGCAGACATCTCGGCAACTTGTGGAATGCCTACTACGCTTTGGGACAGGTGGAGCGCGCGATTGAGTATCATGAACAGGCGCTGGCGATTTCGCGCGAGATCGGCGACCGAGGCGGCGAAGGCGTGTGGCTCGGCAACCTTGGCGAGGCGCTGACCGATCTCGGACGCTACGTTGATGCCATCACTCGTTTGGGTCAATATATTCACATTGCCGATGAAGTTCAGTCACCGCGCGAGAAAAATTACGGCGGGAGCTATCTCGCCCGCGCTCATCTGCTCTCCGGCGATTTGAACGCCGCTGTGACTGCGATCCATGAGGCGCGAAGGCATGATGCCCCCGAAAACAATCATGCCGCCGCCGCGCTGCACGGCATCATTCTCGCGCGGCTGAACGACGCCGCTGCATCCGCCGCATTCACGGACGCGATCCGCCACGCCGACGCGATCCTGACCGTGACGCCGCGTTACTATGAGGCACGGTACGCGAAGGCGCTGGCACTGACCGGACTCGCGTTCCGCAAAAATGAACCGCTCGACGCCGCGCACGCCGAATATACCGCCGCGCTCGACAATTGCAGCGCCAAAGGCGTTGTCCGCCGTGAACTCGGCTTGCTCGACGCGCTGATGCAGGGTCGCGGCGGCGACCGCTTGCAGTCGATCCGCGCTCTGCTGGCGGCGCGCGCATGACCCAGCCGAATACGCCACCGTCGCGCGTTCTCCCAACCGACTTCCTGCCGCGCTTGATCCGCCTGCTTGCGCCGAAAGTGCGCGTCGTCGCCAGCCGCGAGGCGCTCGTCGATGAGGCGTATGGCGTCACCGCGCCAGCTTTACGCGATCAGATCGATACGAACGGCGCGGCGCGCGATGTCGCCACCCACATCGTCCAAACCGCGCTCGATTTTGGCTGTCTGACGGACGGGCGGCACGCGCTGATCCCACTGATGGAGGCGCTGAAGTCGCGCTCTGGCACGGAACAAGGCGACGAACTCGACGCGCTGATCGACGCCGTACAGCCGCTGTGTGACGACACCGCGCGCGCCGCCGAACTCGCCTACTTGCTCCGCGTATCCGCGCAGATCGGGGCGGGCGCGACCGACCAGCGGACGCCGCCGCGCGCCATTTTGCTCGGCGAACCCGCGTTGACGACTGCCGCCCTTGCCAAAAGCGCCCGACGGTTGCTGGCGGCGGCGAACGGGGACGCCGCTGCGCCGCTGCCGGTCGTACTTCGCTTGTCCGAATGGAAAGATCAGCGCAGCACGCTCAAATCGCTCGTCCGCGCGGAGTTGGGCGTAACGGATGCGCGCATGGACACGCTTTTGCGGCGCGGACGGATCGCGCTGCTGCTGCTCGACCTCGATGCGCTGCCCAACAAGGCGCGCATCCAGACGATCCGCGATTTTCTGGACGATCACGCCGCACTGTCGATCATCGTCACGTGTCGGGCGGGCGTGTCTGCCGCCGATTTCGAGCTGGAATTGGAAAAAATTATAATCCGTTGACAAGTATTAAAAATCATGCTTTAATTGTGAAAATAATCACCATTGCAGCTTGGAGATGGTACGAGCATGAATTTGATGGATGAGATCATTCGAGAAGCGATGCAGCGCGGGGACTTCGACAATTTGCCCGGTCAGGGACAGCCGCTGCCGCAAGATGATCTGCCTGTACCCGATGAACTCCGCATGGCGCACAAAATTATGAAGGACAACGGTATCATGCCAGATTGGATTGCAGCGGGGAAAGACTTGGACGCGGAATATGACCGCTTGCGCAGCGAAGGACGCCGCCTGATGGCAGCGACCGACACCACGCCGGCACGCATCGACCAGTTCCGCGCCGACGCTGCCGCCTTCAACAAGCGCGCGCTGGCGCACAACCTCAAACTGCCGCGTGGCATCGCGCACAAGGCGATGATCATTATCGGCTGAAGCGCAGCGAGAGCGATTTCGTCGCTCCAGCCCCGCTGCATCCAAATTAAAACGGGCGCATCGTGGTGCGCCCTGCTTGTGTTCTGGGTTGAAGCGCCGCGCAAAACTATTGCGGCGTCGTGGTTTCCGTCGGCTGTACGGCGTCGTCGGTCTTCTTATTGCCTTCTTGCAGTCCGCGCCGGAAGTTGGCGACGGCGCTGCCCATTTCTCCGCCGATGCGCGAGACGCGCCCGACGCCGAACAACAGCAGCACGATCACCAGAATGATGATCAGTTCGGTCGGTCCCAATTGCATGACATTACCCTTTTCACTTCAAAACTTGAAATCATTATAGCACGAAGAACAACAGCAGCACGATCACCAGAATGATGATCAGTTCGGTCGGTCCCAATTGCATGACATTACCCTTTTCACTTCAAAACTTGAAATCATTATAGCACGAACTCACTGACACGATACCTTACCTCCTTTACGTCGCAAACGCAATTTTGGATGCTTATTGGGCAGAATCGGACGCGCCGATCTTGCCGCTCTGTTCTAAAAGTGCTAGACTCTAGCACAGTGAGGAGACATACCCCCTTGCCTGAACAAGCCTTATATCTCAAGTGGCGTCCTGCCCTGTTCGATGAGATGGTCGGACAAGAACACATCACGCGGACGCTGCGGAATGCGCTCAAGTCCGGGCGCGTGCGCCACGCCTATCTGTTCAGTGGCCCGCGCGGCACGGGCAAGACCACGACCGCGCGCCTGTTGGCGAAAGCGGTCAACTGTCAGCATCCCGATCCAGATGTGCGTCCGTGCAATCAATGTGCGGCGTGCATCGCCGTCAACGAGGGTCGCTATCTGGACTTGATCGAGATCGACGCCGCTACGCATACGGGCGTCGATGATGTGCGCGATCTGCGCGACAAAATCGCGTTCGCGCCCGGTGAAGGCAAATACAAAGTCTACATCATTGATGAAGTCCATCGCTTCTCCGGCGCGGCGTTCGATGCGCTGCTCAAGACACTCGAAGAGCCGCCCGCGCACGCGATTTTCGTTCTGTCGACCACCGATATCGACAAAGTTCCCGCGACCATCAAGAGCCGCAGCTTGCAGTTTGAGTTTCGGCGTTTCTCCGTCGCGGAAGTGGCGGATCGGCTGCAAAAAATCATCGACGCCGAGGGCATCCATGCCGAACGCGCCGCGCTCGAATTGATCGCGCGCGAAGGCACCGGCAGTATGCGCGACAGTATCAGCTTGCTCGATCAGATCGTGACCGATCCGGTCGAAGCAATCACGGTTGAGCTGGTCGAAGGCATTTTGGGGACAGCCGCTTCCGCCGCCGTGCGCGAACTGGTCGATGCAGTGATCGCACGCGACGCGCCCCATGGCTTACAAATTATCCATACCGCCGTCGATTCGGGCGTCGATCCGCGCCAGTTTGGTGGACAAATCGTTGAGCATTTGCGGCGTGTGCTGTTGGCACAGACCGCGGGCGACGATGTATTGGAAACATCCGAGTCGGAACGCAGCGACATTCATGCACAAGCGGGACGCCTTTCACGTTCTGCCATCATCCGTGCCGTCCGCGCGTTCAACGACGCCGTGAATGGGATGCGAAGCGGCTGGCAGCCACAGTTGGGTTTGGAATTGGCGTTGTTGGACAGCCTCCAAGAATCGAACGAGCCAACGGGACAAGTTTCCGTCTCCGCTGCCCCGTCCGCGCCGCTGAACGTGAGCGCGCTCACGCCCGCGCAGATCGAGCAAATCGCCGCGCGCGTCGTTCAGATGCTGCCGGCGGGCGCGTCCGTCGCGGCGGCAGTCTCCGCCGCACTTCCGGCTGACCCGCCGTCGCCGCCGGGAACGCCCGCTATGATCGGGCTAAACGTGATTCAAGCCAAGTGGGAGGCGATGCTGGATCGCTTGGGGGCGATCAACAAGCAAGCGCCTGACCCGATTCGCAAGTTTTTTCGTCCCGTGCGCGTCGAGGGGAATATTGTCGTGTTGGTGACGGAGAACACGATTTACTACGACCGCTTGCAAGACCCGCAGCGGGTCGGACTGGTCGAGCGCGCCCTGAGCGAAGTCCATCAGCGGCGGCTGCATATCAAAGTGATTTTCGCCAACGCAGAGACGCCCCAAATCGTGGGCGCTGCATCGCTCGATCCAAGTCTCGCGGGTTGGGCGGAAATTGGCGCAGAAATTCAACCGATTCAACATAAGGATTGATGGTGTTAAACATGAAAAAACGGATTCCGAGCGGTGGTAGCATGGGCGGCGGTATGGGTGGAGCGTCGCAAGCAGGGCTGATGAAACAGCTTCAGAAAATGCAGCAAGATATGGCAGAGGCACAAGAGGCGCTCGCCCACGCGACGACGGATGTCACCGTCGGTGGTGCGATCACCATCACGATCACGGGCCATCAGCGCGTCCAATCGATTCAGATCAAGCCCGAAGCCATCGACACCAGCGACGCCGAATGGCTCAACGACTTGCAAGATTTGCTCGTCGTCGCCGTGAATCAAGCCATCGAGCAGAGTCAGACGATGGCGGCGCAGCGCATGGAAGAAATCACGGGCGGAATCGGCAACAATCCGATGTTAAACGGGCTACTCGGCGGCTAATTCGATGTCGAAAGCAGTTCCAGAGCCAGTCACGCGGCTGATTGATGCGTTCGCGCAGCTTCCGGGCGTCGGACCCAAGACGGCATCGCGCTTGACATACTATTTACTGCGCCAGCCGGACGATGTGACGATGCGTTTATCGGACGCGCTGCGCGATCTCAAGACGCACACGCGCCTGTGTTCGATCTGCTTCAACATTACCATCGACGATCCATGTGGCATCTGTGGGGATGCGATGCGCGATCAGCGAACCATCGCCGTGGTTGAAGAACCGCTTGACGTGTTGGCGGTTGAGCGCACGGGGAGCTACACGGGCGTATATCACGTCTTGCACGGCGCGATCTCGCCCGTTCACGGCGTTGGACCCGACGATCTCAAAATCCGCGAGTTGGTGGCGCGCGCTGACCTTGGCGCAACCGAGATCATTGTCGCCACCAATCCCGGTATGGAGGGCGACGCGACGGCAATGTTCATTCAGCGCGAACTTCGTGGGCGGGAGATCAAGCTGACCCGGCTGGCGCGCGGGCTGCCCGTCGGCGGCGACATCGAATATGCGGATACTGTCACGCTGATGCGCGCACTTCAAGGGCGCAGCGCGATGTAAGTGTGGGGGGCGTTCCAGCGGGACGCCCCAGATATTTCCCCTATTGATGCACTCTAAAACCCCCAATCATTGAAAAAACTTCAAATTCCCCCAAACTGACCCTTTACAGGGATGGGGCGGGGGCGTAAACTTTGCCCTCGCTGCATGAACCGGACACAACGTCGGGATATGAAGCAGAGGACGCGGGCAACCGCCCCTCAAACACCGGATATCCCAAATATCGCAACCGAGTTTGAAATCGGTATGAAATAGGGCTTGACGGGGGTTTGGAAGGGTGATAACCTAGTCCTCATCAAGCAGCGTGAGCGAAACGCGCAAACGCCAGTTCATCGTCTGCTGAAATAATGTGACTTCGGTCACGAAATGGCTCCGGTCATTTTCGCACCTTGACAACAGAGAAGCGCAGATGAGACAGACAATTGGTCAATTCCAGTCTGGTTAACCATTCACGCCGTGAGGCGTAAACCGTTGTCCTTCGGGACGACACAACCAAGACGGAGAGTTTGATCCTGGCTCAGGATGAACGCTGGCGGCGTGCCTAACACATGCAAGTCGAACGATGGCAGCAATGTCAGAGTGGCGCACGGGTGAGGAACACGTAGCTGACCTGCCTTACAGCGCGGGACAACCGGTCGAAAGACCTGCTAATACCGCATACGGTTCACGTGATTAGAAGGCGTGAAAGAAAGGCGTAAGCCACTGTGAGAGGGGGCTGCGACCCATCAGGTAGTTGGGGTGGTAAAAGCACACCAAGCCGACGACGGGTAGCGGGTCTGAGAGGATGACCCGCCACACTGGGACTGAGACACGGCCCAGACTCCTACGGGAGGCAGCAGTGAGGGATATTGCACAATGGGGGAAACCCTGATGCAGCGACGCCGCGTGGGTGATGAAGGACTTCGGTTCGTAAAACCCTTTTACAGGTGACGAGACAAGGACGGTAGCCTGTGAATAAGCCTCGGCTAACTACGTGCCAGCAGCCGCGGTAAAACGTAGGAGGCGAGCGTTATCCGGAGTTACTGGGCGTAAAGGGCGCGCAGGCGGTTTCTTAAGTGTGGCGTGAAAGCCCCCGGCTAAACTGGGGGAGGACGAAACAGACTGAGAGACTAGAGGGCGATAGAAGCACGCGGAATTCGGGGTGTAGCGGTGAAATGTGTAGAGATCCCGAGGAACACCAGTGGTGAAAACGGCGTGCTGGGTCGCTACTGACGCTGAGGCGCGAAAGCTTGGGGAGCGAACGGGATTAGAGACCCCGGTAGTCCAAGCCGTAAACGATGCTTGCTGGATGTCCACCGGTCGAAAGGCAGGGGGGTGTCGAAGCTAACGCGATAAGCAAGCCGCCTGGGGAGTACGGTCGCAAGGCTAAAACTCAAAGGAATTGACGGGGGCCCGCACAAGCAGCGGAGCGTGTGGTTTAATTCGAGGCTACACGAAGAACCTTACCTGGGTTTGACATGTAGGTGGTAGGGAGATGAAAGTCGAACGACCGCAAGGAGCCTACACAGGTGCTGCATGGCTGTCGTCAGCTCGTGTCGTGAGATGTTCGGTTAAGTCCGAAAACGAGCGCAACCCCTAGCTTTAGTTACACGTGTCTAGAGCGACTGCCTACGAGAAGTGGGAGGAAGGTGGGGACGACGTCAAGTCAGCATGGCCTTTATATCCAGGGCTACACACACGCTACAATGGGGGGTACAATGGGAAGCGAAGTCGCGAGGCGGAGCGAATCCTAAAAAGCCACTCGTAGTTCGGATTGCAGGCTGCAACTCGCCTGCATGAAGCCGGAGTTGCTAGTAAACGCAGGTCAGCTATACTGCGTTGAATACGTTCCCGGGCCTTGTACACACCGCCCGTCACGTCATGGGAGCTGGTCACGCCTGAAGTCGGAGAGCCAACCGCAAGGGGGCATCCGCCGAGGGCAGGGCTGGTGACTGGGACGAAGTCGTAACAAGGTAGCTGTAGCGGAAGCTGCGGCTGGATCACCTCCTTTCTAAGAAGAAACACGTGCCAACGTCGAGAGACAAGGCACACAGACCGGAAAACACACAGACAGGGTGGGAAAAACTCATGCAAATGAGAACCACGCTCTCTCAAAACGGAATGGCTGGTTGAAAGTTTCATCTGTGCTTCTGTGCGGTTAGGGTGCTGCGCTAGCTGCTGAAGGGGCCTGTAGCTCAGTTGGCTAGAGCGCACGCCTGATAAGCGTGAGGTCGCGTGTTCGAGTCGCGCCAGGCCCACACGACCAGACGTGGGGATATAGCTCAGCTGGGAGAGCGGCGCCTTTGCAAGGCGTAGGTCAGGGGTTCGAATCCCCTTATCTCCAAGGAACAGGCAAGGTCATTGACAGGATGTCGGTGGTCTGGTAAAGTAGGAAACGTGTTGGCGGGTCTAAGAGGGAAATGCGCTTGAAACAAATCGTCGTTCTGGAGCAAACTGAATAGCAGGATTTCCGGGACGGTTGATGTGTGTTCATGCGCAGCCCGGTTGAAAAACGGGCTGTTTTTGTCGGTGGTGGTCGTCACGGTGAGCGGGCAAGGTGGGAAAACGGGAGTAAGCTCCCCTACTCCATCCTGAGCGGTCACGGGGGCGAAAACCTCACCCAGTCACCAGCGCGCAAGCGTTGTCGCGTCGGACAGCCGATGCAGCAATCCTACGGGATTGTGGGGGGTTCCTTCGGGAGCTGCCCAGCACCTTGACAACAGCATACAGGCGTAACAAAGCATCCAGCGATCAGCGCGTGAGGCGTTGATCCACACACGAGAACAATCACATTCGCCCACTGGGTGAATGGACACACCGAGACAATTCTCTTCTCCGTATTGACCTGTCGGTCAAAGCAGATAAGGGCACACGGGGGATGCCTTGGCGTCAAGTGCCGATGAAGGACGCGGTATACTGCGAAAAGCCTCGACGAGTCGTATGCAGACGTAAGAGTCGAGGGTGTCCGAATGGGGAAACCCACTGTGTGAAGAACACAGTACCCGCGAGGGGGGGAACCGGGTGAACTGAAACATCTAAGTAACCCGAGGAAAAGGAAAGATTCCGCGAGTAGTGGCGAGCGAAAGTGGAACAGCCTAAACCCGACGAGTCATCGTTGGGGGTTGTAGGGCAGCCGTTTAGAACCGAAGCGAAGCCGAAGCGTTTGGGAAAGCGCATCAGAGAGGGTGAGAATCCCGTAGGCGTAAAGCAGAGGAACGAGGCTGTCCCTGAGTACCTCGAGGCACGCTAATCTTGAGGGAAGCTGGGCAGACCACTGTCCAAGGCGAAATACACTTGATGACCGATAGCGCAACAGTACAGTGATGGAAAGGTGAAAAGAACCCCGGCGAGGGGAGTGAAATAGAATCTGAAACCGTGTGCTTACAAACGGTCAGAGGGGCGAAAGTCCTAATGGCGTGCCTTTTGGAGCATGAGCCTGCGAGTCAATCTTCGTCGCAAGCCTAAGGGAGAGACACCCGGAGGCGAAGCGAAAGCGAGTCTGAATAGGGCGCGAAGTGGCGGGGATTGGACACGAAACCAGGTGAGCTAACCATGGTCAGGGTGAAAGTCCGGTGACACGGACGGGAGGCCCGAACTCGTGACTATTGCAAAAGTCTGGGAAGAACTGTGGTTAGGGGTGAAATGCCAAACGAACTTGGAGATAGCTTGTTCTCTCCGAAATAACTTTAGGGTTAGCGTGGCGTGATGACGATGGGAGGTAGAGCACTGAATGGACTAGGGGGCTTACCGCTTACCGAATCCAATCAAACTCCGAATGCCTATCGGTGAGCGCCGCAGTCGGGCTACGGGAGATGAGTTTCGTGGCCGAGAGGGGAAGAACCCAGACCCACGACTAAGGTCCTGAAGTCTGTGCTAAGTGGGAAACGATGTGGTCATGTTGAGACAGCCAGGAGGTTGGCTTAGAAGCAGCCACCCTTGAAAGAGTGCGTAACAGCTCACTGGTCGAACGTGACTGCGCGGAAAATGTAACGGGGCTCAAGCACAGCACCGAAGTCGGGGATTTGCCGCAAGGCAGATGGTAGGAGAGCGTCGTGGGAGCGGTGAAGGCGTTTCGGCAAGGAACGTTGGAGCGACCACGAGTGAGAATGCAGGCATGAGTAGCGTAATGGACGTGAGAACCGTCCACACCGAACGTCTAAGGTTTCCGACGGAAGGTCAGTCCGCGTCGGGTTAGTCGGGCCTAAGCCGAGGCTGAAGAGCGTAGGCGATGGACAACGGGTTAATATTCCCGTACCGGATGGTGGAGGAAGCAAGGTGGGCTGAGGGAGGTCGAGCCGTCGATTGGGTGACGGTGATAAGCGGGTCAACCCCGTGATGTCGGGCGTAAGCCAGAAGTCGATAGAACCTTGGCACGAGAAAAGCCTTGCGGACGACGAAGCCAGCCGCCCGTACCACAAACCGACACCGGTAGACGAGTAGAGAATACTCAGGTGAACGAGAGAACCCTCGTTAAGGAACTCGGCAACATGGCCCCGTAACTTCGGGAGAAGGGGTGCCCCTCGCAAGGGGGGTCGCAGTAAAGTGGCTCTGTCGACTGTTTACCAAAAACACAGGTCTGTGCCAACGCGCAAGCGGACGTATACGGGCTGACGCCTGCCCAGTGCCGGAAGGTTAAGAGGAGCGGTGCAAGCTGCGAATTGAAGCCCCGGTGAACGGCGGCCGTAACTATAACGGTCCTAAGGTAGCGAAATTCCTTGTCGGGTAAGTTCCGACCCGCACGAAAGGCGTAACGAGCGGAGCACTGTCTCAACGGGGGACTCGGCGAAATTGAAGTACGTGTGAAGATGCGCGTTACCCGCAGCTGGACAAAAAGACCCCGTGGAGCTTTACTGTAGTTTGTCATTGCGTTAGGACTGCGTTTGTGTAGGATAGCTGGGAGGCGGAGAAGTCTGGTCGCTAGACTGGATGGAGCCAACGGTGAAATACCAGCCTGACGGAGTTTTGACCCTAACCCTTCGGGGGACAGTGGCAGATGGGCAGTTTGACTGGGGCGGTCGCCTCCAAAAAGATAACGGAGGCGTTCAAAGGTTGGCTCAGGCTGAATGGAAACCAGCCAGTGAGTGCAAAGGCATAAGCCAGCTTGACTGCAAGGCCAACGCGCCGAGCAGAGACGAAAGTCGGACTTAGTGATCCTACAGCGCCGTGTGGAAGGGCTGTAGCTTACCGGATAAAAGCTACCCCGGGGATAACAGGCTAGTCTTGTCCAAGAGTTCACATCGACGACAAGGCTCGGCACCTCGATGTCGGCTCATCGCATCCTGGGGCTGGATAAGGTCCCAAGGGTTGGGCTGTTCGCCCATTAAAGCGGTACGTGAGCTGGGTTCAGACCGTCGTGAGACAGGTCGGTCTCTATCCGCTGTGGGCGCAAGGGGTTTGAGGGGAGCTGTCCCTAGTACGAGAGGACCGGGATGGACGAAGCGCTCGTGTGTCGGTTGTCGCGCCAGCGGCAGTGCCGAGTAGCGAGCTTCGGAGACGAGAACCGCTGAAAGCATCTAAGTGGGAAACGAACCCCAAGATGAGACCCCTGAGACGAAAGTCATAAGACCGCACGAAGACGACGTGCTTGATAGGGCGGACGTGGAAGCGCAGTAATGCGTGTAGCGAACCGCTACTAATGGTCGAACGCTTTGGATAGGTGAATGCGGGGAAGAGGAAGGTCTGGGTGTGGTGGATGGACTCGGACGAGTGGAAAAAAGCGCGGGATGTTGAGTTACGCCAAAAATGTATGCGCGATTGTCATTTGAAGTTGTGAATGAGCGCGCGAAGGAAAGCAAGCCAGAGCAAGTGATAGTTGGTGGCTGAAGCCGTGAGGGTACACCCGGTCCCATCTCGAACCCGGCAGTTAAGCTCACGAGCGTTGATGGTACTGCGAGGGCGACTTCGTGGGAGAGTAAATCGCTGCCAACTTGAATGTTTTGGTGTGAGCGGATGCCGCAAGGCATTGCTCTGTTGCTCCTTCGCGCGTTTTTTCTTT
>Ga0163154_10000264_pt1 | contig 78664 bp, 73 predicted proteins | sample OliLakLV19MP9P1_FD_148649 | JGI IMG/M metagenome (GOLD analysis project Ga0163154, IMG submission 148649) | Freshwater microbial mat bacterial communities from Lake Vanda, McMurdo Dry Valleys, Antarctica - Oligotrophic Lake LV.19.MP9.P1 | ecosystem: Environmental > Aquatic > Freshwater > Lake >... | reverse complement strand
CTATAAGGATGCGAAAACCTTTATAGGGATAGATAAACATTTTTATTTTATTGTATTTATTGGATTAAGTTTAAAGTAAATTAAAACTTAACTGCACAGGGAAATGGTCAGAAGGAAAAGAATGTGCGTGTTTCTCTTGCAAAATATTAAAATGATGACAATTTAATAATTGGGGTGCGTTTGTAAAGATAAAATCTATCATCATATTGTTTATGCCCTGCGTTTTAAAGTTATTAAAAGTAGTGTTTGGTAGTTTCTTGTTTGGAAACAGTGTGCGCACATCTATAAAATAGCTTGCCATTTGTTTGTAAACAGAGTCGGAGGGGGTTATGTTAAAATCGCCTGTGATGATGGCAGGATTTGTGCCTACATTTTCAGTTATTTTTTTGTATAACAAATGTACGCTCTGCAAACGTGCTTCTCCGCTTTGATGGTCAAGATGTGTATTGAAGTGGTAAAAGACCTTTCCTGTTTGCTGTTCTTGTAACTTTACCCACGTAACCATACGCGGGCAGGCACTATTCCAAGAGCGCGAGCCTGCTATTTCGGGCGTTTCCGATAACCAGAAATGTTCACGTTCCAGCAAATAAAATCTGCTTGTATCATAAAAAATAGCCATAAATTCGCCATTTTCCCAGCCGTTATCGCGTCCTGCGCCTATCCAATGCATGTGGGGCAGGGCGTTTTGCAAATCTATTACTTGGTGATACAAGGCTTCTTGTATGCCCAATACGTGTGTATTATGGGTTTTTATGACATTTGCGAGTGCGTCTTTTCGGTGTATCCAGCTGTTTGAACCGTCTGCAGGGTTGTCGTAGCGGATATTGTAAGTCATCAGGTTTATGTTGTCCATTTTGTAAGAGGGCGGTTATATGGTTTTGGTTGCGCGTATCATTTCGAACTTGCCTGCCGAGCCTTTCAAGCGTTCTACTACAAAGCCTGCGCTTTGCAAGTCGCGCCTTACCTGCCCTTTGGCACAATAAGTTACGAGTGAAGCGTTGGTATTCATGATGTCGTATAGACGTTTGAAAATGGCTCTTTCCCACATTTCCGGTTGTTTTTTGGGTGCAAAAGCATCAAAATATATCAAATCGAATTGGGTCGGGGTGGCGAAAGTTGCTACGCTTTGCAAAGTTTTGCAGAAATTGAAATTGGGTAGCAAGGAGACTTCTACGTCCCATGCTGTTTCGTGGATAGTTTCAAAATGGCTTGTCATTTCAGGTTTGCCCAATAAAGTAGGGTAGGAGAGTGCTTCCCAAAAGTGGCGCGGGATTTCAAGGGTTTCGAGTCCATAATAAGTGGCTTGTTTGTCTGTGTGTTCTTTTAGAAAATCAAGGGTGAGCAATGCGTTCAATCCTGTACCAAAACCGACTTCCAATATATTTATTTGTTCTTTTTGTGTGCATAGATGCGCCAATCCGGCATTGATAAATACGTGCTTGCTTTCTTGCACAGCGCCGCGGCGAGAGTGGTATATTTCGCCAAGCCCTTCGTGGTAGAGTGTAAATGCGCCTTCTTCTGTGGGTTCGAGCCTGAGCATGTTTGGTTGTATTTTATTGTTGCAGTTGTTGTATGATTTTGTTTGTTACTTCAGGAAAGGCGCGTATTTGCTTGCCTGCGTGTTCTTTTGAGAAGTCTTGTGCGGCTTTTTTATCTTGGAATGGCACAAGGTCGTGTCCCATTGGTCCCAAAATCTTACTGCCTATTACAAAAAAAGCGTCTTCAGCTTTTACGAATTTGAGGGAGTAATAGTCTTTTACTTCTATATTTTGCGGTTTTTTTTTTGTTTGGTGGTAAGTAGCAAACATGCAACGAGGTGAGCAGAACCATTGTTTTCGGGTGTCAAATTGGACTCTTGCCTGCCATTGTGGGTAGTCTTGGGAAGGCATACCGCAATGTTTGCAGTCGTAATCCTCCTTGCCTGCAGTGGTAGGCGAGCTGCAGGAAAGGCAGGCAAGGAAACAAATAAATAGGCTAAAAGTATATAAACGCATTAAATCAGAGGTGTTTTTTGCAAAATAAGGGTATTTTTTGGGAAAAACATTCACTTTTCCTAACTTTTTCGTATAAAGGAATAACACCAACTATTTATAGCAACATGAAGCTGAAAAATACTATTCTATATAATTTGCAAGCGGTTTTACTGCTTATGAGTTGTTCTTTTGCGCATGTGCAGGGGCAACAGACAAAAGAAAAGGTGTTTACTTCGTTGGAAGAAGCATTAAAAACGCCTGACAAGGTTTTGCATCTCGATTTGAGCAATCAAAATTTGGATAGTGTCCCATCTAAAATTGCCAAACTTACTAAATTGCGTACGCTGGATTTGAGCAACAACGAACTTGTTTTTTTGCCACAAGCCTTCACGTATTTAAAATTTTTGGAGGAGTTAAGCCTCAGTTACAACCCGACACTCGACATGCACGCTACATTGAGTAGGTTAAAAGAACTGCCCAATTTAAGAAAATTAGCTTATTGTTATAACAATACACGCTATTTATCGCCTGAAATAGGCGCTTTGACACAGCTCCGGACGTTGTATTTGCAGGGCAATAATTTTCATATTCTGCCTCCTGAAATAGCGAAACTCACACATTTAGAGGGCTTGCATTTGCAATCCAATCACTTAACACATTTGCCAAAAGAAATCGTTCAACTTGCGAATTTGGAAGTGTTGGATTTGTACTTCAATCAATTGCGCGAACTGCCCGAAAATATAGGCGTTTTGACAAAATTACACACTGTAAATATAGCCCACAATTTCCTTACAGACATTCCGCCGAGTATCATAGAATTAGAAAACATAGAGGTTTTGAGTCTGGGTATCAATCCTATTTTGAATTGGCGTGGGGTTGTGTTGTCTTTGTTGCAACTTTCTAAACTCAGGTCGTTGGATATGAGGCGGTCTGATTTGCGTGTTTTTCCACGTGAATTAACGCTTTTGACTAATCTTGAGGCTTTGTATTTGGCTGAAAACGAATTGAAAGACTTGCCTGAAGAATTTGGTAAACTCAAAAAATTGCGCGTGCTTTCATTGAGTTTTAACCCGCTTGTCAATTTGCCCAGAAGCCTGAAGGATTTGCCTGTTTTGGAAACATTGGAGCTGAGTGGTGTACCAAAGATGGATTTTAAAGCATTCTTTTTGACTCTCCCCAGCCTTTCAAAACTCCAAAAGTTGGACTTATCGCACAACGCACTCCGCGAATTGGGTACAGAAGTATGTCAGTTGCCTTCGCTTTTGCAACTCAATTTGCGTAACAATCAGCTCACACATATTTGCGCTTCGCTTGCGAGCATGAAGAATTTGGAACGCCTCGACCTTGCCCGCAATCAATTAGAAGAAATGGCGCAAGACATTCAACAATTAAGCAAATTGCGCGAACTAAACCTTAGCTATAATAAACTTTCTGTTGAAGAACGTGAAAGGGTACAACGCTCATTGCCTCAAGTTTCAGTGAGTTATTGAGGCTTTTCTAAAACCTCACGCTGTCTCCAGTAATGTTAAGTTCCCCCCAAAAAGAGAGGTAGTCAAATGACTGTTTATCAGCTTTTTAAAGGATTAATTACAAGTGGTTTATCTCCCACTCTTTTTAGGGGGGAATGAAAGGGGAGGTTAAACCGAGAACTTAACAGTTCTGCACCCTGCACCCGTTCAATTTGGAGGGAGGAGCGTTATTTCTCAAGGGCTTTTTTGTAGGTTTCTAAGGCCCGATTGCGTGCAAATGTATGCTCCACTATAGGTTTTGGGTAGTTAAAACCGCCGAATTCGGGCAGCCATTGGCGGATATAGACCCCCTTTGCATCAAATTTCTCGGCTTGGGCTTGTGGGTTGAATATACGGAAATAAGGCGCGGCATCACAGCCCGAACTTGCTGCCCATTGCCAGCCGCCATTATTTGCTGAAAGGTCAAAATCCAGTAGTTTTTTGGCAAAATAGGCTTCACCCCAACGCCAATCTATCAATAAATGTTTTGTTAAAAAACTTGCTGTTACCATACGGACTCTGTTGTGCATGAAGCCAGTAGCGTTTAACTCTCGCATACCTGCATCAACCAACGGGTAGCCCGTTTCGCCTTTGCACCACGCCTCAAATTGCGCTTCGTCTTGCCGCCAAGCTATGCGGTCATATTCGGCTCGAAAGGCTTGCCCCTTGCCTACCTGCGGAAACTGTGCTAAAATCATCATATAAAAGTCGCGCCAAATCAGCTCATTCAGCCATGTTTCGGGGTGTTTCATAGCTTCGTTTACCAAAGTGCGTATGCTCACTGTTCCAAAACGCAAATGCACACTCAAGCGCGAAGTGCCTTCAATAGCAGGAAAGTTGCGTTTTTCTTGGTAGTTTTGGATAATGTCGAGGCGCATTTCTTTGTTTGGGAAACGGACTTCAGGCATATCCACAAAACCCATGCTGGTTATGGTAGGCAAGGTTGCTACTGTTGGAGCAGGCATTTTGTATAATTTATCAAAAAAACTTGTTGTCGGGTAGGGTTTTAAGTAAAAAACATTTGCTTTTGCTTTCCACTTCTTGCTGTATGGTGTAAAAACGCTGTACGGTTTTTGCGCATCAGTCAAGACCTCGTCTTTTTCAAAAATACACTGGTCTTTGTAGGTGTGGAATGTGATGTTATAGTCTTTTAAAAGCGTGCTTATTTCAGCATCTCGCGCTATAGCATAAGGCTCATAATCGTGGTTTGTATAAACGGCTGAAACTGAATATTGGGTTATAAGCTCTTTGAAAACAGTGGCAGGCAAGCCATATTGCGTTATGATGCCACTACCACGACTTTGTAAACTTTGGGCTAAACTCTCTACAGCGCGATGGATAAAAACAAGTCGTTTGTCTTGTTTGTCTTCGAGCTTATCCAAAATAGCTCGGTCAAAAATAAACAAGGGCAATACTTCATAACCGCTTTTCAAGGCGTGGTAAAGCGCGGCATTATCTTCGAGGCGCAAGTCGCGGCGAAGCCAAACAATAGCAAGCATATTAGTAGATTGGTAAACAACAAAGTAAACCATTTGTGCGTTTAAATGTTTAGTTTCATCTTTTGAATAAATATTTTAGTGCGTTTTTGTTGTTTTTGTTGGGTACATTTCAAAAATGCTCCATACACTTCTCTCCAAATTGGAGAAGGCGAGGGAGAGGTCTTAAGAAAAGGTTTTCGAAATGCACCCCATTTTAAGCCTTGCCTGCATTTTTTAATATCAGTAACGCTACATAATTGATAATCAAGTATTTAAAAATATCAATATACTCTAAATTGAATATCTATAATGCTAATTTCCCCTCTTTGTCAAGCCACAAAACGTTACAGGCAATGCTAAAAGAAACCAAAAGCAAAAATATTCTAACATTAATAATTATGAAAAACGTTTTAATTACAGGGGCAACAGGAAATGTTGGAATTGAAGTAGTATCTGCTTTACAAAAACTTAACCATCAATTAGAGGTATATGCTGGTGTTAGAGATACACTATCGGGTAATGAAAAAATAGCAAACCTCAATATCAAACTTGTCAAATTTGACTTTACTGACACTGAGACGTTTGCGCCCGCTATACAAAACATTGACATACTTTTTTTGCTTCGACCACCACAAATTTCAAACGTTCGCAAATATTTTGCACCACTGATTGAAATAGCAAAGCAATCTTCGGTAAAACACATTGTGTTTTTATCGGTGCAAGGTGTGGAAAATAGCAAAATTATACCTCATCATAAAATTGAAAAACTAATCGTAGATAGTAAAATTGCATATACCTTTTTGCGACCTGCTTATTTTATGCAAAATTTTACTACAACTTTACGCAACGACCTAGTAAATAAGCAGAGGATTTACTTGCCTGCAGGACAAGCAAAATTTACAATAATAGACGTAGAAGATATTGGTGCCGTAATAGCAAAAATTTTGACCGAACCACAAAATCATATCAATAAAAGTTATGAATTAACCAACAATGAAACTTTGACATTTAATGAAATGGCTGAAAAAATTAGTGCGGGAATTGAAAATAAAATAAATTTTATTTCACCTAATTTATTTCAATTCTTTCTGACTAAACGAAAAGAAAATATGCCTATAATGCTTATTTTTGTGATGATTATGTTGCATTACTTTCCAAGATTTCAAAAAACGCCCAAGATTACTGAATGGGTAAAAATTATTACGGGAAAAGAGCCAAAATCTTTTGACAACTTCGTTCTCTCAAATAAAAAACAACTGCAATGATAAGTAGCACCCGCTACACGGCACAGTGTCAATGGGTGCATTTCAAAACCTTTTCTTAAACCTTCTCCAATTTGGAAAGAGGTGTATGAAACGATTTTGGAATATGCCCTAACACTTTAAATTTTGATATACAACAAATAATACAGTACTTTGTATTTATATAGCCTTTCAATATGCCACAACTGCTGCTCATCTTGTTGTTATGCTTTACTGCTTGCGGAGGAGTAAAAAAAACAGAAAATAATACAAAAAACTTACGTGCCGCTACGCCTGTGCGTACACAACCCTTAAAACGCCAATCTATAGCGCAACCTATTGTGGTTTCAGGCGTGGTCGCTTCGCAAACAGAAGTAAAACTCGCCTTCAAAACAGGTGGTATTATAGACCAAATATATGCCAAAGAGGGGCAAACTGTTGTGCGTGGACAACTCCTCGCCAAGCTAAATATGTCGGAAATAGAGGCACAAGTAGCCCAAGCAAATATCGGATTGAAAAAAGCTGACCGCGACCTTGAACGCGCCAAGAACTTATATGCGGACTCGGTCGCCACCCTCGAACAGCTTCAAAATGCTACCACAGGGCAGGAAATAAGCGCGAGTGCTTTGAAAATAGCCGCTTTTAACCAAAAATATTCCACTATTTATGCACCTGTTACAGGACGCGTAGTGCGCCAATTTGCCGAAGCAGGCGAGCTGATAGGAGCCAGCAACCCTGTTTTATTGATAGCCTCTACAGAACAAGCCTTTGTAATAAAAGTCGGCTTGACTGACCGCGAAGTTGTGCGTACAAAATTGGGCGACCCAGCTACAGTGAAAATAGACGCGCACCCTCAAAAAAAATTCAAGGCATTTGTTACACAAATTGCACAAACGGCTTCGCCACTTACGGGTACGTATGAGGTAGAACTCCAAATAGACAATGCGCAAAACCTTGTGCTGATAGCAGGTTTTGTAGCACAAGCCGAAATACAACCTCACGATATACAAAACTATGTGGTCATCTCGCCTGCCTCTTTGGTAGAAGCTGATGGTGAAAAAGGATATGTGTATGTATTGAAAGGCACTGAAGTTCAAAAAACACTCGTCAAAATCCTTCTTATCACTTCCAAATACATAGCTATAGACGCGGACATTCCTTTAGACACAAAAATCGTACACGAAGGCACCGGTTACTTGATGGATAAAACACAAGTAACAGAACTAAAATAATTTTTAACCCTGAACTTATTACCCACTTTTTTTATGAAATACGTCTCCATTATTTTTATCCTTGCCGTTTTTGGCTTTATGCCTCACAAACTTGCCTACCAAATTTTTGATAAAAACGGCAATACCACCACTTATGACGCTTTGCTGAAAGAGGCAGGCAAGGCAGATATCGTGCTTTTTGGCGAGCTGCATAACAATCCTATTTGTCATTGGCTACAGCTCGAACTTACTAAAGATCTGGCAAAACAAAAAGCCAAAAGCCTTGTTTTGGGTGCTGAAATGTTTGAAACCGACAATCAACTGATATTGAATGAGTATGTCGCGAAACTTATCACAGAGAAGCAACTCAAAGATGAATCTAAAATGTGGAATAACTTTGCCACAGACTACAAGCCTCTTTTAGAAGTAGCAAGGCAACAAGGGCTTGCCGTTGTAGCCACTAATATTCCGCGCCGTTATGCTTCCATAGTGTCCAAACAAGGCATAGAAGCATTGGATAAACTGCCTGCTGAAGCAAAGGCTTTGATTGCGCCCTTGCCTATAACGATAGATTTGCAACTGCCAGCTTATGCAAGCATGGTGAAGATGATGAGCGGAGATATGCCACACGGTAGCCCTCAAATGAAACCTGAATATTTTGCCCAAGCGCAAGCCGTTAAAGATGCCACTATGGCGCATTTTATCTTGAAAAATTGGCAGAAAGGGCAAACGTTCTTACATTTCAATGGCTCTTTTCACTCTGATAATTTTGAAAGTATCGTGTGGTATTTGCAGAAAGCAAACCCTAACCTGAAAATCGTTGCCATTTCTTCTGTAGAACAGCCAGATGTAACTTATTTAGCTAAAGAACACATAAACAAAGCTAATTTCATTATTGCTATTCCAGAAAATATGACAAAGACGTATTAACAAGCCGCAGTTTGCCTGCCGCCAACAAACACGTGCAAAAAACTTGTGTGAAATAAAAACGATACTCTGACAATTTTAGTGGCGCAAGGTATAAACCACATAGAAAGATACGGCACACAGTGTTTCGGGCTATGTCCTCTATGTGGTTCAACACAAAATTTGTCAGAGTGCCATAAAACTTGTATTTTTGATACGTTTGTAGGCAAGGAATGCCTTATCTCTGACTAAAATAATAAACCCCTCAAGGTTTTAAAAACCTTGAGGGGTGTGGAGTATGTTGTTCTTTAGCTTTTATTTTTGCGCTTGCCTACACACTACGAATTGCAAATATGCCCAAGCCGCGAGTGCAAAAAGCATAGCGACAAGATAAACGGTCGTTATATTGGCTAAATCATTGGCGTACATATAATTTGTAAGCAATGCGCCCATCAAAATACCCGCTTCGAGGGCTATAAAAATAGTCGCAATAGCCTTGCCTCGTGTTTCCGTAGGGCATAAATCTATAGTCCATGCAAAGAGTGTTGGCGAGTTGATGCCTACCGAAATGCCATACAAAATACCGCCTATCATCACATCTACCCACGTCTTGGCGTAGGCAAGGTAGGCGAGGGCAATAGCCAATACCAACAGCCCGACACGCAACATAACGACACGCCCGTACACGTCAGACAACTTGCCTGCCACAAACCGAATACCAAGCGAACTCAATGTATAATACATAAAAAACATGCCCTTATTTTGAAACCCTAACGAGAGGCTAAAGTCTGGCATCGTGGTCAATACCACGCCAAACGCATAAACACTGAAAAACATAATCAAACTTGGTGGAAAAGCACTGCGCTCTGCCAGTTCCGCCTTGTGTAAGCGCAACAAACTCCACGTAAATTTTTGGCGGTCAGGTAGGCTTTCAGGCAAGGTCAAAATCAATAACATGGCTATCACAGCAAGCATAGACGAGGTGTAAAACATCAAATTTAAGCCGCCATAATCTTTTAATTTGGCAATTTCACTACCCATATAAGGAGCGATAGCCGTACCGATATTGCTTATCAAGCCCAAAACACCCATAGCCTCGCCTACCCGTGCAGGCGGTACTATATCGGCTATATAGGTAGAAGTGCCTGTCGGTGCGAAGCCAGTCGCCAAGCCATTCAACAACCTGAGGCACAAGAAACCCAGCATAAAATTCAATACAGGATACAATAGACCACAGATAAAAGACACGAACAAGCCTATAAAAATAACAGGCTTTCGGCCTATGGTGTCCGATAGTTTTCCGCTTATTGGGCGCGTGAGCATAGCCGTAAAGGTGAACGCGACAAATATAAAGCCTTTGTACGCGCCACCTCCTAGGCTCTCAAGGTAGCTTGGGAGTTCGGCTATCATTAAATTAAAACTTGCGAAAAACAAAAAAGAGCCTGTACAGAGTTGCAAAAACTGTGGTGTATAAAGGCGTTGGGACAAGGGCGTATTCAAGTGTAAAACAGATGTAATGGTATAAAAACAAAGTCCACACTGTTTTAGTGCGGACTTTAAGACTTGAAAGGTGTGGTTATTCCCACTTGTAGTCTTGTTCAGTTGTATCAGTTGTATCAGTTGTATCAGTTGTGTTGGTTGTATTGGTTTGAACGTTATTTTCGCCCTCATCATAGCTATCCAACGCGGCAAAGTCATAATCGGGCATAAGTTCGGTTTTGACATGATCAACTGTTTCGCGCAAGGCTTCTACAAATTTATCAAAATCTTCTTTGTACAAGAATATTTTGTGCTTTTCGTATGTAAAGCCTGTGTCATTGTAGCGTTTTTTGCTTTCTGTGATGGTGAGGTAATAATCACTGTCGCGTGTCGCTTTCACATCAAAAAAGTAAGTGCGCTTGCCTGCCTTCACTCGCTTCGAATAAACTTCATTTCTGTCTCTGTTGTCTTCCACTGTGTTATATTTAGGGTTGTTAAAACAATTAAGTGTAAAATTATAGCATATTTTGTGCATAGCAAAATTTTAATTCATTTTTGCAAAAAAATCCCATAAAATGATGCCCATGCTTACTGATACGTTGAAGGAGTGTTTCGTACCGAACTGTGGGATTTCCACACATGTATCTGCAAAATCTATCACTTCTTGTTGCACGCCATAGACTTCATTGCCAAAGATGAGGGCGTATTTCTTTGTAGTATCAGGTTTAAAGTCAAGCAATGAGGTGCTGGTATCTGTGTGTTCGAGTGCGATAAGTTGGTAGCCCTCTTCGCGTAGCTTTTGCAGGGCGTCGAGTGTTTGTGCTACATGTTCCCATGCTACAGAGTCAGTCGCACCGAGTGCTGTTTTTTGTATTTCGCGGTGCGGGGGCGTGCTTGTGATACCACACAAATACATCTTTTCAATCAAAAAGGCATCGCCTGTTCGAAACGCGCTTCCTACGTTGTGCATACTGCGTATGTTGTCCAAGACCAATACTATTTTGTGTTTTTCTTTTTCCTGAAACTCCGTTATGGATAGCCTATCCATTTCGTTGGTGGTTAATTTGCGCATACGTTTTTATGACTTGCTTGCCTGAAGAATCTTGCTTAATATTTTGCAAGTGATGAGATAAGTTGGCTTTACGCCTGTTGCTCCTAAGCTACCTGAAGCCAGCGTGCCGCCTGTGAGCAAAGGGTTATCGGAGGCATAATAGGCATACCGTATGACTACATCACGCCTGATATTGCCTCGTATTTGCGACTCAGCTTGGATGGCTTTTTGGTAGTGTGCGCCTTCCATTTCTAAGCCGATGGCTTGCCAAGAAGAGTTTTTGAAATATTCTAGAATGTCGCGGTTTTGCAAGGATGTTCCGAGAACAGAAATCATAGCACCTTCGAATACTTCTACGCCTTGGTCCTCAAAATCTTCTTTTTTGAAATCGTTTTTGAAGGGGTAATTGTCGGCAGTGCCTTCAAAAATATGGGCGTCGGGTATCATAATGTCGCCTTTTTCACCACAGAGTATGCCTGCTTTCCCCATGATAGAAATAGACACTATGGGCATTTTTATTTCTCCATCTTTGGTTCGGATAGGCTTTAGGAGTTCGTCCATTGTTTCGTATGCTTGTTCGCCGAAGGCATAATCCATTACAATAAGGACAGGTTTTTCTTGGCGCACAAAGGCTATTTGGCATTTTATCTCGGCAGGCAAGACGGCAAGGTCAATGCTTTCGGTATCAAATAATTGAACTGCAAGGTTTGTCCCTGCGTTGTCTTTTAGCACTTGCATGCCGTTTTGTTCGGCATAGCTTTCTACCCTTGCCTGCCAATGCCTATGTGCGGGCTGGCGCATAAGTCCGAGCAGGTCTTCCAACGTTTCGGGTGTTTCGGTAAGCATATCTTTCAGCGCGTCAAAAGCATACAAGCTATTCAAGACGCTGTGTGGATTGGCACTGATGATATGCAGTGGGCGCGTATGCAAGTTGTTTTCGACTAATGCATTTTTGATATTTTGCGCCCATTTTTCACCATAGATATGCCTGCCCAAGCGTTCGCGTAGGGAAGGCGAGAAGCTAATTTCGAGGTCGCGTTGTTCAAATTCTGCTTGTGCGGAGAGTTTGCTCAACCAATAGACTACATGGAACAGTCCTTTGTTGTTGTCATCTGTTTCGAAGCGTTTGAATGCTACTTGTGTTTCTGCGAAAGTCCGTCCTAAGAGTGTACTCAGATAAGCGATGGCGCGTTCTTCGTTTTCTGCTGTTATTTTGACTTCGCCTGTGATGATTTCTTCCAGCTTTATCCATTCGCGTACTTTCTGCCCTTTGTCATCAAAGGCTTTGCGGCGAATTTTCTCAGCCTCGTTGTATAGGAAAGTAAGGTGTGTGAGAATGTCATAAATTTCGCTTCTGCCACGTGTAACCTCAATGCACATGCGTTCGCGGTCTATGCGATAACAGTTGCGCACACGTTTGGGTGGCACGAGTACCTCAAAAGACGCATTGTGATAGCCTTCTTCAGATATGAGTTTGATAAACCTGCACTCCTCGATGCCTTTTGGCAGTCGTTCTATGACGTAGGCAAGTCCGTCCAGTTCTACCTTTTCGGAGTCTGTCATCGATCCGTATATTTCGGGGCTAAGGGTAAGCAGCATATCGCGCAATGCCTTGCCTGAAATGCCGTTTGGGCGATACGCGCCTCTATATACTATGTGGCGCATTTCCACGTATAAACGTTCTATAGCTGTGCGCGATTCTTGCGCTTGAGTAAGATTTGCCATGTTGTAGATGGGTGCGGTGCAAAAAAGTTTTCAAAGATACGACCTGTATATTGCAAAAAAAAATTAGCGTGTGCAAAAGTTCGAAAACCTTTTGCACACGCCATTTTTTTTAATTTTATTTAGCTTATTTCTTCTTGCACAACATTATGCTTGTGTTGCTGTTTTCGCCACCTTTCCAATGATAGCCAAGAGTGAAGTTTATTTTTTGCACTGTAGAGTCCTTTTTAAATGCGGCAGCAAGGTCGTTTTGATAAGTATAACCGCCAAAGTCAGCTACAGGGCGTGCATATCGTCCGAACAATTTCATGTCCCAGCCTGCTTTAGCATATTCTTCATAACGCACGCCTGTGTCGTCTTGAAGTACTGCTTTAGTATCTTCAAGTACGATGTTGCGCATTATAGCAAAATTGGTATTGTGTAGGATATAAGAGGCGGATTTGATAAATGCCATTTTATTTTTAAACGATTTGATGAAAGTTGCCAATTCCATTTTGGCTTTCATTTTTTCATCTGCCACATCAGTTCCTACATAATAAATGCGTTGGGGTTTGCTGCGTTTTTCGTTCATAAACTCAATCGTAATACCAACTATCGGCTTTCCTTTTGCGGCTACTGCTTTTTCGTCTTCGAGGGGGAAGTTTACAGGTGTGCCGTCTTTTTCAAGGTAAAAGCGTTCTATTTTCACGATTTTGTTGCCTGTGCGTGCCATGAAGATATTTACTAAAGGCAATACACCTTTGCCCCAAAGTTTGCCCATGTCGCTTGTGATGAAGTAATTACGTTCAAATGTATAACCAAGTGAATTGCGAAGCGTTGATAAGTAATTGGGGGGCATTTTTCTTAAATCAACTAAGTTACCTGGTTCTTCCAAGCCGAACATCAAATAATTATCGCAGTTAGGGAATAGCGTATAAACATTCAAGAAGTCGGGTCCGCTGAAAGGGTAGAAAAGGTTGTTTCCTTCTTCTGCGTTGAGGGAGGCAAGTTGCTTGTCGCGCCATGTGCGTATTTTGCTGAGGTGATTCTCTTCCAATTTGCCCCAAGAAGTATTGAATTCTGTGTAATGTTGTTTGGTGGCAGGCAAGTTGAGGATAGAGTCGAATTCACCTTTGTTGGCAACTTCCACGCCTGCCATCATCTGCGCTCGGAGCGTGGCATATTCATCAATGACTACTTTGGGCTTTTCTGCTTCTTTTTTCTTGGCTTCCTCTTCTTTGTTGTCTTTGGTCTTTTCTTGTGGGGTGCCGTTGCAAGCCCATAAGTTAGCTGCAAGCGCGATGGCAAGCATAACACGTATTTTTTTCATGGAGAAATAAAGGTTTTTAGATGTTCAAGGTGCAAAGTACGTCCTTTTTATCCTATTCTCCAAAAAAATCAAAGTGTTATCTCGTTCACTCTGTCTAAAGCATCAAAACGGATACGCAAAATAGCGTCTGCTTGAAGCCTTCCTTTTACGCCTTGGCATTGCTGCCCTTGGCGGTGGTAATAGATATAAAAGCGTTGGTTGCGGGAGGCAAGTTCTTGAAAATCAGGCTTTCCTAATAATTGCAAGACTTGGTTTTGCCCCAAACGTTTTAGTTTTTCTTTTTGTTGTTTGAGCAACGGGAGCGATTTAGCGCGTTGCCCGTTACAACCTAAGCGGTCACTTTTCCACGTTTTTTGGTCGAAGCCTTCTAATACAGGCGTTTCTTTGCATGAGACAGCAACACCCATACGAGCAGGAAAAGCCCTTTTTTATAAAATTGCATACGCCTAGTAGGTTCTTAGTTGTTAAAAATTTTGAGCAAGTCGCCCGTAGGATTTATTTCGGTTCTGTAGATGCGCAAGCCTTTCGCGCCTTTTGGGTTTAAGCCGCCGCCCGCAGTATCAAACTGTGCGCCATGTGCCGAGCATTCAAAAATGTTTTTGTTGGCGATGTAGCCAACTTGTTCCTGCCCTTCGTGGCTACACACCAGCGTAACTGCGACATACGCGCCTGCTGTAGTTTTGGCGACGACTATTTTTTCGTTTTTCAAAACAAGGTACGCACCATTGTTTTTCAGGCTGCTGTATTGTGCCGAATTAAGGTCGAGAGAGATGCCATCAACGGGGAGTTCGTTGGGTGTGGGTGTATCAGATTTGCATCCGCCGAGGCAATAAGTTGCGAACAAGGCGGCACTGCCAATGCCTAACGCATGCAAAAATTCTTTTCTGTCCATTGTTTACAGTTGATTTTGGCAAATATATAAGATAAAAGCCATATTCGAAAGCTATTTAACAAAAAACTCTTTATTTTTGCAAAAAAAGCTGCATCTCATGCAAAACCCTTTGCTTTTATTGTCATTTTTGATTTTGCTAAGTTGCGAAACGCCTCCACAAAACGCGGTATTACAACACACCAAAACTGTGCGTACGGATACTATGCAAAAAGCCTTGCCTGCCATGAACACAGACACTACAAAAATCGTTTTTCAAACTATACCGCTTGAGCCACTCAAAACAGGCATAGCAGAGCTAAAAAAACGCCTTGAGGCAGGCAAGCAGGTTAAAATAGTATGCTATGGCAATAGCATCACGAATGGCGCAGTCGCTATAGCCAAAAGCGCGGACAAAGTCCCCAATCCATACCCCGAAGTTTTGAAAACACTATTGCTCGCACTTTATCCAAAAGCCCGTTTGGACATCGTAAACGAAGGGCATAATGGCTGGCGTGCTTATCAAGGATATGCAGAGGCTGATGATTTGGTGATAGCACACAAACCCGACTGGGTGATATTGGAATTTGGCATCAATGATGTGTATAGCGGCTTCTCGCCTACCCTTTATACAGCGCACATGAAGCAACTCGTTCAACTGCTAATGCGTCACAAAATCAACGTGTTAATCTTGACTGCAACGCCTATAGCGACTGCGTACCACAAAAAAGTACTTGCCTACCACACCCCGCTTCGCGCATTGGCAGAAAGTCAAGATTGTGCATTCTTAGACCTCGCGACAGCTATAGCTAACCGCGCCCAACAAGAAAACGTATCCGCAAAAACGTTGTTACCCGACAATATCCATTTTGCAGACGAGAAGTATGCGTGGATAAGCGAGGCTATCATAGATTTTATAAAATAGTTTTTGCATTGTATTAAAAAATAATAGTGTATATTTGCACCACTTTTCATTTAAACTCTTAAATAACATGTTCGCATTTATAGGTAGCCTCGGCGGTTGGGAAATATTTTTCTTGTTCTTTATGGCACTTTTATTTTTTGGTGCAAAAAAACTCCCTGAACTCGCTCGCGGGCTTGGGCGTGGCATTCGTGAATTTAAAGATGCTACCAAAGAAGTAAAAGACCAAATTGAAGAAGGTGGCAAAGAAGAAGTTTCAAAAGTAAAATAAAATCAATGCTTTGCTCAATAGGATAGGGGGTTTTAAACCCTGTCCTATTGAGCAAAACACTTGTCAAAGAATCAGACTTCTTGCAAAAGTGCTTCCAAAGACCTCACACCCTGCCCTCTCTCCAATTTGGAGAGAGGGTAAACGACTTACAAGAAGTCTATTCCTTGACAATTTTATAGGTATTAATTTTTTACCAGATAGCATTTCAGTGGAACAACGACATAGAGGGCAACACCCCGAAGACGCTAAACTTTTTGCCGAAAAATGGATTCCCATTTTGCGACAAGCCGTTCAAGATTTAAGCTGGCTGCTTAGTCGCGGCTACCCTGATGCAGCTTCATTGCAACTAATCGGCAATCGCTTTCGCCTTACAGAACGGCAAATGAACGCCGTTATGCGCTCGTCTTGCGCTGAGGAGGCAAGGCAACACAGAATGACACGCATGCAAGCAGCAGCTGCGATGGCAGGCAAGGCAGTCGCTATCGACGGCTATAATCTTCTCATAACGCTTGAGAGTGCTTTATCGGGTGGATTGGTATTCAGAGGACACGATACCTGCTACCGCGACCTAGCGAGCGTACACCGCACGTATAAGCGCGTTGAGGAAACCTTGCCTGCCCTCACACTGATAGGCGAAACACTGAACGAATTAGGAATAAAAGAAGCCAACTGGTATTTTGACTCGCCTGTTTCAAATAGCGGAAGGCTCAAAACTATGTTGTATGAATTGGCTACTGAAAAAGGCTGGAACTGGACTGCTGAACTTGTCTTTAACCCTGATACTGTTTTGGTAACACTTCCGCAAACAGTCATCACGGCTGATAGTTGGATATTGGACAATGCAACGCATTGGTTCAATCTGTTGGACTACCTTATAAAAAACAAACTTCAAGATGTGAACTTACAAGATTTGGGATAAAAAAAAGCAAAATCGTGAAAGATTTTGCTTTTTTATTTAGTTTGCTTTTTTCTCTTTTAAGCGAGCCGCTTTGCCTGTTTTGCCACGTAAGTAATACAAACGCGCTCTGCGTACAATGCCTTGGCGTACTAATTCTATTTTCTCTATGTTGGGAGAAAGAAGCGGGAATACGCGCTCCACGCCTATACCGTTAGAGATTTTGCGTACAGTGAAAGATTCACCGCCTGTGTTTGGGTTGCGGCGTTGGATAACTGTACCTTTGAACTGTTGGATACGTGTTTTAGTACCTTCAGTTATTTTTAGGTGAACAGTGATGGTATCGCCTGATTTGAAGTGTGGGTAGTTTGCTTCTTCCAAGCGCGCCCTGTCTTGGGCTTCTACGAGCTTAATTAAGTCCATATTATGATATAAATTACAAGTTCAAACAAAATAGGGTGCAAAATTAGGCTTTTTTTTGAATATCTATGTGTTTTTATATAAAAAAGTTTCAGATGTGCATACATCTGAAACCTGATACAGCAAAAGTGCCTTATTATTACATAAATAAGCCCATAACAGCCGCTGCGACAGAGCCAATAGAAGCTATCCATGCGGCTTGATTCGCTTTGCTATACTCCATGTCGCTAAAGCCTTTCCATGCGCCGCGTACATTCACAAGGCTCAAAATGAAAGGAATGATAGCTATATAATCCCATGCGCTAAAACCCAAGGTGATAGCACCTACAAGGCTTACTAAGTAACTGACAGAAGCTATGCTAAAGATGCCAGAGTGTGCAAGAATATTCTTGCGTGTCAGTGAATGGTCGTCACTACTCATAAGATACAAATAAAAGATTGTTTGATTTTGTTATCAAAGGTAAGGGTTTTTTTGTAAGTTTCAAAAAAAACAGAAAAAATCGTATGAATTTCTATTAAATTGCTCAAATATAGGCGCGTATATAATTTTTTACAGACAAAAATCACAATAATAACCATTATATTTGCGCTTTACAACACCATTCATTCATTCACTCACTCATTCACTCGTATGCGTACTATCGCCCTACTGCTCTTGTTATTGGTTGCCTTGCCTGCCATGGCGCAAAACAAAAATAAAAAAGAAAAAGAAAAGGACAAAGCGCCTGACTTCAAAACTTTTTGGCAAAATTTTCAAGCACAAGTAAAAGCTCAAGACAAAAAGAAATTGGCGGACTTGTGTGAGTTCGAGCTGTACTATATTGTACGCTCTAAAACAGTAACTGTAGAAGATGAAAAAACAGAAATAACGCGCAATAAGTTCATGAAAGAACAATTTGAACTGTTATTCAATGCTGCCACAAGACGCGAAATAGCGACTATCAAAGCCGAGAATGTCGGTACAGATATGCAAGACAAGGAGAAGCGCGTAGCTGTAGTGGCTTGTACCAACAAGGCAGGCAAGGCGGCAAGGCGCAGGTTCTTTTTCCAAATAGAGAACAAAAAATACCAACTCGTCATGGTAGATGAGGAGCAGTTGTAAGCAAAGGGCTTCGGGTTTTTCACTTTCTTCATTACGCTAATCGCTTGCACTTATGGCAACTCAGACCTCTATACAAAAGGAAAATAGCATCTGGGGCATTATTACCGCCTCTTCAGTAGGTACGCTGATAGAATGGTACGACTTCTATATCTTCGGCAGTTTGGCGGCTTCAGGTATTATTGCCAAACAATTCTTCCCCTCCGACAATCCGACAGCAGCCTTCCTCTCTTCTTTGGCTACCTTCGCGGCAGGCTTTGTAGTAAGACCTTTTGGCGCATTGTTTTTTGGTCGATTGGGCGATTTGATAGGTAGGAAAGCTACTTTTTTGCTTACACTCCTGCTCATGGGTGGCGCGACTTTCCTTATTGGTTTGATACCAAGCTATAGCAGTATTGGTATGTTTGCCCCGATGCTTGTCTTGTTGCTTCGCCTCTTGCAAGGGCTGGCACTCGGAGGCGAGTATGGAGGCGCGGCAACTTATGTGGCAGAACATTCGCCCCATAATCAACGCGGATACTATACAAGCTTTATACAGACTACTGCAACGTTGGGTCTAATGCTTTCGATTGGCGTTATTTTGATAGTGCAGGCAAGTTTGGGCGCAAATGCCTTCGAAGAATGGGGCTGGCGAATACCTTTTTTAGTTTCTATCTTCTTGGTGGGTGTTTCTTTTTACATTCGCTTGAAAATGCACGAGTCCCCTTTGTTTGCAAAGCTAAAAGCCGAAGGCAAAATAGCCAAAAACCCACTCAAAGAGAGCTTTGCTAAGAAAGACAACCTCAAAATGGTCTTGCTTACCCTCTTTGGGGCTACTGCAGGGCAGGGCGTCGTCTGGTACACAGGGCAATATTATGCCCTCGCCTTCATGAACAAGACTTGCAACATAGACTCCATGCAAGCTAACCAAATCATTATGCTTGCTATAGTAGCTGTTACGCCTTTTTTTGTAGTCTTTGGGGCTTGGTCTGACAAAATAGGCAGGAAAGGCATCATGATGACGGGTATGCTTTTGGCTATTCTTGCCTACCGCCCTATTTATCAAGCTATGTATGACATAGCAAACTTAAAAATAAAGACAGAGATAACCGCTGATACCCGTATTGTTGAAAAAAAGGACACCATTAAAGACAAAGTAACCATTACAAAAACTATCACCAAGACTTTTACAGACGATACCCACTATACGGAAACTGTAAAAATGGTAGGCGAGAAAATAATAGCCGAAAAGAAAGCCACAGTCCTCAATACAAACCATTTTTGGGCAATGACAGGCTTAATTTTCCTGCAAATCTTCTTCGTAACAATGGTTTATGGACCAATAGCCGCCTTTTTGGTTGAACTATTTCCCACTAATATCCGTTATACGTCTATGTCGCTTCCCTATCACGTGGGCAATGGTATTTTTGGTGGGCTTACGCCTTACATAGCTTCGCGTATAGTCGAGGCAGGCAAGGCAAATGGCTCACCTACCTACTATTTAGATGGTTTGTGGTATCCTATAGCCATCGCATCTGTAAGTTTTGTGATAGGTATGCTGTATCTTTCTAACAAACCTGTGGAAAATAATGATTAAATGCAGGCATAAATAAACACACAACCATTTTTTTATATAATTACTTTCACCTTTTTCATTTTACTTTATGAAATCTATTAAAAAGTATTTGGGTATTTTTTGGATACTCTTGGCGTGTGCAGTTATATGGGCAGTAGGTAGGCAAGCTTTGCAAGAAATAAACAGCGTACACCCTGCTAAATACCAAGAAACGATGCTTTTTTGGGTAATTATCACCCTTATATTCTTGCCTATTATGGTAGGAATGATTTTATTTGGTTGGTATGCGTTCAAAGGTGAGTACAATATACAAAAATAGGCTACTAAAACAATAAACTTGCCTACTAAAACACATAACTTGCCTACCAAAACACGCAACTTGCCTACCAAAACGTTCAAGTCGGCGATTGTAACGCTCAAGTACTCTCCTACAGCGTTAAAGTCGGCGATTGTAACGCTCAAGTACCCTCCTACAGCGTTCAAGTCGGCAATTGTAGCGTTCAAGTCGGCGATTAGAGCGTTCAAGTTGGCGATTAGAGTGTTCAAGTCGGCAATTATAACGCTCAAGTACCCTATATTATCAATAATACGGGCAATATATTTATAAAAGTATTCACTTACATAAAAAACAATCTCATTATGATAAATCGCATTCATTCACTCAGTGGTTATTTACACGAGTATCAAAAAAGCATATTCAATCCTGAAGAATTTTGGGGCAGTATTGCTGAAACATTCTTCTGGCGTAAGAAATGGGACAGCGTATTGGAATGGAATTTTGACGAACCCAATGTAAAATGGTTTGCTAATGGTAAATTAAACATAACAGAAAACATTTTTGAAAGGCATTTATTTACACATGGTGATAAACCTGCTATTATTTGGGAGGCAAATAATCCAGAAACACCTTCGCGCACCCTTACTTATACGGAGTTATACGAACAGGTATGCAAGTTTTCAAATGTATTGCAGGCGAATGGCATAGGCAAGGGCGACCGCGTCTGTATTTACTTGCCTATGGTGCCAGAAGCCGCCATCGCGCTCCTTGCTTGTGCAAGAATAGGTGCAATACATTCCGTAGTTTTTGCGGGTTTTTCCGCACAATCTCTTGCTGACCGCATCAATGATGCTACAGCTAAAATGGTTATCACAAGTGATGGCAATATGAGAGGCACAAAAGCCATTGATTTAAAAAAAGTAGTAGATGAGTCTTTAGAAACTTGCCCTACCATTGAAAAAGTCATCACGCTTCAACACACAAACTTGCCTACCACTATGCAAATAGGGCGTGATATATGGTGGCACGAGGCTATGTCCACTGCAAGTGTAACCCACAAGGCTACAGAAATGGATAGCGAAGATATGCTTTTCATACTTTATACTTCAGGCTCTACAGGCAAGCCAAAAGGTGTAGTGCATACTGTTGGAGGCTACATGGTTTATACAGCTTATACTTTCCAAAACGTTTTTCAATTCAATCAAGATGATATTTTTTGGTGTACGGCTGATATAGGTTGGGTTACAGGACATTCATATATCCTTTACGCGCCTTTACTTTCGGGTGCGACTACCGTAATGTTCGAAGGAATACCCACTTTCCCCGATGCAGGAAGGTTTTGGGACGTAATAGACAAACACGAAGTAACGCATTTTTATACAGCTCCTACAGCGTTGCGTTCTTTGATGAGTTTTGGTACTGAGCTTGTCAAAAAATATAGCCTTGCCTCCCTCAAAGTACTTGGTTCAGTAGGTGAGCCTATCAATGAGGAGGCGTGGCAATGGTATAACCACCACATAGGCAAGGGGAATTGCCCTATTGTTGATACATGGTGGCAAACGGAAACAGGAGGCATACTTATTGCGCCTCTTGCAGGAATTACGCCTACTAAACCTGCCTATGCGACTTTGCCACTGCCCGGTATTCAACTTATGATAGTAGATAATGAAGGTAAGGAATTGAAAGGCAATAATGTAGAAGGCAATCTTTGCATAAAATTTCCTTGGCCTGCTATGATTCGTACTATTTATGGCGACCACGAAAGGTGTAAACAAACTTATTTTGATATTTTTAAAGGGTTATATTTCACAGGTGATGGCGTAAAACGTGATGCGGACGGTTATTATCGCATTTTGGGCAGAGTAGATGATGTAATGAATGTATCAGGACACAGGCTCGGCACAGCAGAAGTAGAAAATGCTATCAATTCGCACCCTTTGGTTATCGAATCGGCAGTAGTTGGCTATCCACACGACATCAAAGGGCAGGGAATTTACGCTTATGTTATACTTGATGCCGCTGCGCAAGACCACGAACCCGATAAAATTCGCCAAAGTATCTTATTAGCCGTTACTAAAGTAATAGGTGCTATAGCAAAGCCCGATAAAATCCTGCTTGTTTCGGGTTTGCCTAAAACACGTTCGGGAAAAATAATGCGCCGCATCTTGCGCAAAATTGCTGAAGGCGATTTCAGTAATTTAGGCGACACTTCTACTTTATTAAACCCCGAAATTATAGTTGAAATAAAGATAAAAGCTATGGAATAGGAGGTTTAAAACTGAACTCCCCGAAAAATTGTTGTTTTCGGGGAGCTTTTTATCGTATTTGCCTACGCAAGTAGTTACAAAATATCAAACTACTTTGCATTGCAGGCAAGTGCCGTTGATGAGCAGGTTTGTTTCAGCAACAATATAGCCTTTGGGCAATACAATGGTGGGAATAGTAACATTTTCCAAGCAATTTGTTTGCCCACACTGATTGCATTTGAAATGCACATGCGCGTGTTCGTGTTTATGTGAGCTGCAAGGTGCTTTGCAAATGGCATATTTTGGAAACGAAAGGTCATCTAATACTTTGTGTATAACGCCTTTATCCAAAAAGGTTCTTAAAGTGCGGTATATGGTAACGCGGTCAAAATCCTTGCCTGCCATTTCTTCTACGTCAGCATGCGCAAGTGCATGCTCACTTTGCAAAAAAATTTGTATGACGGACTCGCGGCAATCTGTATGCCGTAAACCGTATTGCTTTAGTAAGTCACGTGTATTTAACATATAAACAGTGGTGTTGCTCAAATAACAGCGTTCAAAGATAGCCTTTTTAATCCATAACTGCAAAAAAAAATGCCAAAGTCTGTTCGACTTTGGCATTTCGAGTATTTACACATTCAAATCTACCACAATTTGTTTAATTTGAGTTTCGAGCGAGGCGATGGTCGCTTCATAGTCGCTTATGTTTGCCAAAGGCGCGTGTAAACTAAAATAAAACTTAATCTTCGGCTCTGTTCCAGATGGTCTTGCCGATACTTTTGCGCGATTGGCGGTGATGAATTGCAATACGTTGGAGGATTCTAAACCCGTTTCAGTGGTTTTGTTGGTAGCGAGGTTGTGTATTTTGCCAGTTTGGTAGTCGCGTATTTCTACTACTGCACTTCCTGCCAGCTGTTTTGGTGGATTTTCACGAAAATCTTTCATCATGGCTTGGATTTCTTCCGCGCCTGCTTTGCCTTTTTTGGTAATAGAAACCAGATTTTCGTGGTACAAACCGTAGGCGAGGTACATATCCAATAGGTATTCGAAAGCCGTCTTGCCTACCGACTTAGCATAAGCGACTGCCTCGGCTATCAAAGCGCAGGCCGAAATAGCATCTTTATCGCGTACTTCGCTGCCTATGAGATAGCCATAACTTTCCTCGCAACCACCTATATAAGTCGCCTTGCCTTCCTGCTCACGCATAATTTCGGCAATGTATTTGAAGCCTGTGAGCGTATTGTAGCAAGTAATGTTGTTTCTTTCCGCTATGCGGTCTATCAATTCAGTAGTAACAATCGTTTTGGCGATATAGGCGTTGTCGCCCCATGCTTTTCTTTGCATCAGGTAGGCGAGCAACAAAACGCCTGTTTGGTTGCCATTCAATAATTGCCACGCGCCTTTATGGTTCTTCAATGCTATGCCGACGCGGTCAGCATCAGGGTCTGTACCAAGCAATACATCAGCTTCCACTTCTTTGGCACGCGCCAATCCGAGTGTAAGGGCTTCGGCTTCTTCAGGGTTGGGGTAAATAACTGTGGGGAAATTGCCGTCGGGTGTGGCTTGCGCTTCTGTAATAAATACTTGCTTGAAGCCGTACTCAGCCAATAATTTAGGTACAAGCGTAATGCCTGTACCGTGTATAGAAGTATAAGCGATTTTGATATTTGCTTGTTGGATAGCTTCGGGCGAAAGGCTTAGCTTCTTGGCTTCGGCAAGGTAGGCAAGCTCTACAGTGTCGTCGAGCAGTTCGATGAGTGCGGGATTTGCTTCGAAACGCAAGTCCTGTACTTTGATTTTTTGAACTTCTGTGAGTACGTTTTTGTCGTGAGGTTTTACCAACTGACTGCCGTCATTCCAATATGCTTTGTAGCCATTGTACTCTTTTGGATTGTGCGAAGCTGTAATAACCACTCCGGCATGGCATTTCAAATAGCGGATAGCAAAAGAGACCAGTGGCGTAGGGCGCAATTCAGGAAAGAGATACACCTGCACGCCATTGGCCGAAAAAACATCTGCCGCGAGGCGTGCAAATTCCGAACTGTTGTTTCTACAATCGTGGGCTATAACTATTCTGGGCGTTTCATTAGGAAAGGTCTGCCTCAAATATTGCGCAAAACCTTGTGTAGTTGCACCTACCGTATAACGGTTCATGCGGTTTGAACCTACGCCCATGATGCCCCTCAAACCGCCCGTACCAAACTCAAGGTCTTGATAAAAGGCGTCGGTAAGGTCATTATCGCGTTCTTCATTAAGCATTTTTTGTACTTCGGCTTGCGTGTTGGCATCATAAGGCGCGTTAGTCCACGCTTGTACTTTAGCTTGAATGTCGGGAGAAAGCATTTTTATATAGGTTTAGGGTGAATGAATGATTTGGGTGAATGAATGATTTTTATTTGTTTTCTTGCTGTATGGACAAGGTGTCCCTCGTCGCTACTATTTATGCCACACTTAATTCAATTTTCAATTGGCGATATTCACTCAAAGAGATGCCATATTGTTGGACATATTTATAGTCGTCTTCAAACTCGTCTAAGAATTCGTCTTTGTCTTCAAATCGTTTGTAACTATTTGTGTAGTGTCTTATTGCATAATAATAGTCCTTTGTGCAGAGATAGACGTGCCCCAAATACAACAATTCATATTCGCTGAGTGCATCAAAAAACTCTTGTTCTATGGCATTGTATATTATTTTGCTTTTTTCTAAATAGCCCAATCGGAAATACGCCTTTCCCAATGCACTCAAGTTCCAAAAACTATGTGCGTCAAGCGTGTAACTTTTCAAAAAGCAGGCAAGGGCATCTTGCGGCTTGTCTATTTGATTGTAGCAATAGCCCATATTATCGTGAATGAGCGTAAAGTCTGGATTAAAAACGAGTGCTTTTTTGTAATACTTCAAAGCCATTTTGTAGTTGTCCAATTCTTGATAACAATAGGCGCCGCCTTCAAACGCATAGCTTTTTGTGTTGTCTATTTCTATAGATTGTTCATAATATTCAATCGCTTTGTAATAATCAGTATGCAAGCCAAGCGACCCGCGCATGGCGCGTTGTTGATAACAAAACCCCAGTGCTTTGAGCGTGTCCAAGTGCTGTTTATCTATGTCCAATAGCATCTCATATACTTCTATGGCGGCATCGTATTTTTGCAGCTCTCGGTAGCAGTAGGCAAGGTCTTCCAAGCGGGTGCTATCGGGAGGTGTTACTGCCAATGTTTCCTCATACCAATAAATGGCTTGTTCATAATTTTGGATAAGCTGATAGCATTTGGCGAGTTGGTCGCGTGTCCAAAGGTCGGTTTGTATTTTTTCTACCTCTATGTAGGCTTGGATGGCGTGTCCATAATCGCCCAAATGTTGGTAGCAGTTTCCTATAGCGCGCATATTCCACATATCCTTGCCTGCCAATGCACTCGCTTTTTGATGGAATGACAAGGCGTTCTGAAAATCACCTGTGGCTTGGTAAGTATATCCCAGCGCAAGCGCAGTAAGGCTCTCGTCAGGTATCAAATCATAACTTTCATGGTACAATGCGATGGCTTTAGAATAGATGTGCATTTCGCTATAGCAGTTCCCCATTTGGCGCAAGTTCCACGCATCATAAGGCTTTTTTGCACGCACCAACTCGTGATAAGTGAGTGCGGTTTTGTACTCATTTAGCATTTGATAGCAAACGCCAATATTCCCAATATTGGCATGATTTTGTGGTTCAATAGTTTGAATACGCAAATAAAAATTAAGCGCGGCTGGATATTGTTCGAGCTTTTGATAACAAAGCGCGATATGTGTCAATATAGTTAGCAAATGTTCAGAATTAGGCAGGTTTCCTCCATCTATCAAAGGCAAAATTTCTAAGAACAAAGGCAAAGCCACTTCATACTGCTTATTAGCCAAAGCCTCACAAGCGTTTTCTAAAATTAAAAAATAGTCCATAGTTTTCAATGGCTTGAAAATTAGTAATAAATGCTTATTTGAGGGAATTTTGCACGTAGTTCTTTGATACGGCTGTAGGGAATGGGATTGCCGTCCAGATGCAACTCTCGGAGGCTCGTAGATTTTGAAACCGTTAGTGGGATGTCTGTAAGCAAATTGTTATCTAAACGTATCTCATTGATATTGGGCATTCTAAATAAGGATTCAGGAACTTCGCGCAACAAGTTTCGGTTCAAATTCAAATAATACAACTTGCGCATTTTAGGCATATCAATCGATAAAGTGCGGATTTGGTTATTATTGGCGTATATGTATTCCAAATATTGTAATTGGCAAAACTCTTCAGGGATTTCTTCTATGACATTGTAACTAAAATCAACATTATTCAATTTAACCATCTTGCTCATAGCGGCAGGCAAGTGCTTTAGAAAGTTGTATTGCAAATCGAAGCGCGTTAAGTTTTTGAAATTACTGATAGTAGCAGGCAATTCAACCAACTCGTTGGTGTGCAAATACAACTCTGTTAGCATTTCCAAGTTGCCAAACTCGTCAGGCAAATGATTGATACGGTTGTTATTGACATACAAAGACTCCAACACACGCAACATGCCAATGCTTTCAGGCAAGGTAGCAAGGTGATTATTCTGTGCATTGAGAGAAGTTAAGGCGGTTAGATTGCCGATGTTTTCAGGCAAACGCTTAATCTTGTTATCATTTAACATCAACTGACGCATGTTTTTGCAATTCGAAAGGCTCTCGGGCAATTTTTGAAAGCGGTTATCCGACACATCCAGCACCTCCAAGCGATATAAATCTCCGATACTTTCTGGCAATTCATGCAACACGTTGTTCGTTACATGTAGCTCGCGCAAAGTCTTTTCGACTTTCCATTCGGCAGGCAAGTGCGTAATATTGTTAGAACCTACATGCAAATATTCTAAACTTGGCAAGGTCATAATGGCGTTCGGAATCTCTTCAAAGCCATTATTCTGAAGGTCTAAATGCCGTAAGTTTGCATACCCATTGGCTACAATAGGCATATCAATAATACGATTATTGTAGAAGTGCATTTCTGATAAGTATGGCAATTCGCTCAACGCCAAAGGCAAATTTATAAGATAGTTATTTGAGATGCTGATTTTTTGCAATGTTTTGAGCGCGCCTATCGTTTCAGGAATGATATCTATACTGTTGTGCGATAAATTTAATTCCACCAAGTTCTCTATCTTTTCCAAACCTTTTGGGAATACTTCGACGCTTTCGCTGCTCATGTCAAGTTTATTATCCGAAACCCGTTTTTTTAAACCCATTTCAGGAGAAATATACCCTTGCGCCACTCCAAAATCCAATCCAAACCCTGTAATTCTATACGCTTCTTGTGCCAAAACGTCAGGCTGCAGGCAAGGTTCGTACAAGAGTATTTGCAAGACCATATCCATGTCTTTTTCGTTGCTTACGGCTATGCGTTGTGCTTCTTCTTGCCACTGAAAAGTGTAACTTTCTTTTATTGCCCAACGTTTTATCAGTTCCTTGGCGGCTTTGCGTATGCCTGTTGCAGTGTGAAACAGCATGTTGGCAAACACGTGTGTTACCAAGCCTTTTGGTGTTCCCAATCCTTTCATTAATTGCAAGGCGAGTGTTGTGCTTTCTTCTGTGCCACTTGTTATTAACAAAGTGAGTTGAGGTGTGTAATCTGTCATTTCTTCTATTTCATTCATAGTAGCAAATTAAACAAGATATTTTGTAAAAACATAAAAAAAATGCAATAATCTTTCTTTAGGCAATAAAAATTAAATAAAACCGTAAGATTACCAAAAAAAACCGTAAGATCACTAAAAAAAAGCGTCACATTTGTATGCGTTTCTGTCCAACGTATGCAAATAATCACCCTCATAAACCCTGACGAATATCTTGAGCAAGAAACCAAAGGCGAAACCAAAAGCGAATATCACGCAGGCGAGATACGCAATAGGGCAGGCGCGCAACTTTCACACAATCGTATTGTGCAATCTCGTTTATTATTTGAGTCTGTGTCTTAAAGGAACTAATGGTGCTCCGAAAATTTTGGTGGAGCAGGGTATAAACCACATAGAAAGATATGGCACACAGTGTTTCGGGCTATGTTCTCTATGTTTCTGTGTGGTTCAACACAAAATTTGTCAGAGTACCATATTCGATAGCAATATGTGTTGGTAGATAGTGAAAAAATAGATGTCATTACTTATACCAAAAACGCTCAAAATCAATGGATTATACAATACTTTATGCAAAACACAGACAAAACACAGATAGTCTATCGCGAACTATTTTTAGAAATAATTACAAAAAAATGGTTTTTTTCAGCTTCGGCGAAGTGAAAAACTTCGCTGAAGCTGAAAAAAGTTTTATTTCTTATTTCTTATTTCTTATCTTTTTCCTTTGCCCAAGCATCTTTTAATCCTACAGTACGATTGAGAATCAATTTTTCAGGGGTAGAGTCGAGGTCAGCACAAAAATAGCCTATGCGTTGAAACTGTACGCGCTCGCCTGCCTTGATGGAGGCAAGGTAAGGCTCTACTTTTGCCTCATGTACTACAGTTAAAGAGGCAGGATTGATAAAGGTTTTGAAATCTTTGCCCTCTTGGTCATCAGGAGCTTCCACAGTGAATAAGCGGTCGTATAAGCGGATTTCGGCAGGCAAGGCATGGGCTATCGAAACCCAGTGAATAGTGCCTTTTACTTTCAAACCGCTTGTATCTTCTCCACTTTTAGAGTTTTCTAAATAGCTACAGTTCAGTTGTACAATTTCACCATTTTCATCTTTTACAACTTCATCACATTTGATTATATAGGCAGATTTTAAGCGCACCATGTTGTTGGGGCTTAGGCGGAAATAGCCTTTTGGCGGAGTTTCCATGAAGTCATCTTTCTCTATCCAAATCTCGCGACTGAAAGGCACAAGGTGGCTACCTGCGGTTTCATCTTCAGGGTTATTTTCGCTGTGCAGCTCCTCTGTTTTGCCTTCGGGATAGTTCGTTATTATCACTTTCAAAGGGTGAATGACTGCCATAACCCTTGTGCAGATTTGATTCAGATGCTCGCGTATGCAAAACTCTAAAAGCGAAAGGTCTATTGTATTGTCGCGTTTTGCTATGCCTACACGTGTAGCAAAATTGCGGATAGCTTCAGGTGTATAGCCTCGCCTACGCAAGCCCGAAATGGTAGGCAAGCGCGGGTCGTCCCAGCCGTTTACGTATTTTTCTTCAACCAACTGCAATAATTTGCGTTTGCTCATCACGGTATAGTTCAAGTTTAAACGAGCAAATTCAATTTGTTGAGGGTGATGCAACTCAAGCGCATCAATAATCCAATCGTACAAAGGGCGATGGACTTCAAACTCAAGTGTACAAACAGAGTGCGTAATGCCTTCTATAGAATCTGATAGGCAATGCGCAAAATCGTACATGGGGTAAATGTGCCAAGCGTCGCCTGTGCGATGGTGTGCCGCATGTTTGACACGATAAATAACAGGGTCGCGCATGTGCATATTGGGCGATGTCATAGCTATTTTGGCTCTCAGAACGCACTTTCCTTCTGCAAACTCACCTGCCCGCATACGTGCAAAGAGGGCAATACTTTCAGCTACAGGGCGGTTTCGGTAAGGGCTTTCCTTGCCTGCTACCGTTGTGTTTCCGCGTTGAGTGGCTATTTCTTCTTGTGTTTGTTCATCTATGTATGCTTTGCCGAGTTCAATAAGGCGAACCGCATATCCGTATAATTTTTCAAAATAGTCAGATGCAAAAAACTTTCTGTTTTCCCAAGAAAAGCCTAACCAAGCTACATCACGCTCTATGGCATCTACATATTCGGCTTCTTCTGCGGCAGGATTTGTATCATCAAAACGGAGGTTTGTAAGTCCGTTGTATTTTTGGGCAAGTCCAAAGTTGAGGCAGATGGATTTGGCATGACCAATGTGCAGGTGTCCGTTTGGTTCAGGCGGGAAGCGCGTATGCACCTTGCCTGCGAACTTGCCTGACTCGTTGTCGTCCTCAATAATTTGCTCAATAAAATTCAAAGAGGGTTTATTTTCGTTACTTTCTATAGGTGTTTCGTTATGCATGGCATTAAAAATGTTATTTTTTGCAAATATCTATAAAAAGCACGATTATTTTAGTGCGCTGGCCAATAAAAATTGTGTGCTTGTTTTTTTTTCTAAAAAAAAGCTATCTTTGTTTATTCTACATTACGAATATGAAAAACACATTTGCGCAAGAGGGTTACAATCAACCTGAATACGAAGACGCTATCATGGTCTATCTGAAGCATGAGCATAAAGCGGTTACGCTTCCCGATGTCGTGGTAGGCACAGGGCTAAAAATGGAATGGGTGGAATACACTTTGCGCCAAATGCTGGGCAAATTCCCTGCTTTTCTTGAAATCAATGACAAGCAGGAACTTACTTATTCCTTTGACCTTACGCCTAAGTCCTTGCCTGTAGGCAAGTATTTCATGGAAGCCATTGGTTGGGTGTTTTGGGCGATATGGCAAGTATTTACTATCGCCTTTAAGGTTTGGATAGTTGTCATGTTGTGTACATACGCTGTGTCGTATATGCTTATTCTTACACTTACTATAGCCGTTATTACGCGCAGTGGAGATATCTTTGAAGCCGTATTTCAAGGTATTTTCTATGGTGTAGGAGAGCTTTGGAACATGCTTACAGGGAAAAGCGAAAAAAGCGAAAAAAGCGAAAAAAGCGAAACAGCCAGTAGTATAGAAGACAAACATACATTGAATTGTATTTTCTCCTATGTTTTTGGCGCAACACCTCCCAAAAAAGATAAACTTGCTACCGAAAAACTTATTTTGCAATATATTCGCATCCATGCAGGCAAGTTGGTGCCTGTAGATATTGTACGCCTTACGGGCTGGAGTTTGCGCGATGCCCAAACACAAGCCGCCTATTTATTGGCGCATTACCAAGGAGAAGTGAGCGTAACTGAAGAAGGCAAAATCGTATATGATTTTCCCGATTTGGTAAAAGCGGGAGGCGAGCAAAATGCCTTGCCTGCCCCTATCTGGAAATCGCCTTTTGTCAAACCACTTATGAACGACACTGATAAAGACACACACTCTGCTATCACATGGACTAATTGGTTTAATATAGGCATGTCTATAGCTACGCCGATTATCGCGCTTTGTATGTTTCCCGAACTCGAGGGCGAAGTGCCTGAATGGATAATTGTTTGGTTTACGATGATACCTTTTACCTTTTCGTTCATATTTTTCTTGGTGCCTGCCTGCCGTTATTTTTTCGTATATAGACAGCAAGTAAAAGCGCAAAGAGCCTACCATCGATTGCTTGTTTTGGGAGAGATTTTTGATAGATTGCCCGCAAAAATTACTCCTGACATGCCTATTATATCCAAAAATGTAGCTACCAATGAAGAGGCTCAATCTATGAGGTTGGTAGCCGAACTTCCCGCAAAAGAAAGAGAAGCAATTCTTAAAAAATTGTGCGTAGATATGAATGCCGAGCCTATCGCTACCGATAAAGGCGTGGAATATGACTTTAAAGAGCTGTTGTAAGTTAGCCAATGAGAAAAATATTACTTTCGCCTCCGCATTTGGCAGGCAATGAAATGACCTACTTGCAACAAGTATTGGACAGTGGTTGGATAGCACCCATAGGCGAGATGTTGGCAACATTCGAACAACAGGTCTGCGCTTTTACAGGAGCAAAATATGCCCTTGCTACCTCGTCAGGTACAGCCGCCATACACATAGGTTTGCGGCTTTTGGGCGTTGGCGAAGGCGATTGGGTGATTTGCCCATCGCTTACTTTTATAGCTACTGCAAACCCTATTTTGTATTTGCACGCACAGCCCGTTTTTGTAGATGCTGATGAGCAAGGCAATATTTCTCCCTATTTTTTGGAAAAAGCCCTTGCCTACTGTACTAAAACAGGCAAACGAGTGAGAGCTATTATAGTTGTTCATTTGTACGGACAATCCGCACAACTACACGAACTTATGCTTGTCGCAATGCGTTACAATGTGCCTATATTGGAGGATGCGGCGGAGGCTATGGGTAGCTTGTATGCAGGCAAGGCAGCGGGTATTTGGGGGCAAGTGGGCGTTTTATCTTTCAATGGCAATAAGATGATTACTACGTCAGGAGGCGGCATGTTGCTTTTGCCTACGGCGGAGGCGTATGAGAAAGCCAAGTTTTGGGCTACTCAAGCCAAAGATGCCGCGCCGCATTATCAGCACAGCGAAATAGGTTACAACTATCGATTGAGCAATGTTTTGGCAGGAATAGGCGTGGCACAAATGGAGGTCTTGCCTGCCCGTATAGCGAGCAGGCGCGCTATTTTTGCCTATTATTGGGAAGCTTTGACAGCAGAAAGGGTAGGAGGGGAGGCAAGTTTTTTGACTGAAATGCCCGAAACGTATAGCAATCGTTGGCTAACTGTGGTGCTTTTTCGAGATAAAAAAACGCGGGAGAAAGTGCGCATCGCTTTACAAAATGCGGGTATAGAGGCGCGTCCCGTTTGGAAGCCTTTGCACCTTCAGCCTGTTTTTGAAGGTGTGCCGTATTTTGGTAGTAGGGTAGGAGAGGAGTTGTTTGAAAGAGGGCTTTGCCTGCCGTCAGGAAGTGCTATGACTGAAGACGATTTGGCGTATTGTGTTGCTCATCTGAAGGCAAGTTTATTATAATCGGTACTCTGACAAATTTTGTGTTGAACCACATAGAAACATAGTGAACATAGCCCGCAACACTATGTTCCATATCTTTCTATGTGATTTATAATCTTACTCCCCAAACCAAAATATCATCTGTTTGCCTTTCGCGTCCTTCGGTGCGCCATACAGCAATGGTTTGTTTTAAAATATCTTCTTGAGTATCCATGTCTTTTGTATGAATTTCAGTAAGCAAGTTTCGAAAACGTTGTGGGCTGAATTTTTTTGTTTCTGCGCCATTGCCTCCAAATTGGTCCTGGTAACCGTCAGAGTAAAGGTAGAACTCAAGATGATTGTTTGTTTCTGTTTTGTATAACGCTATGGTGTTTTTTGTAAAAAATCTTTCTTCTTCGCGTTGTTCGCCGCCTATAGGTTTTTTATCGCCTTTGACAACGTGCATTTCATTTTGACAAAAATAAATCAAATTATTTTTCGCGCCTGCGAATTCAAGTGTTTCCTTTTCTTTGTCCCATATTATCAATCCAATATCCATACCATCGCGGTTATCGGTTTCGTATTGGCGCAATGAGCGTCTTACTTCCAAATGCAATGAGTGTAAAATAACATCAGCTTCCAATATTTGTTTTTTGATAATGACTTCGTACATAATTTGGTTGGCTATCATACTCATGAACGCACCGGGTACGCCATGCCCTGTACAATCTGCGACAGCCATTACGGACTTGCCTACCTGTTTTTGGCCTGGGTGTGTGTCGTGAAACCAATAAAAATCGCCTGAAACAACGTCGCGTGGTTGGAACAATATAAAATACGCAGGCAAGGTTTTATTGATACGTTCTTTGAAAGGGAGCATAGCGGCTTGTATTCTGCTGCCATAGTTGATGCTATCTATTAATTCGTGATTTTGTTTTTCTACAATATTCCGTTGTGTTTCAATTTCTTCTTTTTGGGCTAGAATCTCATCATTGGACTGCCTCAATTCTTCGGATTGCGCCAAAATTTCATCTCTTTGTTCTTCTATTTCTTGAGTACGTACTTTGACCAAATTAGCTAAATATTCATTTTGCTTGCGTAAACGGCGCATATTGAGATAAACCAATACATATACAACTATGGCGGCTATCAACACATACAAGCCATACGCCCACCATGTCCTATACCAAGGCGGAAGAATAGTAAAGGTGAAAGAGGCGGTCTGCCCCGTAAAACCATAATGATTGATGGCTTGTAAGTGCAGGGTGTAAGTTCCTTCAGATAAGTTTGCATATTCCTTGTAAGTTTCTGATGACCAATCTGACCATTGTGTGTCGTTATTTTCCAAAAAATACCTGAATTTTATTTTCTCCTTGCTACTAAAATCTACTGCCGAGAACTCAAAGCGCAAAGCATTTTGGCTATAGGCAAGTTGCCAACTTGGGGTTGTGTTTGAGCCAAATACATCATATATATACAACTTGTTGGGGTTGTATATGGGTTGTGCTGTGCGTATGTAGGAAAGAAAATTGACGTTGTATTTCTCTTTGATGTTGAGGTCATACCTGTATAAATCTTCTTGTCCTGCGTACCATGCTTGTTTTTTTTCATTGTTGTAATATCTCAAATTATAGCCATTTTCAAAGAAGAATTTGTTGGGTATAGAGTCTATTTTATACTTGTTTTTTCCGTTTGGTGTTAAAAAAAGATGCCAAATATTATCTTTTGTTGTCGCAAATAGCAAGTTCTTTTTTTCAACATTACCAAAGAAATCGAATACGGTTGAATCGGGCAAGCCAAAATATTTTGTGTAATCTATATTTTCTGTGAATGTGTTGGTCTTATTGTCGTGTACATATATTTGTCCATTTATACAAAATATAAGTTTATGTTCAAAATCTATGGTTAAATTTATTTTGGCGCGTTCATTTTTATTGATTTGATGGAGGTTTTTGAAACTCTTTTTATTAAAGGCGTGTATTATTTTCTGCTTTTTAAGGGAGTAAACTTGTAAAATATCTTCTTTTTCATCTTGTGGATTGGCAAACCATATATTTCCTTCGCGGTCAGCCATAAAGCCATAACCTATGTTGGGGTTTATAGGTGTATTGATAGTTTCTAAGACACGCGCTTTTCCATTTGTATAGACTACTTTGGTTATTTTTTCGTTATTCGAGTAGTAGTACAATATATTTGGCTCGTTAGGAAAGGTGTTCACACCTGTTAGTACATTTCGCCCTTGTAAAGTCAAAAGTGGCACAGCCTTTTCGTCTATAAGTTCGTAGAGGTTGTCGGCAAAAATAAATAAACGTTCTTTTCCATCTATTTCTATAGTACTTATTCCAAATGTTTGAGATGCGATTCCTTGTATGGGTTGGAAAGCATTGTTTTTCTTATTTAGTTTGAATAGTCCAATATTGCAAGTGGCATATAGTTCTCCTTGATATTCATTTATTTGGTTGAATTGCAGGTTGGCATTTTGCTTGGCGCTCCAATGAGCGAGGGGCGTATTGAGGGCTATTTTTGCAATGCCTTTGAAGGTAGTGAGCCAAATATAATTGTCTTTGTCTTGAAAAATAGACAACACGCCATTTGCTTGCAGGCCGTTTGCTTCGTTTAAGTGGTACAGTAAATTCAAATCGCGGTCAAGAATAAACAAGCCGCTTCGCAAGGTCGCTACAGCAATATTGCCGTCTGATAGTTGGCTAATGTAGTATATTTGGGCTTCTTTTAGCTGTGCATCAAGCTCAAGCGCGATGCCGTTTTTATTGAAGGCTTCTTCTTTGGTTTCGCCGTATTCGCCATACATAAAAAGACCTTCTCGGCGCGTACCGAGCAGAATCCCGCCTTTGTAGTGTGGAATTAAGCCCGATATTTGAAAGTTGGGCGCGGGCGCAAACATTTCTCCAAACTTCAATGGCACTATATTGTCTTTTTCAAATTTACATAAGCCAATTTTGTCTTGGCGAATGTACATATTTTGATTAGCTGTAAAAAGCCTGTGATAACTGTCATTGGTAGGAATAATTCGTATATCTTGCCCATTATAGATTACAGTCCCAAAACGGGTGTGAAAATAAATCTCGTTTTTATAAACTTGTATAGACCATATTTCTCCAAAATTTTTAGTGAGTACTTTTTCTATTTTGTCTTTAAATTTTTGATGCAAAGACACATAGCCCATTTTGCCATTTTTTAGTTTTTCCAAATATCCGAATTCGTTTTGTCCACCTACATACACCTTGTTTGTGTTTTTATCGAAGCGAATGCTGCGTGCTGCTATCGGGTCATCTGATGGACTTTTTACAAGAAAAATTACATCCCAATTTTGCCCATCAAATTCAAGAACACCTGCTGTTGTACCAAAATATAATTTGCCGTTGTTGGCTTGTGTGGAAGCCCAGCCTGCTGCCAACATCGACTTAACGCCTTGTTTGGTTGCATTGTCTAAATAAGGTATCGTATTTACGAATTGCGTATATTCTTGCGGGTCATAGTTGGTAATGATGGGCGCACTGGTTTGCGCTTGCAATGTATTGGTTATAAGATAAAATAGAAAACTGTATAAATAAATAAATCGTTCCATAGTTTACAAGTATAGCAAATGTTAATAGACTTTTTGTGAAAGTGTTTGTTGAGGCCTCACATCCTGCCCTTTCCAATTTGGAGATAGGGCAAAGGACTTTCGCAAGAAGTCTAATGTGTTTAGACGCATAAAAACCGTTCCATGTTACAGCAAACTTCTTGCGAAAGTGTTTCTTAAGACCTCACACCTGCCCTCGCTCCAGTTTGGAGAGAGGAAAAAAGACTTTCGCAAGAAGTCTAATTAAGAAAAACGTAAAATAAAGGTAGTTCCTTCACCCAATTTAGATTGGACTTCAATACTGCCTCCATGCAAGCGCATTACTTGGCGTGAAAAACTTAGCCCAATACCCGAACCATTTTTTTTGGTTGTAAAAAAGGGCACGAATAAATTTTTGCGTGCCTGTGGTTCTATTCCCGCGCCATTGTCTGATATAGTGAGTAGGACTTTGCCCATGCGGTCATGAATAGCGCGTAAGGTAATGTGCTTTGTTGTTTTGTTGTCAAGGGCTTGGAGTGCGTTTTTCATGAGGTTGATAAGTACTTGCTCAAGCAAGATGCGGTCGGCAAGAATCTGCAAATTTTCTGGTACGACTTCAAAGAGTGCTTGTACATTTGCTTTTCGAAACTCTTCGCGGTAGAGCATTTGCAAATCGGCGAGTAGAGGCTTCACATGCAAGAGTGCGAGTTGTGGCGTGGGTATTTTGGTAAGGTGTCGGAAATCTTGGACAAATCTTTTCAGACTATCCGACCTGCGTTGTATAGCTTGCACTGCCGCTTGTACGTCATCGAGGGTTTCTGTAAATTCTTTATAGGGCAAAGTGAGTACCTTGCCTGTGGCTTCTTCTTCGGAGTGGGTAGGCAAGTCGCGCCTATAGAGTTGCAAATCCTCCTCAATCGTACCTGCAAGCGAAACGATAGGCGTTACCGAATTCATAATCTCATGCGTCAATACGCGGATAAGGTTTTGCCATGCCTCCATTTCTTTGTCGTCGAGTTCGCTCTGAATATCTTGTAACGAAACAATATAATACAACTTGCCCCGTATCCGCAAAGCATTTCGCCTGAGCGCGATTTGCACTAATTTATAGGCATCGTGTAAGCGTATCAGCTCGCGTTCTGCCCAAGAAGTTTGGGCAAGGTATTCACGAAAGGCGGCAAGTTCGTTGTTTATCTCAGTTATGTTTTGAGCAGAGGGAGGCAAGCCCAAGAATTGACAAGTTTGCGGATTGAGCAGTTCTATCTTGCCTGCCTCATCAAAGACCAGCAAGCCGATGGGTATATGTTGCACGACTGCTTGAAGGTAGGCGAATTGGGCTTCGCGGTCAGCCCGTATTTCTTGAAACTTCTGCAAAACGCGGTTAAATGCTTGTTGCAAAGGCGCGATAGAGGCGTTCGTTTGGCCTCCCGCGTAGCTTTGCGTATAATCATCATAATAAATGGCACTCAAAAATCGCCTAAAAACTTCCTGCCCTTGCTCTACATATTGTACCAATGCAACGCTCTGCCAAATAGCCACACCCAATAACACCCAAACAGAGGCGTAATAATGTGTATAATAAAACAACCATGCCACCAAAAGTATAGTAGCCAATAGTGCCAAAAGGCGCACAATAAACGTGTAGCGAAAAAGGCGAGAGGACATATTTAGCCAAAGGTATGTTTTTTATTATTTCCCTCTCTCCAAATTGAAGAGAGGACGGGGTGTGAGGTCTTTAGAAACCCTTTCGCAAGAAGTCTATTAAAAGCCTACCACTTCTCCAAATAGATCGAACTCTGAGGCGCTTGTAATTTTCACTTCTGCAAAATCGCCTATGCGTATATATTGCGAAGTAGCATCAACCAACACCTCATTATCTACTTCGGGCGAGTCGTGTTCGGTGCGTCCTACAAAATAGCCGCCTTCTTTGCGGTCAAACAATACTTTGTACGTCTTGCCTACCTTTTGTGCATTGAGTTCATCTGAGATACCTTGTTGCAATTCCATGATAATGTCGGCTCGTTCTTGTTTCAAAGCTTCGGGTACGTCATCTTGGTAGGTGTATGCGTGTGTATTATCTTCGTGCGAATAAGTGAAAATGCCTAAACGTTCAAAGCGCAATTTTTCTACAAAGTCGTACATTTCTTCAAATTCTGCTTCTGTCTCGCCAGGGTGTCCTGCTATAAGTGTAGTTCGAATAGCAATTTCAGGTATTTTTTGGCGAATGGCATCAACCAATTCTGCTGTTTTCTCACGTGTAATGCCACGCCTCATGCGCTTGAGCATTTCGGTTGAGCCGTGCTGTAGCGGCATATCCAAGTAGTTACAAATGTTTGGATATTGCTTCATAACATCAATAATATCTAAGGGGAAACCTGCAGGGTAAGCGTATTGCAACCTAATCCAATCAATGCCTTCCACATCAGCGAGCCTTGCCATGAGTTCCGATAAGTTACGTTTTTTGTAAATATCTAAGCCGTAGTAGGTAAGGTCTTGGGCTATCAATATGAGTTCTTTAGTGCCTTGCTTTGCCCACAGCCTTGCCTGCCCAACCAGCGTTTCCATTTCTACCGAAACGTGTTTGCCACGCATGATAGGTATAGCGCAGAACGAGCATGGTCTGTCGCAACCTTCCGCTATTTTCATATAGGCATAATGCCTTGGAGTGGTGAGCAGTCGCTCGCCTACCAATTCGTGTTTATAATCAGCCTTGAATTTTTTGAGCAAAAGAGGCAAATCTCTTGTGCCAAAATAGGCATCTACGTTGGGGATTTCGCGCTCAAGGTCTTCCTTATAACGTGCTGACAGACAACCTGTTACATATACTTTTTCAATCAATCCTTCCGCTTTCGCCTGGGCATATTCCAAAATGGTGTCTATTGATTCTTGTTTGGCGTTTTCTATGAAGCCACAAGTATTGATAATGACTACATTGTAGTCGCGTTTTTCGGATTCGTGGGTAACCTCAATGTCATTCCCACGCAATTGGGTGAGGATATTCTCAGAATCGACCAAGTTTTTTGAGCAACCAAGCGTAACAATGTTTACTTTTTCGTTGCGTATTCCTTTTGTTTTCATACTGCAAAGGTACAGCGAAACGCATAACAAATGACTATAAATGTTAAATGATTTTGATTCGCTTCATTTTTCAATGCGATAAAGGACTTTGACAAAGTGCTCTTTTGTGGTTTTGGCAGGCAAGTTTTTGCTTTTGTAATAAAATCCTATTAGTTTTGCAAAGGTTTTAAGAAAAGGTTTTGAAAAAAGGTTTTGAAATGCACCCATTTTAAGCCCGCCAAGACTATTACAAAAAAGGGAAATAAGTAAATGAAACGACTTTTAACATTATTCTTCACAGCAATAATCGCAACAAACATTTCAGCACAAACGGCGGATACAATTTCGTTTATTCAATCAAAACGAATGTCAGACGCAGACTTGGCAAAAAAGAAGGAGGGGACTTTTATAACAGGTATTCCAGACTTTTCTTCCGACCCTGTTACAGGTTTTGGGCTTGGTGTTAGGACAAATATTTACTGGAACGGCAAACGAGAAAATCCGTTTTTTGCTTACACACCGTACCTAATGAAACTTAAAGCTAACGCTGCCTATTACACTTCAAATGCAAGAGAATTAATATTATCCGTTGATGTGCCATATTACAAAGGGACACGTTGGCGATTCAAAATAGACTTCAAGGCTCAACAAAATCCCGCCAACCTTTATTTTGGCTCAACGGAATCTACACTCGGAGAGCTTAGGTTGCCTTCAACACCTAACGGTGGACAAACTTATTCGACATATTCAGCATTTGACAAAGCAAGAAAAACACTGCGAGCAGGCGGCATTGGAGAGGCAAGTTTTGTAACAGACGCTTTATCAAATAGATTTAGAGAAACAGAATATATGCTAAATCTCAAAGCTGATTATGCACTTGGAAAAAAAGGTAAGTGGAGAATAATGGGCGGTTATGAAATTCAACATCTGAGTTACAAAACATTTGAAGGAACAGAAGTCGAAGCAATTGACCCCAACACAGGAGAAGAAATCAAAGCACCTAACGGAACTTCACTGCTAAGAAGAGATTTTCAACAAGGATTAGTTTCAGGACTGGACGGCGGCTGGGTTTCCTTATTACAAACAGCTCTAATATTTGACACAAGAGATTTTGAACCTGACCCAACACGTGGCTATTATCTTGAAATAGCCAATGAATTTTCAAGCCCTATTATTGGTTCTCAATTCAATTTCAACAAGCTATTTATTCAAGGAAGATTTTATAAAAAAATACCAATCGGACCGCGAACAGTTTTTGGTGGAAGAATTGGTATAGGTAATATTTTTGGTGCTAATGCTCCTTTCTTTGAATTTCAAGACCAATGGAGTCCAGACGGAAGTATAAATTCTTTGGGAGGCAAGCAATCACTTCGTGGACACAGAGCAAACAGATTTTTAGCTCGTTCATTAGCCTTTGCAAATTTTGAATTGCGTGTGAGAATTACTGAAGTAAAATTAGCTAAACAACGCTTTGCGTTTGGAGTTACTCCATTCTTTGACGCAGGAACTGTTAGAGATAATTGGCAAAATTTGAACTTTGAAAATATCAAAATTTCGTACGGCGGCGGCTTACGAATTGCATGGAATCAATCAACAATTATCTCATTTGACTACGGTATTTCAAAAGAGGACAAGTTATTTTACTTTGGGATTGGACAAGCATTTTAAATAAAAAAAACGACACACATAATTGTATAACTTGGAGCGCAATATAATTTTGCCCTCTTTTAGGAGCGTTTTAGAGGCATTTGAGCGGGTAAACAAGTCGTTTTTCTTATATACTTGCAAATTTTCAACGCAGGCAAGGATTTTTATACATATTGCTAATCCCAATAAAGTGCTAAAATGCCTTATTTACGCATAAACCGCCTCTAAATGCTTTTTACAAGGTGGGGACAAAACTAGATTGCTCCATTTTAGAACTTGGAATTGTAAAGAAATTATAGATTTGTTTGTCTATTATGATGCAGGCAAGTATCGGACATATATAGAAAATTATACCGACCATAAGCTGACCAAATCGCTACGCGGATTTACAGAAGCGGAATTAGCAGACAGACTTTATACGCCCACAACTCCCCACAGGTACAACACGCCCTCATGCGATTCGGCTCAATTCTTGCCCTGACCTTGAGAGTGCTAAGAGATTCTCTAAGGAGTTTCCAGAGAGAGATGTGTATGCTAACAAATATTATGGTCAAGACCTTATAAAGGTGGGAGGTGAATGGATAGTAAGCTCTAATTATTCAAAAGGTTTATCAGATAACTTGGAAATATTTAGAGGAAAACCAGCACAAAATAAAACTCCAGAGGAGGCTGCTTTTGCAACACCCACAGGGAAATGGGCATTTGACGCAGGGTTTACAAAAGTGAAATTTGTAAAAGAGAAATATAGTAGTGAGATAATTGTACCAACTATAAGCGATAACATATACGTGATTTTCGAAAAATAAACAACCGTCAGGTAGTTTTTTAAAATAATAATAGCACAAACAAGTTGTTTGTGCTAAAATATCAGCATTCTTTTATTTTTTATTTTTTATCTGTTGTGGGCTTTATGCCCGCTTCGAGATGGTCAATATAGGTTTGTGCGCCTCCAAATTGATAGCCTGTTTGCATCAAAAGGGCTTCATCATTGTCCAGTACCAAGATAGTAGGAAAGCCTTTCACTTTGTATTGGACAGCCAATTTTTGGTTTTGAGTGGATTCCTCTGTGCTAAGTTTTTTGCGTTTTGGAAAGTCTAGCTTTATACAAACAAAATTTTTGTTTGCATAAGTTATGAAGTCCTCTTTGCTAAAAACTTCTTGGTCGAGTTTTATGCACCAGCCACACCAGTCGGAGCCTGTGAAGTTTATAAGTAGTTTTTTCTTTTGTTTTTTAGCCTTTTCTACAGCTGTGGCGAAGTTTGTTTCCCAAGTGAGTTCGTCGCCATTGTTGCGGTAGGTGAGCGCGACTGCAGAAAAGACAAGTAGCGCGAAAAAGGCAAGTGTTAAAGATTTCATGGAGTATGAGAAATGTTATGTTGCTTTTATAACGCTTTTTTTATGTGAATATGTTTCATTTTCTCTATTATCATAACAAATTTAACAATGTTAAGTTCTATCACACATCAAAAAGGGTGTGTCATTGTAGAGGTTTTGAAATGCGCCCCATCAAAAAAGCCTTGCAAAGTTGCAAAAGAGTTCACACAAATACAAATATTTTCGCTGGCTTGTTCATCATTTATGCTTATTTTTGCAAAAAAAATCAATAACTCAAAAAAATATGTCGTTACTCGTAGTGGGTTCGGTGGCTTTCGATGGTATCGAAACCCCTTTTGGCAGTGTGGAGCGCACTATAGGTGGCTCAGGCACGTTTATTTCTTTTTCCGCATCTTATTTTACAGAAAATGTAAACCTCGTAGGCGTTGTGGGAGGAGATTTTCCTCAAGAAAAAATAGACTTGTTGAACCAGCATGGCGTTTCTACTGAAGGCTTGCAAATCAAACCTGATGAGAAATCTTTTTATTGGAAAGGCAAGTACCACATGGATTTGAACTCGCGTGATACGCTTGTTACAGAATTGAATGTATTGGCAGACTTTGACCCTATCATTCCTGAGAGCTATCAAGATCCCAAGTATGTGATTTTGGGCAATCTCACCCCAAAAATTCAACAAACCGTTATCGAACGCTTAAAAAAACGCCCTAAGTTTATCTTGATGGATACGATGAACTTTTGGATGGAAACCGCGCTTGACGACTTAAAAGTTACTCTCCAAATGGTGGACGCGCTTTCTATCAATGACGAAGAGGCACGCCAACTTTCAGGCGAACACTCTTTGGTAAAAGCGGCAAAGAAAATAATGGCGATGGGTCCGCGCTTCCTAATCATTAAAAAAGGCGAGCATGGCGCATTGCTTTTTCATCAAAACCAAATATTCTTCGCGCCTGCATTGCCCCTCGAAGAAGTTTTTGACCCAACAGGTGCAGGCGATACTTTCGCAGGTGGCTTTATAGGCTATTTGGCAAAAACTGACGATATTTCTTTTGAAAACATGAAATGTGCCTTGATTTATGCGTCTGCCATGGCTTCTTTTTGCGTTAGCAAGTTTGGAACAGACGCACTCCTCGATCTTTCTGATGATGATATTCAAAAACGCGTGCTGGAATTTGTGGACTTAGCGCAGTTCGAAATCGCCATGAAATAAACACACACGTTAAAGTTGATGAATCCTGTAGCGTACTTTTCGAAAGTATGCTACAGGATTTGTTATTTTTCTGTTTTTGGTTTGGGATTTTTTACATATTTGTCCAGCCACGCCGACATTTCCCATGCCATGTGCATGATAGATTCTTTAGCCTGATAGCCATGGCTTTCGTGAGGCAAGACCACATAACGTACCACTTTGCCTAAGCCTTTCAAGGCATTGTAATAACGCTCCGATTGAATAGGAAAAGTACCTGTGTTGTTGTCGGCTTCGCCATGTATAAGCAATAACGGCTTGTTCATTTTGTCGGCATAACTGAAAGGTGCCATATCAAAATATATTGTGGGCGATTCCCAATAAGTGCGCTCTTCTGATTGAAACCCAAAAGGCGTAAGGGTACGGTTATAAGCACCACTCCGCGCTATACCTGCGGCGAATAAGTCGCTATGTGTAAGCAAGTTAGCAGTCATAAAAGCACCATAAGAATGTCCCCCTACAGCTACACGTTTGCGGTCTATAACCCCTTGCTCTGCCAAATAACTTATAGGTGCTTCAGCATTTGCTACCAACTGTTCCATAAAAGTATCATTGGGTTCGTTTTTGCCCTCGCCTACTATAGGCATACTCGCATCATCTAAAATAGCGTAGCCTTGTGTAACCCAATACAAGGGTGAACCGTAATAAATGCTCGTGAATTGATAGGGAGAACCTTGTACCTGCCCTGCGGCATCTTTGCTTTTGAACTCATCAGGGTATGCCCACATGAGCATAGGCAAGGGCGCGTCACCTTTTTTCCAATCTTTAGGCAAGTAAAGATTGCCTTGCAAATCCAATCCGTCTTTGCGTTTGTATTTGATAGTTTGCTTCTCGATGCCTTTTAGTTGTGGGTAAGGGTGTGGAAAAGCCGTGAGGGCTGTCGCCTTGCCTGCCTTCCAATCTGTGAGATAATAATTGGCATTTTCCTCTTTGGATTCTCGCGAAGTAATAGCCGTGTTTTTTTTCGCATCAATCACCACCACGATATTTTCATAATACGGGGCTTTAGACTGCCAAAGGCGTTTTGCTTTGCGTGTTTTGAGGTCGTACTCATCAAGAAAAGGTTTATCGCCTTCAGGAGAAGCACCACTGCCGTTCAAAAATAGTTTTTCATTGTGTATCAATAAAACACTTTTGCCTTGTGCGTTCATTTGAACTAAAAAATCGCCAGGGTCGCTGTAGCGGTCTTCGCTTGAGCGGTCATAAAGAATTTGCTGGGCTTGTGAGGGCTTATCAGGTGAGAAGATAGTGGTAACACTTTTGCGGTCTTTCCAACGCGCTTGATAAGCAATAGCGACTTCGCCATTGCCCCAACTAATTCTTTGAAAACGCATGGGAAATTGAACACTTGCCTGCGCTGTACTTGTAAAAGGTGCATCAAGAAAAAATAGTTGGTCGCGAAACGGTACATCTTTGGCAGGGTCGCCGTCGTCGAGTGCCTCTACCCACGTGAGCATAGCAGGCCTGTCGGCTCTCCAACTTAAGCCACGCATACCTTTTCGTACTGCATCAAAACCTTTTGCGATATCTTCTGCCAAAGGCAATTTGTTGATTTCCTTTATTTTTACGCCATTTTTATCCCAAATTTCTTGTACGAGTGGAAATTGCGACATAGGTACAAGGTAAGAGTACGGGCTTATAATGGCACTTGTTAAAATATAGTTCGCATTAGGCGAAGTGAAAAAGTTGGTGTAAATAGCAGGCGCGCCTAATTTTTCGGCATGTTTGTCGAGTGAAATACGCACGAGTTGTGAAGTAGCATAATATTCGAATACACGTTCATCATGCTTGTTTTTCAAAAGGTCTTGGTAAGTCCGATTTACCGCCTTCTTGCCTGCGGTTTCTTGTATGATAGCGCCTTCAGGTTTGAGGGGTGTGGCAGGCAAGTTAGCTCTTTCGGCAGGTATTTGTTTGCATATCAACGTTTTACTGTCTGATGTCCAAACAAAATTGCTTCCGATAGCATCATTCAATATGGGTTGTGTAAGTTGCGTGGCGTTGAAGGTTTTTACGTCCACATACCAAAGCGATATGCCGTCGTCTTGTAGGCAAGTAAAGGCGAATTTTTGTCCGTCAGGTGACCAGGAAGTAGTTTGAAAGAGTGCGTCAGCAGGAAGCCCTGTGATGGCTTTTTTGGTCTGAGTTGCTATATTTTGCAACTGATAGGATATCGCGCCTCCCGAACGGCTTTTGCCATTGTTGCGTGGATTGAGGCGTAAGCCTGCCAGTCTTAATTCAGGTTGAGCAAGTTCGGCTATGGAAGCAAAGCCTGTTCTTTCACTCAAAAGCATCCAATCTTTAGTGGGGCTGATGCTTACATTGGGGGTAGGCAAGGCGTTCAATAAATCCGCAATCGCTTGAGGCGGCGTTTGGTAGGGAAGGTCTATTTGTGCTATACTGTTTTGCCAAATCGCAAAAGAGAGTAGCAAAGAAAAAAATATTTTTTTTTTCATGGTCGTGTATGAATTAAGGATTGATGGTTTCAGTGGCGGGCGCAGGCTTATTATCACAATGCTCACGCTGACATTCGCCATAAAAAACAAGCGAGTGGTGCAAAATATTGAACTTCAATAAATCGCTTACCATAGATTGAATGTTTTGTACGCGCGGGTCGCAAAACTCAATCACTTTGTGGCAAGTAGTACAAATGAGGTGGTCATGTTGTTTAAACCCATGGCTTTTCTCATATTGCGCAAGGTTTTTGCCAAACTGATGTTTGGTTACCAAATCGCAATCCACCAAAAGTTCCAACGTATTGTAAACCGTTGCTCTGCTGACGCGATAGTTTTTATTGGTCATGTCAATATACAGATTTTCTGCATTAAAATGACCACCGCGTGTGTATATTTCCTCTAAAATGGCAAAACGTTCAGGTGTTTTGCGCAGTTCTTTTTTTTCCAAATAAGCAATGAATATCTTATTCACTTCTGCTATTTTATTGTTGGGCGTGTTCATGGTTTGGGGGCTTTAGCGGAGTCAGGAACGATTACAAATACGTCTTCTTTTGGTTTGGCTAAGTAGTATTTCTCGCGTGCAAATTTTTCAAGTGCCTCTTCACTATTGAAAAGCCCTTGGTATTGGCGTGAGATTTCTTTTATTTTTTGTTCATAATATACCTTATCGCGCTTGAGTTTTAGTAACCTTTCTCGGCGCATGGACTGCGTGATGAAGTCGTTGGTATCTAAAAATAACATCCAAAGTATGAATACAACACTTGCGATGAAGTAAAAGTTTCTGAATATTGTAGGAATTTTCATTGTTTTAAGTGGCTCTATGTTTGCAAAGATATATAATATTGGTGTTAAAACTAATTTTTTGCTACTTTTGCGCTATGTTACATACAGAAAAGCTAACCAAAATTTATAACAGTGCCAATCTTGAAACTGTTGCTTTGCAAAATATAGACCTTACCATAAACAGAGGCGACTTTGTGGCGGTCATGGGTCCGTCTGGATGTGGAAAATCAACCTTGCTCAATGTCTTGGGACTGCTCGACAATCCTACTAAAGGAGAGCTATACCTTGATGGACACGCAACATCTAAAATGTCTTTGCGGCAAAAAACCTTGTTGCGAAAACAAACCATCGGCTTCGTCTTTCAAAATTACAACTTGCTTGATGAACTGACTGTGTATGAAAATATTGAACTGCCATTATTGTACTTGAAAGTGCCAAGCCGAGAACGGTATAAACGCATAGATAACCTCTTACACGAAATGCAGCTCATGCACCGTGCGCAACACTTTCCTGCCCAACTCTCTGGCGGGCAACAGCAACGCGTCGCGATAGCAAGGGCACTTATCACACAACCAAAGCTAATTCTTGCCGATGAGCCTACAGGTAACTTGGACTCCAAGAATGGTGATGCAGTAATGCAACTCCTTGCTACCCTCAACAAACAAGGCACTACCATTCTCATGGTTACGCACTCTACTTTAGATGCAGGATATGCCAACCGTATTTTACAGTTATTTGATGGGCAAGTAGTGAGTGAAGTCTTTGGAAAATAAAGTCCCGTTTTTGGAGTTTATTTCCCAAAATGGGTCTGTTTAAAAATTTATATGCCATATTCGCAAATTTTATAAATTTTAAATGACTGATTATGAATATTTTAACGCTTTTTTTAACTGTCTAATACCTTTGGACAATACTTTGAACAAGTTTGGTAAAACGAACCTTATGACAACCAACACAAATTATTTTGCAATCATTCATTTAGATTGCATGCGCAAGCGCTTAGAAGTACGATGGTTTGCTACTCCCGCATCTAACGATTATGATTTAGTCATGCTGACTGTAAAACGGCTTGTGGACAAACACCAGATTAAGAAACTTGTACACGTTTCCCAATTTGAAAAACTATAAAATTGAATTTCATCACCCTCTAAAAACTTTGTATTGCCGTAAGCTATGGCTAAACTCTAAATACGCAACCCGCAAGATGGTATAAGTGGGAATAGCCATCAACATGCCCAAACCGCCCGCAAGGGTGGCACCCGCAAAAATAGCAAAAAATATTTCTAAAGGATGTGCTTTTACACTTTTGGCATAAATAAAAGGTTGCACAAATAAACTATCAAAGCCTAAAGCACCCAATACTATAGGCGAAACGTGCAAGATGACATAGCCGTTATGGATAAAATCGCCTGTGGCTGAAGGGGTAGAAAGTATAACCAAACTTGTGAAAACAAGCCCCAATACCGCCCCCAAATAGGGTATCAAATTCATAATAGCCATAAAAACCGCGATAGTTAGCGCGTATTTGATACCCATAATGCTTAAACCAATAGATACAATGGTAAACATAATGCTCATCTGTGCTAAAATGCCCAGCAAATAATTGGAAAGCAATTTTTCTATCTTATAAAATGCTGTTACTACTACCTCAAAATACGCATTCGGCACAAGGGCTAAGATAGTACGTTTAAACATGCCCTTTTCGTACAAAAAGAAAAACGTAATGAAACTTACCGCCACCAAATAAAAAAAGATAGAACCTGCAAAACTAACTAAATAATTTAATACAGTACCCACATCTAAGCCTGAAAGAAAATGAAGAAGGGCATTGTTAAGCTCAGTTTTTAAAAAACCAAGCTCCCTATTTTTATCAGGAAAGTTGGCTAATACAAAATGTTCTACGTTATCTATAGGGCTTTGTAGGCGAGATAAGACCACATTGTAATCCAGTTTTTGTAAAACACCCACTTGGTCGGCTATCAAAGGTACAAATAACAACACAAACAAGAAAGGCACTAAAGCAAGCACTATGAAACTCAACAAAACTGCTACGATGCGTGGAACGCGCCAGCCAAATAGTTCTATTTCAGTGATATAATCCGTAATAGGATGCAACAAGGCAGACACCACCAACGCCATCAAAATATAGAATATCAATCCCCAAAACAACCAAAAGATAAGCCCAAATGCGAAAACGCCTGCTGTGAGTGGCAGCCAAAAATTTTTCATGTATTTTTTTTAATCTTAAATAGTAGGCAATATTATGCAAAATATTCGAAAAGCGTGTATCTTTGGCAAAAAAACTATCAACACGTATGAACTTACAAGAAAAAGTCAAAAAATTGGCGCAAGATGCACTCCCGCGTGTCATCACCTTGCGAAGGCACCTGCACGCAAATCCCGAACTCTCCTTTGTGGAGTTTGAAACCGCCAAATTCATAGCCCAACAATTACGCGAGATAGGCGTGGAGCCACAAGAAGGAATAGCCACTACAGGCACTGTAGCTTATATAGCAGGCAAGAATCCCTATAGCAAAACCATCGCCTTGCGTGCCGATATTGATGCCTTGCCTATCAAAGAAGCCAATGATGTGCCGTATAAATCAACAAAAGATGGTGTCATGCACGCCTGTGGGCATGATGTGCATACGTCTTCGCTCTTGGGTGTCGCCCATATTTTACATCATTTACGCGATTCGTTTGAGGGAACAGTCAAGTTACTGTTTCAACCAGGGGAAGAAAAACTACCGGGCGGCGCTTCACTGATGATTAGAGAAGGTGTATTGAACGCGCAAGGGCAATACCTTGCCTGCCAACGCATCATAGGGCAACACGTAATGCCACACCTCCCTGCAGGAGTCGTGGGTTTTCGTGAAGGTATGTACATGGCAAGTGCCGACGAACTTTATATCAAAGTAAAAGGCAAAGGCGGACACGGCGCAATGCCTGAAATGGGCATAGACCCAGTATTGATAGCTTCGCATATCATCATCGCCTTGCAACAAATCATCAGCCGAAACTGTAGCCCAAAAACCCCCTCTGTGCTTTCGTTTGGCAAAGTAATAGCTGAAGGCGCTACCAATGTTATCCCCAATGAAGTATATATAGAAGGTACATTCCGTACTTATGACGAGCTTTGGCGTGCTGATGCACACAAACGCATGGTTAAAATGGCAACAGGCATAGCCGAAGCAATGGGCGGAAGTTGTGAGTTCGAAGTGCGCGTAGGCTATCCACACTTGAAAAATAACCCTGCCTTGACAAAACGCCTGAAAAATGCCGCACAAGATTATCTGGGGGCAGAAAATGTAGTCGACCTCGACCTTTGGTTGGCAGGAGAGGATTTTGCTTATTATTCACAACAAATAGACGCTTGTTTTTATCGCCTAGGAACGCGCAACGAGGCGCGTGGTATCACAGCTTCGGTGCATACACCTACATTTGACATAGAAGAATCTTCGCTCGAAATAGGCATGGGACTCATGGCATGGCTCGCTTTAGAAGAATTGAAACAAGGTTAAATAGACTTTTTGCGAAACTTCAAACCGTGTTTGTTCAAACCGTGTTTGTTCAAACCGTGTTTGGTGCAGGCATCAAACACACATAAACCCTAAAAAAGACTAAACCCATGCGTAAAATTTCCTGTGTTATCGTTGCTTTTTTATTATCCATGCAAGTTTTTGCACAAAATAAGCCAAAACAAGAAACCGTTAAATTGGGGGTGTATATCACCTCGCTTTATGATTTGAGCCTCACGAACAATTCCTTTTCAGTCGATTTTTGGCTATGGTTTAACTATAAAAACCACAGCCTAAAGCCACTCGAAACTGTCGAAATCGTAAATGCGAAAAAGACTGAGAACATATTGCCGAATACAGAAACCAAAAAAGGCATCGTCTGGGCTATGTACAAATGTAGAGCAGAAGTGAAAAAGCAATGGAATATTGAGGATTTCCCATTCGATAGGCAAGTGCTGGAGATAATAGCCGAAGAAGGAATTAAAGATGTTACTTCCCTTGCCTACAAAGTAGATAAAGAAAATAGCAAAATAGATGAGGCTGTGAAGTTAGAAGGTTGGCACATCAGCGAGTTTGATATAACCGCAGGCAAGAGCATTTACAAAACAACCTACGGCGATCCTGTACTGAAAGGCACAAGCACTTATGCACAAATCAAAATTCGAATTGTATTGGATAGGCAAGGCTTAGGACTGTTCTTCAAAATGTTTATGGGGGCGTATATAGCTTTTTTTATTGCACTTTTGGTGTTTTGGATAGATGCTGAAGAAGTCGACTCGCGTATAGGTTTGTCGGTAGGGAGTTTATTTGCAGCTGTAGGCAATAAATATATCGTGGACTCGGTATTGCCTGAAACAGTTGTCTTCACTTTGGTAGATAAGGTGCATTTGCTCACTTTTTTCTTTATTTTTATTTCGCTCTTAGTGTCTGTTTATAGTTCACATCTTTACAAAAATGGAAAAATACAGCTTGCAAAAAAAACAGATAGGTGGTCTTTTTATGCTACTACTCTTGCCTACGTTTTAGTCAATGTATGGATGATATATGATCTAGTAGTAAAACATTAAAGTGCCCTTACAAATTTTGTATCAAACCATATAGAAAAATAAAAGACACAGTTTTTTAGGCTGTGTCTTATTTTTTTTTATTGGTTAATGCCTTGTTTTACTAAAACTATCAGCGTAATATATTAAAGTGTTTTATGCGTTTTTCTTTTCAACTACTTTGCTATTCGCTAAATACACTCCGCCAATAATCAACAGCATGCAAAGTCCTTGTAGGGAGGTAAGATAAATGCCATCTGCCATCGCCCAACACATAGCAACCAAAGGAATAAGATATGTAACCGAACTTGCAAAAATAACAGAGGTTATTTGTATCAGTTTATTAAACAAAACCATTGCCAAAGCTGTACCCATAACACCTAAACCCATAATGGAATACAAGGCATACCAACGCGCTTCTATTTTCATACCCAACCACGCTATATAGGTTATTTTTGATGCTTCAGGGCTATTCCACTGCATTTCAAAGCCACTATTTAGCAAAACTAAGAGTGCTAAAGGCGCAATAAACGCTTGCGACATGGCAGTAAGATACACAGGAGAAATACCCTGCATATATGCTTTTGCAAGGTTGCCATTCCAAGCGTAACAAATGGTAGCCAAGAGTATCAAAAAAGGATATATAGTCAATTCAAACTTGCCATTCGTGCCACTGGCTAAGGTAAGTAGAACTGAACCTAAAAAACCTATGCCCATACCTATCCATTTGATAGTTTGCGCCTTTTGTTGGAAAAACAAAACGGCTATCAAAAGAGTGAAAATAGGCGTAAGCGCATTCAAAATACCTGTAATAGCAGGATTGAGCTTCGTTTGTGCATACGCAAATAAGAACGCAGGTATAAATACACCCAACAAACCTGAAAAAAACGCCAATGACCATTTGCGTAAAGGTATTTTTAAAAAAGCAGGAATAGCTACTAAAGATAATATAGTCGCAGCAGAAAGTACACGAATAGAAGCAACTTGAACAGGATGGAAAATTTTTAATCCGACCTTTATCAAAGTAAAAGAAGAACCCCAAACAAGTGCTAACAAAAGCAGTAATAACCACGCTATATAAATGCGGGTGTTTGGTACGGCAGGATTTTTAGTGAGTTCTACAGACATATCTTGCAAAAGTCGTAAAAAAAAAGTACCTTTGTATAAATTTATGAATTATTTAACAATATGCAACAATTAACTACCTTACCTACCCTCATTTTCAGTGAACCAATCTATAAAAGCATACATGCTGTATTGATAGCACAGGGCACTGAAACTATTTTTGAAGGCTATTTTAACGGACATGATGCATATACTATGCACGAAGCGCAATCTGTAACCAAAAGCATACAAAGTTTGTTGGTAGGCATTGCAATTGACAAAAAATTTATACCAAATGTGCATGTGAAAATCAAAGATTATTTTCCACAATATGCTCATTTAGATTGGACAGGAGGCAAGGAGGATATTACGCTCCAACATTTGCTTACTATGACCGCAGGGCTACAATGGAATGAAGGCGAAATTCCTTATACTGCCTATTATCAAAATGATGCTAACCTACAAAACATGGTAGATGATTGGGTAGCATTTGCATTGAACAAGCCAATGCAATACAAAGCAGGCACTACATTCGCGTATAGCAGTGCCGCGCCTATTCTTATCTCGCACATATTGCGTGAAGCCACTAAATTGCCTAATGAATTGTTTGCGTTGCATTATCTTTATACACCTTTAGGTATAAACAAGTATTTCTATCAGCAATGCCCGTATGACAAAGAAATTTTAGCTGATATAGATATGTACCCTGCCGATTTATTAAAAATAGGACAAATGGTGCTTAAAAAAGGTTACTTCGGAACACATCAAATAGTCCCCCAAGCGTGGATACAGACCATTATTTCTCAACAAGTCCAATTCGAAACGGCAGGCAAGAGCTATGGATATATGTGGTGGAATGATATAATGACATTGAGCAACGGGGAAACTATACCTTATCATTATGCGTGGGGATATGGTGGTCAACATATTTTTATCATACCCACGTATGATTTAACAGTAGTTACAATGGGTGGTTATTACAATACAACATTAGCAAATCAGCCTTTTGAGTTGCTACAAAAACATATTATGCCTGCTTTTGTATAAAAAAAGCCTTTACTTGCCTACTTTGCAAAAAAATATGGGCATTTAAAGTCTTCAACAGCCTACTTTGCAAAAAAATATAGGCATTTAAAGTCTTCAACAGCCTACTTTGCAAAAAAATATGGGCATTTAAAGTCTTCAACAGCCTACTTTGCAAAAAAATATGGGCATTTAAAGTCTTCAACAGCCTACTTTGCAAAAAAATATAGGCATTTAAAGTCTTCAACAACCTACTTTACAAAAAAATATGGGCATTTGCAATTTATTGCTACCTTTCCTGAACATAAGCCTATAATTTTTCCTCAATTCCTATAAGAATCTTTAAAATTTTATAAGGGTTGAGAAAAAATTATAGTACTTAAAGTATAAAAAACAAGCCTTTTTAATTTATTTTTATTAAAATTGCAACTATTATTTACTATTTTGCGTTTTAACCAATAAACTTTTAAATTTTTTATAAACACATAAAAATGGAAAATACCGTTATCGAAAAACAAGAAAAGCAACCACGAAAAACAGGTACAATGCCGTCTAAACAAACAGACATATTGAATTTGGCAGAAATGGTTATCAATAAATGGAATGTTACTTCGGAAGTTGCATTGCGTTGGATAGAAGTTGATGCGTTTAAAAAATTGGTGTCAGAGTTCAAAAATTCTCTTGAGCAACGTGTTCAAGTGGGCAGTGGGCGACAATCTAAAACAAAAATGCTTAAAAACTTGGATAACACGCTAAATGAGGCAGTCGAAGAGCTTAAAATAGCCATATTAGGTGCGTTTGGCAGGGAAGACGGCAAGTCTTACTTCAGTGAGTTTGGCATTGTAAAATTAAACAATGGTTTTAGAATGCCTTCAGACCGTAATCAACGCCAACAAGCATTGGAGATTTTGATAAAAGGCATAGAAAAACACAAATTGCAAGTAACACAATACCCTTTGTTGTTTTTCAAAGAAACGCAAAGCGAATATAATAAGTTATTGCAAGAAACACAATCTATAGACAGCATTGTGGCATCTGAAGTAAGCAATAAAAACGAATCTATCAAGCAAGTAGAAAAGGTTTTAAATGCTCTGATACTGGTCATCAAAGGCAATTATCCCGATACATACAAAGGCGAATTACGCGCTTGGGGTTTTCAAAAAGAAAAATACTAATTGTACAATAAAAAATGGGTGCATGTATATACACGCACCCGTTTTTTTGTTTTAATATTTATATATTTACGGTGTTTTCATTTTTTGCAAAAAACGTTTCATTAAACCTTCTATTTCATATACAAAAAATGGACCGCGCCACGAGCCTGTATTGGTTAAAAATACCCACACGTAGCCATCATGTCGGCGTGTAACAGAAGAAGAAGTACTGCTTAAATTGCCGGTACGCCACCATTTTTCTGCATCTGCGTGCCTCCAACCAATAAGCATTTGTTTTGTACTATCTTTGCCCAGCGTAGTTGTCATACGCTCCAATGTTTTTTGTTGGAGTATATCGGGCACAGGACGCAAGCCATCTATATGCAGTACAAACTTTGCAATGTCCATTGGGCTTGCTATCCAGCCGCCTGCACCGCCAAGCGAATAAGTATCATTGCCTTCATAAACTGCTAAAGCAGAGTCTTTGAAATTGTAAATAGAAGGTTTTAATGCTTCTTTAGCGTGTGCATAATAGCGTGTTTCATAAGGAAGGCGGTCAATATAACGATTCTTGCCTATAGCCATTTGTGTAACATTCATTGGCGCAAGAATGTTTTGCGTCATATACGCTTCATAATTTTTTCCTGTAACATCTTTGATTATTTCGCCTAAAAGTGTATAACCAAAGTTGGAATAATCTGCCAAGCTACCTGGTGTAAACATTCCACGTTGAGCAAGCATAAAGCGCAAGGTAGTTTCAAAGTTTGGAGAGCTATTTAGATTCATTGCTTTGGCTACTGCAACGGGTGCAAACATCGGGTCAGTCCGAAGTTGATTGCGCCAACCGCCTGTATGCGTCAATAAATGTTCAATGGTTATTTTGTAAGCCAATGTATCGGCTATAGGCAAGTGCTTATAGGATTTTAAAACACCCTTTTTCCCAAAAACTTTGCTGTCTAAACTTAATTTCCCTTCTTCTATCAACTTCATAATACCAACTGCCGTAAATAATTTGGAAACACTCGCTATGCGCATACGATGATAGGCTTGCATCTCAATTCGTTCCTCTTTGTCTGCCCAACCATAGCCTTTTGCATACAATAGTTCTCCATCTTTTAGCAAACACAAAGACGCGCCTTCTATTTGCCATTGATGTATAAACTGCATAACCATTGTATCCAATTCAACGCTTTTGGCGTGATGGCTATAGCCATTCGTACATGTACGATAGCCTTTTTTGTAAAAGTTATCAGTTAAAATACTGTCATTATAGCTAATAACTTCTGGAGAAATACAAGCTGTAAATAATAAAAGTGCTGTTATAAAAAAATAATACTTTAAAAATTGCATAAAATAATAATTGTGTAAAAAAAGATTGTTGTAAAAAATAAAAAGATATTAAAAAAATAAATACGATTTAATAAATAAATTGAATGAAACCGTATTTTTTATTCCTATGTTTGTATAGGCAGGCAAGGCGCGTTTACACATATACAAATGTGCCGTATTCGCTTTTAATAGTAACTTGTTTTTGGGCAGCAGTTGCAACTTTGCCTATTATTTTAGCTGCTACTTGAAACTTTGCGGCTATTTTGATAACTTCTTCAGCCGTTTGTGCGTCAGTATAAACCTCCATACGATGCCCCATATTAAAAACTTTATACATTTCTGCCCAATCTGTATTGCGTGCTTCTTGAATGATTTTGAATAGGGGAGGAGTAGGAAAAAGATTATCTTTTATGATATGCAAATCTTTTATAAAATGCAATACTTTGGTTTGCGCACCACCTGTGCAGTGTATCAAACCTTTAATTTTATCACGAAAATTTGCCAATACTTCGCATAAAATAGGCGCGTAGGTACGGGTAGGAGAAAGGACGAGCTTGCCTGCATCTAAAGGCGTATTGGTAGGGGAGGTAAGGGCATGTTTGCCTGTGTAAACCCATTCTTTGTCTATTGCTGTATCATAACTTTCAGGATATTTGCTTGCAATTTCGTTATGAAAAACGTCATGACGTGCTGAAGTAAGCCCATTGCTTCCCATACCGCCGTTATAAACATCTTCATAACTTGCCTGCCCTGCCGAAGCAAGTCCCACAATAACATTACCTGCTTCTATGCGGTCATTGCTGATAACATGAGCGCGTGGCAGGCGAGCTGTAACGTTGCTATCTACGATAATAGTCCGCACAAGGTCGCCTACATCAGCCGTTTCGCCACCTGTATTGTAAATATTGATGCCGTGCGTGCGCATTTTGGCTATAAATTCTTCTGTACCATTGATGATAGCTGCTATCACTTCAGCAGGAATCAAATTTTTATTGCGCCCTATGGTCGAAGAGAGTAAAATTTGGTCTGTAGCCCCTACGCACAACAAATCATCAAGGTTCATTACTATAGCATCTTGCGCGATGCCTTTCCAGACTGACAAATCGCCTGTTTCACGCCAATAGAGGTAGGCAAGGGAGGACTTTGTGCCTGCGCCATCTGCGTGCATGATGTTACAAAAGGCTTCGTCGCCTGCCAATAGGTCGGGCATTATTTTACAAAAGGCATAAGGGAATAAACCTTTGTCCAAGTTTTTGATAGCTTGGTGTACATCTTCTTTGGAGGCAGAAGCCCCGCGTTTTTCGTAATTACTTTTCATATTTGATGCAAATTTATAAATTAAAAATGTATATATTGAAATTTTCACTGCTTTTGTCGGCAAACAAAAACGGCTTCTCTTATGGAGAAGCCGTTACTTTTAGCGTTGTGTAGTAAGCACAAACGTGTAATTTTCCATGATAGCGTTTGCCAAAAGGCTTTTGCAGGCTTTTTCTACCAATGTGTGCGCTTCTGCTTCGGAGGTAGCTTCTACATGCATTGTGATGTGCTTGCCTACCCGCACATCATTGGTTTGTTGTATTCCGAGGTTTACGAGTCCTATCTTAACGGCTTTTCCTTGTGGGTCAAGGAGTTCTGGGCGTGGCATTACGTTTATTTCTGCGGTAAAGTTCATAATGAGGTGTTATTGTGGATTTGCTAATGGGCCTTTCAAGTTTGATGTACCACGCACAAAACCTTTGATAGTTATCTTAGTTTCGGCGGGTTCTGTATTGGCAGTGATGGTTACCGTCTTGGTATTTGAGCCAGCCTTGCCTGCGCTGTTAAATTCCACCTCTATTTCGCCGCTTCCATTGGGTGCGATGGGTTCTTTGTTCCATTTTGGAACAGTACATCCGCAAGAGCCAACTGCATTGGCTATAAGTAGTTCGGATTTGCCTGTGTTTTTGAATTTGTATTTGTATTTTACGACATCACCTTCCTTCACTTCGCCAAAATCATATTCGGATTTTTCGAAAGTGATTTGTGGTGCTTCGCCATTGTTTACGGGGGGTGTATTAGTGGCTACAGTTTCACTTTTAGTAGGCGTATTTTTTGATTGTGGCGCATTTTTTTCTTTAGAAGTAGCTTCTTTTGAGTCGTTTGTGGCTTCTTTTTTAGCGGGCGTGCTGCAGGCGGTTGTAAATCCGACAGCTGCAAAGATTAAGAGGGTGTTAATTGTTTTTTTGTATGACATGATTATGCTTTGTTTTTGTTTATAAATGTATCAAGTTGTTGGCGCACTGTTTTGCGCACTTTGTTTTTGAAGAAGCTTGTCCAGCCTATCAATAAACCCGTTGTACCGGAGGCTTGTGTTGCCCATTTGTAGAAGTCAAATGTGAGCAGGGCTTGGATATTGTTTATGACCTTGCGTTTCGTTCTGGAGAAGGTATAAGTCGCTATCCATTGCACTTTTAGTTGTTGCGCAGTCGCTTCTAAAATTTGATATGTCAGGGAGAAGTCTTGAGCATTGCGCAATAGCATTTCCCACATAGCTTTTACTTCTGTTTCGTTCAGGTTTTGGAAAGCGGGATCATTGAAAGTAGCTTTTGGAGCATACAATGCTTGCATGGCTTTGTAGTCTTTCTTTTGGAAAGCCTGATAAAAGCTGTTTGCTGTTTGGGTATTGACTTCTACGGACATATAGTTTTAGGCTTCTTTATTTTTAATGCGTTTTTGCATGCGTTCTATGTCGTCTTGGAGCTTGCGGGCTTCGAGTTGTGTTTTGGTTACATTGGCTTCGCCTTGCGATTTAGCTTCATTCACGAGTTCCTCTTTGCGTTGGATGAGGCTTTTCAACAGGTCTTTGAGCCGTGATAGTTGGTAGCCCAATATGTCGCGTGTGTATTTCCCATCTACAGGCGCGAGCAACAGGCTAACGGCAGAACCTACGACCGCACCTGTTACAAATCCCGTTATAAAATTAAGTTTCTTGTTCATATTGGTAAGGGGTTTTAGTTTTGGAGCAAAAGGATATGCAAAGAAAAACATTTTTTGACGAAATGCCAAATTTGATTTTGGCATTTCGAAATTATTTTATGTAACTTTGCGTACTTCTTTCAAAAAACTCCCTGCCGCAAATTATTATGAGTGAGAAAGTTTTATTTGCCGCCTTATTTCTTGGCTAATTTATACAAATATACGCTTATACAAACATTGTTCTTGCTAAACAGTTGTTATATTTGCACAAAAACATGTAAAAACCATTATGCAACACGACTCTGTAGTTCCTTACAAAGACCAAGATGCTACCAAAAAAGCGCAGGTAGCACAAATGTTTGACAATATTTCGCCCCGCTACGATTTTTTGAACCACTTTTTAAGCCTTTATATTGATGTTTATTGGCGCAAACGCGCTATCAAAGTCTTGCGTAGCATGCTCGAAAAACCACAAGAAGCCACTATCCTTGATGTAGCGACAGGTACGGGCGATTTTGGACTAGAGGCCTTGCGTTTAAACCCCAAAAAAGTAATAGGCGTAGATATTTCCGAAGGCATGTTGTCGTATGGGCGTAAAAAAATCAAAAAGCGTGGCTTACAAGATAAGATAGAACTTTTCACAGGGGATTCCGAAAACCTACCCTTCGAGGAGAATACCTTTGATGCCGTGATAGTCGCTTTTGGTGTACGCAATTTTGAGAACCTTGAGAAAGGTTTGGCAAACATATTGCGTGTATTGAAACCAAACGGCGCGTTGGTCATCTTAGAATTTGCAAAACCAGCAAGTTTTCCTATGAAACAACTTTATAATGTTTACTTCAAATACATTTTACCCGTTGTTGGTCGTTTAGTATCGAAAGACAAAGCCGCTTATCAATATCTACCCGAATCAGTCCAAGCCTTTCCTGATGGTGCAAACTTTACCGCTATTTTAAATAAAATCGGTTTCCAAACAACTCAATGCAAAAAACTCACCTTTGGCAGTTGTGCCATCTATCAGGGCAAAAAATCTGCCTCTTGATAACCATTTTTTTATTGCCCACAGCTTTATGCGCGCAATGGGAAGGACATAAAAAAGCTAAAAGCCTTTATACAGAAGAAGCAAACCCCACTCTCTTTCGTAAGAATAGGCTGAACCAACGCATCAACTTTGGCTTTCAACTAGCGGTTATGCGCTCCAATACTACAGTTACGTTCAGTGAGGAGTACCTGAAAAGTGCCAACAATTTGGCTTCTATCGCCACGCAACCTTCGCCCGGGTTTATTATTGGTGGATATGCGTGTTATAGAATCAGCGATTTTTGGGACGTAAAGCCACAATTCAACTTCTTTGCAGCTTATGAACGCAAATTGGTGTATGACTATAACGGCAATAAAGCTACAGAAACCAAAACCATAGAAGCCGCCATGTTTGAATTGCCATTGCTTTTCAAATACCGCGCTCAGTTGCGCGGAATTAGCAACATGTACTTCGTGTTTGGCATAAAGCCATCTTTTTCACTATCTCAAAAATCGTCAGACAAAGAGAAGATTTTATTACAAAAAAGGGACTTGACTATAGAATATGGTTTTGGGCTTGACGTGTTTTTCCCGTACTTTAAGTTCGCGCCTGAACTGCGGTTTTCGCATGGCATTGTCAATGTATTGAATACAGGCAACGCTAACTTTTACACCCGACAACTTGCGCGTCTGAACACACATTCAGCTACACTTTATTTCCATTTTGGAGGTTAGGAACTGAAAGTCCGTGCCACAAAAAAATGATGGTGATATGACAAATTTTGTGGAGGCAATCTCAGAAAGCCAAATAAAACCACTAAAGCTTCGGCGAAGTGAAAAAACTTCGCCGAAGCTAAAACTCCAGCCTCTAACCTCCAGAAGAGCCAATATTACCAACCCAGCGTTTTCAGCTGTCAAAAAATGTGCCCTCTCCAATTTAGAGAGAATGTTATTTTACCATCAGCATTGGGTTTGGGCAAATGTCCAAGTAATATGCCATTTCTTGTTTTGGTGCAACGCCATAAAAGTCGCCTTGTTTACCCAACATATCCGTTATGATTTGAAAGTGTAGATGCGGAATCCAGTTGCCGTTTACGTGTTCATCGCCTATAGTGGCTATCATTTGCCCTGTTGATACTGCCTTTCCTGCCGACAGTCCCTCAAGCGATTCGAGGCTCAAATGACCATAAAGCGTGTAAAAAGTAGTTTGATTGAGTTGGTGTTCCAAGATGATAGTGGGTCCATAATCACCAAAATCCGCATTGTTTTGAAAGCTATGTACAGTTCCTTCGAGGGGTGCATAAATAGGCTCGCCTGCCTGTAGCCAAATATCCACGCCCAAATGTATAGAGCGCGAACCGCCTTGTGCTTCAAATACGTGGCTTTTTTGATAGACGCTTCTTTCTTCTGCATAGCCGCCCAATCCTACTTCCGCGCCTTGTTGTTGGCAGGCAAGGGCTATGTATTGCGCCATTTGCTTCGGGTCGGTAAGGTCATATTTGGCGAGGTCAGTGTTATGGATAGAAAAATCCAAGTGTGCTACTTTGCCGTGTTGCAAATCGAAGCGCGTAATAGGGGCAAAAGAGTCGTAGTATTGTGAAAACATGGATTGCTATGCTAAATATTCGCAAAATTAGGCTATTTTTGCCAAATAAAACCAGTATACAACCCGATGAAAAAATTAGATTGGTATATACTCCGCAAATTTATCAGCACGTATATTTTTACTGTCCTGATTTTGATGACAGTGCTTATCATTATAGATACGACAGAAAAAATAGAGAACTTTCGCAATCCTGTGCTGACTTATCGGCGCATTATCATGGAGTATTTTGTGAATTTTATTCCTTCTATGGCTATCATGTTGAGTCCATTGATGATTTTTATTGCGGCTGTTTTTGTTACCTCGCGCCTTGCTACTCATACAGAAATAGTAGCCATGCTTAGTTCAGGTATGAGTTTGGGACGTATCATGCGCCCATATTTGATAGGTGCGACTTTGATAGCTGCGTTTGTGTTTTGGTTCAAAGGTTGGATTATTCCACCTGCCGACAAGATACGCTACAATTTTCAAAAGAATTATGTGGAAACTAAATTTTATTTCAAGCAATTAAATTTTCATACAAAACTATCGCCCAATTTATACGCCTATTTGGAACGATACGACAATACTATCCATGCAGGTTACAAATTTACTTTAGAACGCATAGAAGGATTGGAACTAAAGGAGAAGTTGGAGTCGCCACGTATTGTTTGGGATAGTTTGAAACGCAAATGGACTTTGGATGCATTCAAAGTGCGTGTCTTGGAGGCAGGCAAGGAGAAAGTAAGTTATTATCCAACACGCGACACGTTGCTTGTCATGTCGCCCAAAGATTTTGAAAGTAAAAGTAAATACGAGGAGCAATTGACTATTTCAGAATTAGATAAGTATATAAAAGAACAACAAATGCGTGGTGGAGATGACATAGAGCGGTTTATCGTACAAAAGTATGAGCGTTATGCCTACCCTTTTTGCATTATTATTTTGACGGCGATGGGCGTTATCGTGTCTGCACGAAAATCAAGAGGTGGTACAGGCTTACAAATAGCTATAGGTTTTATCTTGGCTTTTATTTATATTGTGTTGGTGGTAGTGAGCCGTGGGTTTGCAGAAAAGGGGGGCTTGCCTACCTACCTTGCTGTGTGGATACCGAACATACTATTTTCCGTATTGGGTTTGTTTATGTATTATAGAGTGCCAAAATAACGTTGTATTTTGTAAATATTGTTTTTTTAGATTATACTTGCACGAAACTACCATCACTATGAAAAAAACGGTTTTATTCTTACTCGCGTTATGTTGCGGAGCTTCCTTTAGTTCTGCTCAAAGTACTGATTTCCAACAATTTCTTCGCGCCTTTCCTGTTTCGCTACCACAAGAGCGTTTGAAAGAATTTTTCAATCCTGCTGAAGCTACTGATGTGAAAGCGAAGCCCTTGCCCCACAAATTGCCGTACCCTGTGCTTTTCCATGAGCAGGCGGCGGCATTAGTGCCTGTTGTCCAATACAAAACGGCTGCAGGCTTGTACCTTTTGAGCATATTAGAAAACACAAGCATGCAGGCTTATACACAGTTACTCGTGTTCGATTCACAAGGAAAGTTTTTATCCAACATAGAAGTTGGAAATCAACTTTTTAACCAGACCAAAACAACTGAGTATGCTTATACAAGCCCCCAAATCATGGAGAAAAATGGTAAAATCCAGCTTAAAATATATAAAGGAAAGCGGGAATATATAACAAATACAGACGAAGGGACAGAAACGACCTACATCTTGACAGAGGCAGGCATTTTCCAACAAACTAAAGCGCGCGCATACAGCGATAAAATTATTCCAAACTAATGAAGAAAATCCATAAAATATTGGTAGCCAACAGAGGTGAAATAGCCCTCCGCATCATGCGCTCTGCTCACGAAATGGGCATCAAAACTGTAGCTGTATTTAGTGAAGCAGATAGACTTGCGCCTTTTGTGCGTTATGCCAATGAAGCAGTTTGTATAGGCGCGCCTCCCTCTTCCGAGTCATACCTAAAGATGGACACACTCATCGAAACTGCACTCAAATTTGATGCAGATGCTATCCACCCAGGCTACGGCTTCTTGTCTGAAAACGCCACGTTTTCACGCAAAGTGCAAGAAGCAGGCTTGATATTTATAGGACCATCACCTGAATCGATAGCTGTCATGGGTAGCAAGCTGGGCGCAAAAGAAGCCGCAGGCAAGTACAATATACCTATGGTGCCTGGCACGCCAACCGCCATAACAGACATACCATCGGCCAAAAAACGCGCTCAAGAAATTGGCTACCCCATACTTATCAAAGCCAGCGCGGGCGGGGGAGGCAAGGGCATGCGTGTGGTAGAACGCCACGAGGAGTTTGAAGAACAAATGGACAGGGCGGTCAGCGAAGCAATAGCCGCTTTTGGCGACGGGGCTGTGTTCATAGAAAAATACATAGGCTCGCCAAAACACATAGAAATACAAGTGCTTGGCGACCAACACGGCAATGTAGTACATCTTTTTGAGCGCGAATGTTCTATACAGCGCAGGCATCAAAAGCTGATAGAAGAAGCTCCTTCGCCTGTCGTTACGCCTGCCATGCGCAAAGCTATGGGCGACTGTGCAGTGCTTGTAGCAAAGTCTTGTCAATATTATGGCGCAGGAACAGTAGAATTTATCGTTGATGAAGCATTGGATTTCTACTTTCTTGAAATGAACACACGCCTGCAAGTAGAACACCCTGTAACAGAACTTATAACAGGCATCGATTTGGTAAAAGAGCAAATCAAAGTGGCGCAAGGAGAAGCCCTTTCGTTCACACAAGACGACTTGCATATAAAAGGGCACGCGATAGAAATTCGGGTATGTGCCGAAGACCCGCGCAATAACTTCCTGCCCGATATTGGCAAATTGATAGCCTATCGCCCACCACAAGGCGCAGGCGTAAGGGTAGATGACGGCGTAGAAGAAGGCATGACTATCCCTATTTATTATGACCCAATGCTTGCCAAACTCATCACGTATGGCGCAACACGTCAAGAAGCAATAGACCGCATGCTACGCGCCATAGCCGAATACAAAATAACAGGTATAGAAACTACGTTGAGCTTTTGCGCCTTTGCCTTGCAACACGAGCAGTTTGTTTCGGGTAAATTTGATACGAATTTCATTAAAAACTATTTCACGCCTGAAATGCTTAACCCCGTAAATTATGAGGCAGAAGCGGCTATCGCGGCAGGAATAGCAGCACTTATTTGGGAGAGAAAAACAAGCGTCCCAAATATGCAAGACGTAACCCACACACCTATAAGCAATTGGAAACGAAATAGAAGTTAAACTAAATGTAGAATACAATAAATTATGCAAAAATATTTTTTACGCTTGTTCTTTAATGCTTGCTTCTGGCTGGTTGGTTGTGACAATGTTCGGGCGCAAATAATACCTGTGCCTCAAAAATATACGCCGCAAGCAGGCGAGTTACGTTTAGAAAAAAGTGCAAGCGTAGTCCTTGTCAATGATATCCCTGAAGAATCGGCACTTACTGCAGCCGAAGTAGTCAATGAGGCTTTTAAAGATTATTTAAAGCTTCCTACTACTTTTGAAACAGACCCGAAGCGCGCTTTGGTGCATTTGATACGCATCACAGAAGAACAAGCCCTTGCCTACCAAATCCCCGCCAATAAAATTAAAGGAGCATACCGCCTGCGCATAGAAACCACACGCATCACGATTGAAAGTGTGCATCCAATAGGGCTTTTTTATGGGGCAACTACTCTCGCACAAATCATAGAGCAGAGTAAAGATAAAAAGCTAAAAGCAGTAGAAATTATAGATTGGGCAGATTTTGAGCAACGTGGCATTTCTGATGATATCAGCAGAGGACAAATACATACTTTTCAGCGTTATAAAAAAGTAATACGTGAACTCGCCCGTTACAAACAAAATGTATTGGCATTGTATATAGAAGACGCTCTTGAGCTTGAAAGCTATTCAGAGATAGGCGTAGGTCGTCCAAAACTGACTAAAAAAGAAGTCGCGAATTTGGTAATATACGGCAAGAAGTATTATGTTGAACTTATCCCTATAGTAGAAACATTGGGGCATCAAGAAAATATATTGAACTTAAAACCTTTTCAGCGTCTAGCAGAGTTTACGGGTGCTATGTCGTTTTGTGTTACGGAGCCTTTGGTATATGAGTATTTGGATAAAATATTGAAAGAAATCGGCGGACTGTTTCCAAGCAACTATATACACATAGGCGGTGATGAAAGCTTTGATGTAGGTGTTGGACGTAGCAAACTGTTCGCACAACAAATGGGCTTGCCTGCCCTACACCTACAGCATTATCGAAAAGTAGCCAATATTTGTAGAAAATACAACAAAAAGCCGATGCTATATGGCGACATGTTGTTGAAATACCCTGAAATTTTACCGCAGCTTGCCAACGATTTTACTATAGTGGATTGGCAGTATCAAACAGAGGAAGAATATGCCTCGACCATAAAATTTGAAAGAGCAGGATTGCCGTATTGGGTTTCGCCCTCAGTGCATAATTACGAAAGTGTTTTCCCTGTCCATACCGACGCACTTGCAAATATACAAAATTTGGCGAAGGCAGGCAAGGCACACCATGCAACAGGGCTTTTGACTAGCAACTGGGGCGACATGGGCAACGAAAGCCCAAAAGACTTGCTGTATTTCTTGTATGCTTTTAGCGGGGCTTGCGGTTGGAATATAGAAAAAGTAGATGTCTCTGAAGTACATAAACAGTTCTTTAGACAGTTTTTCAGAAGTAATAATTTACTGGCAGGTAACACTTATAGCTTGTTGGCTAATCCTGCTTTGGGCGTTACATGGCAAGAGTTTTGGCGACACCCGCTCTCACCTGTTAAAAAACCACCTACTTGGCAACCACCTTTAGATTTATTGGCAAAGAAAAAGTATTTTGATTGGCAGTTACCCATCATTAAACAATCTATGGACAGCCTGCGCAAACAAATACATGCTAATTTTGAAATGATTGAAGCGTGGGATATCACCCATACAATGCTCGTCTTTTATGGTCAAAAAATAGCCCTCCAAAACCGTCTTATTGATTATAAAAACGCCTCAGACAAAGAAAAAGAAGACATTAAAAAAAGAGAAGACATTAAAAAAAGAGAAGACATTAAAGAAAGAGAAGCTAATAAACAAAAATTCTTAAAGGATACTATCTCAGATAAAGAAAAAGAAGAACTCTTAAAGGATTTAAAGTTGCGAATCGATAAAAACTGGGCGTACATGAATTTAGTTAAAGAAGAACTCTTAAAGAATTTAGAGGCGATTGTAATCGATTTACAAAGCGTACAAACGCGCTACGAACAATTTTGGCTCAAGTATTACAAGCCTGAAGGCTTAGAGCCTATCAAACTAAAATTCAATAATTTGATAGCCTCTTTCCAAGATACAAAAGATTTGATGCTCTATGATTACGAAATTAATGTGCTTATACCCTCCAAATGGATTTATGCAAATGCCAAAACAGAAACGCCTCAACCTTATACAATTTTCAAGAGAAAATTGTTACTGACAGAAATTCCGATAAGTGCTACCATGCAAATCATAGCTGACAGCTACGCAGAAGTGTACGTGAATGGTGAATTGATAGATTCAGTTTATACACGCAATATTTTTTCAGCGCACCTTGAGCCTAAACTTGTCAAATGGATTGACATCAAAGACAAAATAGGGAATGATGAAAATAAACCTGTCGATATCATGATAAAAGCGCACAACTTTAATGAAGGCTTACAAAACCTACTGCCCAATAGTAATATCAATACTTCAGCGGGCATCAATGTTTTCATTCGTTTGCAAGGGTTGGAAAACGAAACTCTTTTTTACTCTGACGAATCGTGGGAATATGTAAATTCGGAAGAAGACCAGATTATTAAACCTGTGAAAATTCAATCGTATCGTTTTGACATCATTATGCCTAATTTTCAGCAAAATAGACCGAGCTGGATAGAAAGGTAACTTTTCAAACTTATTCTTAACTATTGCTTATGATTACTCTACAATTACAAACCGACCTTCAGCCTGACCAAACTGCCGTCTATCTGGTAGAAAGCCCTGAAAAATTTGACCAACGCGGGTTGAGCCAACCCGAAATAGCGTATTTGAACCAACGCTACGAGAACAAGAAAACGATTACAATGCTCAATCGATACACACACCAAATATACGTAGTCTGTCCTGAGCAAAGTGATAAAATAATACCCGCCCACAAGCGTTTGGAAAGCTACAGGTGTATGGGCTATGAGCTACTGCAAACCCTCAAAAGCGAAAATATAGAAACAGTGCTTGTGCATTTTTACCCCCATCTCAAAGCAGAAGGATTGGCACTTGTAGAAGGAATACTACTGAGCGCGTACCAGTTTTTGCGCTATAGAACCGCCTCTGAAAAAGAAGCTGTTAAACTTACCTGCATACAAGTAGTAGGAGAGGGGCTAACGCAAGCCGAGCTTGACGAACTTGCCTGCCTGACAGAAGCTACGTACCTCACGCGTGATTTAGTAAACGAACCAAGCAACAGCCTTTCCGCCCTCCAATTGGCTACAGCAATAGAAAAGGCAGGCAAGGAAGCAGGTTTTGCCGTAGAAGTATTCCACAAAGCAAAAATTGAAAGTTTGGGCATGACAGGCTTGTTGGCTGTAAACGCAGGAAGTAAAATGCCTCCTACTTTTACTGTTATGGAATATAAACCCGAAAATGCTCAAAATGCGCAACCTATCGTCTTGGTAGGCAAGGGCATCGTATTTGATACAGGCGGTCTTTCTCTAAAGGCTACGCCCCAATCTATGGATTTTATGAAATGTGACATGGCTGGCGCGGCTATGATAGTAGGCACTATGTATGCCATCGCTAAAAATAAACTGCCTGTATATGTCGTAGGGCTTGTTCCTGCTACTGATAATCGCCCCGGTGAAAACGCTTTCGCTCCAGGCGACATACTCAAGATGATGAATGGCAAAACTGTAGAAGTCATGAATACAGACGCAGAAGGGCGGCTCGTGTTGGCTGATGCTTTGTGCTATGCCGAACGCTACAAGCCATTGCTTGTCATTGATTCGGCTACGCTCACGGCTGCTTCAGTACGTGCTTTATCAGACGTTGCGGCTTCATTGATGGGTACAGCAGGCAAGGAAATAATGCAAAAAATAATACAAGCAGGCGAGGATACGTATGAGCGTTTGGTCGAGTTTCCACTTTGGGACGAGTACGGCGAACACATAAAATCGGATATAGCCGATATGTCAAACCTTGGCAAGGGCGAAGCAGGGCATATCTCGGCTGGCAAATTCCTTGAACATTTTACTTCTTACCCTTGGTTGCATATCGATATAGCAGGCACTGCATACCTGCACACACCCAGCAAATATCGTGGAAAATACGGCACTGGCTATGGCGTAAGATTATTATACCAATTCTTGAAAAATCTATAGGTTTTGGTAAATTCATAGAAAAAGTGTAATTTTACTTCAAAGAAATAATAGAACATAGCCCGAAACACTATGTTCTATATCTTTTTTCTGACCAAACGAAACATGGGGTATTACCAATACTTTGATAACGACATATCTTCATTTGTACAGACAAGGCATGCCTTGTCTATACGCTTGCTTAGAGATATTTTTAACAGACGCTTCTTTTTTATTGGGTATCAATCATGCAAATGTAGAAAGGATGAAAAGAGTGCTATTCTTGTTTAATTTAAATAGCTGATTATTAGTTAAATAAAATAAAATAAAATAAAATAAAATAAAATAAAATAAAATTTCCTGACATACTCTTACTTCTTTTTCCTTTTTATACCAAACAAAAACAGGAGAATGGTAAAAATGCCCACCAATGCGTTAAAAAACCAAAGATAATTTTGAGTGTCTTGTGTAGAGAAAGTTTCTATTTTCGCATTCATTTTTTTGTAAAGCGGGTGTGTTTTTTGGTCATAACCTCCTGCACCTTTGTAACTTTCGCCTGAAACAGTTATTTTTGAAAGTGGGCGCAGCGTGTCATAGCGTTGGGTAGCGAGGTTAAAAAACACCCATTCGAAATAATTTTTGAGGGCGTATTCTCCTGCCTCTTGTGGCACTATAGCATACTCAAATACTGTTGAGCCTGTTACAGTGCTTTTATCGTGCGTGGTATAGCTTTGGGCATTGGGAGAATATATCAATAATTGTTGTTGTCTATTCTGCATTTGAGGTTCAGGCAAGCCTGCAATATAACCTTCGCCTGTTATTTTGAAGTAATAGTTTACACCTTCACCCGTCTTCAAAGGGCGATAAGGGACGTTTTCTTGCAAGAAAAACTTGCCTACTGCCACGCGGTCGCGGAGCGGGTGGGCAGGCAAGGGCTTCACTTGCACGGTTTGAGGTTCACTTCTGAATATGTTAATTTCGCCTTCGCCTTCTTTAAATTCGTTTATATTTTCGTTTGGTTTAATTTTTTTCTTCACTTTCATACTGAGTGAAATGGCAGGAAAAGTAATGGATTGTGTATTGAGCGGAAAAAACACAGCCTCATAAAATTTATTTTGAAAGTATTTTTTATCATTAAAGGTTACTTCAGGCAAGTCAGGTATCTCTGTTATGTGAAAGTTTTCTTCCCAGCATGTAGCAGGTTTCAGCTTTTTGGTTAGTTCTTCAATTTGTTTGTTCAGTTCAGTATATTGCATTGGGGCGCGGTTGGTTGTGGAAACATACAGCGAAAGTGAAACGCTGATGCCCTCGCCTACAAAGACTTCTCGTTTATTGAGGTCAAGTGCCAAGAATGCATCTTCTGTAACTTCTATAATTTTTTTTTCGGTTTCCTTTGCTTCTGCATTATCGGGTTTTGGTTCAATAAGCGCGCCTTTTAGTTTGTCAAAAGGTTTTATGTTGATATTTGCTCCAGCCGATTTGCATATTTTTTTATTGACGAGCATTTCGAATGGCTTGATTAAAAAAACGCCTACTTTCAAGGGGTGGTACACCTGCTCAATGGTATAAATTGTATGTTTTTTGCCTTGAAACGAAGCCTCTGAATTGTGAAAAGAAAGTCCATTTTTCACTTTTTTAAAGCCTACGAGGTCAGGAAAAGGTGGGTAATTTGTAATTTCCTCATCTTCTATTTCTACTGTGATGGTCATAGGCTCATTCAAAGCAACGCTAAGCGGCGCGATTTCTATGCGCATAATTTGCGCTTGCGCACAGCAAAAAAAGGCGTAAAAAAAGGACACTAAAAAAAAATTATTCTTTTTAGCTGATTTTATTTGGAAATAATACAAAAAAATCTTAGTTTTGTTACAAAATAATACGTTCATATTAAAAACCACTAATTCTTTACATACTTTTTTAACCTAAACCCTTGCAACAATTATGTTAGAGTACGTCAAAGTTATTTTACAGAAGGTTAGTTTTGACCTTCGCCTGTTTGAAAAAGAGTTGAATAAGTCCATTACTTATCTAAGCTCCCTCGAAATAGAAGGGTTACGCGAATGGTGTTACAACACTTTTTACGATTCTGAACGCCATGCCGAAGTAATCGAGGGCTGTTTTGAAACGGTCTGACAAGTAGCCGTTTTTCCGAAAGTTTTTCTCTCAAAACGTCTTCTGAGAGAAGGAAAAGGACTTTCGCAAAAAGTCTAAATTATGCAAGTTCAGGCTTTTACAGCCTGAACTTTTTATTTAGCTATTAGCTAACAAACAATGAGCTGATAGATTCGTTGTCGTGTACGCGGCGTATGGTGGCAGCAAATAAAGGTGCTACACTTAACTGTTTGATTTTTGGCGACTCGCGCTTGAGCGGAATAGTATCAGTTATGATAAGTTCTTCTAGTACAGAGTTTTCTATGTTTTCGTAGGCTTTGCCCGATAAAAGTGGGTGTGTGCAGATAGCGCGGATAGATTTCGCGCCTTTCTCTTTGATTACTTGCGCGGCTTTGCAAAGTGTGCCGCCTGTGTCTATCATGTCATCTACTAAGACTACATTTGCGCCTTCAACATCTCCAATTACTTGCATAGAAGCTATTTCGTTGGCGCGTTTGCGATGTTTATCACATACTATCATATCTGCCTCAAATATTTTGGCAAAGTTTCTTGCGCGTCCTACGCCACCTACGTCTGGTGCAGCAAAAAGCAGGTTTTCAATATTGAGTGTTTTCAAATACGGTACAAAAATAGCCGATCCATCAAGATGGTCGACTGGAAAGTCAAAAAAGCCTTGAATTTGCCCAGCGTGTAAATCGCAAGTCATCAGGCGGTCTGCCCCTGCCGCAGAGAGCAAATTGGCTATTACTTTAGCCCCTATAGCTACACGCGGCTTGTCCTTGCGGTCTTGGCGCGCGTATCCGAAATAGGGGAGGACTACAGTAACGTATTTGGCTGAAGCGCGTTTTGCCGCATCTATCATCAATAAAAGCTCCATGATATTATCAGCAGGGGGGAAGGTCGATTGTATCAAAAAGACATCACAACCACGCACTGATTCTTCATAAAAGGGAGATATTTCGCCGTCACTGAAACGTTGTATGACGAGGTTTCCGAGTGGCTTACCGTATACAGTGGCTATCTTTTCAGCGAGATAACGTGTAGCGGTGCCTGAAAATATTTTAACTGCAGACATAAAAGAGTTTGAAATTTCTTGTTGCAAAGATAGGCAATCATTCGTAAAAACAAAACTAAAGCCCTTGCCTGCCTAAGACTTGCTGTTTGTTTTTTTCTAAAACCTGTTTTTCAAAAGCAAAGAAACTTGCCTGCCCAAAATACAAAAATGTGTTTCCCGCTTGTTTTCGTAGGCAGGCAAGGTACAAGTAATGACCTTGCCTACCAAAACCCACATAAAAGCATGTTCTTGTCTTTTGTTTTTCCCCTTTTCAGGTGTTCTAAAGATGCTGTTGAGTGTAAGCACTGCTTTAACACCAACAACTTAAAATCTATTTTCCCAAATCTTTTCCCCACTCCTTATGTCAAAGGCATATACAAATCCTCCAAAAGTAAGGATAAGTTTGTTTTCTTGTATGAGGCTACGCTGAAACTCGTATTTGCTCCAAAAGCTAAACATATCGTAGCAAGCAAAATCTTGTATGTTTTTATTCCAAAGCACCTTGCCTGCAAAATCCACTGCTGAGATAGTAAATTGCCATGGATTTGGACGGACTACCTCATAATGCAATACGATAATACACTTATTGTGTGCGTCTGTATGCAAAATAGCGGGATTTATAAAGGTGAGAAGCGGATTCAAAGGTGTGCTTTTTATATCATCACGTACGATCATTTTGCGCAAACTGCTGTTTTCAGAGTCTTTGAACGAAAACTTTTCCTTACTTATACCATCGCCGTCTTTGGACGAAAACTTTTCTTTGCTTACACCATCGCCATTGTCTATAGTGATGGTTATTTTGGGCAGGGCAGGCAAGTTCTTTTGCTTTTCCTTGAGCAGCGTGGGGTTAGGTTTGGGTACAGTTTCTTTGGTAAATGGGTTGAGCAAATATTGATAACCATCTACTGTGGTAACTTCTAACCTGTTGCCTTGCAACTGCATCATACCTTCGCTGTAGTTTTCCAACAGTCCTTTTTGTAAGGCGGGTATTTTTTGCAAACTTCCAGCATCAAACTGCGCCAATATTTTGTAATTATGCAAATCAAAAATAGCCAGGTTATCAGCACCCAAATACCATGCTGTGTCATTTTTTATACCTTTTAATGCCAATTTTTTGCCAAGCATAGTTCGGTATAGGCGCTCTCCTGTTGTTGAATTGACTACTTGTAAGCGTGTATAGTGTGTGCTACGACTTTTGCTACTCACTACGATAACGTCATGCAAAAGCAATTTGTTTTCATGAATTATTGCATGGTGCACGTTGTCAATTTTTCCATAGCCCCAGTAGATGGGGTTGTAATGCACCAATATCGTAATGTAGCCAATAAACCCAACAAGGAAAATTGCTACACCTATAAATGCAAATGTTTGTTCGCGCTTGGTAGGTTTTTTATTGCCTTTATTTTCTTTTTTGTTGGTAATTGTAAAAATTAAAAGTCCAATAATAAAAAAGCCGATAATAAGAAAAGTACCAAAAACAGGACTCCCAATGAATAAATCTCTCATAAACGTTGTTTTACATCAAACATTTTTTATGCTTTTTTAGTTCCTATAAAAATATAAGCTATTTATTTGGTATATTGATAGAAGTTTATATATATTTGCAAAAAAACTTTTATGGATTATACTATCAAACAAGACGGTAAGTTTAGCTACATAGACGAAGGCGAAGGCACTACACTTTTATTGTTGCATGGGTTATTTGGCTCATTGAGCAACTGGGGAGAAGTATTGGCAGAATATTCTAAGAACTACCGCGTGATAATTCCTTTATTGCCTATTCACGAAATGCCTTTGCGCACAGCAGGCCTGGGTGCTTTGACTGATTTTATAGAGGAATTTATAAAGTTGAAGAAGCTTTCGCAAATGACTATTTTAGGAAATTCTTTGGGTGGGCATCTGGCATTGATGTACACACTCCGCAATTTTAACGAAGTAGTGCGCTTAGTGCTTACAGGAAGCTCGGGACTGTTTGAAAGCTCGATGGGAGGCTCGTACCCCAAAAGGGGAAGCTATAATTATATCAAAGAAAGAGTAGAATATACGTTTTATAACCCTGCTACAGCCACCAAAGCCCTCATAGATGAAGTGTTTGAGGTAACCCAAAGTATCCCAAAATGTTTGCGCATCGTTGCTATAGCGAAATCTGCACAACGCCACAACATGGCAAACGACATAACGCGCATCACCCAGCCCACGTTATTGGTATGGGGATTGAATGATACAATAACACCACCTACGGTAGGCTATGAATTTCTAGATTTGATGCCCAACGCTGAGTTGCATTTTGTCGACCATTGTTGCCACGCGCCCATGATGGAGGATCATGTGGAATTTAACAGAGTCCTTTCCGAATTTTTAGCAAAACCTATTTAACCTAAATTCTTATTTATACTGAAAACCACATGATAGCCGAAGAACTTATCAACCAGATGATACCGCCACTAAAGGTGGGTGATACAGCTCAAAAAGCCCTCCAATGGATGGACGAGTTTCGTGTAAATCAACTGCCTGTAATAGAGAAAAACCTCTATCTTGGTATGGTAAGCGAAGAGCTAATTTACCAGCACAACAAAGCTCAAAGCACGCTTGGCGAGTTGGAGTTGTTGCACCCTGAAGTGTTCGTATATCATAACCAGCACTTTTATGATATTTTGCGCCTATCAAATTTGTACAACATACAAGCCATTGCTGTTCTTGATGATGCCCAACATTTCTTGGGCGTAGTAACGGTACAAGATGTCATCAATACTTTTGCTGCTTCCGTTTCTATGCAAGAGCAAGGCGGAATATTGGTACTTCTGATTGACAAGCGCGATTATTCACTCACAGAAATCAGCCGTTTGGTAGAAAGCAATCATGCTAAAATCCTTAGCACGTACATTACTGATGACAAGCATGACGTAAACAAACTCCGCATCACTATCAAAATCAATACGCCAGACCTAAACAGAATCGTAGCCACTTTTGAACGGTACAATTATAGAATTGTAGCCCAATTCCAGTCGGGGCAATACCAAGAAGTAGAACGAGAACGAATAGACATGTTGTTCAAATACTTGAACATGTAAAAAACAAAAACGGATTCTCAAATATTTGAGAATCCGTTTTTGTTTGTTTTGTAGTGTCCGTTGTAAAATCCAAGCAACGAGCTGGTAAAAATAAAAACTTGCCTGCGTACAAGGCAGGCAAGGATACAAATCTTTGTATTATAAAACACTTAAACACGCCTATAATTTCTATATTCAAATAACCAAACACCTGTGAGATTGTATATGGTTTGCAAAAGATAGTTCCGGAATGTAAGGTTGCGTTTAGACGTGTCGTACTCAAACTCCCAGTTCAGTCTTTCCAACCGCGTTGCCATGACAGCAGGATGCATACCCGTAAAAAGAGCCAGCGAGTCTATGTCGTGATAGTCATAATCTTCTTGTGTGGTTATGATTTCACTTTGATGCCACAATTTATGAAACTCTATGCGTTTTTGCAACTGATATTTAGGCGGTTTTACCCATCCATAATGATATATAGAGGCATCTATGGGCTTTACGCGGAGTTTCTGATTGGGCAGTATTCTAAAACCTTGCGCATCACGATAAGAAAAAACGCCTATTCGCGGGCGTACTATGCGTATCTCATGCCTATACCAACGGCGCGAATTGCCTATATATTGGTACGAACCATAAAAGTGTTTGTATTTGAATAACAAGCCATCTACTTTTGGTGTGTCTTTCCATTTTAGCATAGCCTCTCGGATGGCAGGCAAGTCCTGCTCATGCACTACTTCATCGCCTTGTATGTAAAAAGCCCAGTCCGAATCCTGCGCAACAGCCTGGAGTGCCTTGTCTGTTTCTACAGCGAGTACGCGCCCACCTTCGCGAAGCGCATCATCCCAATCGGTATGCAGGATTTTAATTTTAGGGGAGTTGATGGCTTCAATCAATTGCAAGGTTTCATCGTCAGACTTGCCTACCGCTATTATAAATTCATCACAAACAGGCAAAATAGATGTGATAGCCTCTACTATCGGATAGTCATATTTGAGTGCATTGCGGATAAAACTAAAACCTGAAACTTTCATGTAATTGTATCAATTTTATAGGTTTGCCAATACTTCTTGAAATTTCTCCTTCAATATCTCTATGCTGTGCAGTTGGCGATAAAACTCAAATTTTTCATGGGGAAAAGGCTCATGTTGAATTTTATGGCGCAATAGCTCCAAGCCTTGTAACGCTTGTGCTGTATTTCCTGCTTCTATGGTTACACCAAGTCCGTATTTCTCTACGTCCTCGCCTACACAAAATGTATTTTGGGCTAAGACATATTTTTTGAAAATAGCCGCTTTAGTGAGCCGATTGCTTGAGCTTGCAAAATTTTGATACACCAGAAATAGAATATCAGCAACATTTATAAAAGCGTTGAAATTCGCACCTTCTTGAATGTAGTCAAGATTAAAATAACAGTTTTCGGGACTGGTTTCGAAAAAATTTTCTACTTCTTGTGCTTTTTCAGGTGTGTAAGCAATAAGTTGTTTTGGTCCCGCGAATACAAAAAAGTACTTGGTGCTGTCTGCATTTTGAGCTAAGTCAATAAAATAATGCAAGCCATTCAACAATCCTAAAATACCTGCAATGACTACAATGGCTCTGCCATTTGCTTGCTCTTGTATAGCTTTGATGCTTTCGAGCTGCATATTGGGTGCAGTATCATCAGCAATTTCAGGAAAAAGAATAACTTTCTTGCCTATTCTTTTGCTGAATTTAGATATAATCCCTTCATCATGCACGGTTATATTTTTACAACGTTTGGACGTAAGCGCAATGTCTATTTCTGAAAAACTTGCTTTATCACGCAATCCTTCAGTATTCCAACGTAAGTGAAAAGGGTGGAAGTACAGCCCCGACCAATCATAAGGAAATACAGAATTTATTAAAACAGGGTGTAAATAGTTTTCCAAATAAGAATCTAACCAACTAAAATACACAAAATCCACTGCAATTTCGTGTTGTTTAGCAGCCATTTTTATGGTTTTTGCCAAATGTTTCCATTTTTTGCGCGTAGCTACAGCGTTATTAAAACGCCCCCAATTTTTAACTTTATACTTAGCCTCTTCGTATGGATAATAGTAATAATTGCCTTCTTTTTCAGGGTTTTTCTCTATCACCCAGTCGTGTATAGGTGTATTTTCGGGAAAGAGTATCAACACATTGTACTCTAATTTGAGCAATGAGTCTGCGAACAAGCGCATGAAAGCAATGTGATGCCCAAGCGTACTAACACCTATAAGTGCAATAGTTTTTTGCATATTTCTTTTAAAATATAAGTTTGAAAACTACTTACCAATAACATGCTCCTTCGACATTTTCAGCACCTTTAGGTTTTTCTTCTTCAGAAGGGCGAATCCAATAATCATTTTTTAATTTTTTAATGTTCGGGACATTTTCCCAACGATTGCCCCATATTCCAAATAATATTTGGGTAGCTCCCGCCATGTGTATGGCTTGCTTGCCTATTGATTTGACGAAAGAAGCCAATGGCAAACCATACGCGCCTGCACCTATAATGGCTATATCGAAATCTTTTTTACTTATTTCTCTACACATATAATCCGATGCTTCAAACCAAGTTTTAAAAGGTAATTTTTTTTTGTTCTCTGCTAAAGATTGCACGGCTTGTATAGTTTCAAGAGAAAACACAGGCAATACCCCTTTATCTGCAAATAAAAACTCGCGATTTTGAGTATATTGTTTTTGGATAGATTGCGCAAAAGGGTGTACTACCAATACTTTTTTATTTTCCAGTATTCTACTCCAAGGATTTGCATGATAATACGGTTCAATAGATTCCAAACGTATAAGTTGAGCTTGAGAACAATATTTTTCTGATATTATATCTTCCGCTTCATTGAACCATACACCTAAAGCGTCTATGTGAGTAATATTTTCAGAAAATACTTCAGAAAATTTAGTAACACTTTGGCTATCTGCAGGAAAAAAACCCGAATTATTTTCTAATGCTTTTATATTTTGCGGATTCCATTTATTTTTTTTATTGTTTTGTATTTGCAAATAATTATATACAATGCTTAATTCTGTACTTCCAAACCGTGATATTATACATGGTTCATTTTTTGATAATAATTGAAAAATATAATCATTACCCTCTTGGATACCTAATATCTTTCTATCACCATAAAATGCTACAATTTTAGGTTTATCAATATAGTTTTTAGATTTATCAATATAGTTTTTAGG
>Ga0163154_10000263_pt1 | contig 78847 bp, 63 predicted proteins | sample OliLakLV19MP9P1_FD_148649 | JGI IMG/M metagenome (GOLD analysis project Ga0163154, IMG submission 148649) | Freshwater microbial mat bacterial communities from Lake Vanda, McMurdo Dry Valleys, Antarctica - Oligotrophic Lake LV.19.MP9.P1 | ecosystem: Environmental > Aquatic > Freshwater > Lake >... | reverse complement strand
GGGGTCAAAGTCTGGCGCGCCGCTGGTCGTGTTGTCGGGCTTGGGCGGCATCGGCAAAACGGCGTTGGCATATGCGGTATTGCGCCGTGTCGTGCAGACCGATCGCTATCACGGGCTCGTATGGGCGATCGCCAAGCAGGAAGAATTTATCGGGGTGGAAAGCTTCAGCAAGGGACTGCCCGCCGTCGCTACTCCGCCTAAGGCGGTCTGGATTAATCCGCCCATCCAGGCGAACCTTCCTTAATGTTTTTCCCGATTTTGTTTCAAACCCTTGACACATACCGTCCTCTTTCGCCAATGTGTACTAGTCTCCCCACGCTTTACGACCTATGCGAATTTACTGTCTGGTCGGACGCGGATGCCTAAACTGAATCAGAACCAGTTATTTGATTTTGATCCTGCTTATCCGAGTCGTGATCAGCAGCACCGCATCGTTGCCTATCTCGACTCGTTGCAAGCGGAAATCGAGCGGCTCAAACGCCTACAAGCCGACTGTGCCGCCGAACTCGATGCGTTGCTGCTGTCCCTGCTGGATCAAGCATTTCGAGGGGAGTTATAACTTGCATCGTGCCGTTGAGAGCGATTGTCAACAATGAAGATGTCCTTGCACCGTTCTTGGATGATGAAGCTTGGCAACTGCTCAAAACGCGGGTAAAGAACGAGCATCTTGATGTGCGCTTGCCTTGCTGCGGAAACGTCGCTTATCTGAGGACGAGCAAACATGGGGTAAAGCATTTTGTCCATAAGGAACGTGACACTTGTACCAGCGCGCCTGAAACCTGGCAGCATCTGAAAGCTAAACATGAGATTGTCCTCGCGTGCAAAGCTGCCGGATACGACGCGATTACTGAAGTGCCTGGTGACGGATGGCGTGCGGATGTACTCGCGGTGAAAGGGAAGGTAAAAATCGCCTTCGAGATTCAATGGAGTCCTCAGACGTGGGAGGAAACACAGGAACGGCAACAGAAATATAAGGAAGCTGGAATTCGAGGCTGCTGGCTGTTTAAACGTCCACCCGTTCAATACCGCGCCAATGATGAAGTTCCATTATTCAAGTTCGAAATAACAGAGGACGCCGCGACCGTCATATTCAATCCCTACAGCTATGAGTATGAAAGCCATGACCGCCGTATCAATCTTTCTGAATTTGTGACCGCTCTCTTGCACGGAAAGATCAAGTTCTGTGATCACCTTACAAGTTTGCCCCGACAGACAGTACGCATGGTTTTCGTTGAAACAAGGTGCTGGAAATGTTTTAAACCATTCCACGTGTACTATGTCAAAGACCTTGTAACCAGCTGTGGTGACGAACTTGAAGCAAACTGTTTTGATCCGCAGTTCGTCAAAATCGCGATCAGTCTCCGCTCTGATGAACGTTACAGTCACATAGAAACTGGAGACATTAAAGAGCGTTCCAGCAAAACCGCTGGCGAAAAGTACATATCTTTTGGCTGTCCTCAATGCGACGCCATCGTAGGCAATTTCTTCCTATTTCACGAAATCTTTCTTGGCGCACATTATTCTGAAGACAAGGCACCCGCAATTTGGGAAAAAGAGATCACGTTGAGGCACTTGGTATCTTCCCCAGATGCACATTGGTGCTTTCCAGAAGGCGGACAGTTCTGCGGTAAATAGTCATTTACCATTAGTTAACCTTCAAAATACTGAGAGTATTGATTTGACAACCTAGATGACTGAGGCTATTAATTTTCAAATTATTTTCGCCGCTCTGTTTAACTCTTAAAGAGTTTTTATGAAGGAAGCTCAGAATATCGAAAACCAGCGATTTGCAAATTTGACGACCACTCATCAATTCATCTCAATTCTTTCGTTATTTTGAAGGTTAACCATTATCTATTTTTTAATCCAAAGTAGGGTAAAACATGGCATACATGAAACTAAAAAGTCGCAGTGAGGAAATTCATATTCAGCTCGAAGTCGAGTCGGATGGGGCTGTCGAAACAGATTTCAGCTCGTACTTGCTCAAAGACGCGCTGGTTAATCTCATTGAAGAAGCGTCCATCGATTTTTGGATGAAGGATGATGGTGAGTTGAAGCTGGAGGAGTTTTGGGCGGCGATGCTTGGCGCGGTGGCACACAGCTACCGCGTGAGTCAGGATGTTCCGATAGCCGAGAATGTTGGTAACGCGACGGTTCTCCGTGAATTGATCGACTGGCTGGAACGCGAAGAATACCTATAGCCCATGCCTAATCAGCCGAATCCCAACACAATTGTAGCACTCGAACGGGTCATGCAGGAAATACAAAACCTCGTCGATCACCCGCGTATTCAACAGCGCACATGGGTCGCGTCGGGCAAAAAGTGGCTGCCATTGCTCCAGATCATTCACGGGGAACTAACGGGACGGTCAGAGGCTTTGCCCGCTATCGCAGTACCGGAAAACGAGGAAGTCATGTTGGTCAAGGTGAACATGAGCGCGAGTGAAACCTACGTGCAGATCAAACTCGCAGACATTGACCGAATTCAAGTAAACCGGGTTCGTGGGTCAAGCGGTTTCACACTCAAAAATGGGCAGCAATACATCACCAGCCCCGACGAGGCACAGCGGATTGTAGACACGATGCGTAAGCACGATGAAACATCGGGGACTGAGCAAAAATAAAAGCGGCTGGTTTAACGTCCCAGCCAAGACGCGGTCGCCTCGATAAGCGCACGGTAAATATCCGGTGCGCGTGTCGCCAGGCTCATACCCAGCAGCAGCCCGGTCAAATTCGTATTCATCAGCGTGGAGCGATTTCCATTCCACCAATCAAGCGCTATCAAGCCGTGTTCCCCAATCGATTGCTCCGACGCGATCTGCTCCAGATATTCATAAATGGAGAGTCCGGCGTTCTGCGCGTGCTGAAAATAACTGTCGGGAACCAGATTATCGATGAACCAGGCAAAAGTATCACTCAGACTCGATTGTCCAGCTTCATAGCCATATAAGCCCGGTACAAGTCCATCTTTGACAATACCGAAAACACCCTCCACAGTATGGTCATGGGTATCGGAGATGATATGGCAGGTGGATGTCCCCATGACTAACACCAGCGTGCCGGGCTCTTTTCTCGTAATAGACGGGCGGACGCATAATCGCGCCCGCCGCTGCTGCCGCAGTTATATGACTTTTCGGCTTCACTGCATAAAATTGGAAACTGCGCGGCACAGCAGTATGAGTCCTCTGTGTCGCTTAATTTAATTCCCTCTATGTCAAATGGAGGAAATACTCCAACGCCAGCGCAATGACCGAAGCCAACAGCGCCACGTAAGACAAGCGCTGTGTGAACGTGCCAAACCGCTGGATGGCATCCGATTTCTGAAACAAGCGCACACCCTTGCGGCGCACATCGGCGTTAGAGGAACTTACCAGCCAGTGAAGCGGCATTTGAACGATGACGGGCGCTAGCACCGCCCAGATGAAGTAGGCGACGGCAAACACAACTAGCGTCGGGAAACGCCCAGTATCGTCCTGCAAGAAGGGCAGCATGAGGAAGGTGACCACGCTCGTCCACAACATGATGAGCAGCGCCTGGAAGTAGCGAAGAACCATGCGCCGAAGTTTCAAGGCATGGCGCACCAATGAGACCTCCGTCTTGGCAACCTCTTGATACAAGGGGCGTTCAATGAAACCCGCTAATCCCAGCGCGGCATTGAAGCCATCGATCTCTTTCAGCGTCCGTTCTACATACGGCTTATGCAGGAGCGCCTCTTCTTCATCGCCGACCGAATACGTGCCGTGAACGCGGATGATCTCGTCGTCCTCAAGCTCATTCAGGAGTTTCTTGGATGGGACATCGACCACACCCATTTGAATCAGTTTGGGCAGTTTGCGGGTACGTGGGACGATCATTCGGTCTGGTTTATCAATGAGGTCATAGTAATATTTGGACTGCGCGTCGGCGTGCGAAATGACGAAATGGATCAAATCGGTGCCGTATTGATATCGCAGAATACGGGCTTTGACTTCTTCGGACTCATCTGGCGAAAAGGCGATCCCAGTCAGAATGAAGCGAGGGTTGAACAAGTCCTCTGGGAAATTCGGCGGGTGTCCTACAAAGTAGAAGCGGATGATGTCCTTCAATAGAAGGATCAACGCCCACGCTGGAATATACAGTGAGAGGGCGAAGGGGAAAAGCAGGCAGGCATAGATAACCAGTGTTCCGATAGTCTGTCCGATGCCCGAACTGCTGGAAATAGCGGGTGCGTAGTCGAGGATGGCGTGGATGACTGACAGCACTCCATCTTTGAGAAAAATCGGCAGCAGAAACAGCAGTCCCGCACCGCTAATGAAACCTACTGCAACGCGGTGCATGGTGGACAAACGGACTTCGCTGCGCTGAAGATACCCGCGCATGGCATTCCGCTCGTCAGGCGTGAATTTGGGGGCTTTCTGATGGTTGGTTTGAGTGTGTTTGGTTTCTTGAAACATTCCTGTCCTCGATCGAAAAATGCCCTGCGCGGGGCGATTAAATGGGCTGCTCACTGAGTCTGCTGGCTTCAGCGACCTGTTCCAGCAGTGCCTGATGGCTGATCAGGTGGCGGTTGAAGATTTCTTTCGCCACATCCATCAACTGAAAGATCATCGGATCATGAACCGAGTAGTAGACGGTCGTTCCCTCTTTGCGCGTGTCTACGAGGTTGCCGCTGCGCAGCTTGGCAAGCTGCTGAGAAATCGTCGATTGATCCGCCTCCAGCAGCGTTTGCAGTTCATTGACGCTCTTTTCGCCACCGCGCAGATGATCGAGGATCGCCAGCCGCGCCGGGTGCGAGAGCATCTTGAAGAAATCAGCTTTGAATTGGTGAACAACTTGATTCATCCCGTCTTCCTTTACTCGGCGGCATATTGATTATATTCAAATGCTTTCATGTTCACACATTGAAGTGTAATGCTGAAACAATACAGTGTCAACAGGCTGCCGTGCCAAAATCGGGAATCGTCTCGTGAGGTTTTGAGATGAAGAAAAAACTGACTGAATTCCAGTCGCCTTAAGCAAATCGGAATTGGAGGAAATTGATGTCGCGCGCCATGCCCATCACATGGAAACCTTGTTTCTGCACGCGATTGTGCAGCGCGGCGCGTTCTGGTATACCGCCTTCATCCTGTTCTACAAGATGCTCTGTCCGGGTAAGTCGAACATGAATGCGATCTTCATTTGTGGGACAAATGTCGTGTCACGAACGGCGGACGCGATTATGCGTCCGCCGCTGCTGCCGTAGTTGGATAAGCCACCCTATCATCCGCCTACAACTTTAATCACGAGCTTACCCCGCGCATGACCTGCCTCCAGAACCCGCAGCGCCTCCGCCACTTCTGCAAGCAGGTAGTAGCGCTCGATGACGGGCTTCACCGCACCGTTTTCGATCAACGCCGTCAGTGCGCGCAGGTCGGCGGGTGTGGCTTTCGATATCAGATTACCCAACCGTTTGCGGTCGCGCTTCCGCATGAGCGGCGCACGCAGCATCGCCTCGAAAATTTGCGCGTCCGTCCCGCCGACCATGACGTATCTGCCACCCGGCTTCAGCGCGCGCGCATACTGCGCCAACGGATGATAGCCGTTGATGGCGAGGATAACGTCGTACTGACCGGCGCGCGCGGTGAAGTCTTCGCGGGCATAGTCAATAACGTGCGAAGCGCCCAGCTCACGCAGCATTTCCAGCTTGCTCGCGCTGGCGATGGCAGTCACATCCGCGCCCAGTGCGTGGGCAATTTGCACCGCGAACGTGCCAACGCCGCCTGATGCGCCGTTGATTGCCACGCGCTCGCCCGCCTTCACCTGCGCCTTATCGCGCACCGCCTGCAGCGCGGTGACCCCCGCCAGCGGCAGCGATGCCGCTTCTTCAAAGCTAAGCGTAACTGGCATCGGCGCCAGCGCTGCCTGTGGGACGGCGACGTATTCCGCAAAACCGCCCATACCGCAGTTGGAAATGTCACCATAGACCGCGTCGCCCGGCTTGAACCCCGTAACGCCGCTCCCGACCGCTTCCACGCGCCCGGCGATATCACCGCCGAGGATAGTGTGCTTTGGCTTGAACAAGCCAAAGCCTGTCAGCCGCACGACGAACGGCTGCCCGCGCAGCAGGCGGATGTCGGCGCTATTAACTCCAGCGGCATGGATGTGAACCAGCACTTCGCCCGCCTTCGGCGTCGGCTTTGGCACGTCTGCAAGGCGCAGCATATCCGGAGACCCATATTGTGTGTAGATCATCGCTTTCATGTTCATTTCCTTTTTTCCTTAAGACCAGTTCCAGGCAAACCACACCGTCACACCGTTGAAGACCATGCTCACGATGAACAGGAACTTGTCATAGGAGGAGGGATAGCTTTGCAGATCGACGAGAATGAAGAGAAAGAAGCCGACGGCAACGGCGATGTTCGCCCAACGGTTGATCGGCTGTGGCAGCACCAGCGATAGGACGACCATCAGGATCGGGATGAGCATGATGACGGCGGCAATCAGCCACTTCGAGCTGATCGACTGCTGCGTTTCAGCCATACGGGCAAAGTCGCCGCTGTAGATGCGCAGCACATCGCCCAACAAAAAGATCAGCATGAGCGAAATCCAGATGCCAGACAGAATAAGTCGTGTATCGAGCATGATTGTGTTTCCCTTTCTAAAAATGCCTTTGGTTTTGTGATCTGGAGACCCGTCTGTGTGTCCCCCGTGAAATTGGCTCATTCTGCGTCCATGCCGGCTGCCCCGTATGTGATTTCGGCGCGGTTCACAGCATTTAGATTGATATTGAATTGAGAGACCATTTCCAGACTCTTTCTTGAGTTAATCAGTGAGCAAACGATAGGTGCACATTAGGTAGATATGGGCAAGGCACTGCCCAGCCTCGCATCCTGAGCGGATGAGGCGAACCCTATGTGTATTCGGTTGTATTGTTTGTGTGGGTGTGTGGCGCTAATGTGGGCTTAGGTGTTCGCTCCCTGCTGCTGCCACAGGCGGATGAGCCTGCCACCGTTCGACAGCACCATGATGACGACAGTGAAAAGTGTGATGATCGAGGGCAGTTGGTCAAGCGGCAGGCGCTCACTCAACTCCGGCACTGTCTGTATCACGCGCTCCAGCACAGGTGTGAGCAGAACGAAGTAGAGACCGACTGCGCCCACAAGCTCGAGCGCGGCTTGTGCCAGCCACGTCCACAGTGTCCAGCGGCGGCGAATGAGCGCCCACAGGTTGATCAAGATGCTGCTAAATGTCGTGAACAGGAGTACCGCCAGCCAGCTCGTCGGCACAGGCAGTACCTCGCCCGGATCGTTCAGGTTGAAGCGCAACGTCAACCCGCCCACCTGCAAATAATAGAGGATAGCGATACCGACCAGCGTGCCGATAGCGATGCCGACGCCGGACTCAAAGCGATCCACCGCGCCGGGATCATCCACCGCCGGCAGTTCCAACGGGTTGAACTCAGTCCTCGCCGCCGCCCGCAGTTCCTCACCAGAGTGTTGCAAGATAGCGAAGAAGACCACCACAATCGCGAGGAAGATGAGCGCCGCCTGGGCTGCTGTGAAAATAGAGCCGATCAGCAGCCCCAGCCAGTCGCCGCCCGCTGGCGAAAGCGCCGCGCCGACGATGTTGGCGATGACCACGACCGACGGGACGAGCGGCAGCCCGAAGCGCAGCACCGTCAGCAGGAACGGATACAGCTCCGGTCCCACGAGGTACTGCTCGCCGCTGTACGATACTGCCATCGTGCGTGGTTTGCCAAGCTGCTTCAGCACTGCCGCGACATCTGCCTGCGTGGGTGCGCCATCGTAGCGGTCTTCAAGCTGATCCTGAATTTGCGAACGCAGCTCGGCTTCGATTTCCGCGCGTTCTTTGGGGCGCACATACAACCCCACCTGATGTATATAACGGTCGATCAACTCACTCATGATGTTCCTGTTCCAGTATTCTTTGCATCACCGTGACTGTTTCCTGCCATTCCACCCGCAGCGCTGTCACCACCTCCTGCCCGGTGTCGCTGATGCGGTAGTACTTGCGCGGACGGGACGTGGTCGTGTCCCATTCGCTTTGCATTAGCCCTTGCTTTTCCAGCCGCCGCAGCAGCGGATAAAGCGTGCCCTCTTCGATATCCAGCCCCAGCGCGGCAAGCCGCTGGATGAGGTTGTAGCCGTAGCTGGCGCTATCCATCAGGCTTAACACCGCCAGCACGACGATGCCCCGCCGAATCTCCAGACGAAGCTGTTCAACGTGTTCCCCTGTATCCGTCATAACCTGTGCGCCTTACAATACTGTGCGTTTTTTTTACTGTGCGTCACACAGTACAAAATATACTGTACGATGCACAGTATTGTCAAGCAGATAGTAAAAGATTGGTCTTTTGTGGACTTTTATTGGTGCTTGTGAATAGTAAAGGGGTGTTTTTAACGGATTGAACAGCCAATGCGATAGCCGACTCAGGGGCAACTGGTGGGTGATATGCTCGTGATATCACCCCACGGAATGAAGGGAAAATTTGTCCTCGACAGCACTGTTAGAAATGGTCTTGGCTAAGCTAGCCAAGCACGGACGTTATCGGCATTCAGATCAACCGCTGCGACGAGTTCCACTTGTTTGCGCTTTAACTGCCTGCTTCCGCGCTTCTAATTGTGCTGCTTCCGGGCGCTCTTTGTAGAAGGGGTCTAGCGGATAGCAGCCCGAAATCAACCCATTGCGCGGTGCGGTCGTGCAATCGCTAAAGGTGCGGCAAATCATTTTACGCTGGATCGGTTGCCCGGTAAGGATGTCGTTCACCATCTCAGGGTAGCTGAGCATCATCCGCCCTATCCCCACCGAATCTGCCATGCCAGTACGCACGACGTACTGTGCCACATTCGGCAGCCAATCCTGGAGATAAGAATAGCCCGAACCGATGATATACAAACCGGGGTGCGCCCGTTTTAGCTCCGCTGCTACCGCGATTTGACGTGCAACCCCGCACAGGGGGTCTTCTGGCGGCTCGTACCCGTCCGAGGGTGGAAACAGGGCGGGACGTTGAATGTGTGGATTATAGTACGGGCTGCCCGCCGTCAAGCAGACCAAGCGGATGCCCAGCGACTCCAGCAGGTCAAGAAAGCGGTGTGTTTCGCTGAGATCAATCCCCGTGCCGCTGCCATCTCCCCCAAACGCGAACGGATAACGCCCGTCCCATTTTTCGGATTCGCCCACTCCATCAGTTCCGGGTCGGAATGGCAGCCAGTCGAAGGCGCTCAGGCGCACCCCAATTTTCAAACCGGGCGCCCGCTGGTGAATCCCGCTGACAATATCACGCAGGAAACGGGTGCGGTTTTCAAAACTGCCGCCATATTTCCCTGGACGATCCACGGCGCTCAGGAATTCGTGTCCCAGATACCCGTGACAGTGTTTGATATCGACAAAGGCGAAACCTGCTTGCTGTGCCAGCACCGCCGCGCCGATAAATGTTTGGATTAATTCCTCAATGTCGTCATCGCTTAACACGGGATAGTCGTCACCTAGACCGAATTTGCGATCCAGCAGTGGGTGATGATACAGGATTTTCGGCTGAAGACGTTTATCGTCGGGGCGGCTGAACCGTCCAGAATGCGTAAGCTGCAAACCGACTACCAGATCGGCACTATCACCGTGATGCTGCTCATGCGCCTGAACCAGCGCAATCCGCAGCGTCGCGATTGATTCTAGGGTGGCTTCGTTGATTATTAGCTGATTAGGATTCGCCCGCCCTGAATGCGTGATCGCGGTTGCTTCGCCGCCAAAAATGAGTTTTGCACCGCTGATGCCAAAGCGTTCCCAACGTCGCCGCACCAGTTCGTTCGGAAACCCATCGGGCGTACCGTCCCACCCTTCCATCGGTAAGACGGTGAAGCGATTCCCGATCGTGATGTCATCCATTCGGTAAGGCTGCGCTAACGGCGATCCATCACCGTGTTCAACCGTTTCATCGAAGCCTAGATCAGCGCCGATTTGCTGTAAATGGTCACGAAATTGAGCCGCCGTTTTTAAGCGCGCTACGCGCATGTAACTCATGATGCCACCGCCGGCACACTGTGAAGGTTTTCCAGGCGTTCCAGAATATCCCGCAAGATCGCGAGGTCGCTGTCCGGGCGGGCGGGTGATTTCGGATGGGTGTGGCTTGTTTGAATCCAACCACGCAGCTTGAGGAATTGAGCGGCGCTGTGTTTGTAGGCGGGAACGGGCTGGCGAAACACGAAAAAGCCGAGATATTGCAGCAGGTCATTCAGTTCGTAGAAATCTGGATCGCCTGTTTCCCACATCGCATCGCGGCGCGCAAAGGCTTCGGGTGCGAATGTGCTAAGACCGAGCAGATAATCGCTACCATAAGTCACCATATCAATCGCCAGATCGTTCCCCGTGAACACTTTGAAGTCCGGACGGCGATTATCTCGTAAAATCAATCGATCCCACTCTAGGCGACGGCTCAACGACGAATGTTTTGCGCCGATGCACTGCGGCACATCAAGCAGCCCCATGTAAACATCGAGATCGTAGATTCTGCCAAACGGGGCAAACATCGTACCCAGTTCAAAACCGATGAACTGCGGGCAATGCTGACCGATTGCCGCATAGGAGTCGATAATGCGCGGGTTCGCTTGCGATGTCAAACCATACGATTGAAAAATGACAGGCGCAGCGCCGAATTCATGAATATGATCAATTTGCCGCCGATACGCATCCAAATTCCAGCCATCACCCGGTTGATCACCGATGAACGCGCCTGCTACAAATGCTTTGCCCTCCATGACATCAGCCGTCTGTGACAGTATTTCGCGTCGCGTCTTATCATCCAGCAAATTGACGTAACCCGTATCCATATTGACGGCAGGAGTTAGCCCCGCCTCAGCGATGCGCCGCACATGCGCGCGGAATCCGTCGAGGTCAATCGCGCCATCGTCCGTAAACGGCAGCAAGATTGCTGACATTCCAGTAATTTTTCGTCGTGGTCGCAGCATGTCCTCAATAAGGCCGGGCATTTTTTCAATCCTTATCTCAATCAGTCCGGTCATGTTGTCCATTTAGAGCGCATGGGTGCTTTCACGTATCAATAAGTCCGCCATCAGAATTCCTCGATGAACTGTGACCCGCTGCTCATTTTTCAGTCTCTCTCACTGTCGATAATTATACTCGCTTGGGAAACTATTACTCTATTTTTCGTGGGTAGACCAGTTTCTTATCTGGAAAGCGCCGTAAAACCCCTGCCTTCAGGCATGGGATATAAGGCGTCGGTCTTATGTTTTTTCTGCTGAAATAGGGTATGATGAAAGGAGGTTAAGGTACGAGACGTAAAAATCCGACCTCGATCATAATCGTGCTTTAATGCAAAACGGATGGGACGCATCCGTGAACGATAACGTAGCGCCTCTGCCAACGCCGTAAGGCGACGGTAAGCGCAAGCGTCGTTCAGAAGCCCCTGCCTTTAGGCATGGGAGCGTCACAGCTTCCCTTTCGCCAACAGTATCCGTAGAGTCGCCGCGCGGCAGTTGTGCGAGGAATTCTCTTCCCGTGCCCGCTGATTGCAGCGATTTCTATTGACAACGAGCGAGCAATTTTCTATAGTCCTTGCGATGAACGCATGGTTTTACATAGAACACGGTGCAGAATATCGTGACTTCAGCAGTTATCCATCTGATTATGATCCCTTCAGGCGAAGTCACCGCCCCACGTCATGAAGGGGTATGCTGCGCTGCCGAACCTGCGTCCACCGTTATCGCTCCGCCCATTTGTGTTTTTCCCTCCCCTGCTCTCCAGAATTACGATGGCTGGCAGCTCGTAGACGACAATCGTCTGCCTCAGCGTCCCTAAACGCTGCTTCGATTCCAGTAATTCGCCCATACACGACAGTCAACTGCCGTGTGCTGTCCTATTTATCGCACCGGTTGTATAAGGAGCCTCAATGGTATTGGTTTTGGTTATCCTACTTCCGTTTCTACTCGCAGTTCTGGTCAGCTTTGCAAGAATGCGCGCTTCTACCGTTGGCACGATCAGCGCGTTGGCAATGCTCACGCTCTTTATCATATCGCTGCTCCAATTATCTTCCGTGACCGTCTTGGGCGCATCGTCGTTGAACATTCCCTGGATACCAGAAATCGGGTTGACACTTTCGATCTATGTCGATGGATTGGCGCTGCTGTTCGTTCTGCTGATCACCGGCATTGGTGTAGCAGTTATGTTCTATGCCGGGCAGTATTTCGAGGATGGACGCACCGCGGCACGATTTCTTGCGCTGCTGCTGGCGTTCACCGGGAGCATGTTAGCACTTGTCCTGGCGGGCAACGTCCTGACGCTTTTCATCGCATGGGAAGCAACGAGCATCATCTCGTTTCTGCTGATCGGCTTCTATGGTGGCGACTCGGCGGCGCGGCGTGGCGCGTCACAGGCACTCGTGATCACTGGTGGCGGCGGGCTGGCGCTCCTCGTCGGCTTGTTGCTGATGGGCAGCGCAGGCGGTTCGCTCCAAATTGCCGACCTGCTGGCGAATGGGGATGTGCTGCGCGCTCATCCTTGGTACACCGCCATGGTCATTCTGATTCTGATCGGTTGCTTCAGCAAAAGCGCACAGTTTCCGCTGCACTTCTGGCTGCCCGGCGCGATGTCTGCACCTACCCCTGCCAGCGCCTTTTTGCACTCTGCGACGATGGTCAAAGCAGGTATCTACTTGCTCGCGCGGCTTTCCCCCGCGTTGGGGGATACCCTTCTCTGGACGACTGTTCTCCCAGTATTCGGGATCATTACCCTGCTGATGGGCGCTGTGCTGGCACTGCGTCAGCGCGATCTCAAGGCAATACTCGCCTATTCGACCATCAGCCAGCTCGGTGCATTCGTGGCATTGATCGGTTTACCAAATGGAGAAGGGCTGAAAGCAGCATTCGTCGGTATTCTCGCACATGGGCTGTACAAATGCGCACTGTTCCTTATCGCTGGTGCCATCGATCATGCGACTGGGACGCGCGACATCCTGCTTTTAGGTGGGCTGCGCCGATCCATGCCGGGTTTTGCGTTGGTCACGCTGTTCGCCGGATTGTCGATGGCGGGTGTGCCGCCGTTGTTCGGCTTCGTGGCGAAGGAGCTGCTGATCGAAGCCGCCGAAATCGATCCGTTGGCTCTGATCATCGTCGTTCTCAGCGCGGCATTCACGGTGACCGTCGCGCTGCGTCTCTTCTGGGATGTTTTTGTCCGCCCTGGCGCACCGCATGATGGAGTTGAGCTTCACCTGCATAAACTTCCTCGCCTGATGGTGATCGGACCGGCGCTGCTGGCAGTCACTTCCGTTGTGACAGGTATCGGTGTAGGTCCTTTGATCACGCCATTGATCGAGCCAGCGTTAGGCAAACCCACCAGTCTCTATCTCTTTCCACCGGGCGGCATCAATCTGGCGTTCGTGCTAAGTATGACGGCACTCGCTGTAGGGATAGCCGTGTTTCTGACGCGCGGCTGGTGGCTGGCATGGCGGCTGCCTACGCTGACCAGTGGAACACAGATTTATGCGGGCATCATTCGTGCGGTGGAAGGCTTGGGTGACCTGCTGCTGACCTCACAGGGTGGCAAAATCCGTTACTATCTGACAGCTATCCTGACGGCTGTTGTTTTACTCCTGACTATTGCGATCGTCCGCATTTTGCCATTCGAGATACAAGCTATCGAGCTGAAAAATGCTTCCGATGTGTTGAAAGCGGTGCTGCTCGGACTGGCGTTGGTTTCAACCGGCGCGAGCATCCTTTTCGAGCGTCACCTGCTGGCGGCATTGTCGCTTGGCGTGGCGGGCTATGCGATTGGCGGCATTTTCCTGCTCGAACCTGCGCCCGATGTCGCGCTGGTCCAGTTTCTCGTCGAGACCCTTGCCACTGTCCTGATCATCCTTATTCTAGCCCGTACCAGCCCGGAAGAACGTCAACAAGCCATATCCAAACTATGGGGACAAACCCGTTGGGGACTGATGCGCGACCTGACTATCGCCACGGCACTCGGCTGTGCGATGACGATTTTTGCTCTGGCGGCGGTGAACAGCCGCCCCACTCCTAACAGCATCGCAGGTTGGCATCTCGAAAATGCGCTGCCACAGGTGGGAGTGAACGATGTCGTCGCCGCGATTGTCACCGATTTTCGCGGGACGGATACGTTGATTGAAATCACCGTGTTCGGGATTGCATCATTGGGGGTTCTAACGCTGTTGGCACGCCCTAAACCGGGCAAGGTAACCCGTTTTAGACTGCGATTACGTCATCCCGTCCGTAGTATGCAGATTGAACCAAGTGGAGAAACCGAGCCAGACTTGCCGATGATTTACCGCTCGCGCTTTGCCGACCCGGTGACACAGCTTGCGGCGTTACTGGTTTTGCCCTTTTCGTTCGTCATCGCGCTAGCGCACATCGCCTATGCAGGGGTTGCACCGGGCGATGGCTTCACGGCGGGCGCGATCATTGGGTTGGGGATCACGTTATGGTTTGTCGTGTTTGGCTATCAGGAGACAAAGGCACGCTTGCGCTGGTTGCATCCAACCTCATTGATTGGTGCGGGCATCTCGGTTGCACTCATTAATGCCGCGCTGCCCCTCGTATTCGGGCGTGAATTTTTAGCCTTTACGCAGGTCGCGGATATTTACGTCGCAGACATCAAGATCGCTTCGACGCTCCTGTTCGAGGTCGGCATCTGCCTAACGGTCTTCGGCGGTGTCAGCACGATCATGGAAGCAATTTCTCACCCACAGGAGGCAGAACCGTTATGAACACGCTATTTGCACTGGCAACCGGGCTGATGTTCGGCATGGGCATTTTTCAACTACTGCGCCGTGACCTGATCAAATCTGCGATGGGATTTTATATCCTGTTCACGTCTATCAATTTTCTTTTTCTTGCAGTTGGGGCGTACGACGGCGTCATTGCGCCCTACGTCGATGCGAACAACCAAACGAGTAGCCAGCCGAGCGACCCGCTGGTTCAGGCGCTGATACTGACTGCCATCGTCATCAGTTTTGGTTCGTATGCGCTTTTGCTCGGACTGATCGCGGTCTCGTCGCGCCGTTTCCGTACGCTCGACAGCGATCGTATCGACCAGTTGAAAGGGTGAACCGATGAGTAATTCGCTACTTCTCGGTCCGATCTTCATTCCATTGGGCGGCGCAGCGCTAGGCATCCTTCTGGCGCGCAATCGTACCTATCAGCAGATTATCGGGCTAATCTGTGGGGTGCTGGCGTGGGTGTGCAGTGTCGCGGTGCTGCTGGCAAATCTGAGCGAAGGCATCTTCACCTATAACCTCGGCGGATGGGTTCCGCCTTATGGGATTGTGTTGGTCGCTGATCTGCTCGCCTCTATTTTTGCGGTCATGGCGACCACGGTCATGGCGGCGGGCATCCTGTACGTGCTGGGATGCCGGGATAAAAGCGTATCAGCACCCGCCTTCATGCCGCTGTTTTTGTGCATGGCAGCCGGTTTGAATGGCGCACTCTATACCGGTGACATTTTCACCATGTTCGTGTTCATCGAACTGATGGTGATTGCTTCGGTGATCCTCGTTGCGATTTCCGATAATCGACTGGGCATGGAAGCGGCTATCAAATACCTGTTCATCAGTGCGATGGGGACGTTGTTCCTGCTCACAGGCATCGCTGCGTTGTATGCCTCGTTCGGCACCCTCAACATGGCGGATATTGCGCGTCTGCTGGCATCGGGCGAGCGCCCTGTCCTGGCACAGGCAGCGGCGGTCATGCTGATGTGCGCTTTTTTGCTCAAAAGTGCTGTCTTCCCGTTTCACTTCTGGCAGCCGGATTTCCACACGACTGCGCCCACACCGGTAGGCGCGATGCTGTCCTCGATCATCGTCAAGGCGGGGGTTTATGGCTTGATACGTATGACAACGCTGATGTTCACTGCCGAAGCGCCGCTCATTCACGATTTGCTGGTCGTTCTCGGTCTGATCGGCATCTTCTTTGGCAGTCTCGGCGCGCTCCGCACGTATGATGCCAAACGACTGCTGGCATATTCTACCTTCGGTCAGATCGGGTTCATCCTCGTCGGAATCGGTTGGGGTTCGCCAGCGACGCTGGCGGCGGCAATCATCTATGCCGTCAACCACTCGTTCATCAAATCGTCCCTGTTGATGTTGACTGGCACGATTTCCAGCCGCACCTCTGCCAAGACCTCGCGCTTGTCGGAGATCGGCGGTGTCGGAAATACTCTCGGCTTCACGAGCGGATTGTATTTCCTCGGCGGATTGGCGTTGGCAGGTGTTCCACCGCTCAATGGGTTTATCAGTAAAGTGACGCTGATACAAAGCGGCATTGGTTTGGAGGAATGGCTCACCGTAGGTCTGGTCGTTGGTGCTGGTGTGATCACCCTGATGTACATGACGCGTACCTGGCAGTTGATATTCCGACAGGAACGCGCTGAGACGGTACAACTGAAGCCTCGTGGTGACAGCGTCCTTGCACCAGCCTTGCTGATCGGCTTGTGCCTCGTGCTTGGCTTGTTCGCATCCCCGTTGATCCAGGTTGCGCTGCGTGCGGTCGAACAGATGGGCGATCCGTCCCTGTATATCCGTGCTGTTCTAGGAGGTTAAAGTGATCCACTTCATTTTTCCTGCCGCCCTGATCGGGGTGGTCTGGGTGCTCGTCACCAGTCGTGTGACGCTGGAGAGCTATTTCGTCGGACTGGTGATCGGGCTGGCAATCACTGCGCTGATGCCGCCGCCTCTCCCTGTGATTCGCTGGCGTCGCTTACCCGATCAGGCGTTCGCGCTCGTCCTCTATGCCATGATCCTGCTCCGTGACATCGTGCTGTCGGGACTCGATGTCACTCGGCGCATACTGTCGCCCACCATGCCCCTCAATCTAGGAATCATTGCGGTCGAGACTCAGGATGAGACTGCTAATCCGCTGATTGCGGCATTAAGTGCCGATGTCATCACCCTGACACCTGGAGAACTGGTCATCGAGGTCACAGATGGGCATACCCTGTACGTCCATTGTCTCGATGTCGAGGCGAGCGCTGCACGCGCAGCAGCGCAGCAAGCACAGCGATTGAAATTGTTCAAACGTATTTTGGGGAGGTCGTCGTGAGTGAACTCGTAGATGCCATCGTACAAATCGCGCTCGTCATCATGGTTGGGCTGCTGCTGCCGTGCGCCTACCGCGTTTTCATCGGACCGAGCGCAGCCGATCGGCTGCAAGCCATTGAGACAATTACGACATTACTCATCGGCGTCATTGTACTGCTGGCGATCATTCAGGGTTCCGCCTTCGTAGTCGATGTGGCGCTGGCACTCGCGGCATTTTCGTTCGTGGCAACACTCGCCATCGCCCGTTATTTGTCTGAAGGGAGAATGTTTTGATGATTGCGGAGATCGTTGGAGCAACATTCATTATTTTGGGTGTTTTCTTTTCGTTGGTCGGCGTCATCGGTATCATGCGGCTGCCCGATGTCTATTCACGCATTCATGCGTCGGGTAAGGTAGCAACTTTGGGCATCTTCGGTCTTCTGATAGGGGTGGCGCTGCTGCTGCCAGGTACGCTGGTGAAGGCGGTCGGGCTGCTGTTATTTCTGCTGATCTCGTCGCCCGTCGCCTCGCACGCGATTGCGGCAGCCGCCTACCGTTCAAATGTCCCACTGGCAGATGTGCAGCGCGATGATTTGGCAGGCGTGTCACGCCCTCAGCGCAAGCGACCTCGTGATGCAGAGTAAAGCTGCGCTGCTGCATTTCGCCGCCCCACCCAGGAACTGGGATGCCAAGCGCCCTTGTTTGCGCGCGCCTGGTCACCGAGCGCACTATGGATAACGCGATTTGTCGCGCTGTCGGTTAAGAGCTCACCTTACGCAGATTGCCCTCATCCTAAATCCATCTCCCTCAGGGAGAAGGATTTAGCCTACCGCGACGGTTTTTCACCCCTCGCCCTGAGGGAGATGGGCAGGGGGTGGGGGCTGAAAACGAGGGGCTTGCGTAAGGTGAGTTGATCACGCAGGTGTATCCCAAATTCACCGGGCTGGCATTCGCCCAAGTGACCGATATCGATACGGGCTACGCCTTCACCGCCACGACCGCCAGCATGGGGCTTGATCCGGTGACGAACCAGCCTGTGAGCGCGGCGAAAGTCATCTACGCCGGGGTTGTCAGCCTCAATGGTCAGACCTATGTCTATGCGCTGGTAGGTGTTGGCGAAGGCTACGCGAGCGTGCTGAGCTAAAGATATCGCAGAAAGTGGGAGGGGTTTGCCCCTCCCCAACAATTTTACTTACAGCAACCCCGCTTCTTGCTCCGCCTGAGTGAGCGCGCGCTCAAAACGAATCAACCCTTCTTGGACGGTCTCACGTTCGATCATCAGCGGTGGGCAAAAACGGATCGTGCTTTCGCCGCAGCCCAACACCAACAAGCCTTCGTCGATGGCGATGCGTTCGACTCGGTCACGCAGTGCTTTGGCGGGGGTGAGGTCTTCCCCCATGACCAGTTCCGCGCCGACCATCAAGCCGATGCCCTGCACGCGCCCATGCTGCATACTGGGGTGATGCGTCATCATTTCTTCGAGCGCATCCTTGATGAACGCCCCCTGTTCGACGGCGTTCGCCATCATGCCGCCTTCGATTAAATCGAGCGTTGCCAATGCCGCCGCGCACGAGACCGGGTTGCCGCCGAACGTTGTGCCGTGCGCGCCAGCGCCCCAGCTCATGATATGCTTTCGCGCGAGAATTGCGCCGAGCGGCATCCCACTGGCGATACCCTTCGCACTGGCGACAATATCCGGCTCGACGCCGAAATGTTCAATTGCCCACCATTTGCCTGTGCGCCCAATGCCGCTTTGCACTTCGTCCGCGATCAGCATAATGCCGTGTTTATCGCAAATATCGCGCAATTGCTGGATAAAGCGCGCATCCGGGACGATATAGCCGCCTTCACCCTGAATCGGCTCGAAAATGATGGCTGCTACGCTGTTGGGCGGACACACACGCTTGAACAGAATATTTTCGATGTAATCGGCGCAACCGCAATGCGCTTCGCACTGAACTTGATCGCGCATATGACCACAGCGATATGGGTTGTTGTACGGCACATGAAAGACACCTGGCACCATTGGGAAAAAGCCGTCTTTTTGTACATACTTGCTCGCGGTCAGCGACAGCGCGCCCATCGTGCGCCCATGAAACGCGCCGAAGAAAGCGATCACGTTCTGGCGTTTGGTATACCATTTGGCGAGCTTGACCGCGCCTTCGACGGCTTCTGCACCGCTGTTACACAGAAACACGCGTGTATCTTCTTCCCACGGCGCGATTTGCGCGAGTTTCTCTGCCAGACTGACCTGGACATCGTAATAATAATCGGTGCCGGCGATGTGCAGAAATTTTTGCGCCTGGTCGATCACCGCCTGCACCACTTTGGGGTGTGCGTGCCCGGTCTGGTTGACGGCGATTCCGGCGGCAAAATCGATATATTCTTGCCCGTCCACATCCCACACGCGCGCGCCCTCGCCGCGTTCGATCACGAACGGATAACGCGGCGTGATCGATTCCGACATCACGTCGTTATCACGCTCGATGATCGCTTGGCTGTGCAGACCGGGACGTAAAGTAGTTTCTAAAGTCATAATGCTTCCTTGTAAAAAACGGCTGTTGAAGATATTGTCATTATAGGCGACGCCGATATGGACGCGCAAAGTCATTTGCGTCCGCTGCATTCGTGATGTAATCTGGACAATGAATATTGCGATTTATTGCGTAAGGAAGACGATATGCGGCTGCTTTTGGTCGGTTTTGGGTCGGTTGGGCAAGGTTTCACCGAAATTCTGCGTGATAAAGCTGACATATTGAAGCGCGATCACGGTTTTGAAGCGCAAATTGTCGGCGTCAATACCCGAACACGTGGTGGGTTGTATCGCGCCGATGGACTTGATCCGGCGACGCTGCTCGATGCGATTCAAGCCGGAAGCCTGAATGATTACCCTGATACCGACGGTTTACGGCGCGATTTAACCCTGGAGGCGATGATCGACGTGGGGGCAGATGTGCTGGTCGATATCAGTCCGACCAATTTACGCACCGCCGAACCGTCGCTCACTTATGCGCTGACGGCACTACGTCACGGCTTGCATGTGGTCATGGCGAATAAGGGACCTGTCGCCGTCGCCTATGACCAATTATTGGATGCCGCCAAAAGCGCGGGCAAGCGCGTCTTATTTGAAGGCGCGGTCATGGCGGGGACGCCGACGATTCGGCTTGGCATGGAGGCGCTGGCGGGCTGCGTGATTAGCGAAGCGCGCGGTATTTTGAACGGCACGACCAATTACATGCTCACACAAATGGAAAATGGGCGCGATTATGCCGATGTACTGGCAGAAGCGCAGCGTTTAGGGTATGCAGAAACCGACCCGACCGCCGACGTAGACGGATGGGATGCGGCGGGTAAAGCAATTATTCTGGCTGCGGCATTGTTCAAGACAAAACTGACGCTCGATGATATGGATGTGAGCGGTATTCGCGCATTGACGCGTGCCGATATCGACACGGCGCAGGCGGCGGGTGAACGTTGGAAGTTGATCGCACATGTTACACCTAAAGGCGGTTCGGTCAAGGCGGTTCGGCTGCCGATGACTCATCCATTGGCGGGCGTAAATGGCACGACCAACGCAGTCACTTTTACCACCGACGAACTGGGCGATGTGACATTAATCGGCGCAGGCGCGGGGCGGCGGCAAACTGGCTTCGCCATTTTGTCAGATTTGCTAAATTTGTATATTTCGCGGTAATGATGGCGTTATACTCTGTCTTAAGCGTATGATCCGTTTAGGGTTGTATTAGTGTTGTCTTACAGGTTTCCGTGATGAATAAAGCAAAAATCCTAATCGTTGAAGATGATCCCAACCTGCTTGAAGGGATTCGTGCCGTCCTTGAACTCGAACACTACACGGTGCTATCCGCCGAAAACGGTGAACAAGCGCTCATGATGCTCAGTGTTCAGCCTACACTGCCCGATTTGATCGTGTCGGACATCATGATGCCGCGTATGGATGGCGTTCAACTGCTGGAGAATGTCCGTCAGAATCAGGCGTGGGTGGCAATTCCGTTCATTTTTTTGACGGCGCGTAATGGCAAAATTGATTTGCTGCTTGGCAAGAAACTCGGCGCTGACGATTATCTTGTCAAGCCCTTCGACGCCGATGACTTATTGGTCGCGGTCGAAAGCCGCCTCAAACGCCATCAATTGATTGATCAGGCGAAAAACGAAGAAATTGGCGATTTGAAAAAGAAAATATTGACGATTTTGAACCATGAATTTCGTACACCGCTCACGTTTTTGGTGGCTTATACCGATATGCTCAACGAGCAGCAAATTGTCCATCAAAACGATACCGAAACCGCCTCGTTTTTGCGCGGTATTAACGTTGGGGCAGTGAGACTGCGGCGTTTGATTGAAAACTTCATTTATTTGGTCGAACTGGAAACCGGCGATGCCAAACGTATTTATGAGATGCGTAAAATGCCGCTGCGCAATCTCATCGATGTGTTGGTCAATGCGCAGGCGACGGTCTTGGTGAATTTCCCCGACCGCCACTTTTCACTCGCCATCGATGACGACCTGCCGACCGTCATTGCTGACCCCGAATATCTCTCGATTGCGATTATTCAACTTCTGGAAAATGCGATCAAGTTCAGCCGTCTCGATCAGCCCATCGAATTGGGCGCCCAGCGTGTCGAAGGTGAACTGGTCATCTGGGTCAAGGATATGGGGCGCGGCATCGATGAACTTGAACGCGCACGCATCTGGGAAAGTTTTTATCAGATCAACCGCGCGTTTTATGAAGATCAAGGCGCAGGGTCGGGGCTGCCGATTGTGCGCGGGGTCGTGCGTCTGCATGGTGGGCGTATCGATCTTGAGTCTAAACTGGGTAAAGGCAGTACATTCAAAATCATCCTGCCCATCCCCGTCAATATCCGCGCGACGCTGCGCATGGATGCGACGAATTGACCCTGATGTACGTATAGCGTGATGTCATCGAATTGAACGCCCGTCACAAACGGGCTATACTTGACCAAACCTATCATCAAGGGAAAAAACTGCTTATGGCACCCACAATCGTAGATAAAGTGAACACGCTGATCAGCGCCAGCTTACACAGCATTGTCGATAGAGCGCTGCAAACCAACTCTGTCGCCGTCATGGATGAATACATCCGGCAGGTAGAGAAAAACCTCGAAGCGCTCGAAGATTCGGCGGCGACGGTGGGCGGCACGGTCAAGACGCTCAAGCGTAAATACGACGAATTCGCCGCGCAAGCGGAAAAACTCGATCGTGACATCGATACCCTTGTCATCAAGGGCAAAGACGATCTGGCAGGCGCTGCACAAGCGGAACTCAACGCCAAGCAGCAGCTCGCGCAGGATTATTTCACCCAATTCGAAGACCAGGAAAAGCAGTACGGGTTGATGCTCGATGCGCGGCTTAAGCTCGAAGCACGCTTGACAGCGATCAAGAACGAACGCGAAAAACTGATCGCGCTGATCGAACTGACAGAAGCCAAGAAATCGGTCACCAAGACGATGAAATCGCTCGATCAACTGTCAAACGTGAGCGACACCGAAATCAGCAGCCTGGCGGATCAAATTCGCAATCGACTCGACCAGGAAGATGCGCGGCTCGATATGGCAACGGCGCGCGTGCAGGATCAAATCGAGGATGCGGTGCGTGGTGGCGAAATTGAACGCCAGTTGGATGAACGCCGCCGTCGATTGCTCGGCGCGCAAGGCGGTGCGGCAGCAACATCAGATAGCACCGATAGTTAGTGACATCCGTTAAAAGTCGAAAGTTAAAAGTTGAAAGCATCGTCTTTTGACTTTTAACTTTTGACTAAAAAGGCATATCCATGATAGATACAACCAATCAGGTGCGGCGGCGCGCCTTTGGGTCGATCCTCTCCAATGCGATTGTCCGTTGGGAATCGCTGATCATTCTCGGCGTGACGGCTGTCGCTTTCGTCGCCATCGGCGCGAACGGACCGTTTCCAGGCTGGGAATCGTGGTTCTGGCTGGCGGGCGGCGCGCTGGCAGAAATCGCCATGATTGCCGCGCATATTACCGACCCCGAAGAACAGGCGCAAGCAATCGCGCGTGAATTTGAGCAAAAGTTTGATTTACGCCGGGTAAAAAGCCAGGTTTCGCGCGAACGACTTCAGCGAGCGCTGGAATATCGCCGTAATATGATGGAAGTAGCCAGCCGCGCGCGCGGTTCGATGCGTACCAGCTTGCAGCAAACCGTCGCCGATGTAAACGACTGGATTTCGCACATGTACGATCTGGCGCTGCACATCGATGCCTTCGACGCCAATGTGCTGGTCGAGCGCGATCGACAGGCTGTGCCGCAGCAGGTACAAAAAGCCCGCGTGCGCTTGGAACGCGAGACTGATCCCAACGTTCGGCGTGACTTAGAAGCGCAAATTCGCACGCTTGAACTTCAAATGAGTAATCTGGATACGACCGCCAACAGCATCAAGCGCGCCGAAATTCAATTGGATAGCACGCTTTCGTCGTTGGGAACCGTGTACGCGCAGATGTCGCTGCTCGGTTCGAAAGAAGTGGATAGTGCCCGTGCTCAACGTTTACGCAGCGAAATCGCCGACGAAGTGACGGGTTTACAAGATACGATCGCCTCGATGGACGAAGTTCAACAGCAGCGTTTACGGTTGCAGTAAAAAGCGCTTAGCGTAATGCTAAGCGCTTCGTGCTAACTGCGTTTGACTTTGGCTTTTTCGCGGTTGATACGTAGATTTGTCCCGTCGATCACATCTTTGCGCGGTTTTGGCATCGGCGCGCCGCTCTGTATAGCGAGGCGATGTTCTTCGAGAAGGTCTTGTGGCACAAGCATTTCAAATAACTTCATGCCTGCCAGAATAATCCCCAAATCATCTAACTGACCAATTCCCAAAACGATATCGGGAATGAAATCGAGCGGCGACACGATATAGATCAAACCGATAAACGGGATCACTTTGAAATAGATCGGCACGCGTGGGTCACGAACGAGGCGCGTGGTCAGCCGCACTTGATTGATCAAGGCTTGTAAAACGTTCATCGAGAAGGTGTCCTTTCCTGAAAAGACAAAGGGTACAGACTGGCTTGTCTTGTACCCTTGTCGTACTTTTAGACTATACGCATCATGCGCGCGAATGTTGCACGCCACATCAACCGATTGGGGGAATTTCGCCTAAAGCGGCGACGGCTTTTTCCACACTGTCTTTTGGGCTGATGCCGATCTGTTCATCGATGATGACGCCGTTTTCATCAATCACCCAGTGCGAGCGAATCGTACCCGTGTATTCTTTGCCATACATCTTTTTCGTGCCATAGGCGCTCCATGCCTGTAACACGTCGTGGCTTTCGTCGCTGAGCAGGTCGTACGTCAGGTTTTCTTTCACTTTCCACTTCAGGTTGTCTTTGGGCGGGTCATCGCTGATGCCCAGCACGACCGCGTTGGCGGTCTGAATTTGTGGAAATTGGTCGCGGAAGCCGCACGCCTGCGTGGTGCAACCGCTGGTGTTCGCACGTGGATACGCGAACATGATGACTTTCTTGCCGCGAAAATCGCTCAGCCTGGTCATCTTGCCATCTTGATTGGGGAGTTCAAAATCGGGTGCAGTTTCTCCGATATGGGGCATGGGCGTACATCCTTTCATGACATTTTAGATATGATACCGCGACGGCATGAGAACAGGTTTAATTACCCGGTTTGGTATACTTGACGCATGAACACGATTTTTACGCAGCGCTTTCGGTTCAATCCTGTTGTAATCGGCTTGCTGGTGTTGGCGGCGCTGGCGATATTCGCTTACCTACCCACCCTGCAAACGATCATCAACGGTGCAGACCACTACACGATGATCGATGTGGGTGAAACACAAGTCGTCCTCAATGTGTGGGGGACGCTGCACGCGACGGGCTACCCGCATTATGTCATTCTGTCGAGCACGCTCACCGCGATCCTAAAACTTTTCGGCGCGTCGCCCGCCACCGCACCGTCGCTCACGTCGCTCGTGTATGGACTCGCCGCGCTTGGCGTGCTTTATGCGTTCATGTTCAAAATCAGCAGCGATGCGCTGATTGCGGGCGCGGTCGTGCTGGTGTTCGGGCTGACGCGCACGGTGTGGCTGCATCACTCGATTGCCGAAATCTATACATTTGGGCTGCTGATCCTGATCGTGCTGCTGGCGCTGGCATTGTGGCGTGATTGGGGTACTGATTCTGCATCTGCTGCAAGCGGGGATGGCACAGCGTCACGTTTATTTATGCTGGCAGTGATCGGCGGGATTGGCATCGCCCATCATCGTGCGCTGGCGATGGCGATTCCAGCGCTTGTATACGCGATGCTGCCCGTTTTGCGCGCACAAGGGCGCAAACTGCCGCGCGTATTGATCACATGCCTGCTGCTCGGCATCGTCGGCTTTTTACCCTATGCTTATCTGATGATCCGCGCGCAAGCGGGCGCGGCGTGGGTGTACGGTGAACCCGGTACCCTGAGCGGTTTGTGGGATCAATTCATCGGGCGTGAGGCGGCACGTTTTATTGGCGGCGTATCATCGTTCGAAAGCCTCATCGCCAATTTTCAAGCGGTCACGGGCGTTTTATTCACCGATTTACACCCGATTGGCGTTATTGTCGGCGTATGCGGCTTGATCATTGGCGCGGCGCGCGTGCATCGACGGCGCGTGGCGATGACGGTGATTCTTAGCGGCATGGTTGCGTACTTATTTCATGTATTTTTTTACACCGATATTTTGTCCGCGTTGATTTTAGCTGTCGAACTGAGTCTGGCGTTTGGCTGGTTGTTCATCGCCGAAATCGCGTTCGCGCCGTTCGATTATGGTCATTTACCCGTGCTGCCGTCATGGGCGACGCTGCTTGGCGCGGCGGTACTGGCGGCTGTTGGTCTGTCATCGCTGCATTTCGATTTCATCAACGCGCTGACAACCGATCAAACTGGCGTCGAAAGCACGCACCTGCTGGATGACGCGCCGCCCAATTCAACGATCATGGTCGCATGGGGATCGCGCCATTTCGCCGTCGGGTTTGCGCATGATGTTTTGGGGCAGCGTCGGGATGTAACCTTGATCGACCACAAAGCGGATTTTCGCGCCGCGCTTGAACGCGGCATACTGGTCACACCCGATTACACGTTTTACAGCTTCTCGTTGGATTGGTGGGACGATCAGATTGGCGCACGCACATATGCGCGCGCTGCCGCAGCAAATTTGGTCGAAATCGATGACACACCAATCTTGAGCGACGTAGAGTCAGCCAAGCCGTTCATCGGTCTTGCGCGATTGGCTTGCGGTCGTGAACAACATCGGCTCGATGTGGATTGGATCGCATCGCGAACGCCAATGCGTGATTACAGCGTGTTTGTACATCTGGTCGATGCAGACGGGGTGCTGATAGCCCAAGCCGATCAACCAACGCCCGTATTCAATGTGTATCCGACCTCGCGTTGGAGTCCTCAAGAAATCGTACATGGCATTTATCATATCGACGCTGTAGACGGCGCAATCGCGCTTCGGTATGGATTGTACTATCAAGCCGACGACGGATCATTCATCAACGAAGTTGAGTCCGAAGAAATAGTGGAATGTCGAGTGAACGCCCCATGAAAAAGCTCGTGCTTGTCGTGTGCTGGATTGTCCTCGCCGCGTGTACCACCCTTCCTGCTGCGCCGCTGCCCGATACACCGATCGCGACCTTCGCGCCTGATGAACTGGTGCTAAGGCTGGCTACAGTCGAAGTACCGCCGACGCTCGATCCGGCAATCAGCACTGCGACACAACGCGCCTCACTGCCGACTCTTACCTCACCACCGACGATCACGCTGACGCCGACGGCTTATATCGGCATTTTTCTCGGCGAGACGAGCGGCAGCGGCGAAGGCGTTCCTGTAGTAGATGCGGCGCAGTATGCCGGGACATTGGCGGCGGCAAACCCGATTGTTTTCCCTACTTTGGGGATCAATCCGTGCCTGATTTCTGCCGACCCGTTATATGGCGTGGCGTGGAATGCTGATGCGGGCGACCGTCTGGGGTGCGCGGGCGAACCTGTCACGTCGTATGTGGGCGCGGCGATGTTCTTTGAGCGTGGTGTCATGTACAGCCTGCCGACGGGTGATATTTACACGATTGTTCCCGGCGGCGGCGCGAACGGACGCTATTTCTTCGCGCCCATCCCACCACCCGCACAAACATGGGAGATTTTGCCGCCGCCCGGTTTGCTCGCGCCGACCGGCGTGTTCGGCGCGGTATGGCGAGCGGTCGATGGGGTCAGGTCAACGATCGGGTTCGCGCAAACGAGCGAACAGCCCGTCACGCTCTCATTGCAACGGTTTGAACGCGGCGCGCTTTTATTCGATGCCAGCGCGGGACAGGTTTTCGCCTTGGTCGGCGTGACGGGGAGTATTTCCGGTGAGGGCACAACGTATGGTCCTTATGGGGATGGTAATTAATCATTCACCTTACGCAAACCCCTCGTTTTTAGCCCTCGCCCTGAGGGAGAAGGATTTAGGATGAGGGCAATCTGCGTAAGGTGAGTTGATCATTCGATTACTTTGACGTTCAACTCGGTCACCACTTCTGGGCGCGCGTTCCCCAATCGACATCGGTCGCACTTTTCAAAAAATGAGCGCTTCTTCGAGTATATCGAACGAACGCTGACGCACCTTCACAAACTGCCGCCCAATATTCGACAGCATTTTGAAAAAACTGTCTCGTTCGCCAACGGTGATGACCCAACCCGCGCGCGGATTCACTTTGTACTGCGTGATCACCTTGACCAATTCGACCAATGGAATGGTTTGTTGAACGCGCGAATAGTCGGTGATCACATGCACACTTGGATAGTCGCTCTTTTCGATCAGCCCATCCACCATGTGAATGAAGCTGATGATTTCATCACCAGTCATATCGCCACTGGCGAGCGAATACATCAGTTGATCGGGAATATACCAATCGGCTTTGTAGTCCATACGTCAATACCTTGCCACATTACATTATTGTAACAGTGGCACGTCGTGACGGAATTGTCATTCGCCAAAAGAGCCAATTTTCGTAAGATGTGTTTTCATTGCGGCACGAGCCAAATATCATCCAAGCCCGATCAATGCCAGCGCCTCGCCGCGTCGTTTCAGTGAGTCGCCAATGGCATCCAGCCGCGCCAACAACTTGTCTGTTATTGCCGACACGTTATAGTCCGAGCTTGCTTTCATAGAGCGTGCGATGCTTGACTGACTCGCCAAATATCGATAAGCCCGCGCTGAATACGCTCAGCCCAATCGAGCCGAATAAAATCCACCCTAGACCACGCTTGCGCCGCGCTTTCAGGATAGTTGCGTGTCCAATCATTGAAATGCCCGCGCCGATCATAAGTAGTCCGCGCGGCGCGAGTTCGCTCCATTGCTTGTAATGATGATCCATGTGTTCGTTATCCTTATAGATTTATGAGGTTAAGCGGGCATGTCACGCCCTGCCCGACACACTATGCTTTATGGTATCGGTTCTGCATCAGGTACAAAATCTGCCCAGGATGCCAGCGCGCGTAACTGCGGCGTCTTTTTCGTCTGATGTGCTTGCATCCGCGTTAGCACATCGTCGAGCATGGTAACGGCTTTGGCAGCAAATTCGCCTTTGTTGAGCATAACGCATTCCGCGCGCACCGACATTGCCGCATCGGTCATCTCACCGCGACTCGGCGTGCCTTCTTTGACGAAACGTTCCAGCACTTGTGTCGCCCAGATGACTGGAACATGCGCAGATTCGCACAGCCACATGATTTGTTCCTGCATTTCGGCTGTACGCTCATACCCGACTTCGATGGCAAGATCGCCGCGGGCGATCATGACGCCGAACGGCTGCTTGCTCGCTGCTGATGCGATCAGCACGGGCAGATTTTGGATGGCACGCGGGGTTTCGATTTTGGCGATGATGCCAATCTCGTTTGGATGATCGAGCCGCTTGGCGAGTTCATTTTGCAGCAAGCGCATATCGTCGGGTTCTTGCACGAACGAATACCCGATCAAATCGGCATGATGGGCGACAAAATCGAGTGCGTCGATGTCGTCGTCGGTAAGCGCGCGTAGATTCAGCGTCGTATTGGGAAAATTTAAGCCTTTTTCGGCTTTGATTTTTGCGCCGCCGACCGGGACATGGGTCACATTCAATACCACGCCTTGATCGATCTGCTTTTCGACAACGGTGCCGATTTTGCCGTCGTCGATCCACACCGAATGTCCGATTTCGAGCTGATCAATCACTTCTGGGATGGTGCAGCGTGCCGCGACTTTGTACATCTTGCCGTCGCTCTTTTTCGGCGCGGTTTTGCTCAATAAGATGCGGTCACCTGGCATCACAATCTCTTTGCGCCCGATCACATCGATCGTGCGCGGTTTGGGACCGCCCAAATCCATATGGATCGTGACTTTCCGCCCAAACTCTGCGCCCGCGCGGCGAACGTGCTGCACCATACGATCCCATTGATCAGGCGTATCGTGCGCGCAGTTGATACGCGCCGCATCCATGCCGCGCTTGACGAGTTCGTAAATCATGCCGTAATCGTCGGCTGCTTCGCTCGGCAATGTCACCATGATGCGTACGCGCCGCGTTAACCCTTCGGGCAGCGCGCCAAACAATTCGACCGTGTTATGGTGCAGAACATGGTCGCCACGAAAAAACGCACGCAGCGGCGGATGCACAGGCGTGGCTCCGCCCGTCATCATGCCTAACGTAGCGATCACGGCGTCCAGGTTGGGCAGCACGCGCGATTCGGCGCGCCCCAACGTCGATAACCCAAACGGACGGAGTTTAATTTGTAAATCGCGCAAATCGCGCTTACGCAGCGCCAGATAATGCGCCAGATTGAGCGCACCGATGCAAAAGGCGCGGCGTTCGATGTTCGGCTGCCACACCCGAAACAACGCACCGCCTTCATCACTCACCACCGCGCGAAGTTGACGCATTTCGTCCAGCAGCATGTTCAGCGTGCCCGGCGTCGCCGTTTGGCGCTTTTCCATGGTCATCACTCCGTTTTTGGTCAGGGTCACTTCAGTTCCAACATCCATTGTAGCGGACTTAATCCATCGCTGGATCACCCACCATGCGGGTATCTCGAATAACCGCGATCATATCGTCGATTCTGCTGAATTTGAGACGAGGGCGGTTGAGCGCTTCGCCACGTTCGATCTCAGCCTGATCCAGCCGCAGCCAATCGTCGTAGGTCACATATTCGATGGCACAGTCTTGCAAGTACTGTTCAATCGTGGCGGAGGTGGTTGGGTTATGTGTGCTGCCCGCGCGCAGATCGGTGAGCGCTGACTCGACCGTCGCCACCGAGTCGGGGCGATTGGTGCCGATGATTCCGCTGGGTCCTCGTTTGATCCACCCGACGACATATTCACCCGCCAGCGGCGTCTTGCTTACTGGATCGATGACACGTCCCTCTTGGTTGGGGATGATGCCATTTTTGGCATCGAACGGGATACCTGGCAGGGCGACGCCTTTATAACCGATGGAGCGGAACACCAGCCCAACCGGGATCGTTTCGTGTTCGTCGGTGGCACGCGGACGCAGTGAGCCGTCATCGCTTTGTGTGAGTTCGTTCTTGACGATCCGAATCGCTTCAACGTGATCGGTACCAATGAGTTCGACCGGGCTGACCAAAAAGCGGAAAATAATGCGGCGCGGTCTACCTGTGCCAGCATCGCCTTGCGCGGCATATTTCTCTAATATATTGACATTGGTGCGCGCAACTTTATCGCCGCTCATTGCGAGTGCGTTCTCGCTTAGCGGGTCGAGCGTCGCATCCGCGAGCGGTACGATGACATCGGCGTCAGTCAGCGCGCCAAGTTCCTTGATCTCTGGGTTCGTAAATGCCGCTTGCGCGGGTCCGCGCCGACCCAGTACGTAAATTTCTTTGACGCGGCTGTGCTTGAGCGCTTCGAGCGCGTAATCGGCGATATCCGTGCCGACGAGTTCATCATCGCTGCTGGCGAGGATGCGCGCCACATCCATGGCGACGTTGCCATTGCCGATTACAGCGACACGCTCTTGCGACAGATCAAACGTGAGATCGCGGAAATCGGGATGCGCGTTGTACCAACCGACGAACTCGGTCGCGGCATGGCTGCCGACTAAATCTTCACCAGGAATGCCCATTTGGCGATCAGTTTGCGCACCCGTCGCGTAGATGATCTGGTGATAATACGCCGTCAAATCGTCGTGGGTAATATCACGCCCAAATTCGACATTGCCAAAAAACCGAAAATTCGGGCGGGCGGCGATTTTGTCATATTGTTTGGTCACGGTCTTGATTTTAGCGTGGTCAGGGGCGACGCCGCCCCGCACCAACCCAAAAGGCGTCGGTAAGCGATCGAACATATCGATCATGACAACCAGATCAGGTTGTTTGAAATAGGCATCGGCGGCGTAAAAGCCGCTTGGACCCGAACCAATAATGGCGACGCGAAGCGGAGAATCGGCGGTACCGAGCAAGGTCATGGATAGGCTCTCATGTGTTTGCGAACGACTTCACAATCACATCAGTATACCGCATCCTGAGCGCTGACCAGCGTAAATTTTGAATTGGAAATTCGGGTTATTCGTGTGCGGGCAGCGTAAAACCGACAACACTACCTTTGCCTATTTCGCTTTGCAGGTACACACTGCCATTGTGGCGGTCGATGATGCGTTTGACCATAAACAAGCCTAAGCCCGTGCCGTCGATATCGATGGTGTCTTTGGAACGCACGCGATAAAACGGACGCCATATCGACGCCTGATCATCATCCGTAATGCCAATGCCGTTATCGACGATTTGAAAACGGAAATTTTTGCCCTCTTGATCCAGTCGCACACAAATTTTTCCACCAGGCGGCGTATATTTGACCGCGTTGCTGACCAGATTGCTCATGGCGTGCTGTAACTGGTTCAAATCACCGATCACATGCGCCGCTATGATAGCGATAGTGGCGCTTAAATCGATTTGCTTGGCGAGCGCGTCGTCTTCGTAATCGAACATCACCAATTGAACCAGAAACGTGAGGTCAATCGTTTCGTTCGGCGGCTGCGCCGCACTGATCTCGATATCTTCCGTCAATTGAATATCATCAATGATATGCTGCATCTTCTTCCCGGATAGTTCCATCATATTGAAATATGAGATATAGCGCTCACTAAGCTGATCGCGGTCGAGATTGAGCAGGGACAAATAGCCCATGATGATCGATAACGGATTGCGCAGATCGTGCGCGGCGTAGCGGATCATATCCGAACGCAGTTGCTCCAAAAACATCAACCGTTCATTCATCCTGTCGCGTTCTATCAATTGCGTACGCAGCATGATCTCGTTGTTGACCAGTTCAGATACATCCTGGAGCGCTGCGATCTCGTCCGGTGTCCACTGGCGCGGCTGTGTATCGATGGCGCATAACGTGCCGATCACTTCGCCTGTGGCGGCGCGTAAGGGAAAGCCCGCGTAGGCGACCACGTTGATATCGTCGATGGCAAGGTTGTCGATGGCAAGCGGCTGTGTACGCGCGTCATTGATGATCAACAGTTGTTCGTTCGTACCCACAGTCTGACAAAACGAATGACTAAGCAGCATCGTGCGATCAAACGACGGCGGCATACCGATGTAACTGATAACATGCTGCTCCGTATCAGTCACAAGCATAGCCACCGCTGTGGGGACTTTTAGCAATGCGACAAGCAGCCGCAGTATCCGATCCAGTTCATGAATCGATTCTTCTTCGAGATAGCCAAGATCGCGGATTGCTTGCCGACGTTGCGCGCGCTTGAGAAGATCGTGTACGGCATCGGGTTCAGACATCAGGCTTGAAAAGCTCATCATGGAGTCAATATTTACAGCATAGCGCTCAATTTACGCAACCACGCAACCACTTTTACTTAAGATTTTGAAGACTCGTACTTACCTCTTTATCCCATGTAATCATGCGCAATCAAGGTGACTTTTGTATCGTCATACACCTCTGAGCGGGAGCAGGATGTCTTTGCGGAAATCGGTCAGGCTGATCAATGTGCCGTTCGCATCCACATAAAACGTATCTTCAACACGCACGCCAAACCCTTGTTCGGGATAATACAAACCCGGTTCAAGCGTAATCACGTTGCCCACCGCCAGCGTATCTTTCGACAAATGACCGATCGACGGGCTTTCGTGGATTTCCAAGCCGACGCCATGACCCAACCCGTGAACATAACCGATAGTTGTGCCCGGATGACTGCGTCCGGTCGGATGTCCATGACTTTCAAAATAACTTTGCACGGATTCTTGCACGATTTTCGCCGGAATATTCGGCTGAAATGTATCGATGGCGACATCGAGCGCATTCATGACCAGCTCGTAAGCGTTTTGTACTTCCGGTCTGACAACGTTGATCGACCATGTGCGCGTCACATCGTGATAATAGCCACCGCCAATTTCGCGCGGAAACAGATCGAACACAATCGGTTCTCCTACGCGCAGCGCCATATCGTCCTCGCCCCGACTGTGCGGAAAACCACCGTCACGTCCTTGAGCGAAGATCATATCGGTGTCTTCCAAATCGCGGTCGAGCAGCGCGCGGCGTACAAATCGCTTGACATCACCGATTGTCAGCGCTTTGCCTTCCGCATCGACGACAGTATCACCGTCGGTAAGGTGCGACGCGATATAATCCCATGTTTGTCCAAGTACCTCGTTGGTGCGCGCCGCCACCGACCGGATTCTCAGGAGTTCGTCGGCATCTTTGGTCTGAAATGCCTCATCGAAAATTGTCTTGCCGTCTTCACCGACAAATTGATAGGCGTGCAGTGCCTCGTTCAGGCGCGGGATCATGGCGATATACTGGTGGATCGCCCCTTCGCCATAGATGCCAATTTTGCCGCCATCCACGCCGAGCTTTTCGAGCATTCGCCCCCAAAACATCAATGATGCCTTGGTTTGATCGCCGTCAAAGGTGTTGAGCAGATCCGCCCAACCGAGATCGAAATAGGACAGCACGCGCAGCCCACTTTTGGCGGCTTCTTCGGTTTCCATGGCGTTCACGACCATCACCGCTGCCTCACCACGTTTTTTGACGATGTAGCCACCTGTCACATGCGCACCGTTGGAAAGATAGGCGCGCGGCACATTGACATGACTGCCGCCGACGACAATGATTGCCGCCAGTTCACGCTGCTGCATCAACTGATCGAGATCGTTTTTCATCCGATGTCTCCAATACCCCACAAGTAAATTGCGCCATTTGCATCAAACAAGAGCAGCGCGCGCCCGTCGTCCGTCCATTCCACCCCGAAAATAGTACTCGTGCCGATGGGAAGTTGGCTCGCGCGCGTACTGGTATCGCTTGGATTGCTCAAATCCCACAAACGCACCGTGCCGTCAAGCGCCGACGTTAACAAAAGCGTGCCATCCGGCGAAAAATCAGCATCGACTCGATCGCCCTGCGTGTTGGGTAGCGTGCCAACAAACGCGCTTCGATTCACATCCCATAATGCCAATCCATCATTCGATGTTCCGCTCAGCAGCCAGCGCCCATCTGCCGACCACCGAACAAGTGACGGACGACCGCCGCGCCCAGCGCTCAAGGGTATCGATGCGCTAGAATCACCGATTGTCCACAACAGGATGCCCGAATCGTTGACACCAGCGATCTGTGCGCCGTCTGACGCGACTAACAGCGCCGTCGTGATCAACTGGCGTGTGCCGAGTACCGCGTCGCGCTGCTCGGTGATCAGGTCGCCTGTTTCGGTATCCCACACGCGCCTCCATCCATCCTGGTCAGCGCTGACCACGCGCGTCGCATCGGGCGTGAACACCAACGCTGTGATCGTGGCATCAGCGGCGTCGATGGTGAGCCGCGACTCACGCGTGACCATATCCCACAGTTTGATCGTGCCATCGCTTCCGCCCAACGCGATCAAATCGAAATCGGGCGCGAATGCCGATACGCCTGCGTAGGCTGTATGACCAGACGCCTGATACAAATCGGCGCTGGTGCGCACATCCATACTGCGAATCGCGCCTGTCACATCGACCAGATAAATCGACTCTTTATCTGACGCGAACATGACGCGTACCGCATCGACGCGCGCGGTGGTGAAAATGCGCGCACCGGTCAATAAATCCCACTGGATGATCTCCTGGTCGGTTAAGCCTACCAGATTCAAGCCATCCGGCGAAACCGTATAGGCGAACACGGTCGCCATGATGTCTGGTTGATCAAGCCGCCCAAGATAGGCGATCTGTGCCACGTTTGTCACATTGATCGGCACATCTGCGGATTGCCATGGCGGTGCGTTCATCGGCTCGATGACAGCCCGCGGCGGCGGGGTCGGCGTGGCGCTCGCACAGGCGGTGAGCAAAATGAGCAGTAAAATCAGCGCGGTCATTCGGATGCCGGGTAAATATCCAGATTAGCGACACTGACACCGAACTCGCTGATCTGCTGCAAGCCGCATTCGCCTTCGTAGGGTTCGACTGAGCCATTTTCATTGACATCAATCCCTTCGAGAATCGCCGCCGCCGCGCTGGTCGATGCGGGCAGCAAATCCTGCGCGGATTCAAGCGTTTCTGCAACCACGAACTGCGTTTCGTAGCCAATGACTTCATCCATCCACGACCGCGCGTTGGTGATGCACACGCGGATCAACTCAATCTGATTTTGTACAGGCAGTGTCGCATCGGCGGCAGCGTCGAGCAGCGTCGCATCGATACGATCCAGAAACACGCCGACGCCGTAGCCGCGTCCAGGATTTTCACCGCGTCCGTTGTTGTTCAGGTCTGCCTCGGTGCCGCGCAAAATATTGATCGTGTGTTCGGCGTGCGTATGCAGCCCGCCAACATTGGTCGCGCGTGACGCTAAGCCCGCATGTTGATTAGCGATCTCGGCTTCGGTCAGCGCGCCATCAAGCAAGCTGCTGCCCGCGGGTGGAGGCGGTGGGTAATCCGACGTTAAATCGGGCGTCGGAGTCGCCCCTGCGATAATGCCATCGGGCGACTCGATTAAAATCTGATACAGCGCTTGCACGACGGCGGCTGGAATTTCACCAAAGAATACGGGTTCGCCTGTCGGCGTGTCGGTGTCGGTGCTCTCGCTGGTGATAAACGTGCGGTTGTACGCCGTCGCCAGACTCTTATCGTCGGTGTACGTCAAGACCCCGCTCCCGCGCGGATCGACCGTGAGCGTGCCAATACGGAGGGTCTCATCGTCGGTTGTATTGACCAGCCATGCCACATACTGCTGCCCGGATGGGGCGGGCGGCAGATCATTGACCGACAGCAAAATCGTGTCGCCAGGGAGTGTGGTCGTGGTATAGCTCAAGCTGCCGACTCTGCGCGGCTGGTTAACAGCGGCGACCTGTGTCGGCACAGCAACCGCTTCCAGGCTGGCTTGGGCTTGGGTGTCGGTTTCAATGACGATGCCTGCTTGCGCCGTCGCATTTTCAGCGATGCGATCCGTCCGATCCTGTCGGCTTTCGTTGAGCAATATCAGCAGCACCACCATCAACAATGTGCCGATAATCGCAAAACCGCCAATTAAGATGAGCGGGTTCGATGGGCTGGTGGTCAGGGTTGGGTTGGGTACTGTCGTCGGGATCGGCGTCAGCGTGTAGCCGGGCGGCGGTGTTGCACCATAACCTGGCACTGGCGTATACGTATATCCCGGTGGCGGTGACGTTGCGGTGGGCGGAAACGGTGTCAGCGATGATGGCGCGGATGTCAGATTGCGCGCCATCATCGACATATTCGGGTCGATCACTGTACGCGCAGCGCTGAACGGCGCAAGTTCCTGCCCGTTGATCGCGCGTTTGAAATCTTCTGCAAATGCCGTCGCTGTTTGATAGCGATCATTGGCTTCTTTTGCCAGCGCCCGTCCGACTATCACATCGACCGAGGGCGGCGTGCCTTCTAAACTTTCTGAGACACGCGGCGGGGGCGCTGTCAGATGTTTCAGGATGGTCTGCATCGGTGTATCCGACCGGAATGGCTGTACGCCCGTCAACATTTCGTATACGACGACGCCGAGCGAATAAATATCAGCACGTCCGTCGATCGTATTATTCTGGGCTTGTTCCGGGGCGATGTACGCGGGCGTACCAACCATGCCGCCCGTTGTCGTCATGCCAGTGGTTTCGACCAGTTTGGCAATGCCAAAGTCGCTCAAAATCGCGTAGCCTTCGCGATTGATCAAGATGTTATCCGGCTTGATGTCGCGGTGGATCACACCCTGCTTGTGCGCGAAATCGAGCGCCGACGCCATTTGCGATAGCAGCCGCTCGATATCGTTAAACGACATTTTGCCGCGCCGAACGCGATCCGCCAGCGAACCGCCGTCGATGTAGGGCATGACGAGATACAGAATATCGTCTTCATGTCCGTAATCGTATAAGGGCAAGATATGTGGATGAGAGAGCCGTGCAATCGTCCGCGCTTCCTGGCGAAAACGTTCGACGAAAGCAGCACTTTGACCCGGATGCGGGGGCAGTACCTTGACGGCGACGTTGCGGTCTACGTCATCCTGATACCCTTTGTAGACAGTCGCCATGCCACCATGACCGACCAATTCCACGATCTTATATTTGCCGAGCGTGCGCCCGATCAACGATGATGACACGGCGAATTACCCCTCTCTACATCTACAAATGATGGCGACGCAGATGACAGTGCGCCGACCAGCTTAAATCGCGTAAGCGGCGTCGAGTTCTTCTCGCAAACTCAGATAACTTTCATAACGTGTCCGCGTAATAGCATCTGTTTCGACAGCGTTACGCACCGCACAACCTGGTTCATCGTGGTGCGTGCAATCGCCAAAGCGACAATTTGGCACAAGCGGCGCAATCTCGCGGAAGTAAGCGTCCAGTTCTTCCGGTTCAATATCCCAGATCGTCAAATGGCGCAGTCCGGGCGTATCTGCCAGATAACCGCCGCCTTCGAACTTGATAAGCTCGCTGTAACGGGTCGTGTGCATTCCCAACTGGCTCGATTCGCTCACCGCTTTGACGGTGCGTCCCAAACCGGGTTGAATCGTATTGAGCAGGCTGGTTTTGCCGACACCCGATGCACCTGTGAAGACCGATAACTTACCTTTCAAGCGTTCGCGGACTGCTTCGACGCCGATACCCAGCAGCGCGCTGGTATAAATCACGGGGTAGCCGATGCGCTCATAGGGTGCGAACAACTGACGAACAGAGTCGTCGAGATCAATTTTATTTACGATGATAACGAGCGTTTGGATGTTTGATTTTTCGCCTACGACGAGAAATCGATCCAGCGAGCGCGGCTGTGGCGCAGGTGACGCGGCGGCGAACACAAAAAATGCCTGCTCTGCATTGGCGATGATGACTTGTTCACGTTCAGCGCTGCCTGCGCCGCGTTTGCCTTCAGTACGTGCCGAGCGCGACAGCGTACTGACACGCGGTTCGACATCGGTGATCGTGCCTGTTTTTTCATCAAGCGGGTGCAAATGAACGCGGTCGCCAATCGCCGCAATATCGGTCGATTTGGCTTTTTCCATCAATTTGCCGCGCAAACGACAACGCAGCACGCGCCCTTCATCGGTTTCGACCCAAAAGAAACCACTTTGTTCTTTGATCACCAGCCCACTTGCTAACGAAGTCAAACGCACGCTCCCCGCAAAATAGAGTTCAAAATATTCCTAGCTTATTGTACCTGAAAATGAACATCCAGCACCTATCGCCAAACGCGATGCCTAGAGGCTGTGGTATCATCGGCAGCATCTATCGTACGTGTGTTAAGGATTGCCCAACGTGGAAAATCAGCAGCCCGTAGAGACCGTCTTGTCGCCCGCCCCCGCCCAACCTGCCGATGCGGGTATCATTACCTTTCAGCGCACCTCACTCAATTTAATCATCACTGCGGCTGTATTTCTGGTCATCGGTATGATCATCGGCGCGATCGCGTATGAACGTACCAGCGCCGCTGCAAATGAAGACCTGATCCGCCGCGTGGCAAATACGGTGATCGAAGCCAACCGTTCGCAGATGCAGTCGATGATCACCGCCGCTGTGAGTGGCGAGACGGCAGTTGATCCGAACCGCGTGTATGCCGTCACAACCGACGGACCCACGTTGGGCGCGGAGGACGCGCTCGTCACGATTGTCGCCTTTGAAGATTTTCAGTGCAGCTTTTGCAAGCGCTTTCGCGATACAACGCTGCCGCAGATCATGACCAATTATGGCGACCGCGTGCGCTTCGTCTTTCGCGATTTCCCGATTTTGGGACAACCGTCGGTGGATAGCGCTTTAGCGGGCGCGTGTGCTAACGACCAGGACAAATTCTGGGAATTTCACGATTATTTCTACGGCGATCAAACGTTGTTGACGCGCGATAACTTCATCGCCTACGCAGCCGAAGTAGGGATGGATGTTGAGATTTTCACGATGTGTTATGACACCCGTCAGCATGAACCCACGATCATCAGCGATTTGACCGAAGGGCAGCAGTTGGGCGTTTCGGGCACGCCGACATTTTTCATCAACGGCAAAATCTTGATCGGCGCACGCCCTTACACCGATTTCGTCGCGATGATTGAAACTGCACTGGTTGACGCGCAAACGAGCGACAGCGCGTCGTAGCGATTGTGCTAGATCATCTTGAGAAACAAACGTTTACGCGGTGGTTTTTTCTCAACGAGATAACTCGTTAGTGGTGGATAGGGTATGCCCTGTCCACCAAACCCTCGCCAGATCAGCCTAACGTCAAAAATGTCACACACGCTCGATGCTATCTAAATCAGTCACCTTACGCGCGCCCCTCGTTTTCAGCCCTCACCCCCTGCCCCTCTCCCTCAGGGCGAGGGGTGAAAAACCATCGCGGTAGGGGAAGTCCTTCTCCCTGAGGGAGAAGGACTTAGGATCAGGGCAATCTGTGTAAGGTGAGTAAATCAGTCATGTTTACTTGAATACGTAAGCGTGTTTGAACACTTTTTGTGACGCTCCCATGCCTAAAGGCAGGGGCTTCTGAACGACGCTTGCGCTTACCGTCGCCTTACGGCGTTGGCAGAGGCGCTACGTTATCGTTCACGGATGCGTCCCATCCGTTTTGCATTAAAGCACGATTATGATCGAGGTCGGATTTTTACGTCTCGTACCTTAACCTCCTTTCATCATACCCTATTTCAGCAGAAAAAACATAAGACCGACGCCTTATATCCCATGCCTGAAGGCAGGGGTTTTACGGCGCTTTCCAGATAATGGGACGGGCAGGATTCGAACCTGCGACCAAACCGTTATGAGCGGTCCGCTCTACCGCTGAGCTACTGTCCCAGATTACTGACCACAAAGCGAGCAATGAGATTCGAACTCATACCTGGACCTTGGAAGGGTCTGATGCTACCGTTACACCATGCTCGCATGTCTCAAAACGATAGCACAGTTGTGCCCATTTGTAAACCACGTCCAAACCCCTACAATTCAGGGCAATTACAACCGCGATACATCATCCGCGAAACGGAGTGCGACATGGCATTTTTAGGACGCAATCGTCAGCAGCAAGATATCCCGCGCGTTGAAGCCTACGCCGGGACAGTCGAACAAATTCTGGCACAAATCGGCATCGACCCGACGCAAGCGCGCATGGCGATGAATGACGGCTTCGGCTGGTCGTTCAAACGCGGGTCGGCGTTGATCGAAATTTATGTCAACCAGAAAGAGACAGGCGGCTATCTGCAAGTGCTGTCACCCATCATCCAACTGCCCATGACCGGGCTGCTGCCATTTTATCGGCGGCTGCTGGAGATCAATTTGCAGTTGACCAACGCCGCGCTCGGCATTTATCTCGATACCGTATTTTTGTTCGTCGAACGTCCGCTCGATGGGCTTGATCCGGTCGAAACCGACCAGATCATCAACAATATTTCGTCGTATGCCGACGAACTCGACGACAAACTGGTGAGCGAGTTTGGCGGACGCTTGTATCAGCGTATTTCTTAACTCGCATTGGGCGACTTATCGAGTCGCCCCTACAAAATTCCTCGTGTCTTTGTGCCTCTGTGTTATGTTGTTCGCGTTTGCTGCGTTTTGCGGCGCATAATCTGCGTCACATACGCCCCCACACTGATCACCATCAGTGTAATGCCAAAGATCAACGCCGCGTTTTGCCCGTCCTGCACATATAAAAGCGGCGGGCGGTAATTCACCCACGCATCATAGATTGGGATGAACAACCCGACGACCAACAATAGTATATTGATCAAGGGGGGTAAACGCAGCATGACCGGGATCGCCAGCGCGACCGCAGTGCCAACGCCAACCGCGATCACATTGTTTTCTGGCGGATACAGCAGATACAAATACGTGAACGCCGCCCAGCCGAACGTCGCCAGACTCAAGCCGAAAATCAGCGAGAGCAAGCCGCGCGCCCATGCATACCAGAATCCACGCAGCCGCATTGGAATTTCGGATGCGAACAAGACTTGAAACCCGAATATCACGCCAAACGATAAGCCGACCGAAAGCGTCAGCCCCAAACGTGCCGGGTCAAGAAACGGCAGTGCGGGCGTGACCAGCCAGATATAGGTTGCCATGCCAATCCAGCCGCCGAGCGTCGCCCATAAAAACCGCGCGACCAACCCAGACGGATGACTCGTGATCCGCCGCGCCGTATTCGTCAGCCACGCCGCAAAACGCGCACCAGTGGGGATCGTCGCGGGCAGCGATGCTGCTTCATCGCGGATCAATGCCAGCGCACGCCGCACCGCCCGATCTTCAGCCTGTGCCACCTGTAGCGCTGCTGTGCGCGATCGAATCGCGCCAATCGCGCGCGCCGCCAGCGCTGACCCGACCGGATCATCTGTTTTCGTGGCTAAATCGCCCAACTGACGATCCAGCACCGCCGAAAATACGGTCTCGCGCCAATTGGCGGCGCGCGCCGCGTCCGGGTTATCGAGTCGTGTCATCATGCCCGTCTGTGCTGCTGCATCCGTCGCTGTGCCGCGCAGCTTCAACGCGCGAATCGCGGCGTGCGTGACGTGCATATTGGTTTCTGCCGTCAGCAGTGCCGACATCGCATTCGGGATCAACGGCTGTGCGGCGTCGGGCAGCCCACACAGCCGATCCACGGCGCGCAACCGCGCTGTCGCGTTCTCACTTCGCAGCGCGTGCAGCGATACCCAGCGCCGACCTGTATCGTCGAGTGCAGCCCACCACTCGTCGATTTTGTAGTCATATTCGAGCGCGCCGCGCAGCATCATTTGTTTACCCACGTCGTCGATGTCGAGTTGGTAAGCCTCCGCGCGGCTGTAGTAATCATCCATGAGCATAAAAGGCGTGATGCCCAACAAAAACTTACCTTGCCCGCCCGCCCATGCGCGTCGGGCGCGCGTGTAAATCACCAGCGCTTCAGATCGAGCCGCCAAGTCGGTTCCGGGGGGCAGTAACTCCAGCGCGATATCTGGTAATTCCACGCCAATCGGCGCATCGGTTACGCTGTCGCTGATATTGATCGTGCCGGTGGCGTCCACGTCCGCCGCAATCGGCTCGGATGGGAGCGGCACCGTTGCCGGACGGTCATCACTGGTCGGACGTGGTTCATACGCCGCAACGTTCAAAGGACTGCTTTCAAAATCGGTGCGCGTTTTGGCGAAATCGGGTTCGCTGTCAGATACCCCACGCTTAAAAGGCTTCGTCCCCAACATATCGACATCGAGATCGGTCGTTAAATCACCCCGCTGCCGATCCATGATTTCAACGTTGAGCTGTGTCGTTCGCATCTCTGGCATGATGGTGCGTGTGCGCTGCGTGGTGCGGCTGACAACACCTGTCAGCGCGCTTTCCAGCCGTGTAAAAATATCCATGACCGATACCGCGCGTTTTTCGATATCCAGGCGCGTGCCGTGCCGTAAAATCTCGGTGATTGCGGGCGGCATGTCTGGCAAAAGTTCGCGAATATCCGGCAGATTTTCACTGGTTTGCAACTGCCTGATCGCCAGCGGGATCGCGCCGTCAAACGGGAGTTGTCCCGTCATCATGTGATAGATCATCACACAGTACGCGTACACATCGGCGCGCGAATCGAGCTTTTCGGAGGTCAGTTGTTCTGGTGCCATGTAAAGCAGCGTCCCCGAACCCGGGTTGATGGCGCGCCCTTCAGGTCCTATCACCGCGGCTAACCCAAAATCCGCCAGATACGGCGATTGGTAGCTGTCGAGCAGGATATTGCTTGGCTTCAAATCGAGATGCACGATTTGATTCGCGTGCGCGTAATCGAGTGCTTGTGCAATCAGCCGCGCCAGCCGCAGCATATCGTCGAGCGGCAAGCCACCATTTTGCAACAGCGCCTCCAGCGACCCGCCAGAGACATAGCGCATGACGATATATAACTGACCCTGATATTCACCAAACTCGTAAATTGGTAAGATGTGTGGGTGTTCCAGGCGCGCGATTGTCTTGGCTTCGCGCTCGAATAATTTGATCGGATCAATATCAGAGGACAGCGCCCGCGCGACCGTTTTGATCGCGACGGTGCGGCTCAGTCGTTTATCGCGCGCCGACCACACATCCGCCATGCCGCCGCGACCAATCCGGTCGATGATGCGATACGCTCCAAATTCGACGCCAATATCCATGCACGCGCTCCTCGCGGTTTTGGTTCATTATAGACGTTTTGATAATTCGCACTTGAACCGTTCGGTGGAATTCGTGTTACTCTCGGTACATGATATTTAATGGATGAGGTTGATCATGCGGCGCTGGCGTTTATGGTGGGTGATAGGGTGGATGTTGTGTACAGCGCTGGTGGTCGGCGCGCAAGACGAAGCGCTGCCGCTCACGCTGCGTTACGGCGGCACATTTAGGTTGCCATCGCTGCCGCCTCCTGCCGAGTTATACGAGATCGGCGCGGTTGAGATGTTTTATGTCGCCAAAAAAGATGCCCCTGCCCCTGTGCAAATTCAAGCGCGGCTCGCCGCAATTTCACCATCGCTGTATTACTGGCTCGAAGATGGTATCGACTTTAACGAGGATGCGCTCGCGGAGTCGGCAGCGGTGACCGAAGGTTTGTATAATTTTTTTCGATCACGCGCTGTCTACACGGAGCGCCTGTATAACCCGATTGCCGATGACATGATGTTCGTCACCGACTTGCTGCCGATTCCCGATGTCGATAATTTTCCGATCACATTCGTCTTGTTCATCCGTGATGGCATTGGCGAAAATGCGGTCTATGTGCCTGCGCACAGCCAACCGCCCGAAAACGCACCCACGGGTATCACGCATCGCCACGAAACCATTCTGGTGAACACATCGGCGCTGGTCGATGTGCGGCTTGACGACACGGCGTATCAACGGCAGGTCATGAACGGCTTGTTCGATATGATTACCTTTCACAATAACCCGTCAGGTGCATCCTGGCGACGTGCAGCAGCATTCGACGATTTGATCCGCGCGGCGTCAGAGTCACCAATCCTGCAAGGCGAGATCGAGGCATTTTTGGCGAACCCGAATACGTCGCTGATCCAGCCCGCCACAGTGATAAATCGCAGCGCAGCCAGTGGACTCACGGCATTGTTTTCGGGGTATCTGCGCCAGCGCTATGGCGATACGTTTTACAGTGAGTTGGTTTTGCAGCCCGGTGCGGGCATGAGCGCACTCGACGATGCGTTTGCGCGCGAAGGTATTATCGATTTGACGGGTGTGCCATTGACCGGGCGCGCGTTCTTCACAGATTTTATGCTGGCGAATGTCATTAACCGCCGCACCGTCGGTGATGGGCGTTATCTGCATCGAGAAGTGCCACTCCCCGACAGATATACCATCGGAGCGGCTCAAGCGTCTTCTTCTAATGTCGTGTTCAACAATCAAACGGTTGCGCAGTTCGGTGCAGGTTATTTCGTTTACACATCGGTCGAGGGCGAAACAATTACCGTCAGTTTCGACGGTGATGACAACACGCCGCGCTTGATTGCGAATGAAAGTGCTGACAAGTCCTTTTTCTGGTCGGGAAATACCCAGGCGGCGCATCGCACCATGACCCGCGAGGTCGATTTACGCGATGCACAAACGGCGGCGCTGCAATTCGATATCTGGCACGATCTCGCGCCATATTGGAATTATGGCTACATCACGGTTTCGACCGACGGCGGCACTACCTGGCAAATCGTACCAGACGATTCGATGCGTGCCGAAGACCCCTATGGCAATGCTTATGGTCTTGGTTATACAGGTGCAAGTAATCCCGAAGGCGCGCGCCCGTTCCCACAAATTGGCGTGCGCTTCGATGTCGATGGCGTGACCGCCATCCATATCAATGAGGGCGGCGCGGCGGCACAAGCCGGGATGCAGGACGGAGATGTCGTGCTCCAAGTCGATGGGACGGCGTTTGAGCCGAGCATGTCGCTAATCGAGCTGCTGGAAGAGCGGCGTGTGGGCGAAACGCTCGACTTTGTCGTCGGGCGCGGCGATGAACAGGTCACGCTGTCGGTGGTCTTAAGCGCACATCCAGCACGGGTGATTCAAGCATCACCGATCTGGCAAAACGCGGTTGTCGATCTCAGCGCATATGTTGGGCAGGTGATTCAGGTCGGTTTCGAGACGGTTGGCTTGCCCGGTCACGAAGATCGTGGCATCGCGCTCGATAATCCTGTCATCGTCGTCGATGAAAGCGCGGTCATTGATTTGACCGATGCTGGCGGTTGGACACTCGATGGCTGGCAATCGGTCGGCACAGAAGTCGATCAAATGTGGATTGTGTATCTGGTGCAAACAGGTAACGCTTCCAAGCCGCCGCGCGTGCTCCCTTTGATCGCGCCCGAAAGCACCGCTCACACCGCTTCACTGACGATTACGCTTGACCCGAATGAGAGCGTATTCATCGCAGTCACCGCCGCCAACGACGATACGGTCAATCCGTCAAACTTCTCGTTGCGTTTACAGGGCGAGAACGCTCCAAGTCGATCCGGGTCATAGCAGCGGACACAGGCACAGCAGACCTCACCCCGCAGTACACGGGCGGCACGCGCTAGCGTGCGGGGTGAGGTTTCTAGGATGTCGCTTGTGACATACTCCCCACGCCCAAAGGCGGGGGCTTCTACCCTCAGCGCGACTGCGAAGGCGAACCTTCGTCTTATCGTCGCTCCGGTAGCACAGCGATGCCCCGCTGTGTTTGACGTTAACTACGGTATTGCGATATTACGGGATTATGATCGAGGTCGGATTTTTATGTCTCGTACCTCGCACATCAACCTCGCCGTATTATACGCTATTTCAGCAGAAAAAACACAAGACCGACGCCTTGTATTCCCCATGTCTGAAGGCAAGGGTTTTACGGCGCTTTTCTGATAAAAATGGTTCGCTGCTCTCTGAAGGACGAGGGCAGTTATGAATCGCTCTCGCGGATGCGTCCTCGAAAGTAACCGGCGATAAAGCGATAATATTCCAGCGCATTTTCTGGGCGCTGCTTGTTGGTATCGAGTTTGCGCGTCAGGCTGTTCGCTTCCAGCAGTGTCTTGGCATCGACTCGATTGGTGATGTTCAGCACCATATCGGGGATGCGCTGTAAATCCATCGCCAAATCCGCGACCAGTTCACGCCGTTCGTGCAGTGTGACATCCGACCACAAACTTTCGATTTCGCCGATGATCTCGATGGTACGCACCGTGATTTTGCCGCTCACCGGAAACGTCAGGCGCGCGTTTTTCAACATACGGCTAATCGTCTGGACTTCGCGCAGCAAGGCGGGCGCAGTTCTATCGCCCAACGGGTGATGATCGATTAGTTTTTCCAGTTTGGGGATCACGCGCCTTCCCCGCCCGAAATAGCCGCTCATCACACGCAGCATATCCAGCACGCTCAACGCCTCGCCCTGACCTTCCAAAAGCTGTTGAATATCGGCGTCGCTTTCGCGCGGATGTGCGGCACGGTGTTGATCAGCAAGTGCGCTGCTGAAGCGGATGATCTCGATCAGTCCTTCGGCTAAGGCACGGCGGTCGTCATCGCTGATACCGCCGTTCAGGCTGTCCAAATCACCGATCAGCATATTGTGCATCGGCAGCCGTGCGCGATCGGCGTAAGCGATGCCGGTATCCTGTAAAAAGTTAGCGGTCGTGTGCAGCGCATACGAATAGTCCGCGACATTTTCGCCGCTCAACATGCGGCGCAAGAAATAGGTCGCTTTGAGCGATTCTAAAATGCCTTCATCTACACGTGTCATTTGATTAATCGCGGCGCGTGCGGTCGCATCCGATGACCAGCGTACAAAGCGCCGCCAGTATTCCAGTGACGCCTTTTGTACTTCCGCCGCACCTTCTGTGCCCGGCTCCCATGCCAGCAAGCGGTACATCGCTATCATCGGCGCGATTCCGTCGTCGTCATGCCGTGAAGTGTTGATCGGCATCAGCGCCGATACCCGAATGGTGTTCGGCATATCGTGCATATCGCTGTGAAATTTGAGCAGGTCAAGCAGCAAATCAGTCGAAAGACTTTCGACGAGCAAGCGATTATTGGTCAACAGCGAGATTAAATCGGCGCCGACCTGCCGGAAGTTCGGATTCCATTGATGCTGCGCCAGCACGCCGAAATGCGCCATCGACAGCGGGAGCGGCTTAACGCCTTCCGCCGCCAGCGCCGCCAGACAATCCGCGACATTACCAGCCACAATCGGCGTATTCGTGAACAAATTGCGGATTGCCGCCGCGAATTCAATCTGTTTGCCTGATGGGAACAGCACGCGCCCATGCCGCGCTAATTCATTGGCGAGATCGGCATATGCCTGACGACTGAGCAAAATTTGCAGGAGTGCCCGCGCCGAATCATCCGGTAAGCGCTGAAGCGTCGCATCCTGGTTGAAGGTGTAGACCACACGTCGCAGCACGCCGTCATATTGATCGCCCCACGACGTGGCGGCGGCTTGCGCTAAGCCGGTTAGCGCCGCCGGATCAAAAATATCGGTGCGCCCCATCGACAGCGCAATTTCTGCCAGCCGGATCAAAATCAGCGACCGCCACGAGGTACCAAACTCGAACGCGGCTTGGGCAAGTAAACCAGGCGCGGCGGGCGCATCGACTTCAGCGTTGAAGTACGCGATCAAACGTCCCAGACTCCGCGGCAGTTTATCCAGCAACGGCTTGATGCTGACAAATCGCTGCCACGCATCAAGGGGCAGCGATGTCGCCGCCAGTACAATCGCGGTTTGCGCCAGCATCGGGTCGCTTGCCGCCAACGGCAGCGCGATTTCGAGCAAGCGCGGCACGATATATTTGGCTTCGAACAAGCTCGCGTGTTCGCGCACTTGCGCCAGAAAATAATTCATCGCCTTACTGTCGCGCGGACGCACCAGCGATTGCGCGTAAGACATGGCTGCTTTTTGTGTCAAATCGATCCAGTACATGCCGCGAAAGCCCGCCGGATGCGCGAGCCAGCGCGTCAGCGCGCGATACACACGCAGCGACTTGCCAGCGGTCATCATTTCGTTCATCTGTTCAAGAATGGCGGTTTCTAAAACCTGTTTGCCTTGCGCGACCACCAATACATCGGCGTCTTCAACGTCATCGGTCGCCATGATGAATGCCAGCAAATGACGGACATAGGCGATGCGGTTGTCGTCGTCCAGTGTCGGGTCTTCACCCAGCACGCGCGCGACTTCCGCGACTTCGATAGGCTGCCCATTGGCGACCGCGTTATCGATGGTCAGCCGGAACGACGCATACTTGAGCGCGTCCTCCAAGCCATCTCCGCGACCGAGACGATAACCGGCAATCGGCGTCAGCGCAGTCGTTTGCTGCACGACCAGTCCGGTATCGAGCCGGAGCTGACTGCGGATATAGCGCGCATAATCATTCTGGGATTTAACGCCTTCGACTTTGCGTTCACCCCATTGATACAACAGCGCATCGACCGGAGTCGGTGCATCGTCGGTGTAATACTTGATTTGTGCGTTGGCGACTGTCGCAGGGGTGACGTGCGCACTGAACGTGATGCTCAAGCGTGCGGGCGGCGGGAGCAGCGCCAGCAAGCCTTCGATCAAGCCCATACGCGTGTCCAGATCGAGCGGCGCACCTTTGATCGCGATTGGCGTCGTTTGGATGAGTGCCGCCAACAAGGCTTCGATTACGTCGAAGCGATCGCCGGTCGCGGTCAACAGCGCGATCATCGCGTCCTGCTGCGCTTCCATACCGGGCGGTTCGACATGCGTCAGCGTAAGCACGGGCAGTGTCGCGTCGGTTCGCTCGAAGGTTGGCATCGGCGTTTCGATCAACGACATCAATGCGCGCAAATTGCCGCTCAACGCGCGCAGTGTCTTGGGCGTTGGCATCATGTAATGACAGATCACGTTGCCTGCCGCGCCGCGCTGTGATTGGACGAGTAAATACGGCGTCGTCTTGCCGCGTGCGAGCGCGAACGCCATGGTCGGGTTCGACCCGGCGGGTGGCACGCGCAGCGCTGATACTGCCTCTGCGAAGTGTTCCTGCCGAATGCCGCTCGACCCCGCCAGCAGGCGCAGCTCGCCTTGTGGCTTGCCGTCATAAAGGATATGACCGTAATAGAAGTGTTCGAGTGAGTGTGCCGAAACCGCCACGAGACGTTTACTTTCTTTATCTTGTACGGGCGTGATGATAACTCAAAAAGTTTAACCCGTCTGTAAAATTCCGTAAATTTGATTGACCCACGCCGGAAACTGCTTTAGGCACATGACTATAGAATGACGACTGAATTCGATGCAAGCGCTAGAATGCAGCTTCCCGCCGCTAGGATTTCGGCAAAGGGCGCGATCCGAATTCTGCATGATGTAGAGGAATGGTCAGGGCTTTCAGCCGCCTTCGAACGTGGACACTGGCGCGCCGTCGATGATCGTTGGTATGGGGGTGATGGGAAACGCATTATACAACTGCCGCCCGACTTGATCAATGCAAGTCGAACGCCTCTGGCGCGCACACGCGGAGCACCCCCGCCAGTTCGTGACCGATCATGAGGGTCGTGTCGTTGGTTTCAAGCTGAAGCGGACCGTTGAACGGCGCGCGCGTCAGCAATTTGAAGCGTGTGCCAGGTTTCAAACCCATTTCGCCCAAATACGCCAGTTTATCGGGGTCGTGCGTATTGACACGGCTGATCGTCCAATCGACGCCGACCGTGACTTCGTTCAGTGGGGTATCTTGTACACGCGGCATTTTGCAGTCAGCCGTCGGGATCGGTTCGCCGTGCGGGCATCGGCGCGGATGTTTGGTCATCTGATCCATGCGTTCGACAATCCGGTCGCTCACCACTTCACCGAGCGCATCGGCTTCGTCGTGGACTTCATGCCAGCCAAACTTCATCACGTCGACCAGAAATACTTCGACCAGCCGATGCCGGCGGATGTTCGTGAGCGCTTCGCGCTCGCCTTTCGGCGTCAGGCTGATGCCGCGATACGGTTCGTGTTCTAGATAACCTGCTTCTTTTAAGCGCTGTACCATGCGTGTGACAGCAGGCGCGGAGACACCTTTCGCCTCTGCCAACGCGGATGTGGAAATGAAAGGATTATCTGGCTGGTAATACGCGATTCGGTAGGCTTCTGCCAGATAATCCTGCATCGCCGCGCGAATATTGTTGTCTTGTCGTTCGTCCACACCCACACCCACACCCACACACAGCACCGAATTATGCTCATGAATACCTTCAATATAGCAAAACACCCTATGTTTTACAAGCGTTAAATCGTAAGTTGCACAGGGGTTCTACTCTGGCAAACCGAACAAATATGCGATCAGCGCGTCGATGTCTTCTCGTGACACGGTATAGATCAACTGATGTGTGCCCTCGCGTGCGAACACCTCATACAGTGTCGCTGCCGCCCCATCATGATAGTAGGGTGCGCTCCACCGCAGCCAGCGCAGCGATGGCGTATCGAACATCTCGTCTGCCGCACCTGTTCCAACAGCATATGCCTGCAAATTCGTCCCGACCGCACCGACATGACACGAAGCACAATCCTGTTCTGCGAAAACTTCTGCACCGCGCTGTATCAGCATACTGGACTCTCGTATCGACGGACTCGGCGGCGTCAATGTCGTCAAATATGCGGTGAGCAGTGCGAGGTCGGTTTGCACCGCGAGATCACCGATGGTATCGGCGGGCGGCGGCAAAATGCTGTCTTCGATTAAGCCTGTGCCGCCGTGCAGCGCGCGGATTTTCAATTCAACTTGCGCCAGATCAGTCCATGTCGCCGACCAGTTATAAGGCGGCGTTTCGACAAGCGCGTATAAAACTGGCGTATTGCGTGCGCCATCGGGGAAGCCCCGCCACACACGTCCGTCGGTCATGCCATCGAAATGACAATTGGCACAGCTCAACCATGAGTCGCGCGTCATCCGTGCATCGTCTGCGCCGAAGAACAACTGCGCGCCAAGCAGCACATCCACCGAAACCGTCAAATTGCTGATCGGCAGCGTAGAAAGCACCGCTAAATCTTCGGTCGAAATCGTCGTGATCGTCGCGTCGAGCGTGTTATGTACGTACAAAAGCGTGTTATCACGGTTGAGCAGCACGCCGCGCGGGTTCGAACCGACATCGACATGTGCCCGCGCCACGCCCGTCGTCAAATCGATCACGCTTAAATCATCACTGCCCGCGTTGACCACATACAGGCGTTGACTAAACCGATCCAACGCGGTGGCGAACGGCAAATTGACCGGACGATCCGCCGTATCAACAGCGATGCGTTCAGTTCGCTGCGCGGCGTTATCGCTTAGATCGACGACGTTGACGACCGGAAACACCGCTGAGTCATACGTGAGTGACGGGTTTTCATGAAACGTGCGCGTTCCTGGCACATAGGCTAAGCCGCGCGTGATATCGAGTTCGACGGCTTGCGTGACGCCCATATCCGAACCGGTGCGCGTGGTTTGCGCGATCCGGCGCTGTGGCAGATAAATCAACGTCAGGTCGCCCGTCCAAAAATGCGTCACGTAAAGAAAATCACCCCACAATGCTAGTCCCGCCGGGTTAGCAGGCACGGCGATGCGCGCGATGATATCTCCCGTGTTCACATCGATCTCGACAATCTCGTCGCTGCCCATCAGTGAAATGTACGCCGTTTGGTTGCCGCCAATGACGACCGCATACGGAAAAATGCCGCCTAATTCGTATGTCGCGGTCACGCTTGTCTCGCGGATATCAATGACCGACAACGTACCGTCGGCACGATTCGTGACCAATGCACGTGCATCATCGAGCGTAATCGCGACTCCGCGCGGATCGCGCCCGACGCGAATTTCGTTGATCACGGTATTTTGAGACGGAATCGCAATCGTCACCGTATCGTTGACCGCATTGGTGGCAACCAGCGTGCGTCCGTCGCTCAACAATGCCATGCTTCCGCTTGTGAACGATCGGTTCAAGCGCGCATCTGGCAGGGCAAATAACGGCAGCGGTGTCGGCGTCACATCGGTTTGGGCGACAGCGGCGGGATTGATTGCGTCAAATGACAGGAACAAGATCAGGAATAACAGTGGGATGATAAGGTTGAGTTTTTTCATTCGGCGCTCGTCACCGTAATCTGCATCAATCGGTTATAGAAAAACGTGTATTGGCGTGCTTGAATTTGCGCGATCCCCGACGGATCGATGCCCGTCGCGACAATTGTCAGCACCATTGGGTCAACAATGGTATTGCCTTGCCCGCGCGGCTCATTTTCGATGTTCGGGAAACTGCCGCGAATACGCGCGGGCGAAAATTGATATGGGATCGTGCGTCCATTGATCGGCACGATGTCGTCGCCGAGAATATACGATGGTGTGGTCAGGGTCGCGTAGGCGGCGGTGTCCGTCCATGCCGCTGGAATTGTGAAGGCGAAGTTATAGGGGACACCTGTCGGGATCAGGACATCGGGCAGTTCTATAGTTGTCTCCAGCGCTTCGGCGTTTTCGGGCAGCACGTACACATGATAACGCGTCCCAAACGGACGCAGCACGCCGCCTGTCGGGTACGGTGGTTCGGGCGCACCAACCGACGTGATCGAATCTCCGATCACGGAAATATCGATTGTCCACACGCCCGTTTCATCGGTGATAATATCGTGTGCCGGGTCATAAAAATAACCAATCGCGTTTGCGCGCCCATCGAACGACGTGACGATTCCGCGCGGCGACGTAATCGTTCCCTGCACACGGCTTGGCAGGGTCGGCGCAAGTTGTCCGGCGACACTGATCGTTTCGCCAAGCGTGAGCAGCGCACCTGGAGGCGTCGCGCCGGGCACGAAAAACAGATCGAATGTCTGTTCATCGATGCTAATCAACGCACCACCATCGCCCGCGCCCGCCGCGCCGTTATACGGCGGGTACACACGCGCTCCACGTGCATCAACATCGTCGATCACGACCGACAGCGCGCCATAAATGGCGGTGTTCAGGTACGTGTAATCACTGTCAGGGTCATCAGCTTGAATGACCGTGCCGCCGAACAGGAATGTGTAATCGCCGGTACGGTCGCCTGTTGTGCCGACGCCGATTTGACTGTTGTACACATCGTCGCTATCCCATAAAAGCGCAAGCGCCCCATCGTCCGTACCAGCGATCACCTGGCGAACGCTTAAGCCCGGTCGCACCGCGTTGATCACCGCCAGCGCGGTCTGCGTTTCATCGGTGATCAGCGCGAGGGCATCGCGGTTCAAACCGTCCTGAAGCATATCGCGGCGCGGCGCGCGTGCGTAGACAGTTTCCGCGACCCATCGTTCATAAGTGCCATCATTATCTTGCACCTGCAAAATCGTCGCCATGCCGTCGTCTGCGCTCTCGCCAATCCACGCCAGATCGCCTGTGAAATAGGGGAAGTTAAGGCGTGCTGGGTCGATGTTCATGCCGTCATAACTGCGCGTTCGATACCACGTCAAATCAGGCGATGCGCTGTCCGTATCTGCGACGCCGCGCGCACCGTGTGCGATCAGGTTGCTGTCGCGTTGTGCGATGACGCCAACGCCGCGTGCGCTGCCTGCCCACAACCGACCACGCGGGTCGATATAGCGCGCGGAATAATCCGCGATATAGACACCCGACATACTCATTTCGAGTGTTTGTTCGGGCGGCGTGAAGATGCCGTATGCATTCGCTGTGCCTTCGATTTCGCGCGTGATGGGCGCGAGCGCGCCCAATGGATACTGCTGCACGCGGATATTCACATCGGCGGGTGCGCCGGGCGCGATCACCGCGCCAGCATGAAAAATATCATCGACTTCAAACGGCGTTCCTGGCAGCACCGACGGGGTTAAATCGAACTGCTCCGCGACGACGACCGTGTACGTGCCGCCGCCCGTGTAGGCGTTGCCGTCACGGTCATTCAGGTTCACAGTCACGTCGATGGTGTAATCGCCATATTCTGTGAACGTGTAGCGAGTCACGCGCGGGTCAAGCGTGGTCAGCTTATAAATATCGACGGGTGATTGTGCGCCGAAACGGGTGCGTTCATCGACTGCCGCACTCGACGCGATCCCCTGTAAAATCGGCAGATCGGCATACGATTCGCGTGTACCCGTCGGCGGCGTCACACGAATCGTCATGCGCGCGTTTGCATCGAACGTGAACGGAATGAGCGGCGCGGTAGTGCTGTCATAGGCGTTGGACAGCACGTTCATTACAAACGGTTCAAGCGAATACGTGATCGGCTCGTCCGTTCCATCGCGGAACGGCGGCAAAATATACGTCGGCGCATTGAACTTGACTCGATTCGACAGCGCGAACACACCTTCATCTTGCGCTGCCAGCACGCCGCGCGCGCCGTCGCTGGGATCATCGTAAAACAATGCCAAAGGCAGCCGCGCTGAGTCCGCCTGATCGATATTCAATACAAACGGTAAACGGGTGAGCGGCACACGAGAGACGCCGTCGCCCGCGCCAAACAAGGCGCTGAATTCCCAGCGTTCGCTGATGCCGCCGCTGCTCACACTGCCGATCAAAACAGGGGTATACAGCCCACGTGGAAGATCGAACGTCTCGTCGATTTCGAATGCCAAATCGAGCGCGAAATCGACGCTGTTTGCCCGTCGTATCAGCGCCGACGCGGGAACTTGTACGCGCGCCGCCGTAATCGAGTGTGTCAAGTTGTCGATAGGCAGCACGCCCGCATATAAGGCGCTGGTGTAACCGTTGTTGGTATGCGTGTCCATCGGGTACGACGTTCGTCCCAGTGAGTCGATCTGGACGATAGGCTGCAAGCGCAGTTCGATTGTCAGCGCGGTATCGGCGGGCAGTGACTCACCCAACACGCGCAGCGAGACATCCAGCGCGGCGCGCCACGCAGCGCCAGGGCTGACCCGTGAATTATCAGCGATGCCGCGTGCTGACCAGAACGATGCACCATTTCCTAACGTGCCCGCCAGCGTGAACAGCACGCCATCGCTGATGATCGCGCCGTTGGTGCGATACACGCCATCGGGCACATCGATGAACGGTACATCGCTTTCGGGCAGCGTGTAATCGACCAGACTGGCATTATCGGCGTTGAGTATCTGAATTGTCGTAATCTGGGCGCGGTCTATGCGGTCGATAAAACCGAGCGGAATGCGCAGTTCGATTCGTCCATCGGTGATCGCACTGGCGATGAGCAACGACTCCAGCGCGGCGCGATTTGGATTCAAGCGTTCAAAGGTGGCAGGTGCGCCCGCGAATGGACGCACATTGACGGCGAACAGGGTGTTGTTGAGCGTAAAGATGATGCGAATTATAGCGCTGCTACCGTCAGTCGCTTGCGCTGTGATCGTGCTGTCGGCAATCGAGACCCATAACGCGTCACGGCTGCGCAGCGCGCGCACGTCAGGACTGATCGCCGTCGCGGGCAGCGCATCCCAATCTGTGAACACGCCATCGAGCACGAGTCGGGTCACAGCCGCGTTGGCGCTTTCGGCGGGAAACGCACCATAGAGGATGACACCAGGACCCCCCGGCAGCGAACCCGGATTGTCGCGGTCTTCGTTGAGAATATCCACAGCGACCGGGCTGATCCAGAACGGCGTGTTGCCTTCACCGTATAACTGCGCTGTGAACCCACCCGTGACTCCAACTGGCGCAAAGGTCGTGTCTTCGGTATACAAATTGCGGATGATCACGTTGGAATTAGGGAACACCGCGCCTGCCGCGCCTGTGATCGTGACAATGCCGTCGGCATCGGGCGGCGACAGCGTGATCAAGGATGCGATTGGCGGATCACCGGGCTGCGCGCGTAGCGGCACCGTTTGGGCAGTCGCGGGTTGTGGGCGTGCGCTGAACACGCCAATGACGGTAAGACAAACCAGCGCCAACACAAACCAAGAGCGGCGCATATAAACTCCACGTCATGCGATGATAAAGTGTCGTCAGTATAAGTTGCCCGGCGCATCGCGCGCAACAACTGCCTGCCACAGCAACGTTACGTCGCTGTGCGGGCATGTCTGCGCCATACCCGTATTTTTGTCGATTAACGAACAATGCCTAGTCGTGCTAAAACCGCATCGAGCGATGCAATTAATTCATCCGGCGACTCGTCGTTGAGCAGCGTGAAATCGGCAATGGCGATGGGTCCGCCTTTTTCGATGTTTTCAATCTCGCTGATATCGCGCTGTTCTGCCTCCGCGCGTGTGAGCGGACGTTCCGGGCGCGCCGCCAAGCGTGCGTAGCGGGTGGCACGCGCGCATACAATTGCGATCACGGTCAGATCGTCGCTTAAATCGCGCTTGAGCGTTTTGTATTCGCTGAAGCTGTACAAGCCGTCGATGACAAGCGTGTTATGTTCTGCCAACCCCGCCTGCAAAATGGGCAGCGCGCGCCGCGCGATCGCGTCCATGCCTTCATTGGCGCGAAATTCTTCACGAATCATCCGTTCGTTTTCTGGCGTCAGCGGCAAGCCGCGCCGCAGGACTTCATCGACCACGATGCCGCCAAATCGAAATTGAAAATAACCGGATGCGCTCATATGCGCCGCGCACAATGATTTGCCTGCACCGGGCATCCCGACAAACGCGATAATGCGTGGGGCTGCTGCTGCTTTCTGGTCGTTCATATCGGGGACACCATCTTATTGACATCGAATAATCAGCGGCGCATTATACACGAACCACGCGCTTTACCAGAAAAGCGCCGTAAAGCCCAGGGCAATCGCGTTCTAGCAATCTCTGACGAAAATGAACTCCTCTAGCCCATTGTGACACACAAAACAATGTTAGTAGTGTGTTTATTATTTATTTGTATCTATTCACCTATCCATGGGATTATGCTCAAAATCCGTGAATTTGAACCTAAGAAACACATAATGAACCCTATAAGACTGGGGCAAAATGCGGTCTGCACGGGTAGGTGAATAAATACTGTCAGTAATGGTCAGTAGTCAGTAATGGTCATTATGGATTTTTAGAGCCGCATCGTTCTAGAACGCGATTGCCCTGACTCAGTCCTCAGTCCGCCGTCTGTTATCCTGTTTTCGCGCTATAATCGGCTTCATGTTCAACGACGTGCTGCCACCCGCCAACCCCTACCACCACGATTATGGTGACGATGTATCGACTGCGCCTTTTGCTGGGCGTCAATCGGTATTTGGACGCTTATACCGACATCTTGCGCGCTCAGATCGGCGCGGTGGATTGTGCATTCTGGGACGGCGGCACACGGGCAAAACCGCGCTGCTGTATGCGATCAAAGCCGTTTTCCGCGATTCAACGCTGCCGGTCGTCATTTCGCTGCGCGATACACCGATTGATACGCATACGGCATGGGTGCTGGCGCTGGCACAAGCCGCGACCGCCGCGCTTATCGATCATCAATTCAGTGTGATGCGCCTGAGCGCACTCGAAGCGCCGGGTGACGACCCTGCCGATTGGTTCGAAAACACATTTTTGCCCGCCCTGCTCGCATCGATTCGCGGATCGCGTCACTTGTTATGGCTCATCGACGACGCCGACGAATGGCTGAACGCGATCCAGGCGGGGGTGCTGCCCGATGATCACGTCGCTCAGTTTCACCGTTTACTGACTCGCCATCATAATATCGATCTTGTGCTGGCGCTCGATGCTGAAAGCGAAAGCGATTTGCCCGCCTTTGCGCCGTTGGTCGGGCTGACCGATGTTATCCGGCTCGATTATTTGACGCGCGATGATGCGATCTGGCTGCTGCGTGAACCCATCGGTGATCTATATACTGTCGATGATGAGGCGATTAATCAGGCACAGGCGATTACAGGCGGCGCACCTGGCTTGCTCCAACAGGTGGGCTATCTGATGTTCCGCAAGGGGTCGGTCGATGCGGCGCACACGGTGATGACGGGTGCCGATGTCAAAACGTTCATGCCGACAGTATACGCGTATGGCGAGCGCGACTTCATCGAAATCTGGCGCGCGCTGACGGCTGATGAACGACTGGTACTGACTGCCGCCAGCAGCATCAGCCACACCAACCCAAGCGTGCGTATCGATGCGCCTGCGCTTGAAACATGGCTGATAGAAACCGAGTACCCGCTCGATGTGGTCGCTATCAACGCAGCGCTGCGTGGCTTGGAATACCGCGAGACGGTGGTATCAACACCGGAAGATGGAATACAGGTTAATGGGGACTGCTTACAGTTGTGGTTGATCGAACATGCGCGGCTGGGCGAACGATCAGGGCGTGCGGCATCCGGCGACGACCGTCGCGCGTCTCAACAGCGCCGCGCTCGCATCGATGTCAGCGAGCGTTTAGCAGCGCGTTCATCGCCAGGGCGCAGCACCGAACGCAGCACATCGGTACGGCTGATCGTGCTGTTCGGGCTGGCACTGTTGATTTCGACCGCAATCCTCGTCGCCAGTGTGGTGAGTACACCGCGTACGCCGCCAGCGCCCCTTTTGCAGCCGACCGCGACTCTGTTTGTTTCACCATGAACCATCACGGCAAAATATCGAAGCCGCATTCCCCGACGTTCGTGGGGCAGGTCGCCAGGACTTGATTTTCGCGGCGGATTTCAAACGTCCGGTCTGGTTCGCTGCTGGTCCAGAATTGGCGCGTTGTGCCTACCGACCGCCAGCCGAACCGTGCTTCACAATAAGCGGGTACATCTTGAAACGGCAGCGAAATCAACCATAACTGATAACAACCGCCGCCTGCGAACCGCGATAAGAACGCGGAGTCGTTTTGCCAGTCAATGCCTTCGAATACGATTTCGCGTCCCAGTTGATTGAGCCGGATAAACCGTAAATTATTGATGTTGATCGGCACGCTGGAGCGGTTATGGAGCACTATCGTTTGTGCATCATAAATCAAAACCAACGATGTGTTTTGGTTGACCGTGCTCGGCGGCGTGTTTATATCGACTATCTCGGTCGCGCCAACGACCGTCGGTGTGCGCGTGGGGACGCGCGTGCGCGTCCATGTCGGCGTTTCCAGTATGCGGCTGTCAGTGCTGACTTCATCGGTAATCACTGCGACCGCGGCATCAGTCGGCGTCTCCGTCGGGGAATTATCGACGGTGGGCGTGTTCTGGGGTGGTGTTTCAGTCAACACGTCTGTCGCGATGACAAGATCGGTAATCGCCACGACCGCCGTATTGTCATCACCGCCGCCCAGCGCCAGATCGCCATTGCTCTGTATCACAATAATGCCGACCACGATCACGGCGATCAATGCTACCAGCGCCACGACTGCCGCCCGACCGCGACCGCGACGGCGCGGCGGCACTGCTGCTTTGGCTTCGATGCTGGCGCGCAGCAGCGATTGGGTGCTGGTCGATGATTCCGACGGAATGCGGCTTGAAAGTCCGTTGAGTTTCTCCGTCCATGTTGGACGGTCAACCTGTGAAGCGCTGCTGCCGAGCGTCAGTGTCGGCATATCAATTTTTTCAAATTCGTCAGTCTTGCGGCGACGGATCACTGGCTGGCTGCCCGTACCATCACTGAGAGGGCGCGGGCGTGACGGTGTTGAAGAAGGCATGATACCCAATGTCGGCGCGAATGCGTCTTCTAACGCCTGCGATAGCAGATACCCACTATGAAAGCGCTTCTTGACATCTTTTTCTAACGCCTTCATTAACACATATTCCGCCGTGGTCGGCAGATCAGGCGCAAACCGACGGATCGGCGGCGGCGGGTCGCTGATGTGCTTGAGCGCAACACTCATCGCGGACGGATCATCGAACGGGACTTTACCTGCCAACATCTGATACAGCACGACCGCCAGTGAATACAAATCGCTTTGTGGCACGGCTTGCGCCGACGAAACCGCTTGTTCTGGCGCGATATAATGCGCGCTGCCGAAGGTGTTTCCCAGCGAGCCTTCCGGGACGCTTAGCGCTAAACCAAAGTCGGTCAACACTGCATGACCGGAGGGCGTGACCATGATATTTGATGGCTTGACATCGCGATGAATCACGCCGCCTTCATGTGAATAATCGAGCGCAAGCGCGGTATCGCTGATGATGCGCAGCACTTGCGGAATTTGCAGCCGTGTCCCGCGCGTCGCCTGGTCTTTCAAGATTTGTCCGAGATCGCGCCCTTCGATGAAGACCATCGCCATGTAATACAGCGCATCGACTTCACCATATTGATAAATACCGACAATATTTGGGTGATGCAAACGGGCAATCGCGCGGGCTTCGCGTCGAAAACGCGCCCGATATTCTTCTTCACTTTCTTGACTGCTCAACAGGTGTGCGTCGATCACCTTGATGGCAGCATAACGGTCAAGTTTGGGGTCATACCCGCGATAGACACGCGCCATGCCGCCGCGCCCCAAAATTTCCATGACGCGGTAATCGCCTAACATCCTGCCGATTAGGGGGTCGGTGAGCGCCATCGATTGCCTACAATTCACCACGAACTAATTCGACATCCATGCGGTGATTATATCCCAGACAGCGGACAACGAACACAAATATGACCGGATGCCTTTTTTCAATCTGTGCGTGTTGTGCGTTATACTTGTCAAAGAGTTGATAAAAACGTATGTTCTGAAAAGCATAATCTGATGACACATGTGATAATTTTCCTGACGATGAGTGAAATGATGTTGCTGTGACAACTCCACCCCTTGATATTCCTGAAAAAGAACTTCGCGCACGCTGTGCGAACTTTTTAGCGGCGGCAGCCGAAGAAGCCCGTCAACTCCGTCACCCGTTTATTGGCGTCGAGCATATGGTTATCGCGATGACCAAAAATGAAGCGGGCGCGACCGCTCGCCTGATGCGTCAATCCGGGTTGACCCCGCGCAACGTCCGCGCTGAACTGCGCCGCGAAATTGGCAAAGGTGATGGGAGCAGCTTGAGCGAAGTGCTGCCGCTCACCCCGCGCCTGGTTATGGTGCTGCAAATTGCATTGTTCATCGCTGACCGTGATGAAAGCGATGAAGTGCAAGAATCCCACTTGCTGCTCGCCGTATTGGAAGAAGGCGAAAGCGTTCCGGTGCGTAAGCTGGTTGAAATGGGCTTTCGTGTCGAGTTCTGGCTGCGCAAGCTGCACAACGAAGCCTACGAGCGCGATCTTTCGATGCCAGTGCCAGATGCGATGCCCAATCTGATGTTCGACGATGACGGGATCGATTTTTCCGACTTCGATGATTCGCTGCCCGATGATTTGCTCAGCATTTCGTCCAGCGATTCGATTCCATCGCGGCATGGACTCGGCGGACGCACACCGACACCGCTTTTGGATAAGTTTGGGCGAGATTTGACCGCGCAAGCCGCCGATGGCAAGATCATGCCCGCCATCGCCCGTGAACGCGAAATCCGTGCGGTTGCGCGCACGCTGGCGCGCAGTAAGAAAAATAATCCACTGCTGCTCGGCGATGCGGGCGTGGGCAAGACCGCTGTCATCGAAGGCTTGGCTTACGCGATTGCCGAAAAAACTGCGCCTAAATCACTGCTTAACAAGCGTATTATTCAGATCGAAATCGGCACGCTGGTCGCCGGGACGAGTTTACGCGGTCAATTTGAAGAACGCCTGATCGGTATTGTCGATGAAGCACGTAACACGGGCAATATCATCCTGTTCATCGATGAGATTCATACAATTGTCGGCGCGGGCGATACCATCGACAGCAATCTGGACGCCGCTAACATCCTCAAACCAGCATTGGCACGCGGCGAGATCGTCTGTATCGGCGCGACCACCCACGAAGAATATCGGCGTGCGATTGCTCAAGACCCCGCGCTCGACCGGCGTTTTCGTCCGATCGACATCGAAGAGCCGACCGAAGACGACTCGCTGAAAATCCTGATCGGGCAGCGTGAACGCCTGGAAAATCATCACAGCGTGACGATTCGCCCCGAAGCACTGGAAGCGGCGGTGCGGTTGTCGGTGCGTTACCTGACGGATAGACGGCTGCCGGATAAAGCCATCGATCTGCTTGATGAAGCGTGCGCGCGTGTCGTCATCCGCACCATCGCACCCGACGACGATAGCGACGCACCAACCGAAGTCCGCGTCGAAAATGTCGCCGCCGTGCTCAGTGATTGGACGGGCATCCCGGTCACCGATTTGACCAAAGATGAAAAACGCCGTCTTTCCGAACTCGATAATGTGCTGCACGAGCGCGTTCTGGGACAAGATGAAGCGGTCGCGGTCGTTGCGGCGGCGATCAAAACCGCGCGCGCCGGACTCAAAGACCCAAATCGTCCGGTCGGGGTATTTTTGTTCCTAGGACCTTCAGGCGTCGGTAAAACCGAACTTGCGCGCTCGCTGGCGAATTTCTTGTTCGGCAGCGATGATGCGATGATCCGGCTCGATATGTCTGAATTTCACGACGCGCACACGGTTGCCCGTTTGATCGGTGCGCCACCCGGTTATAAAGATACGCAGCGTGGTGGTCAGCTCACCGATGGTTTGCGCCGCCGCCCGTACAGTGTGGTCTTGCTCGACGAGGTCGAAAAAGCCGCGCCCGAAGTGTTCGATATTTTCCTGCAAGTCTACGACGAAGGACGCTTGAGCGACGCGCATGGTGGACAAGTCGATGCGCGTCACGCGGTGTTCATCATGACGAGCAATATCGGCACAGAAGAGAGCAGTAAATCACTTGGTTTCTTGTCGAGCGTGGATCGTCAGCCCGATTTTACGGCGTATCTCAATCGATTCTTCCGTCCCGAATTTTTGAACCGTCTCGATGAGATCGTGACCTTCCGCTCATTGTCTCAGGATACACTCGCCAGCATTCTCGATTTGCAGCTCAACGATTTGCGCCGTCGGCTCGATGAACAACGCCTCAAACTTGAACTGACGGATCGCGCGCGCGCATTAATCTTGAGTCGCGGCTATGATCCTGTAAATGGCGCGCGTCCACTGCGCCGCGCGATCGAGCGACTGCTGACGCGTCCGCTGAGCGCCAAAATTGTCGAAGATGTATTTAATCCCGGTGATACGATCGTCGTCGATGTCAACGAGAGCGCCGCGCTCAATTTTGCGCCCGTCCATGTGTAGGCGCTGGCATGGCGCGTGATCCAGGCAAAATTGAGGGGACTTACGGGACTGCATCGATGTTCGGCAGTTTGGATGGTTGGACGTTGCTCATTAAAAGCACATCCTCAATTTATTCAAGGGGACGATTATTCGTCCTGACGCGCGGCACGAGCTTCCGCGATTAGAGCATGAATGGGTTAAGTGTGTAATGCATACCAAACAACATCAAGGCGCGTATCGCCTGTTTGAACTGCTCGAAATGCCACCTGGTGGATTATCGCTCACCAATGTTGAATATCGTCGTTGGGGACGCGACTGCACGCTCTCGATGTGTTACGAACAGGATGGCGTATCGCTGCCATTTCGTATCAAGTTGTTCGGCTGTACAGAAATTCACTGGGATGTTCACGGTGAAGATCAAGATATTGATGATTATGCAAACGAAGCCGATGTCATCGGGGTCGTTTTTAACTCCAAAATTGATCTCGCCCAGATTAGTATCACCACCGTTGTTGTCGAAGTCGCTGTTATCTACAGCCGTTTAGTGCTTGAGAAAGATGTTCTCGAAACGGCATGATCCCTCCTCAGACTGGACGTTCTGCGCTCTTGCTATCGGGTGACGACGCGCGTAAATTACTGCGTGTGCCGCACCCGTTGGACGAGCGTGATATTTTTGCCACCGACTCCGACCCAGAAATTCGTCGCCTCGGTCGTTTGGCGCTGCGCCGCGACGACATCAACGATCGATTTGCGCTCGGTGATAAATGTGCGCTCCGTGCGTTGACGGATGAAAATCGCCTGCTTGTTTTCTACGTCGGCAAAGCACTCATCGCCTACCATCGCGCCTCGGGTCACGCTAAAAATGACGTTGATCGTGTAACTGCCCATCGCATCACGCGCGAGTTCATCGAATGGGTATCGTATGTCGCACAGGCGTACCCTATCCGCCGTAATATTGCGGTTGCATTGTGGGCAGCCGCCGATAACGATCAACCTGGCGATTTTTCTGAGCTGTTTAACCCGACAGTGGTGACGAAGTTTGAATCCAACGACGCCACCCGTTTTGAAGACTCGTTTGAAGAAAGCGATACGCTGGGCGGCTCATCCACGCAATGGATTCCTGATGCGGCGCTTGGGATGCTGCTCGCCGCATATCTGCGTCCGTCGATGATCGATCCCGTGAGCATGGTCGATGAAAACTCACTGGATCGGACGCTGGCAGCGGATGTCTCCAATGCCAATAGTGATGATTCAATCGTATCCATCGATGCGCTCGAATCGATCGTGTCGCTGTTCGATGATCCGCTGCCGGGCGCATCCGTCCCCGACGACCTCGACGCACCCATCGCCCCTGTCATCGATCACTCGCAAGACTCGTTCGTCACCTTCACCGATGGCGAAGGGGCATTGAGCGCATCCGATGCGTATGCCTTTGCCGCTGCTGATCCGTCGCTTGCGCCCAACGACACGCTGGTCGAAAATCAACTTGAGAAATCGATTTCCTCGTTCGAGAATGATGCGTATCGCCGCCCATTTCGTCCATCCGCACACCGCACCGATGCGTCCTCGGATGAATTCAACATCGGTGACCGCATCGATGACCGCTACGAAGTCGCGGATGTGCGGCGCGGTGGCATGGGCGTCGTATATTTATGTTACGACCACGAACAACGTGCCCCACTCGCGCTCAAGACGTTTCAGGCACGTTTTCTCGAAAATGATCGCGCTGTCATGCGCTTTCAGCAAGAAGCCTTTACATGGATTCGGCTGGAAAAACATCGTCATATCGTCCATGCACAGCTTGTCCAGCACATTCTCGGTCGTCCGTACATCATGCTCGAACACATCAGCGGACCCGAAGGATTAGAAGCCGACCTAAGAAGCTGGATCGAGCATAAACGGCTTACAATCCGTAATACGCTGGAGTTCGGGCTGCATATCGCGCTTGGAATGCAGCACGCGACGCAGCGCGTTCCCGGTCTTGTGCATCGTGACCTTAAGCCCGCCAATATTCTGGTCACGCACGACGGCATTGCAAAAGTGACCGATTTTGGCTTAGTCCGCTCGCTCGATTTAGCGGATGTCGCTGCTATCGAAATTGAAAAGGCGATCGCACGTGGTGATGATGAGCGCCTGACTCGTGTCGGTGCGGTCATCGGCACTGCGCCGTATTTATCACCCGAACAAGCGAGCGGCGGCAAAGAGGTTGATTTGCGCTCGGATATTTATTCGTTCGGATGCCTGGTCTTTGAAATGTTGACGGGTAAACATATTTTCGCGCTCAAAAACCTGGATGACTGGTTGAAAGCGCATAAACACGATCAACCTGCGTTCGATGTCACCAATGCCGCCGCGCTGCCGCCGCGTTTGCAAGCGCTGGTCATGGCATGTTTGGAGAAAGACCGCTCGAATCGACCGCAGGATTGGGGCGCAATTGTCGATGCGCTCTTGCCCATCTATGTCGATGTCACTGGCGAGAACCCACTCCTCGAAGTGACGGGTCCCGCGCTCGAAGCGCGCGAACTCATGGACAAAGGCTACTCGCTGACAGAACTCGGTCGCCTGGACGAAGCGCTCCAGGCTTATGACCGTGCCATTCAGCTTCAGCCCGATTATGCCTGGGCGTGGGCACGCAAAGGGCGCACGCTGCGCTTGCTCAGCCGCTATACCGAAGCGATCGTTTGTTACGATCAAGCGCTTCTCATTCAGCCGCAGTATGCGTGGGCACACAAAGGCAAGGGCATCGTGTTGGAACGGCTCGGTAAGCCGCTCGACGCGCTCGAATGCTACCGCACCGCCACCGACATCGACCCCGGTGACGTGTGGAACTGGTACAACCAGGCAGATGCACTGCACAACATGGGACGCTACGATGAGGCGATCCGGCTGCTTAAACAGGCGCTCAAACTCGATCCAGCGCATCCAAACAGTTGGGCAAAACTGGGACAGGTGTATCGTCTCACGCATGATTTTCCGAGCGCGATCCACGCCTATGAACAAGCCGTCAACCTTGACCCCAGTTATGCATGGGCGCAAAACGGTTATGGCTTAGCGCTCAAAGCGACCGGTTCTCACCGCGACGCGCTCATGGCGTTCAAGCGTGCCGCCCGTTACCAGCCAGATGAGGTCTGGCACTGGTATAACCTGACTGAAATGCTCGTCGAACTTAACCAATACGACGAGGCGCTGCAACCCGCGCAGGAATCGGTCCGCATCAGCCCGGATCACGCGTTTAGTTGGGCGAAGCTGGGTCAGGTACAGCGCTATCTCAAGCGTTACGATGAAGCATTAACCGCGTACGAGCGCGCGATCCGTTTGCAGCCCGATTATGCGTGGGCGATCAACGGTAAGGGCATCGTGCTGGAGCAGTCGGGACGCTACCCCGAAGCCTTAGCTGCCTATCAGGAAGCGGCGACACTCGGCAAAGGGGATGTCTGGCATTTCTACAATCAAGGGAACGTACTGGCGCTGATGGGACAGTACGCTCAAGCGCTGCCCTTATTGGTCGAAGCAGTACAAATGAATCCCGATCATGCACGCAGTTGGGCACGTTATGGCAATGTTCTGCGCCAGGTTGGGCACTATGACGATGCGATTCAGGCGTATCAACATGCGCTCGCGCTCAACCCGACTTACGCATGGGCACATAACGAACTCGGCATGACCTATGAAGTGCTGCGCCGTTACGACGAGGCTTTGCAGGCGTATCATCTCGCCAGCGCGAGCGAACCCGGTGACCCGTTTTATATCTATCAGCAGGTCGATTTGCTCATGGCGCGCGGTGATAACGGCGGCGCGCTGGCGCGGCTTGAAACCGCACTCAAGCACGACCCACGCAGTTCGCGTTCGTGGGCAAAACATGGGCAAGCACTGCGCCGTTTGCATCGTCATCAAGAAGCGCTGCGCAGTTATGCCCGCGCCATCGAACTTGATCCGCACAACGCATGGGCATGGAACGGGCGCGGTTTGGTGCAGGCGGCAATCAATCGCCACGAAGAAGCGTTGATCAGCTTCAAGCGCGCCGCACATATCGACCCGCGCGATGCATGGTATTGGTACAATCAGGGCGATGAACTCGTCGCGCTCAATCGTCATCAAGAAGCGCTCGATGTGCTGGATCATGCGCTCAAGCTTAATCCCACCCATCCCGAAAGCTGGGCGAAACTTGGTCAAGCATTGCGACGCCTCAAGCGTGACGCAGAAGCGCTCACCGCCTATGATCAATCGCTTGCGCTCAGCCCCCATTACGCATGGGCATGGAACGGGCGCGGCTTGACACTGGAGACATTGGGGCGGCGCGAAGAAGCGATTGCCAGCTATGAACGCGCGCTCGCTGAAGACCAAAACGTGATCTGGTATTACACCAATCAAGTCGATCTGTTGTTGGAAATGCGCCGCGAAAAGCAGGCACTGGCGGTCATCGATCGCGCGCTGGAAACACTGCCCGACCAGGCGATTGGTTGGGCGCGACGCGGTCAGGTGATGCGGCGTCTGCGCGATTATCATACTGCGGTTGATAGCTATGCGCGCGCGCTTGAACTCGACCCCGCCTATGCATGGGCATGGAACGGGCGCGGTTTGGCGCATTGGGCGCTCAACGAACTCGAAGCAGCAGCGGCGGCATATGAGCAAGCGGTGCGGTACAATCCCAACGATGTGTGGTACTGGCATAACTGGGGCGAAGTGCTGCTAGCGCTGGCTGATTGCGCGGGCGCCGTCGAGAAATTCGAGCGCGCGCTCAAACTTGTGCCGACTCACGCTCCATCACGTCAAAAGCTTGTGCAAGCACGCGCTTGTTTGCAGTAAACGGTGTTGAAATGCGCTCACCAGCGCTTATCGGTTTGTCCCTCGTTTTTACCGTCATCATGAAAGGATTGTTGTGACCACCAAAGAGATTTCTGTCACCTTCATGAGCGGTCTTTACGACGGCAAGACTTTACGTTTTGAACAGCCTGATGTCGGTGACGAATTGGAGCTGCATATCGGAAGGCGTGAAGGCTGCGATATTCATATGCCGTTCGATAATCAAGTCTCGCGCTTGCACGCGCGGCTGGGGTGTAAATCGTCCGGCGTCACCGCCAGCGAAAGTGTATCCGAGCCCTACTTACTCTCGTTTTGGCTCGAAGATTTGGATAGTCGTAACGGAACATTCGTGCAGCAGGAGCGTGTGCCACTCAAAGAACGCGTCAGTTTGCGTCCCGGTTCTTTGTTTCGTATCGGACGGACATGGCTGCGCCTGGATGAACCGATGTCGCTCTAAAAGTATTTCTTAGTGACTTCGCGCCTTGATGTTATGTTTTTTTATCCTTTAATGAATTCAGGAAAGTAATAAATTTCATGAAGAAAGAAACTGCTTTTTTCCAATCGGACGATGGTTTGAAATTAGCGACATGCGCGCATCACGACAGCGCGACGCCGAAGGCATATATCGTATTGGTACACGGCTATGGCGAACATGCCGGACGTTACGCGCATGTTGTCGATGCGCTGTGCGGTGCGGGTTACAGCGTGCATACTATCGACCATCGCGGACACGGTGCGAGCGATGGTGAACGTGCGTATTTCAATAATTTGTGGGAACCAGTCGCTGATCTTAAGCGTTTTGTCAACGATGTGCAGGCGCAAAATAGCAATCAAGCGCTGTTTATGTTGGGTCACAGCATGGGCGCGCTGATCGCGCTCGTGTTCGCCATTCAATATCAATATGAACTCAAAGGGGTTATCTTATCGGGTATTCCGTTGACTGCGGATTTGAGCACGTCGCCCGTTTTGCTTGCCGTTGGGAATTTGCTCAATCTGGTAGCGCCGAAAATGCAGCTTGCCGATGCTGCGCCGCGAAACGAACTTTCCAGCGATCCATCCGTGATGCTGGATTTTCAAGCCGACCCTTTGAATTGGAAAGGAAAAATGCGCGTGCGAATGGGAATCAGCATTCAGCGTGCTGCCAAATGGTCGCGTGCGAATATTGGCGCGCTCAAACTACCGATCATGCTCGCGCACGGCGCAGACGACAAAATTTGTCCGCCGTCTGGCAGCCAGTTCGTGTTTGATGGCGCCTCCAGCACCGATAAAACGCTTAAATTTTATCCAGGTATGAAGCATGAAATCTTGAACGAGCGCGAGCGCGCAGGTGTCATCGCAGATATGATCGCGTGGTGTGATGCACATGCCTAAATGTTTTATTCTCTTGCGGGCATTTTTGATGTACGTTACACTGATGACACAATAATCGAATCACGCTTTGAATAGTTCGTTATTTTTCATTGAAGGCTACTTGTATATATGTCGGACGAAGGCACAGACGTAAAGCTACACGTCCAGAATATTTCGCTCAGTTTTGGTGGCATTCGTGCGCTCAACAACGTCGAATTCAAGGTCAAACGCGGTGAAATTTTTGCCGTCATCGGTCCCAACGGCGCGGGCAAAACCAGTCTGATCAACAGTATTAACGGATTTTATCACCCCCAGCAGGGCGCAATCGTGTTTGACGGACGCGACATCAGCGCGCTGCCCGCCTATGAACGCGCCAAAATCGGCATTTCGCGTACCTTTCAGAATATCGCGCTCTACACCAATATGACTGCGCTCGATAATCTGATGGCAGCGCGGCACATCCACATGAAAAGCAATCTGCTCACAGGCGCGCTGTTCGTCGGTGCTGCGAAACGTGAAGAAGTCGAACACCGCCGCAAAGTCGAATCGATCATCGATTTTCTCGAAATGGAAAACGTCCGCAAGACCATCGTTGGTAATTTAAGTTATGGTCTGCGCAAGCGTGTCGAACTCGGTCGTGCGTTGGCGCTCGAACCGACCATGCTGCTGCTCGATGAGCCGATGGCGGGCATGAATGTCGAAGAAAAAGAAGATATGGCGCGCTTCATCCTGGATATTCACGAGCGACAGGATATGACCATCCTGCTTATCGAACATGATATGGGCTTGGTCATGGATATTTCGCATCGTATCGTCGCGCTCGATTTTGGACAAAAAATTGCCGAGGGCACGCCGAGCGAGATCAAGCAGGACGAGCGTGTAATCAAAGCCTATTTGGGGCAAGAAGCGTAAATACAGGAATGAATGCTGAGCCTTAAACTCAGCACTAAAACAAAAGACTTAGCGTATTGAGGATAAACTTTATGGTTGCTCAACCGCATGTTCAAGACCACCCGCGAGCGCTCGCCGCCGACCCCGTAATTTTGCGCTCGAAAGAGACTTTTCAGTTCGACCCGCTCCCGCCTGATCTTGATACGCTGCCCAAACATTTTCTGGCGCGCGTTAAGGAATACGGCGACCAAATAGCGATGCGTAAAAAACGCTATGGCATTTGGCAGGAATATACTTGGAACGACTGTTATGATTATGTAAATCGCTTTTGCCTGGCGATGGTCGATATTGGGCTTAAGCGCGGCGACAAAGTGGCGATCATTGGCGAAAACGACCCGCAGTTTTATTGGGCGGAGATCGCTATCTGGGCGGCGGGTGGCACGACAACCGCCATTTTTACCGACGCCAATTTACAAGAACTCGCCTATATTGTCGATAACAGTGACTCCGTGTACTTGATCGCGCATGACCAGGAGCAGTGTGATAAAGCGCTGGCGATCCGCGACAAAATTCCTAACGTGCGTAAAGTCATCTATTGGGATGACAACGGCATGTGGAATTACCCTACTGACTGGCTTGCGTGCTTCGATATCATGGTTGATGAAATCAAGCCGTACGCTGACGCTCATCCTGGTTTGATGGAAAGCATGATCAGCGAGGGACACGGCGAAGATATTGTGCTGTTCAGTTATACGAGCGGCACGACCAGCCTGCCAAAAGGTGCGATGATCCGTCATCGCAATTTGATCTATGGCAACCGCCATGTGATCAACCTCGCACCGACGTACCCAACCGATAATTACGTGTCGTTCAGCCCGCCCGCGTGGATCACCGAACAAAGTTTAGGCGTCGCCGGGCATTTGATTACGGGCGTCGTCGTCAATTTTCCCGAAAACGCGAGCACGATCCAAAACGATATCCGCGAAGTCGCGCCGAGTAGTTTGTTGTTCCCCAGTCGCATCTGGGAGGGACTTGCCAGCACAACGCAAATGCGAATCAACGACAGCACATGGTTCAACCGCGTGTTGTTCAAGGCATTTTTGCCTGTCGCCTATCAGGTCATCAATCATCAGGATAATAATACGCATATCCCGCGGCATATCCGTGCGCTGCACCATATCGGTGAATCGGTCGTATTCAAGCCGCTCCGCAACATGATTGGCATGACCAAAGTGCGTAACGCCTTTACCTCCGGCTCGACGCTCACGCCCGACCAACTCCGTTTCTTCCGCGCGATTGGTGTCGAACTCAAAAATCTGTATGGCTCAACCGAATGTCAATCACATACGCTGCATTATGCTGGCAATATCAAATTGGAAACCGTCGGTCCACCTGCACCGGGCGTCGAAGTGCGCATCGCTGAAAACGGCGAATTGTGGATTCGCAGCCGTGCTGTATTCGCGGGTTATTACAAAGATGAAGAAAAAACCGCCCAAGCGCTCGATGCTGATGGTTGGTTTCATACTGGCGACGCCGGATACGCCGACGCTGATGGACATTTGATCTATCTGGATCGTGTCAGCGATATGATTCAACTGGCGAATGGTGAAGCCTTCAGCCCGCAGTATATCGAGGGACGGCTCAAATTCAGCCCGTATATCCAGGATGTCATGGTGGTCGGTGGCAGCGATACCCACTTCGTCGCCGCCATCATCAACATGGATTTTGACAACGTAGCGCGGTGGGCGGAAAAACGGCGCATCAGTTTCACCACTTTTGCCGATCTTTCGCAGCGCGACGAAATTTATGACTTGATCAAGGCTGAAATTCACCGCGTCAATCAAACGCTGCCGCCTGCTGCTCGCCTTAAAAAGTTCGTCGTGCTGCATAAAGCCTTCGATGCCGACGAAAACGAACTGACACGCACGCGCAAATTACGCCGCCGAACGCTTGAACAAAAATATGCCAGCTTGATTCATGCCATGTATCACGAAATTCCCGAAGTCATCGTCTGTGCCGAAGTGAAGTACCGCGACGGACGCACCGGAATTCTGGAAACGCCTGTGCGCGTCTGTTCGGTTGACGCCGAATAGTGACCTATTGTGTCGGGGCGGGATTCAGTCAGACCCGCCCAAATTACCAACATAAACGACTCATTTATTGCTTAAGGATCATTTATGACCGCCATTCTCAAAGATAACCGCCGTTTGTTCACCACCGCCGCCTATGTGGTCGCGCTGATCGTGCTGCTCATGATCTTCGTGCCGCTCATCGGTTCACAGCGTCCCTATCGACTTGTGCAAAGCACGATTACAGGCGTCCTGATCGGCGGTGTGTACTCGCTGATCGCGCTCGGCATCGTCGTCATCAATAAAGCCTCTGGCGTGTTCAATTTCGCGCACGGCTGGATGATGCTGGCGGGCGGCTTGATTTTCTACAGCTTTTTCAACAGTTCCGTCATTTCACCTGCCGCCGCGTTTGCATTATCGGCGTTCACGGTGTTCATGGCGCTGACTATCAATGGCTGGGGGGTGTTACGGCAGCCGCGCACGATTGCTGTAGGCGTCGCGCTTTCTATCGCCGCGACCGTGATTCTGCTGATTTTGCCGCCCGGCGCTGAAATGATTCGTGCGATCTTTGGCGCGGGTCTGGGTGCAGTATTGATCGGTCTGACCGTCGAGCGCTTCGCAATTCGTCCGCTGATCGGTCAGCCGTTGTTTGCGATGGTCTTGATGACGCTTGCCGCCAGCGAACTGTTACACGGCTTCACACAGTTGGTGTGGGGCAGCGTCGAACTCACGCTCCCTGTCTTTTCGGGGTTGGCGTCGGTCGGCATCCCGATGCCGATCCGCATCGACGGTTTATTCGAGCGACCGATCATCGTCCCGACCGAACTGCTCGTCGCGTTCCTCTTGTCGTTGGTCGCGTTCGGCGCATTCGTCTTATTCTTCCGCTTTACCAGCGTTGGCTTAGCGATGCGCGCCACCGCCGAAAATCAAAAGCTGGGGCAGGCGGTTGGTTTGCGCGTGCGCGCCATTCTCGCGATCGCGTGGGCGATTGCCGCCCTGTTGGGGGTGGTCGCGGGCGTGCTGCAAGGCGCAGCGACCACGCTCTCGCTCAATTTGCCGCTGTTAGCCCTGCGCGCATTTCCAGCGGTACTGCTTGGCGGCTTGGAATCGATCCCTGGCGCGTTGATCGGCGGTCTGGTCATCGGCTTGGTACAAGAACTCGCTAATTTACTCTTTCCCGGTTCACAAGCCGGCACAGAACTCGCGCCGTATCTCGTTTTGATGATCGTCCTGGTCTTGCGCCCTGATGGGCTGTTCGGGCAAAAACGGATCGAACGCATATAGATAGTTAAAAGTTAAGCGATGAAAGTAGCTATACGAATTACTTTGATCTGCTAACGCTTAACGTCTTTTACTTTTACCATCTTTTACCTGGAGCGCCATGTCCGCTAATATTCGTCCATCCGGTGTATTCGATGTCCGTTATGAAGACGACATCGCCATCAACCGTACCCGAACCGACAAATGGATCGCCAACGGTTTGTTTGGCTTGCTTTTGCTGGTGCCACTACTGACCATCGAAGGTCCGTTCGGCATCAATTTGATCCCGCAGTTGTTCATCGGCACGATCATCCGCATCGCTATTTTTGCGATTGCAGTACAAGGCTTGAACGTGCTGGTCGGTTATACCGGGCAAATCTCGCTCGGTCATGCCGCGTTTATGGCGGTCGGCGCGTATGCAGGCGCGGTCGCCGCGCGCCAATTCGGGTTTTCATTCTGGCTCGCACTCCCGTTTTCAGCCGTATTCACGGGCATCATCGGCTTGATCTTTGGCTTGCCGTCATTGCGCGTTAAAGGCTTTTATCTGGCGATGGCGACGCTTGCCGCGCAGTTCATCATCCCATGGGTACTGCGTTACCCATTGGAGCCGCTCACCAATGGCTCGCGTCCGCTCGATGTGCCGCCGCCAGAATTGTTGGGCATCAGCTTCGCCAGCGATAACGCTATGTATTACATCGTTATCCCCGTCGCGGTGCTGATGATGCTGGCGGCGCGTAATATCTTCCGCACGCGCGTCGGGCGTGCATTCATCAGCGTACGCGATAACGATCTCGCGGCTGAGTTATTGGGCATCAATGTGTTCAATTACAAACTGCAAGCCTTTTTTCTGAGCGCGCTGTACGCAGGGGTAGCGGGTTGTTTGTTCGCCTTCCACACCAACAGCGTCACGCTCGATAATTTCCTGCTCGACCGCTCGATAGAACTGCTGGCGATGTTGGTCATCGGTGGCGCGGGCTTTCCGTTAGCACCATTGTTTGGCGTCTCGTTCGTCTTCTTGCTCAACCAGAATATCATCCCGGCGATTATTCCGCCGCTCAATCTGGTACTGCCGTCGCTGCTGCCGTTCATCAACCCGGTCAATGTGTTCGCCGCACTCAATCCGTTCTTGTTCGGCTTGGCGTTGGTGGTCTTTTTAATCATCGCGCCGCGCGGGATCGCACATCGATGGGAAGTGTTCAAAGTATCCTGGAAATTGCGTCCGTTTAATCAAACTCGGTAACTCTCTCTCGCCGTCGCTGGTGGCGGCGCGAGTTACGCACGACCAAAATTGTTTTGAGGTTGAATGAAAGGAAACTTGTGTCATGAAAAAAGTGTTTCTATTGGCGTTGATTTTGCTGCTTGGGGTGGTTGGGGTGACGGCGCAAGAAGACATGACCTTGCCGGAATTTATCCAACATTCCGAATGCGAAGTCGATTTGACGGGTGAGACGATCAGCGTCTATCATTTTGGCGATATCAGCGGGTCGTATGCCTTCATCACGCAGCCACTATTGGCAGGTTTTGCGGATGCGTCGGCGTATTTCAATGCGCGTGGCGGCATTTGCGGCGCGACCATCACCCAGGATAACCGCGATACCGGTGGTGACTCCGCGCAATCGCAAGCGCACTACGATTATTATTCGACGCTCGATCCCAAACCCGATTTAATCGTGCTGTATGCGTCGGGCGATGCTGAACTGCTGCGTGATCAGGTCGAAGAAGATGAAATTCCGGTATTCATTTCGGCGGGCAGCGTCGCTGGGTTGTACGGCGAAGACGGCGCGACTCCCGGCTGGATTTATGCGACCAACCCGTTGTATGCCGACCAATTCGGTATGTTCTGCCGCTATATCGGCGCGAACGCCGATACCTATCCCGCTCCTGTCGTTGGTTATATTAGCTGGCCCGGTGCGTTTGGCGAAAGCGCTTTCACGCCCGAAACGCTCGGCTACTGCGCCGAACAAGGCGTCACCGTTCTGGAAACACCAGAATATTTCTCTCCCGCTTCGTCCGATATCAGCAACAACGTGCTTAATCTGGTCGATGCTGGTGCGAATATTCTGTACACCAATTCACTGGCGAGCGGACCGTTCCTGGTCGGCAAAACCATCGTCGATCTGGGCTTGGAAGAAGATGTGCAGTTGGCAGGTGTGAACTGGGCGCTGGATACCTCCGTCGGCTTACTCAGCCGTAACGCGCTCGGCGCGGATGGGTTGCCCGCCGTGAATGGTATCATCGGTTCGCTGCCGTTCTATTGGTGGAGCGAACGCGCGCAGCCTGGCATCGCTTTGATCAATGAACAAGCCGCAGCCAATGAACGCGCGATCTCGGTGCAGAATATTTCCTATCTGCTCGGCTGGTCGTTGGTGGATACCTACATTGAACTGTATACACAGACCGTCAACCGCGTCGGCAGCCTTGCCGATGTGGACGGCGCGGCGATTAAAGAGACGATTGACTCGTTTGTGTACTCGCCGCTTGGCTTATACGACATCGATTATCTGGGTGGTGAAATTCGTGCGCTGCCCAATAATCGTATGGCGACGATGTTGTTCGCCAATGCCGATATGACAGGTGTGGCGACGAGCGGCGATGACGCCCTCACCGTACCATTCCCCGATGGCACGACCGGTTTTATTCCGGTGCTGGTGCCGTTGACCGACTTTGAAGCGGCGCCCGATCTGCGTCCCGGTGGCGCAGACGCACCGTAATCGATAAACCTATTTTGCGACGGGCGAGTCTTAGACTCGCCCGTTCTCTTACCGTCTCTTTTTTTCCTGGCGAGAATTGCGATGCTCAGCGTCAACAATATTGAAGTCATTTACAATAGTGTCATTTTAGTCTTGCGCGGCGTCTCGTTTCAGGTCAAGCCCGGTCAGATTGTCGCGTTGCTTGGGGCGAATGGTGCAGGCAAATCGACCACGCTGAAAGCAATTAGCGGCTTGCTGCATTCGGAGCTGGGTGAAGTCACGCGCGGCAGTATCACGTTCAATGATGAGCGCGTCGAACACCAGAATACAGAAGACATCGTACGCAAGGGCATCGTACAGGTAATCGAAGGGCGTCCGCTGTTTCAACACCTCACCGTTGAAGAAAATCTACGCATCGGCTCGCTTGTATACCAGGGCGGACGCGAGTTCAAGCACGATATCGAGCGTGTTTATGACTATTTTCCGCGCTTGCGCGATCTGCGTCATCGCGTCGCCGGTTATCTATCGGGTGGCGAACAGCAAATGATGGTCATTGGGCGTGCGCTGCTGGCACATCCCAAGATGATGATGCTCGATGAGCCGTCGCTTGGACTGGCACCGATGCTCGTCCAGGAAATCTTCCATATCGTCGGGGAGATCAACAAACGAGAGGGTATGTCAGTTTTACTGGTGGAGCAAAACGCGACCGCTGCGCTGCGTCTGGTCGATTATGGGTATGTCATGGAAAATGGGCGTATCGTGTTGGACGGTCCCGCTGCACAATTGATTGAAAACGAGGATATTAAGGAATTTTACTTAGGCTTAAACCAATTGGGTGAACGCAAGAGTTATAAAGATGTCAAACACTACAAGCGCCGCAAGCGCTGGCTTGGTTGAAAGGGCAAACTCATGGCTGATTCACAACCTACATATCTCGAACGTATTGCTCAGTTGTTGACAGGCAGTATGATGTTTATATTTGTGTCAGTAGTGTTTATTACGGGTTAATGAAAATTTCCATAGGAAGTATCTGGAAGCATTTATACTGCCGTTTCCTTGTCTATCTACGCACCTGAGGGAAATAGATGACGTTCGATATCCGTATTCGCGACCTTGTTGCTCACGCTTATGCTCATGCGCCCGCCGTCACCAAAATGATGGACGCTGCGGGCGTTCATCCTGATCACATCCAAACTGCGTCCGATTTACAAAAACTTCCGGTCACGCCGAAAGATCGCCTGCCTGAACTTCAACGCGAAAATCCACCGTTCGGTGGCTTTCTCACCGTCGATCCATCCACTTTGCCGCGCATCTATATCTCGCCGGGACCCATTTACGATCCGCAGCCTGGTCTCGACGACCCTCAAGCGGCAGTTGCGCCGTTCCGCGCTGTTGGATTTGGCGTGGGTGATCGCGCACTCAATACATTTATGTACCATCTGACTCCGGCGGGTTTACTGATTGATGAGGCGCTGCGCTCACTGGGTGTCACGGTTATCCCATCGGGTCCAGGTAACACCGAGCTGCAAATTATGATGATGACGTCGTTGGGTGTGACGGGCTATGTCGGTACGCCAAGCTTCTTGGCGATCATCCTGGATAAAGCCGCCGAAATGGGCATTCCTAAAGAGATGGTCACGATCAAGAAGGCATTGTTCTCCGCAGAACCGTACATGCCTTCGCAGCGCGCCCGCTTTGAAGGCGAGTATGGCATGACCACCACATCGGCATATGGCACGGCGGATTTGGGTTTTATGGCATATACGCGAGCGGGTGTCACTGGCTTTTGCGTGATCAGCAACTACTTTCTCGAAATCTGCGACCCCGAAACTGGTCAAAACGTCGAGATAGGCAATACAGGCGAGATTGTTGTGACCACGTTCAATAAAAATTATCCGTTGATCCGTTTTGGTACCGGCGATTTGGGTGCGCTTGCCCCCGAAGTCGATCCGGCATGTGGTGCTGAGCAACAGTTGCTTGGCTTGTTTGGACGCAGTGGCGACGCAATTAAGGTACGCGGTATGTTCTTGCACCCGAACCAGGTACTTGCTGCCATGTCACGTATCCCGCAGGTTAAGCACGCTCAAGCGGTAATCACCCGCGACGATAATCGCGATATTGTCACAATCAACGTCGAACTTCATGCCGATCAAACCGCTGATCAGCTTCAAGATGCGGTGATCGGTTATATGCAGTCGATGACTCGGCTGCGCGTTGATCAGGTCGTAGTCGTTGAAGCAGGCGTCATTGACCCAACACAGCGGATGATCCGCGACCTGCGTAAATGGGATTAAATCAGTGATATAGGCGTAAAAAGGCAAAAAAACGGGACGCTAAATACGTCCCGTTTTTGTTTTGATTATTTTGCTAGCACGAGCCAAGCGTAAGGACAAAAGAGAGGAAGAAGGCGATGGCGCAGAAAAGGCAGGACATCGCACAGGAGAAAAAGGAGGTTGGCAGTGGCGTACTCTCCCACGAAGCTGCCCTCGCAGTACC